>Ga0209400_1000119_pt1 | contig 66195 bp, 68 predicted proteins | sample M_130807_EF_Meta_FD_187313 | JGI IMG/M metagenome (GOLD analysis project Ga0209400, IMG submission 187313) | Freshwater microbial communities from Lake Montjoie, Canada to study carbon cycling - M_130807_EF_MetaG (SPAdes) (version 2) | ecosystem: Environmental > Aquatic > Freshwater > Lake... | reverse complement strand
GTGCTGTTAGCGGCAAGTACGTGCTCGCTGTCTACTTGAATTTGTGCCATTTGTTTACCTCCTTCGGTAAACATGCTCACAGGTATTGAAGCTCTTTTGTATGGGAACATCGAAACTGTGGGTAACTTGAGTGATTGGGGATAACTAATTTGGCAGCGTTATCTTGAAAGTTGCCCCACCGTCTTTAGTTTCTTCAGCAACTATTTTGCCTTGGTGGGCATCAATGATTTCCTTAGCGATTGCTAGGCCAAGACCAGAACCACCGGTGTCTCTATTTCTAGAGTTATCGCTTCGATAGAAGCGCTCAAATACTTTTGACCGCAACTGCTTAGGAATACCGTCACCGTGATCTATGACCTTGATGACCGTCACGCTGTCTTTATTGCCTAAAGCGATTTCAATTGGTTTATCGCCAGCAAATTTGCATGCATTACTCAGTAGGTTAGTTAGTACTTGAATCATAGCTAGTTCATCAAAGTTTGCATCTACTGGTTCAACTAACTTTTTACCAGATAGGTCAGTCAGGTTAATCTTTGCATTACTAAATCCAGCAGAGACGTTCTTGACAACACTCGCGGTAACTGCTCGAATGTCGCCTCTAGTTTTTTGTAATTTAGCATCTTCATCTAGCCTGGCCAGAGCTAACAGGGATTCAACCAGAGTAGACATCCTGATGGCTTCGTTTTCAATTCGGCTCATGGCATCATCTACCTGAGCCTTTGATTTGAAGGCACCTTTGCGATATAACTCTGCGTAGCCACGCAGTGTCACCAATGGGGTTCGTAGCTCATGGCTGGCATCGGCTACGAATTGTCGCATCCGATTCACAGTCTTGTTACGAGATGAAATTGAATCTTCGATAGAGCCGAGCATCTCATTCAGAGAGTTATTGAGTTGAGCTATCTCAGTCTTACCTTCAGTCTCCGGTAGGCGTCTATCGAATTTACCTTTTCTAACGGCATCTGCTGCTGCCGATACTTCTCTAAGTGGGCGAAGCGCTGAAGATATAGTGAGCCAAAGTGCAAAACCACTCAGAGCTAACAGGGCTGCACTAAAACCAAAGGCAATGGATCTGTATTGAACGATGATGCCATGACTTGGCTCCATTGGTATGCCAACCACGACTGAGCCTGAGCCGTTCTCGATAGGAAGTGCAACTAGTCGCCACTCCTGCGGCGGACCCGACTTTTGTATATCACCTTGGGTAATGTCTGCGGTGAAGGGTCTACCACCTGTTGCTTCAACAGCTAGAAGATTAAATTGCGAAAGGTTAGGCACATCCGCTTTGTGAATAGGTGAACCAACTAAGCCAATCCAAATTCTGCCGAAAGAATCAAGAAAGGCAATGTAATAATCGCCCGGCAGTGGCGGGATTGCCACTAGTCCGGAGTCTATTCTTGCCTTGACAGTTAGAGGGTCTTCACTGGCTAGAAGAGTCGCAGCCTCGGTTAGCTGCTTGTCCGAGCTCTGTTGCAGGTAGGTCCTAAGCACTGCAACAGTTCCTATCAGGCTTACTCCTAAGAGCAGAGCTACAATTCCAACCGAAAGCGCAGTGAGCCTGGTTCTAAGGGAAATACGATCCCAGATTCTAGTTAGGAAGTTTGGTTCTGGGGTCGATCTAGGCATTTACTCTTCGTTCTTGAAAGTTCGGAACATGTAACCCACTCCACGTTTGGTGTGAATAAGTTGATTCTTGCTTAGTGGATCGATTTTCTTACGTAGGTAAGAGATATAACTTTCAACAATTCCCTGCTCACCATTGAAATCATATTCCCAGACGTGATCTAGGATTTGGTCTTTGCTCATAACACGGTTGGCATGGCCCATCAAGAATCTAAGCAGCTTGTATTCGGTAGGGGATAGGTCAATCTCACTACCATTGACAAACACCTCATGGGCATCTTGGTTGATCTTGATTTCGCCAACTTCAAAGATGCTTTCTTCGGCATCCTGTTTTCTAGTTCTTCGAAGGATTGCATTAATTCTGGCAACCACTTCATCAATGCTGAATGGCTTGGTCATGTAGTCATCGCCACCGACTGTAAGCCCGGTTACTTTGTCGCCACGGTCATCCCTAGCGCTTAGAAACAGAACTGGAAGGTCTAGTTTCATTGACCTAAGTTTTTTGGTGACGCTAAAGCCAGACTGATCAGGCAGCATGACATCGAGAACCATTATGTCTGGCTTGGCCTTTTCAGCCACTGCCACCGCTTCTGCGCCGGTGCCAACTGAATAGACGCTGAAGCCAGCAAATTTCAAACCAGCTTCTAGTAAGTCTCTGATGTTCTTTTCGTCATCGACGATTAATACCTTTGGGTTCTTCATGCTCTAAATGTGTCATTCAATGGTCTGTTTATGCTGGATGTTCCCTGAGTGTTACCTGAAAGAATATTTGGCTATAAATCAACCGCGTCAAGGATCTCGTAGGCATAGCCCTGCTCGGCTAGGAACCGCTGACGGTTCTGAGCAAAGTCCTGGTCCACGGTATCTCTGGCGATCAGGGTGTAAAAACTAGCTGTTCTGCCATCTGCCTTAGGTCTTAGGATTCGACCAAGACGCTGGGCTTCTTCTTGGCGTGAACCATATGAGCCGGATATCTGAATGGCAACCGAAGCCTCCGGCAGGTCAATTGAGAAGTTAGCAACTTTGGAGACAACTAGCACACCAAGGCGTCCCTCTCTGAAATCCGCAAAGAGTCGTTCTCTTTCGCTGATTGGAGTTTCCCCGGTAATGACCTCGGCTTTTAGTGCAGAGGAGACTGCCATCAGTTGGTCTATGTATTGACCGATGATTAGGGTTGGCTCACCAGCATGCTTAGCTAAGAGTTTTTGAATTACAGGAATTTTAGACATGGAACTAGCTGCTAGTCGATATCTATCTTCCTGGTTGGCTATCGCATATTCGAAATGCTCATCAACCGGTAAGTCAATTCTCACTTCATAGCAAGCTGCGGGAGCTATGTAACCTTGAGCTTCAATTTCTTTCCAAGGTGCATCAAAACGTTTTGGTCCAATCAGTGAAAAGACATCGCCCTCTTTGCCATCTTCTCTAACCAGTGTTGCAGTTAGCCCAAGCCTTCTTCTGGCTTGTAAATCTGCAGTCATCTTGAAAATAGGAGCGGGCAGTAAGTGAACCTCGTCATAAATAATGAGGCCCCAGTCATGATCATTTAGTAACGCCAGATGGGCATATTCATTTTTACGTTTAGTAGTAAGAATTTGATAGGTAGCGATAGTTACCGGAGCTACCTCTTTCATAGATCCGCTGTATTCACCAATTTCTTCTTCGGTGAGTGTGGTTCGCTTGAGTAACTCTGCCCGCCACTGTCTAGCTGAAACAGTGTTGGTAACCAAGATAAGGGTGTTGGTATTTGCTTTAGCCATAGTGGCTGCGCCAACAATAGTTTTTCCAGCTCCGCAAGGAAGAACCACTACACCGGATCCACCCTCCCAGAACTTTTCAACCGCGTGGCCTTGATAGTCACGCAAACCCCAACCATCTTGAACCAAGTCAATCTCATGTGGGATACCTGGCGTGTATCCGGCTAGGTCTTCTGCCGGCCAGCCAAGCTTTAGTAACTCTTGTTTGATCTGACCTCTAGCCCACTCAGCTATGCGCCAAGTATTTGGATCAATGCGATCAAGCAGTAGATTGTTTATTCTTCGTTGTCTGGTTGTTTCTAGAAGCACGGCGGGTTCATTGGAATAAAGCTGAAGATCACCCTCTGGGCCCTTTTGAATAACTAAGCGACCGTAACGAGCCATGGTCTGTTCGATATCTACTCGAATGCTGGTTGGGATTGGGAACTTACTGTATTTATCCAGCACACCTAAAACAAAAGAGCTCTCGTGGCCAGCTGCTCGGGCATTCCAAAGACCTAGCTTGGTGATTCGATAGGTGTGCACGTGCTCTGGAGCTCTTTCGAGTTCAGCAAAGATAGCGAGGTCATGGCGAGCATCAGATGCTTGAGGATGATCAACTTCAAGCAGTGCAGTTTTATCGCTTTGAACGATTAGTGGCCCGAGAGACATCCTTCTAGCCTAAGCGAACACTGGTGATACTCGCTAACGGTAATACTCGCTCACAATCAGCCTTGCGGTCTCTACCCCTGAGCCTGCCGTTAATCAATCCAGTTGGTTCTAGGGTGAATTCCCGAGCCATTCCTTTTTCTTGCAAACAAACAGTGATGCTGCCTTTAGTCTTTATCGCCATTTCTAGCTGTCTCACAATATCTTGGCCTTCAGGGGCTTCACCTAGGCGTTTGTCATGTTCACGCCATCTTTGGATATCTCCCAAAGTGGAGGTGCTGTGTTGGAGCGCTGTATGGTTTGAACCAGCCTTGCGCCAATTGCTGATTACCTTGCCAGCGCTGTCCTTACGGATGGCAGCATATTTACTTTCGCGAAGTTGGTAGTAAACGATATCCTGCTCGAATCTACATTCCAAGGTGTTCTCGTTTAACCTTGTGATCGAGATTGGTCGCAGTGTGCTGTCATTCAATATCTGGGTGAGCAGAATCGGATCATTGGATTGAATGTGTGTTCCGTTTGGAATTTCAATCAAGACCAATCGGCCAAATCTGCCGGCCGCCTCCCTTATCAAATAATCGACAGGTTGGGGGAGGGCTGTTCCTGAGAGCTCAGTTAGCAGTTCTCTGATATCGGTTTCGGTCAGGCCAGTTTCTAAACCGAAGGTTACGCTCAAGGTGTTAATTCGATATGTTGAGGCAATACCAATTCTTTCGGTTTCAACAAATCTTCTAAGTTTCAATTCTTTGTCTGTCGGCAACGGTCCAACGGCAATGATGGTTAAATCTGCTTGCACAATAATTTTGTTTTGGCTTTTTGGTAGATGCTTCTCTAAAAGTGAGAGTGCCATAGCATCTTTACCTTCTAGCAACGGCTTAAACCAACTGGTCACCTGATGGCCATTAGTAAGTCCAATGAGTTCAGCCAGTTGGGAAAGCCTGGACATATAGGAGAGCACACCTTCATTGGCCAGTGGGAAAGTATCGGCAAAGGCTAACTTGAGATTCTTGGCGCTAGCTAATTCCGCCGAAGCTATTTCTCCTAGCAGCATCAGCCAAGCAGAAGAAATTAATTGCCAACGTTGCGCAACAGTTGAGCGTAACCAGTTGCTGTATTCGCTACTTACCTGCCAGCGCTTATCGCTAATGCTCACTAATGAAGACATTTGAGCTAGCGAGTAAAGCAGCCTTGCATAATCTACATCTCGACCAAGATGAGCTGCCAGCCTCTTTAGCTCTGGAAGACCAACTTGAGAGCGCCCTACTTCTTTGACATAGCGTTGCTCTAGTTCAATAACTAATTCGGTTAGTGCCTGTACTGTTTCAAAAGCGGCTATCCCAGCTTGCGGGTCAATCAAAGCATGATCTATCGATACAGAAATTTCTTCAACTTCGTGCACAGTAGTTATGGCTGCCAATACTTTAGGTGTAACCAATAGTTTGAAGTGGGTTGCAGCAGATTCGTAAGGCTTATATGTGGCCTTTGCCCCGGTGCCTGTTTTAGAGATAAGAAAAAGCGTCACCAAAGCTTCAAGGCTTGGTGCATCCGCTTTAGTGGACTGATTGCGCAGCAGGTTATCGAAGGCAATAATCTGCCTTTTGGTGAGACCAGAAATAGCTCCGGCAACACTTTGTGGTTTTATCAATGCCGAAGCCAGATCGAAGAAGTCACTAAAACTACTAGTTGGCATGAGCCTTACTCCGATTACTCTAATCAAATCAGCATCGCTGGATTCACTTAGAGCTTTAGTAATCTGGAGGACTTCACTCATTGGGTTTATTGGTTTCGCTTAGATTTATTGCGTCTAGCGGCGTTAGTAACTAGGAGAGCTATAAGGCAAAGCACGCCAAATGGCATCACCAGAATTGGGATCATCCCCCAGCCAGAAGGAACCCAAGTGCTACTTACTAAAGGGGATAGGAGAATGACGAGGATTGCTCCCACCGAGACTAATACGCTGCCCACGAAGCCAATTGCTAGGTATTTTTCGATCAAACTAGGCGATTCCGCCTTAGTTCTAGCTGAAGCAGGGTTATTCGCAGGGGGTTTATTAGCCATCCTTTTAGAATACTGGCTTGGCTGAAGTAAAATGAACCCTGCGGCAACGAAAGAGGTAGTTATGCCAACAGGACACGTAAAGTTCTTCGACAACGTCAAAGGCTTTGGCTTTGTGCAATCAGATGAGGGGCAAGAAGCCTTCCTTCATGTGAGCAACCTGCCTGCAGGAGTGACAGATGTAAAGCCTGGCACCCGAATCGAATACAGCATCGTTGACTCAAAGCGTGGAGCGCAGGTGATGACTATGCGCATTATTGAGGTTCCAGAGAGCCTAGAGAAGAAGCAGCGCGCCAGTACTCGCATGGCCAAGGATGACATGGTCATTCTGGTTGAAGGTTTGATTGCCACTCTAGACAAAATTCGTCCTAGCATCGAAGCTGGTCACTTGCCAGAAGGAGCAAGTGCTGAAAAGATTGCACGTCTTCTTAGAACCCTTGCTGACCAGTTACACAACTAATGGCAAAAGCAAAGAAACTCCCTAAATTTGTCAGGTTACTAAGACCTGAAAAACAAGTTAAGAATCTTTTTCACTTGAAATCTTTCGCTGAAGTGGCTGCCAAATCAGCTGCAGATAAAAATGAATTAGGTTCATTTATCGAATCAATGAATGAAGGCGAAGGTATCTCCACCTATCTCTTTGAGTCAAAGAAACTTGGTTATAAAGGTTGGCGTTGGTCAGTAACTATTTATCAAGCAGATCCAGTAACTGAACCTAGCCTTTGTGAAGTCGTAATGATTCCAGGCAGTGATTCACTTATTGCTCCAAACTGGGTGCCTTGGTCTGAAAGATTAGCTGACTACCAAGCACTGCAGTTGGAATTAGAAAGACAAGCATTCATCGATGCTGCCAATGCTATTGACGAAGAAGAGGCAGAAAAAGAACTAGCGGTTGCCGACCTTGAACCAAGCGAAAACACCAAGGACTAAACCCACTACACAGGTGTATGGATACCAAACCTTGTTTGGACTGGTTATTTGTTCGTAGAAAACAATTGAAGCAATAAGAGCTAGTGCAAAACCAATTAAGCCAATAACAACCGCTGTGCGGACTGTGCCATTGATTGGAGCAGGATCAGGTTTTCGCTCAGAGTCTTTAGCTATCCAACGCATGCAATAAATCTAACCCATGTGTGAAACTACGTAGTCGATTGATTTGGTAAGTTGCGCAACATCACTTAGCTCAGTTGCTGTGAAGGTGGCAATTCGCAACTGGTTGCGTCCGAGTTTACGATATGGCTCGGTGTCCACAATTCCATTACTTCGCAATACTTTCGCAACCTCAGCCGCATCAACAGAATCAGCAAAGTCGATGGTAGTTACTACTTGAGATCGGTGCTCGGGGTTAGTCACAAATGGCGTGGCGAAAGCACTCGACTCTGCCCATGCATATAGATGATCAGAAGCAGCTTTGGTTCTAGCGTCAGCCCACGCTAAGCCTCCGCTTTGATTCATCCAGTCAATTTGCTCAGCAAGTAAGAACAGAGTGGAAATGGCTGGAGTGTTTAGAGTCTGGTTCAACCTTGAGTTATCGATAGCTGTTTTTAGGGACAAGAACTCTGGGATGTATCGATCAGATGTAGCGATACGCTCTGCTCTTTCAATAGCCGCAGGTGACATTAGAGCGAACCAGAGACCGCCATCGCTGGCAAAGTTTTTCTGTGGAGCAAAATAATAAACATCAGTTTGATTAGGGTCAAAATCTATACCTCCAGCAGCACTGGTTGCATCGGTCAGAAAGAGGGCACCTTCGTCGGCTCCGCTAACACGGCTCACCGGCGTGACTACTCCAGTGGAGGTTTCATTCTGCGGATATGCATAAGCAGATACACCAGCCTCAGCCACTAGCTCTAATCTTGAGCCAACCTCACCCTGAATAACGGTTGGTTTAGTAAGCCAAGGAGCAGAAAGCGATGAAGCGAATTTAGCCCCAAATTCACCGTGCACTAGTAGCTGGGATTTACCTTCGGCAAGGCTGTATGAAGCAACATCCCAAAACGCAGTGGAACCACCGTTGCCAATTACTATCTCGTAGCCAGCTGGGTTATGAAAGAGATCCATAAGACCTTCTTGGACTCTTTTAACTAAGTTCTTTACCGGTGCTTGACGGTGAGAGGTTCCCATTAGGGCAGCCCCGGCGGTTGCAAATGCAGTGATCTGTGCTGTCCTAACTTTAGAAGGACCACAGCCAAATCTGCCATCTACCGGCAGTAAATCTTCGGGGATAATTATCGATTCCATTACCCAAGTTTAGTAGTCCAAAGGCAACAAAGATTTAGGCTTATCCTGTGACCGATTTGATTGACACCACTGAGATGTATCTTCGAACCATTTTGGAACTCGAAGAAGAAGGACATGTGCCGCTGCGTGCTCGCATATCTGAACGCTTGGATCACTCCGGCCCTACCGTCTCTGAAACAGTTGCTCGTATGGAGAAAAATGGTCTGGTAGTTGTAAGCGGTGATCGTCATCTAGAGCTAACTACTCAAGGTCGTCACCTGGCAATTGAAGTAATGCGTAAGCATCGACTTGCTGAACTACTCTTAGCCAACATCATTGGTTTGGAATGGCATTTAGTTCATGAAGAAGCTTGCCGTTGGGAGCATGTGATGAGTGAGCAGGTAGAGCGCAAGATTTTAGAACTAGTCCAAGATGTTGAAATATCTCCTTTCGGTAATCCCATCCCAGGACTTGAGCACCTAGGCCGAGGAAAGTCTCTCGCACTGGATGAAAAAGTCACACCTCTTATAGAGCTCTTAGATGTGGATGTCATCGTCAAGCGAATAGCTGAACCACTGCAGGTTTCCTCTGATGCTTTGGCTCACCTAGCTGCCGCTCACGTGGTGCCTGGTGCCAAAATAAGAGCCAGCCAAGCCTCCGACAGGGTCCAGGTAGCCACCCTAGATGGCGAGTATTCGGTCAGTTTGACTGCCTTCGATGTGGCCCATATCTTTGTAATTCCTGCGTAAATGCTGGGCTCTAGGCCTATTTGGCCTCTGGATAAGCCCATTAGAGGTAAATTCGGGGTAAACTTCTAACACCTTGAGTAGCCAACCCAACTCAAGAGGCGATTTTGAATAGACATCAGATCTTTTCAATACAAATGTTCGCAACTAACTTTTGGTTTCAACCTGAGTTCGAGAAGGAGGAATAGTTTTGACTGATAAGCCATCTGGCCGCCGTCGTGCAGACGTAGAAATAAACATCCTCGAATCTTTTGAACTCCGTAGTCGTCGCTCTATCAAAGAAAGCGAACGCAAAGCGCTATCCCGTGCAGCCCTAAAGGCTGAAAAAAGAGCAGCTAAGTTAGACCGCAAGTTCTTTGCAGCCAACCAAGCAACAGTCGAGACAACATCTTCATCAGTTGTTCGTCCGGTTGCCAAGCTTCCACTTCGCAAGAGAACTCAGGTAAAGACTGCCGTGATCATGAGCGTTATTGCTGGAGTTACCGCTACCGCAACTTTGCCTGCCTACGCATATAGCCCAGCTGTCACTGCTTTGTCAGGGCTAGCTTCAAACAGCTTAGGTGCAGCTGGTGAAGCCCAGAGCCTATCTATCGCTCGCGATACAACTATCAGCTATGAGCGCGGTTCATACGGAATCATGTCTGCCTATGACCTTCAGCGACTAACCGATAGAAGCACATATCGTGGTTACACCGGCCTAACTGCCACCGATCTTGCAGCTAACCCTAAATACACTGAGCTAAACCCAGATGACATTATGAAGGTGGCAGCCAAGTATGTTGGTGTTCCATATATTCTCGGTGGCGAGCTACCTACCGGTTTGGACTGTTCAGGCTACGTCAGACTCGTATTTTCTGAGTTCGGAATACTTCTTCCACACTCAGTTATCGCTCAAGCGGCTCACCCTAGCATCAAGAGAATCAAGCGAGTTGATGCAAGACCTGGTGATCTAGTAATCCTCAAGAATAGAAGCCACAACGGTATCTATGCAGGTTCAGGAATGTTCTACCACGCTCCAAGGCCAGGCGACCGCGTGAAGCTAGCCCCAATCTTCACGCCAGACGTTTATTACGCTCGCGTTATCTACTAAAAGATAACCAATTCTTTACCTGTTAATAGGGTGTGTTACCACGCTATTTAGCGAACTAAGCCTTAGCCTTTTCCCAAGTCAGTTTTTGACTTTGATAAGGAGAAACTAGTGGATGCCTATCCTGTGCCAGCCAAGCACCAGTTTGAGCATGTTCAAGTAGTTTGTCCATGTCAAAGGAGCTTTTACTAAAACGCGTTGCCAATTATGGTGGCGCGTTTTTTCTTTGAGCCCTAAGTTGACCAGAACGGAAACCTGCAATCCGTGCAGGTGATTTCTAAAGGAAACATTATGCGAACACTAGTTTTGAACGCTGGATACGAGCCACTGGGTGTGGTCTCATTCAAGCGTGCGATTATTTTGGTTCTGAATAAAAAGGCCACCATCTTGGAGGGTTCCGCTGAACTCAAAGTCCATAGCGCTACCAATGAATACGAACTACCATCAGTAATTCTGCTGAGTAGGTATGTTCGAGTTCCAGGTTCTAGAGAGATTCCGCTATCGCGCAGAGGGGTGTTGCGCAGAGATGCGCACCGCTGTGCTTACTGCAACAGAACTGCAAACACTGTTGATCATGTTCAACCTAAATCTAAGGGTGGCACAGACACCTGGGACAATCTGGTCGCCGCTTGCCTTCGATGCAATAACAGCAAAGGGGATAAAACCCTTAGTGAAATGGGTTGGACTCTATCTTTTGTGCCAAGAATGCCTTCCGGTGGGGCTTGGCTGATTAGAGGCGCAGAGAAATTAGAGCCAGAGTGGGATGAGTATCTAGCATTGCCAAAAGCCGCCTAGGGTGCCCCCGAGAAGAATCGAACTTCCGCACATGGTTTAGGAAACCAATGCTCTATCCACTGAGCTACGAGGGCGTAACTAAATCAAACTTACCCGAATCCAGCCCAGCCTACGATGTTCGTCAAAGCGCAAAAGTTAGGCTAGTGCTCTAATGACTGAACAACTTGCAGCACAAGAGCAATACACCAGATGGCTCGATGAAATACGAGGCATCGGTGGAGCCAACCCGCTGACGAACCTAGACCTAGATGTCTTAGGTTTAGTCAACCTCGAGAAGACTCATCCGGTTGGCTTGACTCTATTCACTAAGAGCCACCGTGGCCTATTAGCCAATCTGGTCAGAGACCCAATTGCATATTCAAAGGCCATCGCTGAAGCCCGCCATATAAAAATTAAGAGCGACCGTTTAGCTTCAAACTTTGGTTTACAGTCAACCTACTTACTAGCTGGTGCCATTGACTTCAGATCAGCAAATCTAGACCTACGAATTCCTGTGATGATGTGGCGGGCAACGCTTATTCGCAAAGGTTCAGATTTTGAACTTGTTCTTGAAGAAGATCCGTTTGTAAATCCGGAACTTATCATCACACTGAAAAAGCACTATCAAATAGATCTGGACATCACCAAACTACTCAAGCTCTACTCGGAAGCAAACGATTTAGTTCCGATAACCCTGCTCTCCTTCTTAGCCGAGGCAACAAATACCATTCCTGAGTTTGAAATCCAAAGAACCCTTGTGCTGACAAATGCGGTTATCGAGCCAACACTTATGTTGCATGAACTGCCACGCACACCTAACTCTTTTGTGACCAAGATTGCCCAAGGTGAATTCATCGAGGCTGAAAGCGATGATTTGCCGCCGGTGTTACTAGCAGCCGACTCCGATTCCAATCAAACCAAAATAGTGTCCAGAGCGTTAGCCGGAGATTCATTTGCAGTTGAGGCTCTGCCTGGCACCGGCTATACCCAAACCGTAGCAAACATACTTGGTGCTTTATCTGCCGAAGGTAAAAGAGCACTGGTTCTAGCCCCTAGAAGACAAACCATAAATGAACTATCCAGTCGACTAACTCAACTTGGCCTCAGTGGATTGATGGTCAGATCATATTCAGCTTGGCTGGATATTGTTTCTGCGATATCTAGATTTGAGAAGGCCACACCAGCAAATCTTCAGGACGCCAAGCTTTCTAGAAACTTAGCCGCTGAAAGACTTGCTGAATACCAAGACTCATTGACAGTAAGGCATCCAGTACTGGGCATAAGCATTTCTGATGCCCTAGCCAAACTAGCCGACCTAAGTGCACTACCTAAAGCTCCGAAGACCAATGCGCGTATCGCAGGCTCAGCACTATTTGAAACTAGAAATCGTTCGGCAGCGATCGCTCTACTGCAAGAAGCGGTGCAACTGGGTGAATTTGAACTTTCAACTCAAAGTAGCCCATGGGCTAATGCTCGATTCGATGATCCTACGGAAGTGCCTAGAGTAATTTCATTAGCTAGCCGGCTTGCCGATGACGTGCTACCCGCTTTCGGCGAAAGACTGGATGACATTGCCAAACAGGTTCATTTTCCCGAAGCCATAAACGTTGCCCAATGGGGAGAGTATCTCAGATTGCTAGTTAGCATCAGAGCTACCTTGGACAGATTCCGTCCAGACGTATTCGATAGACCGCTTACCGATTTGATTACCGCCACTAGCCCTAGAGGCGAAAAGACCGGTATGTCCGGCAAGACTAAGCGAGCCCTTAGTAAGCACGCCAAAGAGTATGTCCGGGCAGGAGTTTCGGTTTCTGATCTGCACTCAGCGTTGTTACAGATAAGAGAGCAGTCGGAGCAGTGGAAGAAACTTTGCAGTGAGCCTATTTCGCCTAATGTCCCAGCTGGCTTAGATGACTCACAAGTTATCTACCAATCTCTTTTGGCTGATCTGATCAAACTGGATTCACATCTTGACCCAGAGCTGTCTAGGCTTTCTCTAATCGAATTACCGATAAGTGAACTCAGTGCCAAGCTAAGAGCGCTAACCACAGAGACAGGTCCGCTAGATAATCTAGTTGCAAAAAATGACCTAAGAAAAAGAATTCAAGAATCCGGGTTAACCTCATTGGTACGCTCACTAGCGGCTAACGGTGCCCGCAATGAATCGCTTATTGCAGAGTTCGATCAGTGTTGGTGGCTGTCGGCACTTGAGTATCTGTTGGTTGGCGATAACGCTTTCACTTCTTATACCCCAGAGTTACTTGCTCAATTAGAGGCTGAGTTTGTCAGAGCAGATTTGCACCTAATGCTGGAATCTAGAAAAGAGATTTCTTTCACAACTGCAACACGATGGCATCGAACCGTTGAGCTATTGCCTCAAGAAGTTGAAAAGATTCGCGCTCTCTTGAAGCAAAGAGTGTCCGCACTTCCAGTTCTGACAGCATCCGCTCGAAAGCTTTGGCCCGCTTTGGTCTCTCACGTTGCGGCCAGCCCATATGAATTACCTGCTGAACTGCTTCAAGAAAAAGTTTTTGATGTCGTAATCATCATGGATGGCTCCGGCACAACCATCGCAGAAAACCTCTCTGGACTCATGAGAGCCAGACAGGTAATAGCATTTGGTGATCCAATGATTGCTGAACCTAATGGATTCGAAGTTGAGTGGCAACTATCTCTGAAGGCTAGGGCTCCCGAGGCACCTAGTGCATTCGATGTAATCAGCTCCATCTTCGGCAGGGAAGTACTCAAGCGTTCGTATCGCTTGAAGGGCCAGTTGTTTAGTCAACTAATCAACAAAGAGTTTTATCAGGGCAGGCTAGAAGTAGATCCAACCGCTAATGAATTCGATGGCAAGAGCTCCCTGGATTTGGTCATCGTTGACGGCGAAATAAGGACGCTAGGAAATAAATCTGCCAGCACCGAGTCACCCGTTGCGGAAGTTAACAAAGTTATCGAACTGGTTATGGACCACGTGAGACATTCACCTGAACAATCACTTCTGGTAGTTAGTGCTAGTTCAATACATGCAGAGAACTTGCACATTGCCCTGCAAGAGGCAATCGATTCCCACCCTGATTTGATGGAATTCTTTGAAAAGCACGGTCGAGAGAAATTTGAAATTGCAACCCTGGCAGATCTAAACCACCGGCTAGCTGATCGAATCATCTTTACCATTGGCTTTGGTAGAACTGCCCAGGGCAAACTGCTATCTCACTTTGGCTTGCTCAATGAGCCAGAAGCTAGAAGATGGCTTGCCAACATGCTAGTCAGCGCAAGATATTCCCTGACCATCGTTAGTTGCTTTAGCGCATATGACCTACCTGAGCTTGGACCAGAAGGTGCGACCGCCTACCTATCAACTCTGCTTAGACCTATTTACAACGACACCGTCGAATCGGACACCTTCGACTCTGACCCGATGCTCGCTGATCTATCTAGACGACTAAAGAGATTTGGCATCAGAGTCGTCGAAGGCTTTGGCGAACGCATTCCTCTTGTCGCATCTTTTGGTAACCAATTCCTAATAGTGGAACCTGACTGGGCTAACCCGGACCTCAGCCTTACCGAGCGAATAAGACTAAGACCACAACTACTTAAGTCTTTGGGTTGGGGATATCAGCGGGTTTACTCCTTTGAAGTATTTAGTGACCCGCAGGCCGTAGCCGAAAGAATAGCGCTAAGACTCGGCGTCGAAATAACTCCAACCATGCTAAACACCATGCCGGTTGCCAGAGTTCATGAAGATACCGATGCTGCCTGGGGAGATAGCAATACATCAAACGATGATCGCCTCAGAAACGACAAACCTCCGCACTGGGGCTAACTAACTGTCCTTCTTAGTTTCCTTAGCACTGCCGCTGTCAGTTGTGTAAAAGCCAGAACCTTTGAAAGTAACCCCAACCTTGCCAAACACCTTCTGCACCTCACCCTTACATTCTGGGCATGAGGCTATGGCGTCATCAGTGATTGATTGTTGAACATCAAACTCATGAGCACACTTTACGCACTTATAGGAATAGGTAGGCATCTGACTAGTTTATTTTGCGAATTCGCTCTTGAGTGACCACACCATCAACTGATTTGTCATGAGCCTGAACAGGAATTGACTCCAGCACCTCGCTTTCGAAAACCACCGCATAGCAAATCAAGTCTGCAACCAAGCTAAGCTCGCGATCAAAATAACCTTTACCTCTACCTAAACGATTTCCCTTTTCATCAACCGCTAAAGCAGGCAAAAACAATACATCGGCAGAGCTAAGTGATTCTTCGCTTGCGTCTGTGTAGTTGTGCCAGCTCAGAATTCCATTGCGCAACGTTTTAGGCACCAAGACGGTTATCTCTTGAGCTAAAAGAGCTTCAATGAAATCAGCGGTGCCAGGTTCACTTGGATAGGAGATGTATGTGGCAACTCTCGAAGATTTCAGATCTCTAACAACTGTCAATAAGTTACCAGTCAAGGAAGTGATTTCCTCTGAAGTGGGGTGCATAAGAGCTCGTTGCTTGAGAATTTGCCTGCGAATTTCCTCTTTAGCAAGCGAGATGTTCTTCATGCCACTAATCTTGCCACCATGAGTAACTCTTTTGCACTTACCCACGGTGAGGTAAGCCTTCGCGTCATCAAGCACCGTGACGCCAAGACCCTAGAGAGACTTGTGCTTTCAAACCGCGAGTGGTTAAGACCTTGGGAAGCAACCAACCCACACGGACCAACATCATTTGACTTCAAAGCTCAAATAAGAGGTCTGCTGAGGCAACTTGAGAATGATGAAGGACTACCTTTTCTCATTCTGTATAAAGGTGAGATAGTTGGGCAACTCAATGTTGCAAATATTCTGCATGGCTCTGTCTCTTCCTGCGTGATGGGCTATTGGATTACTCCAGATGTTGCCGGTAATTCCATAACTCCAACAGCGGTGGCATTAGCGATGGACTACATGTTTTCAGTTGTTGGCTTGCACAGAGTCGAAATCGATATACGACCAGAGAACGCAGCTAGCGTTCGGGTTGTTGAAAAGCTAGGGCTGCGCTTTGAAGGTTTGAAAAAGGATTACATTCACATCAACAACGCTTGGCGCGATCATCTGGTCTTTGCGTTGACTGCTGGCGAAGTTCCAGAGGGAGTATTGAATCGTTGGCTCAGAAGAGAAGTGCCGAAAATGAAATACGGCTTTAGAAAATAGACGGTTTTTCTTTGTTTAGACACGCCGAGAGCAACTTTCAGGATGACCTAAGAAATATCTTCAATATAAATAGTCTTTAGTAATGGAAATCTCTGGGTCTGGTGGACTACTACTTTTAGTAATAGCAGTACTATGGCTTGGCTTCATGACTCCTTCATCAAAACGAAGTGAGAGTTCTTCTAAAAAGAAAAGAAGAAGAATTGAGACCAGTTCCACATTTTCGCAAGCTGGTAAAACTATCTCGGTGCAGGCTAGAACAAGCCAAAACCCTTGGATTCAAGCCGATGTAGCGGGCATAGCCCAGGCCGCTGAAGTAAAGGAAACTCCTGCAGAAAAGATTTCAGTAAATCGTTTACCTGATCCACTTTCTGCTCGACTTGGAAAAATTGAAAATGTTAAGTGGGCAGAAGTTAGAGAACTTCAAGAAGCCCGAGAAGTTAAAGAAAACTTGAGTTCAAAATCTTTGGATGAAATTCTTGAAAGAAGACGCTCAAACGGTTAAAAAAGATTTAAAACACGCGCAAAAATTAGTACAAATTTGTCTGCAACAGTGTAATAAATGCCACTAATCTTTAAGAGACCCCAAATTTAAGGATGTTTACAAATGGGATTACTAGATGACCTTGTAAGAGGTGGCCGCCGTGCCGCTAAGGAAGTCAAGAAAGATGTCAGCCAAGCTGTCGATAAGCTAGACGACAAATTGGACGACGTAAAAGATGACGCTAGAAGAGGCGTAGCTAAAGCAGCGAAGGCAATTGAAAAAGCCACACCTGAAATAACTGCAAAAGCTTCCAAGGCGATCAACACAGTTGTAGTGAAAGCTGCTAAAGCAACACCGGCGATCACTGCTAAAGCCGAACAGGCGATTAATAAAGGAGCGAAAATGGCAACAACAACCGCAAAGAAGGCAGTGGCTAAGAAGCCTGCTGCAAAGAAGGCTGCACCTAAGAAGGCAGTTGCTGCAAAGAAGCCTGTAGTAAAGAAGGCTGTAGTAAAGAAGGCTGTAGTAAAGAAGGCTGCACCTAAGAAGGCAGTTGCTGCAAAGAAGCCTGTAGTTAAGAAGGCTGTAGTTAAGAAGGCTGTAGTAAAGAAGGCTGCACCTAAGAAGGCAGTTGCTGCAAAGAAGCCTGTAGTTAAGAAGGCTGTAGTAAAGAAGGCTGCACCTAAGAAGGCAGTTGCTGCAAAGAAGCCTGTCGTCAGGAAGGCAGCAGTAAAGAAGGCAGCGCCTAAGAAGGCTGTTGCTAAGAAGGTAGTCAAGAAGGCAGCGCCTAAGAAGGCTGTTGCAAAGAAGGCTCCTGCAAAGAAGGTAGTAGCTAAGAAGGTTGTAGCTAAGAAGGCAGCACCTAAGAAGGTTGTTGCAAAGAAGGCTCCAGCAAGAAAGCCAGCTGCTAGGAAAGTTGTAGCAAAGAAGAAGTAAATTCTTTTTTCATAGTTAGGTCCCGGTCGAAAGACCGGGACCTTTCTTTTTAGTTAGGCTTATACGGCACGAAGGAGTGAATTGTCTCAAAAAACAAATGAGAGTTTAGGCCCAACTTTCAACAAGCTATGGTCTGCTGCTATGTTTAGCAAGTTTGCAGATGGCATGGCAATGGCGGCTATCCCACTTCTTGCCACCACACTAACTAGAGACTCAGTTCTAATCGCAATTCAGTCAAACATGATGCTCTTGCCTTGGTTGCTATTTGCAATTCCGCTTGGTGCACTACTGGATCGAATCAACCGCAGGCTTTCAATGATTATGGTTCAGGCAACCAGAGTGGGTATTGGAATTGCTTTAGCCTCACTGATAATGACCGGGCAGATGAGCCTAGTTGCGCTGATGATTTTGACGTTCATATTTGGAATCTCAGAGGTGGTCTATGACACTGCCACTCAGTCGGCTATCCCTTCACTATTGAAAGATAGTCAGTTAGAGCGTGGCAACTCAAAACTTCAAATCGCTGACACAATCATGCAGAGTTTTATTGGTGTTCCGCTAGGCGCTGCCATTTTTGTTTCAGCCGCGTATTCGCCATTTCTTGGCTTGGCAGCCTGTTATGTGGCTGCTTTGATTCTGGTAGGCAGTATTCCTTCCCATTCATTGCAGCCAGAGCGTGCCATAGACGCACCCAAACGCTCTGCTCTCAAAGTAGAGATTAAAGAGGGACTGATCTACCTTTGGCAACACAAAATGCTGTTTAGATTGGTCATGACCACAGGTGCCGTTGGCTTCTTTTACGCGCTTGGTCAGGCAACCCTGGTGTTGTTCCTGCTCGATCACCTGAATGTGAAGCAGGAACAATACGGACTGGTAATGATTCCACTTGCCGTTGGCGCATTGCTTGGAGCTTTCGCATCTCCTAGACTTTCCAAGCGCCTTGGCAGGGCTGAGACTCTTGCGATTAGCCTCCCGTTATCATCGTTTTCACTCCTGATTGGTGGGTTAGCTCCTAACATCACCTGGTACCTAATCGCTAGTTTCTTCCACGGCTTCTTTATTGCCCAATGGAACATATTGCTCATGTCCACTTATCACGCCATGATTCCGAATGAGATTTTTGGCCGTATTCATGGAACCCGAAGAACAATTGTTTGGGGCCTCATGCCACTTGGTGGGTTACTTGGCGGTTTTATAGCCAGGATCGATATCACTTTGCCACTGATTGTTGGTGGCATCGCCGGCACCATAATTGCTGCAACCGGTTACCGGTTTATGAGATCAATTAGGACTTAGCAACAACCCATTGACATGCACTTTTCAGGGTCGGGTGTTCAAACACGAAACCTGTTGCAAGTAACCGATCAGCGCTCATCTTTTGGCTGCAAAGAAGTAGTTCTTGAGCACCTTCTTGAAAAGCCAGCTTCAAAGCAAATGCCGGAACGGGAATAAGAGTTGGCCTGTTGAGGGCTTTACCTAACTCTTGAATGAGTTCAGCACAGGTAGCTGGTTCTGGTGCAGTGAGGTTGTATGGGCCACTTGCTGATTCGGTATTGATTAGATGAAAGATGGCTCTGGCTTCATCAGGCAGCGAGATCCATGCCCACCACTGTCTGCCGTTACCAAGCTTGCCACCGACACCGGCACGAAGAATTGGTAGTAGTCGGCCAAGTGCACCTTTTTTTCTGGAGAGGACCATAGTTGTTCTTGCCAGCACAACTCGAACTCCTGCCGGAGCTTTCTCAGCTTCGATTTCCCAAGCTGAGGCAAGATCTGCCAAGAACCCTTTACCTCTTGGCGCAGTTTCATCTAGTAGTACATCTCCTGAGTCACCGTAGAAACCAGAGGCTGATCCACTTACAAAAACTTTAGGTTTATTGGTGACCTTGTGCATTGCTTGAACCAAAGTCTTGGTTGATTCAAGTCTGGACTGAATCAGTTCCTCTTTGTATTTCTTAGTCCAAGGAAGTTTGCCTGTTGTGGCACCTGCCAGGTTCACAATGGCATCGATAGTTTCTAGAACTGTGTAATCAAATTCACCTGTTACAGGGTTCCAATGCACCTGGTTAGGAGCTGTGACCTGACCTCTTACTAAGACCACTGGCTGATGACCTGAGGCAAGCAGTTGTTTTTGTAGTTCTGTTCCAACAAGTCCACTGGCACCAGAAATTAAGACTCTCATCATTACCTAACTGCTAAAAGGGCCGAAGACTGGATTCCACTCTTCAATCGTGCGCTCACCGATAACTCCAGCTTGCTCGTATGGATCTTGATCTAGAAGAGCATTAAGTTCCTCAATAGATTCGGCGTTAAAAATGAGTAGTGCTGCCGGCCTATCAACCATAGGTCCGCTAGCTAGAAGTGCACCTGATTCAAGTTGTTCAGCAAGCCACACTCGGTGAGTAGGGCGAATTTGATTTACTTCATCAGGCTCTGCGCTGAAGGTGTAGGTAACTGCGAATGTACTCATTAGATTGATTCCTTTTCTGACTTACTGTTTAGAAGACTAGGTGTAATAGCTACGGCTGCTAAAGCCACTAGCATGGCTACTCCATCAAGACCGGTAGCAAAAGCGAATGAGGCTGTGCTGGAAACGTGATCCACCAGCACTCCAGCTATAGCCGCACCCAAGCCATAACCAATATTCTGACCGCTACCAATCCAGCCGTAAACCTCAGGAGTGTCATCTAAAGGAATGGACTTAGCGATGATGGCACTCATGGTGGCAAAGGCCAGTGCAACACCAATGCCTGAGATGAATAGGCAAACACCCAGCCATAGCGGATCTTTAGCTTGAAAGAAGATTAATAGGTCACCAATAAGAACGACACCGAGCTGTTTGGTTAGTGCCATAGGGGAACGCGCCCTGTGCCCAAAGGCTAGGGCTCCCACGATAGAACCAATGGAGAGCATAGCTAGCACAAAGCCAGCACTGGCTTCACCGATTGCCGCCACTGCACCAATCTCTAGTGCAGAGAAAGAACCTACAAACAATAAGTTCACGATAATCATCACTCGAACAAACTTGGAGCGAAGAACACTTCCCATCTTCTTCTTAGATCTCGGAATAGGAGCTCCCTGAACTTCAGGTAGCAGTGCAAACCAAAGCCCACCAATGACTTGAACGAAGACCATAACTATTAGAGGAACCACTGTGTTCGTTGTGGCAATGAGAACGGTTGTTAGTACAGGTCCTACAATCCAAATCACTTCCTGCAAAATAGCATCTACTGAAAAGAGGTTGTTCCTAACCGACTCTGTTTTGACCAAGGTTGGATAAACAGCTCTTGCAGCTGGCTGGATAGGCGGCACAAATAAACCGAGCACCAGAGCTGTAAGAACTGCTTGACCTTCAGTTAGCGGAGCTAAGGCCAAAAGTATGAAACCGACAGGGGATATCAAAGCGCAGCTAATGACAACAACCTTTATGCCATACACAGCAACTAATCGACCGAGTATGGGTGCTGATAAAGCAGCGCCAACGGTAGCAGCAGCAATTGCCAAGCCAGCCACTGTATAGTTACCAAAAACATGTTCCAAATGCACAGCAAATGCAATTGTTTGCATGCCAAAGGGAAAACGAGCCAAAAGTTGGGCAAACAGTACTGCCGCTACTCCGGGGGTTTTGAAAAGTTCTGCATAGGTGCGCATCAACCAAGCCTAACCGAGGCCACTGCCACTTACTCTTTGGGGCTAAATCCAGCTAGGCAGCCACATGTGTAGCCGCCAGAAGTCGTAGCTAATCCACATTCCACTCCAGATTGGATAGAAGAAGGTGGAGGTGAGGGCCATGGTTATCAGCAGCCCCGCTATCCAATTCGCTGCCCTCCTAGGTGCAGTCGAATTCTGGAACCAAGCTCTAAGGCCAGCTACCAAGAGCAAGATCACCCAAGGGGAGTAGGAGATTACATAGAACTCGAACATGGTTCGGTTCGGAAGTAAGAGCCAAGGCACAAAGCCTGCAAATATTCCAAGGGCCAAAAGTGTGGTGGTTTTATCTCTCGTCCTAAACCAAGAGGCAGCCAGAGTGCTAATCGCCAATGCAGCAGCCCACCAGATTATTGGGTTACCAAGAGCGGTGATGCTTGAAACGCAGTCCGATGATGCGGTGTCAAAAAGGCAGCCGGTTCCTTTATCATCCCAGAAGAAGGCGGTTGGTCTGAGCATGAAAGGCCAGGTGAATGCTTTTGCAGCGTAAGGGTGCGATGAGCTGAGGTTGATGTGAAAGTTGTATATCTCAGTGTGATAGTGCCAGAGCGATTGCAGGGAAGTTGGAATCCAAGAAAAGAAACCGGTAATCGCATTACCTGTTTGATCGGCCCAGTTCCTGCTCCAAGCATCCTTGGATAGCAACCAGCCAGTCCAACTGGAAAGATAAATTACAAACGCTGGGATGATGACCAAGACAGTATTTCTTAGTGCCTGAGTTATTGACGGAATTATCCAAAAGGTCTTTGGTAAAGAAGTTTCAGTTTTAACTTCAATACTCTTTTGAACTCTGTAGTTCAAATGTGCTTCAACTAGAACTATGTATGCCACAAACCCAACTACAAAATACAGACCTGACCATTTGACCGCTGTGGCAGAACCTAGTGCAATGCCCATGGCAATTAGCCATGGCCTGTTCCAGCTCTGGATGCGCACCTGCTTTTTATCTTTAAGTAAAAAGAAGAAAGCAAGAATTACAAAAAATCCTAGAATCTGATCTAGCAGAGCAGTTCTTGAAAGAACTATGCCAACACCGTCGATAGCCATCAGGAAGCCTGCTACCATCGCCCAAATGTTGGAGTTGAAAATTAGCTTCGCTGATTGCATGGTGAACCAAACGGTTGCTATTCCTAAAAGAGCAACCATGATGCGCCAACCAAAAGGATCCCCTGCCCCAAATAGAAGCATGCCTAAACCAATTAGCCATTTACCCAATGGTGGGTGCACCACAAAGGATGGATCATTCAATAATCCGGTCGGGCTACCAGCAGCGAAGCTGGCATCAGCGCCACTACTCCATTCGCGCTCATAACCACCATTTAGCAGAGAGTAAGCATCCTTGACGTAATAGGTTTCATCAAAGTTCAAAGAACCTGGAAAAGCAAGGTTATAGAGCCTAAGCAGCGCAGCCAAGAGGATTATGGCTATCGGACCCCAGGTTTCAAACAGGGCGCGCCGATTAGGGCTAAGTCCGAATCTTTGGAAAAGTGTAAGCACATCTAAACCCTAGTTGGGAGAATGGAGTGTGCTCATTCTTGCTGCAACTCCTATCGGTAATCTTTCAGACGCATCTGCGAGATTGATCGAGCATTTGGGGTCAGCTAAGTTCATTGCTGCCGAGGACACTAGAACCCTGTTGAAACTAGCCAGAGGCCTTGGTGTAAAGCTAGATGCCAAGCTGTTTAGCCTTCATGAACACAATGAGGCCGAAAGGGTAACCCAATTACTGGAGATCGCAGCCACCGAAGACGTATTAGTTGTAAGTGATGCTGGTATGCCAACCGTTTCGGATCCTGGTTTCGTTCTAGTTAGAGCAGCCATTGAAGCCGGTATAGAGGTAACTGTGGTGCCCGGCCCATCAGCAGTCTTAGCTGCTCTAGCTGTTTCAGGTTTACCCACCGACAGATTTAGCTTTGAAGGTTTTCTTCCTCGTAAATCAGGTGAGCGTAAGAAACTCTTCCAGTCATTACTTTTAGAAACCAGAACAATGGTGTTCTTTGAATCTCCGCATCGAATCGATGATTCCCTAAAGGATGCACTTGCCGTCTTTGGTTCAAACCGTCAGGCAACTGTCTCTAGGGAACTCACTAAGAAGTTTGAACAAACCATTCGAGGAACCTTGCCTGAGTTATTGGAATGGAGCGCTAACCCAACCAAAGGTGAACTAGTGCTGGTTATTGCTGGCAACTCAGAGGCTAATCATTCAACTGCCACCATAGAAGATCTCCTAAAAGAGGTGGAACAGGGCAGATCCGAAGGCCTTTCCTTGAAACAATCTGTAGCAAAGGTTGCTGAGGCTCACTCTTTGAGTAAAAGTGATCTTTATCAGCAGGTCCTTGATTCCAGAGCAAGTTAAGATTGAACTCATGTCTAATTCAAATGGAGCATCGTTTTATGTGACGACTCCTATTTTCTATGTCAATGATGCTCCGCACATCGGCCATGCCTATACCGAGGTAGCCGCTGACGTATTGGCTAGATGGCATAGGCAAAGAGGAGAAGACAGTTTTCTTCTGACTGGCACTGACGAGCATGGTGAGAAGGTGCTTAGAACAGCAGCTGCCAATAAGGTCTCACCTAAAGACTGGACTGACAAACTCGTCCATGATGCTTGGTTGCCGCTACTTGAGACCATTGACATCGATAACCAAGACTTCATTAGAACAACTGAAGAACGTCACGAAGTAAACGTTCAGAAGTTCATGCAGAAACTTTATGACACAGGCTTTATCTACCAGGGTTCATTCAAAGGTGCTTACTGCGTTGGTTGTGAAGAATACAAGAACAAGGCTGACCTGGTCGATGGCACAGGAGAATTCGAAGGCCAAGATGTTTGTGCTATTCACTCAAAGCCAGTTGAACAACTAGAAGAGAACAACTACTTCTTCAAGCTAAGTGAGTTTGAGCAACCACTACTAGATTTCTATGAGCAGAACCCAAACTTTATTCAACCTGAATCAGCTAAGAATGAAGTTGTTGCATTTGTTAGACGTGGCCTAGAAGATCTATCAATTAGCCGATCTAAAGAGAAGTTCGACTGGGGAATTGATATTCCTTGGGATGATTCGCACATCACCTACGTCTGGTTTGATGCGTTACTAAATTACATAACCGCTATTGGTTATGGCCAAGATGAAGCAGAGTTTCAAAAGCGCTGGCCAGCAACAGTTCAAATAGTCGGTAAAGACATTCTTAGATTCCATGCAGTTATTTGGCCGGCCATGCTGATGGCAGCAGATATAAAACCACCTCAACAAATCTTCGGTCACGGTTGGTTGCTAGTTGGTGGTGAGAAGATGTCTAAGTCTAAACTCACCGGTATTGCACCTAACCAGATCACTGACATCTTCGGTAGCGATGCCTTCCGCTACTACTTCATGTCAGCAATTGTCTTTGGTTCGGACGGATCATTTAGCTGGGAAGACTTATCCGCTAGATACCAGGCAGAACTAGCCAATGGTTTTGGTAACCTAGCCTCAAGATCTCTTGCGATGGTCAGGAAATACTTTGAAGGTGTTATTCCAACCCCGAGTGAATACACAGATACAGATAAGCAAGTTATTCAGGTAGCCCAAGCGGCTGTTCTAAATGCCGATAGCGCTATTGACGAAGTGGCTATTCATGAAGCTATCAGTAGTGTCTGGACTCTGGTTGATGAACTCAACGGATACATCACCTCACAAGAACCTTGGGCTCTAGCCAAAGATGAAGCTAACAGAGCACGTCTGGAAACCGTTCTCTATGTCTGCTCTGAAGGCCTAAGAGTTCTCTGCGTTCTGCTTGCACCAGTTATCCCAAAGGCAACCGGAAAACTCTGGGCCGCTCTAACCGAGGGCAAGCTAGGCGAACTAGCAGATCAACCTTTGAGTGATGCAGGTGCTTGGGGTCTGTTACTGCCAGGTATCACTGTTTCTGAACTTGAAGTTCTCTTCCCACGCATTGAAGCAGAAACAGCAAGCTAAGCCCATGGGCACAGAGCCAAATCAGGATCTACCTAGCGAAAACTATATTCGGGTAAGACACCGCAAGGCTGAAGATGGTTCATCTAGAGACCTAAGTTACCCAGAAGTTCCTGAACCACTGGAAGTGGGCACCTACGATAATCACACTCATCTAGAGATAGCCGATGGCGAGAATCCGATGGATTATCGCGAACACCTAGAGCTATCGGATCAGGCTGGAATCCTAGGTGCAGTGCAGGTTGGTGGGTCTGTTGAAACTTCTAAATGGTCAGCAAGAACGGCAGCCATTGAGCCAAGGCTGCTAGCTGCTGTCGCATTGCATCCAAATGTTGCTGCTGAATACAAAGATGTAAACGAACTTGATGTTGCGATAAATGAAATAGCAGCCCTAGCTAAAGAACCAAGAGTTAGAGCAGTTGGTGAAACTGGACTTGACTACTTTAGAACTACAGAAGAACTGCTATTTCTGCAGCAGCACAGCTTTGAAGCTCATATAGAAATAGCTAAAGAGAACAACATAGCTTTGCAGATTCATGACCGAGATGCTCATGCAGATGTTGTTGAGACACTGCTTCGAGTTGGAGCACCGGATAGAACCGTGTTTCACTGTTTCAGTGGCGATAGAGAACTAGCTCAAATCCTTATCGATAACGGTTGGTATGCCTCATTCTCTGGAACAGTTACTTTCAAAAAGAACGAAGAACTGCGTGTGGCATTGGAGATGCTGCCACCTGAACTAATCCTGGTTGAAACCGATGCACCATTTCTAACCCCTGAACCACTTAGAGGAAGACCTAACTCGCCTTACCTGATTGGAATCACGGTTAGAGCAATGGCTAAGGTGCGAGCAGTAAGCGTGAATGAGCTTGCGGCTCAAATTACTAAAAACACCGAAGCGGTCTATGGTTCTTGGGCAGAGGGACTTAATGGTTGAGCTACTAGGTGCAGCTGACGTTAGATATCTAGCCGAGTCTTTAGGGGTAGCGCCAACCAAGAAACTGGGTCAGAACTTTGTAACTGACCCCAACACAATTAGAAGAATTGTGCAGGCAGCTAAGCTAACCGGCTCTGAAACTGTGGTTGAGATAGGTCCTGGTTTGGGTTCACTAACTCTAGGGCTTCTTGAACAAGCCAAGCATGTAATAGCTGTTGAGATTGACAGCAAGATGGCAGCGGCTATCGAAGATACTGTGGCCAAGAGAGCTCCGGGTAAATCTTTCCACCTAGTCTCAGCAGATGCACTCAAGGTAACCCACTTACCTCTAGAACCGGATGCACTGGTGGCTAACCTGCCATACAACATCTCGGTACCGGTGTTACTGCACTTTCTAGAACAGTTCCCAACCATTCATTCAGGTCTTGTCTTGGTTCAAGCTGAAGTTGCACATCGTCTTGCAGCTCTGCCTGGTTCGAAAGTCTATGGTGTGCCAAGTGCAAAGCTAGCTTGGTATGCTCATGCCAATCTTGCCGGCAACATCGGAAGAAACATCTTCTGGCCAGCTCCTAATGTTGATTCAGCTTTGGTTTACTTCATAAAAAGAGAAATGCCTCTCGGCACCGAAGAACTACGGTTAGAAACATTTGCTGTGATCGACAATGCCTTCTCCCAAAGAAGGAAAACACTAAGGCAAGCTCTTGCTGGCTGGGCTGGGTCGGCAGCCGCGGCAGAAGAGATATTGCTCAGTGCAGGGATAGATCCAACTAAACGCGGCGAAGCTCTAAATATCATGGATTTTGTTGCCATAGCCAAAGCCAAGAAGGCTTGAGTCCATGTTCAAGAAAAAGATTAAATCAACCGGCATCTTCGATGACCTACCTGTAGTTCAGGCTGTTCCTTCTATTCAAAGAGAAGAGCAAAAGAAATCTGGTAGAAGGGCGATGCTCATTCCAGATAAATCACCTACGGCAAATATCAGCTCTGATGCACTTTTTACCAATACCGGAAGACAAAAAGAAGAATGGTTACAAACAATCTTTGAATCAGCTCATCGGGAAGATAAGCAGAAGGCTATTGCCAGTTTCTTGCAAGATAGTTACCGTGTGCAAAAGTGGTGGGCTAATTCAATTGCCCTAATTTATTTGAAATGGCGTGAAGCGCCAAAGACCAATACTGGGACTGGAACAGTACTAAGACTCTCAAAAGTTATTGAAGCACCTAGTTTTAGGGTTTTTAGCATCCTAAATTCTGAAAAAGTCTTTGAAGGCAAAATTAAGCGCTTCTTGAAGCAGGTCGACTCGGAGCGTTTAGTTCTAAGTTTCAACGACGAAACCCGAGCAAATCTTGTTTTCAGGACTACTGAGGGTAACTGTGAAGTTTTAGTTGAACACGAGTTAATCACGAATAAAGCAGACGTTAAGACTTGGAGCGTATTTTGGGAGAAATTATTAATGCAGGTATCTAGTCAGGTGAGTAGATGAACCGAATCATTAGAGCTTCCGCTCCGGCTAAGGTCAACCTAGTCTTTGAAGTTGGACCGTTGGCAGCTGATGGTTATCACCCGGTCAATTCATTATTCTTAGCACTCGATCTTCGTGAAGATTTGACTTTAGTTTCAGGTGAACCCGGTAGCGGAATAAGCATCTATGTCCACGGCGACACTTTGCCTGAATCACACATCAACTCCGTACCAACCGACCACAACAATCTTGTTCACAAGACTGCCGAGCTATTTGCCAAAAAGCTCAATAAGCCAACCCCAGATCTACAGATTGATATCCATAAGCGAATACCTGTTGCCGGAGGTATGGCCGGCGGTTCAGCAGATGCAGCAGCCATGCTGGTAGCCATGAATGAGTTCATCCATCAGGAGCACGACACACCAAGGCTCACTATCCAAGAACTGGCAAGCATTGGAGCAGAACTAGGCTCGGATGTTCCATTCTGTCTATATGGTGGAATGGCCATCGGCACTGGACGTGGTCAGATAATTCAACCGCTGGATACTCTGCCAGTTGAAACCCACTGGTTGCTCTGTGCTAGCGGTAAAGGACTATCAACCCCAACGGTGTTTCATGAATTCGATGAACTTGGAGTTCACGGTAAATTCTCTGATCTAGTTTCCTTCACTCAAGTGTCCTCAGTCGAAGAGCTTGGTTCCAGAATGACGAATGACCTAGAGCCAGCGGCCTTCTCCCTAATGCCCTCACTTAGTGAAGTGGTCGCTCGGTTAGAAGCACTTGGGGCGGTAAGGGCCATGGTTTCAGGCTCGGGCCCTACCGTTGCTGCGCTATTTGATTCCAAGAGTAAAGCCGAGGAAGTATCTAAGGTATTGATTAGAGATGGGCTGGTAGCCCTCACAGCAACTGGGCTTGCTGAAGGTTCCAGACTAGATAGCTAACTAAAGTAAAAAGTTCCTTAACTTCTGGCAGACTAAGCATGTGTTAATCGCTTTGGCGGTTCACAATGCTCCCTAGTGTAACGGCAGCACGGCACCCTTTGGAGGTGTTCGGTCCAGGTTCGAATCCTGGGGGAGCAGCGACTTTAAGCGCGAATTAGGAGGTTGGATGAGCGAGCAGCACTTAGCCGTAATCGTGCTAGCCGCTGGTGAAGGCACCAGAATGCGCTCCTCAACACCTAAGGTTCTCCACGAGATAGCAGGGCTACCTATGCTCGGCCATGCACTGGCAACAGCAACCGCTTTGGGAGCTCAAAGAGTAATTCCAGTTATCAGACACGAAAAAGAAAAACTTGAGGCATACATAAATGCCTTTTATCCAACCGCTCAGATCGTTTTGCAGGATGAAATCCCAGGAACCGGTCGTGCGGTTGAATGTGCAATTAATTCACTTCCAGATGATTTCTCTGGAGCAGTAGTTGTCACCAGTGGCGATGTTCCGCTACTAGATGTGCAAACCATTGAATCCATGATTGATGTTCATCTGCAGACATCAGCTGGGGCAACCCTGCTAACAGCAGCTTTTGCTGATCCAACCGGCTACGGTCGAATAGTCAGAGATGACCATGGGCTATTCGGTTCTATCGTTGAAGAACGCGACGCTACCGAAGAAGAACGAGAGATTACCGAAGTAAACGCAGGCGTCTATGTCTTCGACTTCAAAGCGCTGAAGCATGCTTTGAGTGTTATTAGCTCAAATAATGCTGCTGGTGAAAAGTATTTGACTGATGCAGCGGTAGAGATTCTAAAATCCGGTAGCACAGTAAATGCCCTTCAGGTAGCGGACAACTGGTTAGTCGCTGGGGTAAACAACAGAGTTCAGCTTCAGCAGGTGAGCCAAGAACTAAACAGAAGAATCTGTGAAGGTTGGATGCTAGCTGGTGTGACTATCGCCCAGCCTGAATCAACCTTCATTGATATAACAGCTGTCTTAGCAGAAGATGTGACCCTACTACCAGGTACTCACCTTTTAGGAATAACAAGAATTGGTAGAGGTTCAACTATCGGCCCTGAGGTAGTCATAACCGACACTCAGGTTGGTGCCAATGTTGCTATAACTAAATCACAGATATCGGGCTCAGTTATTGAAGATGATTCAACCGTTGGTCCTTTCAGTTACCTTCGACCAGGTACCCATCTAGGTGCAGGTGGCAAGATAGGTACTTTTGTTGAAACCAAGAACGCTGTTATTGGAACAGGTTCCAAGATCCCACACCTAAGTTATGTGGGGGATGCCACCATTGGTGAACACACCAACATTGGTGCCGGCACAATCTTTGCTAACTATGACGGTGTTGCTAAACATCACAGCGTTATTGGCTCACATGTTAGATCTGGTTCACATAACGTATTTGTGGCACCTGTCACCATCGGTGACGGTGCATACACAGCTGCTGGAACAGTAGTGCGTAAAGATGTTGAAGCAGGCTCACTGGCGATGAGCGTTGCGCCGCAGCGTAATCTTGCAGACTGGGTAATTTCAAATAGATCAAATACAGCATCAGCTGATGCTGCTAAAAAAGCAACCGAGTAACTAGGAACGAGAAAAGCAAATGGCTAAGAAAGCAACAGGAGAAAAGCGTCTACTTTTAGCAACCGGTAGAGCACATCCCGCACTTGCTCAAGAGATTGCCACCTTGCTGGATACTCCTATCGTGCCAACTACCTCTTATGACTTTGCTAATGGTGAAATCTTTGTTCGCTTCGATGAGAGCGTCCGTGGTGTTGATGCTTTCGTTATCCAATCGCATTCAGCTCCAATCAATGATCAGTTGATGGAGCAGCTAATCATGATTGATGCTCTAAAAAGAGCTAGCGCAAAGCGGATTACTGTTGTCTCACCTTTCTTCCCTTATGCCAGACAAGATAAGAAGCACAAGGGACGTGAGCCTATCTCTGCTCGACTGGTAGCAGACCTATACAAGGCAGCAGGAGCAGACCGTCTAATGTCGGTTGATCTGCACTCACCGCAGATTCAAGGTTTCTTTGATGGACCGGTGGATCACCTATGGGCTCTACCGCTATTAGCAGACTACGTGAAGCAAACCTTCGGTGGCGATAACCTCACCGTTGTCTCACCTGACTCTGGTCGAGTAAGGGTTGCAGATATCTGGGCTGACCGTTTGGGTGCACCGCTAGCTATCATTCACAAGAGACGTGACCCTAACAAGCCAAACCAAGTTCAGGTCAATGAACTTGTTGGTGAAGTTGAGGGCCGTATCTGTGTTCTTGTAGACGACATGATTGATACCGCAGGAACTATCGTTGCTGCTGCGAAAGCACTTAGAGACAACGGTGCAGAGCGAATAATTGTTGCCTCTACTCACGCTGTATTCAGTGATCCAGCAGTTGAGCGACTATCAGGTGCTGATGTTGACAATGTTATTGTCACCAACACTTTGCCAATTGACCCGTCAAAGCAATTCGAGAAGTTGACAGTACTTTCAATTGCTCCGCTGATTGCCAGTGCTATCTCCTCAGTATTCAACGACGACAGCGTAACTAGCCTTTTCGATGGCCACGTCTAAACCAACAAAGCAGTTATCGCTAGCGGGGGCTGTTGCAATTGGTATGGCCTCAATGCTTGGGGCCGGAGTTTTCTTTGTCTGGTCCACAGCTTGGGATCAGGCCGATGACAAAATCTTTATCGCATTATTTCTTGCCGCATTAGTAGCTTCCTTGAATGCAGCTTCGGTTTATCAACTGGCTAGCAATGTTTCCAGAGCTGGTGGAGTTTACGCATACTCAAGGGTTTATCTCCCTAAAGGATTTAGTTTTATAGCTGGCTTTTCCTTTGTCTTTGGCAAGATTGCTTCTATCGCAGCTATCGCTCTAATCATCCAGGCGTACTTACTGCCAGGCTCGCACATTGCAACTATTGCTGTGATAGCAATGACCTTGCTAAATCTATTTGGCATAAATAGAACTGCGCAGATGGCAGCACTAATTGCAATCATCACCGTTTCTTTTCTTGTCTTTAGCATCACCGTTGGTTTCGGTAGTGGCTTTAGCGCTTCAGCTTTTAGTCTCGACATGCTTCTTCCATCAGGAGAGCTTTCAACCCTTACAGCAGCCTCACTCATATTCTTTGCTTTTGCAGGTTATGCCAGAGTGGCAACATTAGGCGATGAAGTGCGCGATCCTAAGAAGAACATCCCTAGGGCTATAGTCATCTCCCTATCTGCAGTGCTAGTGATCTATTTACTAATTACTCTCGTGGTAGTTGGAGTTATCAATACAGGTAACGAACCAATGCCGGAAGCAGTCTTTGAAAGGCTGCTCTTTGTTAGTGCACCTTGGTTCAACCCAGTAATCATCGATGTGGTGGTTGTCTTAGCCTCACTGGGTTCAATACTTGCTCTATTAGCTGGAGTCTCAAGAACAGCTGCCACTATGGCTGAAGACAAGGAACTGCCAGGAGTATTTGCCAGTAGAAATAGGTTTGGTGCTCCTTGGTTAGCCGAAGCTCTAATAGCAATAGGTGCGGTTACCTTGATTGAAACCCGTGAATACACCACCTGGGTGATAGCTTTCTCCAGCTTTAGCGTCCTGCTTTACTACGCAATTGGCCATATCAGTGTCTTGGCTCAACCTAAAGAACAACGCAGGCAGCCTAGGTTGATAGCGTTACTGGGCTTTATCCTCTGCGCAGTTTTATTGCTGAATGTGCCAGGACCCGCTGTATTGATCTCAACAGCCATACTGTTAGTTGCCTTTGGGGCAAGAGCTGCCTTGCGGGCAGCGGCTAAGGCGAAGTAGACTTCACTAGAAACAACGGCGAGGGTTACAAATCGTAACCGTAATCGACGGGGTCAAGGCTTTAGGGCCAGGGTTCCTCGCGTAACACGCTTGAGTTGAACACCTAAAAGAAATGGAAAACTCATGTCAGAGAACAAACTAGTAGGCGAATTCCGTACCAGCTTTGGTAAGGGATCAGCCCGTAAGTCAAGAGCAGCCGGCAGAACTCCTGCTGTTATCTACGGACACGGCTCAGAGCCACGTCACATCACACTTCCAGCTCACGAGATCGCACTTGTGCTTCGTCACAAGAACGCAATCATCGAGCTAGAGCTAAACGGTAAGAAGGAAACAGTTCTAGTAAAGAGCGCATCTAAGGATGTAGTTACTCAGATCATCGAACACGTTGACCTTGTTGAAATCGTCAAGGGTGAAAGAGTTCACGTTGAAGTTCCAGTACACGTTGTTGGAGAGTCAATGTCAGGAACTGTTATCGACCTTGAACACAAGACTGTCAAGCTTGAAGTTGATGCAACCACTATCCCTGAATACGTTGAAGTTGTCTTCAACAAAGAAGGTCTTGGTTTCCACGTAACCGCAGGAGACATCAAGCTTCCAGCTGGTGCAAAGCTAGATCTAGATGACCACGTACTTATCGCTACCGTTATCGGTACCGGTGCCGGTGCATCTGATGAAACTGACGCAGCTCCTGCAGCTGATGCTCCTAAGGCTGAGTAGTTCTCATCTCTACTAAGACTTATCTAATAGTCGGGCTCGGTAACCCTGGGCCCGACTATTCTCACAACCGGCACAACGTCGGTCAGATGGTCTTAGACGTAATAGCAAAAAGAACTAATGCAACATTCAAAACACACAAAGCCCATGCAATGGTTGCCGAAGGCAAACTAGGCCAAGGCTTTGATGCTCCAAAACTAGTACTAGCTAAATCTCTTGGCTACATGAACACTTCAGGTGGACCGGTAGCAAACCTGCTCAAGTTTTATGACCTAAGCCCTGAGCAACTTATTGTCATTCACGATGAATTAGACATTGACGCTGCAACCCTAAAGATCAAGTTCTCTGGTGGCCACGGTGGTCACAATGGACTTAGAGATATCATCAGTGCCATAGGCAACGACTTCATCAGACTAAGAGTCGGCATTGGCAGACCGCCTGGTCGCATGGACACAGCAGATTTCGTCCTGCAAAACTTCAACTCCACTGAAAAAGAAGAACTACCAACCACCCTTGAAATAGCAGCCGACATGGTGGAATCCATAGTCACTATTGGCTTGACTGAATCTCAACAGAAATACCACTAAGCAAATCAACCTAGACTTATCCCATGGACGCGATAAAAGTTTCTGAGGGGTGCTCGCGCCTTGTCGCACGCGTCTCAGATGCTTACCCCTTTGTTGCGGTCAGTAAAGGCCTAAGTAATAAGCGTTTAGAGGTAGTTGCCCCTACCGGAGCACAACCTTGGATATTGAGTTCAATTGCTGATCTGCGTAGATCCAAGAAGCTCTCTCAGCAGTGTTTAGTGGTCGTTAGCTCAGGTAGAGAGGCAGAAGACCTAGTTGAGTTTCTGTCCTCTACCAATCCAGATGCTGAAGTTCTAGAGTTTGCCTCTTGGGAAACCCTTCCCCACGAAAGACTCTCTCCATCAGCTGAAACAGTTGGTAAAAGACTAAAGACACTGCACAGGCTCAATGAACTAAACAAAGAAAAGAGCAATAAACAGGTATTTATTGTTGCATCCATTAGATCAGCTTTACAGCCAGTTGTTCTTGGGTTAGCTGATTACCCACCTTTGAACCTAAAAGTATCTGGCGAGTATTTACTTCCAGAACTAACTTTGAAACTAGTTGAGATTGCCTATCAAAGAGTTGACATGGTCACTAAGCGTGGCGAGTTTGCTGTCCGCGGTGGAATCCTAGATATCTTCCCAACTACTTCTAGCCACGCTATTCGTCTTGAGTTCTTCGGCGATGAATTAGAGCAGATGAGAGAGTTCAGCGTTGCTGACCAAAGATCTTTAGATGGCAGGCCAAGTGAACTAACCATCTATCCAGCTAGAGAAATCATCATTACCCCTGAGGTAGCCCTTCGTGCTCGTGAGATGGAACATGAGTTTCCTAATCTTTCAACCATGCTCGCCAAGATAGGTCAAGGCATTCCTGTTGATGGCATGGAGTCTCTAGCACCAGCCCTAGTTGGTTCTTTAGGTCAGATATCCGACTACATGGCTCAAGATGCCTATGTAGTGCTGTTATCTCCAGAAAAGTCAATGGCAAGAGCTGCCAACCTAATTGAAACAAATGAAGAGTTCTTACATGCAGCCTGGGATGCCGCCTTAGAAGGAGCTAAGGCACCGATTGATCTAAGCTCTGGTGGTTTCAAGACTTTACATGATTTCACAGCAGGGCTTGATGATCGACAACTAATAAGTATTTCGTCTTTTCTAGCCGATGAGACTCAACAGATACAACTAAACCTTTTAGAGATACCTAACTTCAAAGGATTAGATGTTGAACCGGTTGACTACATTGCAGATCAGTTAGCAAACGGTCAACAGGTAGTAATCGCTTCCCCCGGCCATGGCACAGCAGAACGTATTGCCGAACTACTAACAGCAGCCAAGATTCCGTCAACTGTGTTGGAAGAGCTTCCAGAATCAATTAGCAGTATTGACAATAAAGCAACTGAAGTTATCTTGATTCAAGCTCCAATTAGAAAAGGCTTCGCTTCTAGCGATGCAAAACTCATTCTGCTAACCGATAGCGATTTCTTTGGCAGAGGAGCTGGATACAACCAAGCCAAGCGTCCAAAACTTGCAGCTAAACGAGGCCAGGCAGTTGATCCATTAGCCCTCAAGTCTGGCGACTATGTTGTTCATGAAATTCATGGCATTGGTCGCTTTGTTGAGATGGTGCAGAGACAGATGGGTGTTGGTGCGCATAAGAATACGAGAGAGTATCTAACCATTGAGTATGCCCCCTCTAAACGTGGACTCTCTGGTGATGTTCTCTACGTGCCAACCGATCAGCTAGATTTCCTAACCAGGTACGTTGGCGGTGAAGCACCGGTTCTTTCCAAGATGGGTGGCTCTGACTGGTCCAAGGTCAAAGGCAATGCTAGAAAAGCTGTTCGCAAGATTGCTATTGACCTAGTGAAACTTTATTCAGCACGAATGAATGCCAAAGGCTATGCATTCTTACCTGATACTCCTTGGCAAAGAGAGATGGAAGACAGCTTCCCATTTGTTGAAACTCCTGATCAACTAAACACTGTTGAAGAAATCAAAAGAGACATGGAACGACCAGTTCCGATGGACAGGTTGCTTGCCGGAGATGTTGGTTACGGTAAGACTGAGATTGCAATTAGAGCAGCCTTCAAGGCAGTTCAAGATGGCAAGCAGGTCGCTGTATTAGTTCCAACCACGCTTTTGGTTCGTCAGCACGTTGAAACCTTCATTGAACGTTTTGCTGGTTTCCCAGTGAACGTTAGAGCCTTATCTAGATTCCAGTCTGCAAAGGAATCTAAAGAAACTATTGCAGCTCTTGCCACCGGTGAAGTGGATGTTGTTATCGGAACTCACAGACTTCTCTCTTCTGGTGTGAAGTTTCGAGATTTAGGGCTGATCATCATCGATGAAGAGCAACGCTTTGGTGTTGAGCACAAGGAGAAGCTCAAAGACATGAAGACCAACGTCGATGTGCTCTCCATGTCAGCAACCCCTATCCCTAGAACTCTAGAGATGGCGATTACAGGCATTAGAGAAATGTCAACTCTGGCTACCCCTCCAGAAGAGAGACACCCAATCCTCACTTACATCGGCCCATACAACGAGAAACAGGTAGCAGCTGCTATCCATCGAGAACTCATCAGAGAAGGACAAGTCTTCTTTGTCCATAACCGCGTGGACTCAATAGATAAGGTCGCATCTCAACTAGCACAGCTAGTTCCTGACGCCAGGATTGCCGTTGCCCATGGCCAGATGAATGAAGGTCAACTAGAACAGGTAGTCATTGACTTCTGGGAGAGAAGATATGACGTGCTGGTTGCAACAACCATCATTGAAGCAGGAATAGATATCCCTAATGCCAATACTTTGATTGTTGATAGGTCAGAGAACTTCGGACTTTCTCAGTTGCACCAAATCAGAGGAAGAGTAGGACGTTCTAGAGAACGTGCCTATGCTTACTTCCTCTATTCACCAGATAAACCACTATCGCCATTCGCTCTGGACCGGCTCTCAACTATTGCTGCTAACAATGAACTTGGTTCAGGTATGCAGGTAGCACTAAAAGACTTAGAAATACGTGGAGCAGGTAATTTACTCGGGGGAGAGCAATCAGGTCACATCGCAGGAGTGGGCTTTGATTTATACCTACGCATGATTGGTGAAGCAGTAGATGAGTTCAAGGGCATCAAACATGAATCTCCAGCAGAACTAAAACTAGAGATTCCAATAGATGCCCATATCCCAATCGAATACGTTGACTCAGAACGTCTAAGACTTGAGGCATATCACAAGCTTTCAGCTGCTAGCGGCGAGCTTGGAACCAGAGCCCAACTAGATTCAATCTTCCAAGAACTAGAAGATAGATATGGAAAAGCACCTCAGTCAGTGAAGAACCTAATAGATGTCACAGAGCTGAGACAACAGTGCAACAGGCTAAACCTCAAAGATGTAATGATGATCGGTAACCAGTTCAGGTTGACTCCAGTTGAGCTAACAGAGGCAAGACAGATACAGCTAAGCCATGTTTATCCAGGGCTCAGGTATCTAGCTTCTGCTAAACAACTTTCAGTATCGGCACCTAAAGATGCTCAGGGTGAGATCCTTGAAGATCGAGAACTTATCGATTGGGCTTGGGTGTTCTTAGCTCTTGTGTTTACTTCTCCTGAATCTGAATAGTCAAGCCAAGGCTTGACAATAACTTGACTTGAGTGGAGAGGGTCGGATTCGACTTTGCCTGTTCAATGTGGCAAATGTCCCGAGTGCTAATTCCTACCAACTTTGCCAGCGAGCGCTGCGACATCTTTAGGGCACTTCTTCTGGAGACCACCGCAATAGCTAGTGCATTACGAAGATTTCGTTCTTCAAATGCCAGTGTCAGGTTTCTATTGAACTCGTGATCCTCAGGCTTCCAATCAGCCATCAGGAGCTTGTCGTGCTCTTCCTGAGTCAGTATTTCTAGCAAATTCTGTGTTTTCATATATGAAATCATCTACTTACCTCCTCTAAAAGTCAACAATAGAGATCTTGCATTTTGGATGGCGATGTTTTGAGCCCGGTCGCTTCCATTTCGAAGCTTGTCAAAACAACCAAGGAGGAGAATCCCTTCATCTTCAAAGGAACAGAAGACTCGGACCAGAACCTTTCTGTTCCTAGAATTATGGGGAAGAGCTATCCCCGCTGCTTTCAAAACACTCTTCAAGTTCCTTCCGATTCGGAACTCCCACAATCCACTTCCAAGCGCTTTCAGCAAAGTACCGCTTGCAAGAGACATACCTTCTAAAGCTAAGACCTCAAGGAGCAACCCGCGAACTACGACCTGCACTTCAGGTGGAAGTTCCTTCTCTTGCCCGAGAAACTCCTTGCTGTATAGCAGGGACTTCTGAGGCGACATTTGAATAGCGTAGGAAAAAAGACTAAGTCTTGCTCAGGTTATCCCCAGATCTAAATCTTCAGTCCTGGATATTCTTTGCCTCGGTATTCAAAGCCTCCGAGTAACAGTAAAGCCCCGAGGATTACTCCTCGAGGCTTTACTTTGTAAGAGTTTTACTTCTTTAGAAGTGGACGACCCTGAGCGTCAGTGACATTGTTCATGATGATCAGGATGAAGTCGATTAGCGCCCAGATTCCACAGCCACCAACAGTTAGCAGCTTGGCAATTCCAAGACCAGTCTGACCTAGGTAGAAACGGTCAACTCCGAGGCCGCCTAGGAAGAAACTTAGAAGAACAGCTGTTAGCCAGTCGCGCTGTGGAGGCATTGGTGTGGTTGACATTTAATAACCTTTCGAGGAAGAGGAACATATGTTCCTGTTCGAGAATAACTCACATAGAGGAGTAATCTTTGAATTGAAAGGGAGCGTCTGTTGAACGTTATAAAGACAAAGTTCTTCAAACAGTATGGTGTTTTAGCCATACTGGCGTTCTCCTATTTGCTTCTAGCATCAATTGGTTTCCGCATAGCCTGTCCAATTCATGCTCTTACCGACTTTTATTGTCCTGGCTGTGGCAGCACAAGAGCGGTGAAGGCTGTTCTAAACGGAGATCTTCCTTTAGCGTTTCATGACAACGCTCTTCTCATGGTTTCACCAGCTGTTATAGCTTCTGGACTTCTTATTGAAAAGTATTTGCAAAAGAGAATATGGCATTATGTGTTCTTGTCAATAGTGCTAGTAGCGGTTGTGATCTTCACAGTGATTAGAAACCAAACGGGTTCTGAATTAGCACCGCTTTGAATTAAATCGCTGAGATTTCCATTTTCAGACCTAGAGCCGAAAGTATCTTTACTTGGGTGGATAAAGTCGGATTAGATTTGGCTTGCTCAATATGACAAACCTCACGTTGGCTAATGCCTACAACTTTGGCTAGTTTTCTTTGAGAAATACCAAGCTCTAATCTCCTGGTTTTTACTGCTTCACCTAATCGTTGGCGCTCGTCTCTTAGGGCGATTGCGACTTCCCATTTCTGATGGTATTCCTGAACTTCCTTAGGCCATGCAGCAATTATTGGAGCCCAAAACAAGTCGTGCTCGCTGAGATCAGGCTTCTTCTTTGCTTCCATAAAAGTAATCATCTATTCTCCTTGTTTGAATGTCAATAGGGACTCGCGAGCTCTCCGAATAGCCGCATCCTGTCTTTTCCCGGAACCATAGCGTTGCTTGTCGAAACAACCATGAATGACGATTTGCTGATTCTGAAAGGAACAAAAAACACGAAGGAGCACTTTCGTTTGAGGCATTGTTTCACCAGCAAGCAAACCAGCTTTAGATTCAACTGCCTTAGAAGTTGGTCCTATTCGAAACTCCCATAGTGATCCACCTAAAGATTTCAGCCAGGTCGACCGAGCAAGAGCGAGCCCCTGCCGACCAAGGATTTCTTTGAGGGCCCAAAGCAGAAGATTTTGATGGCTGGTGTTCAAGCTCTCTACTTGATTCATAAAACTCACAGGATCAGCAAAATGAATGTCAAACTCTGGCTGTGCTTCAGACATTGCCCAACACTACAAAGCCTCCGTTGTTTGTGCTGGATTTCTCCACAGGCTCACAGGACCTCCAAGACGAACTTCTCTGGCAAACTAGCACCATGAGCGAACTAGAGAAACTAATCCAAACAGCCAACACTCTTAGATCTCCAGGAGGATGTCCTTGGGATGCTGAACAAACTCATGAGTCGCTAGTTCAATACCTTTTAGAAGAAACCTATGAGCTTATCGATGCCATAGAGTCAGGCACTAGAGAAGATGTCTTAGAAGAACTAGGTGATGTTTTATATCAAGTGGTCTTCCACTCAGATCTAGCTCAAACAGGTTCCCTAGGAGAACCATTCAACATCGAAGATGTTGCTAAGTTCACTAGAGAAAAGATGGAGGGGAGACACCCTCACGTATTTGGTACCCCTGAAGAACTAGAGAAATACAAAGCCAACACAGGTGATGACGTGATGCTTAACTGGGACAACCACAAACAAAAAGAGAAGCCAGAAAGAGCATCAGTATTAGACGGTATACCTCCGGCACTACCTGCTCTAGCACTAGCCAGCAAAGTAATAGGCAAAGCCCAGAAGATCAACCTCTTAGACGAAGACACCCAGTCACCTATCCAACTAGAAGATGAAGAACAACTAGGAGCATTGCTCCTAGCCATAGTTCAAGCAGCTAAGACCAACAACCTAGACCCTGAAAGAGCCCTAAGAACAGTAGTCAGAGACCTCTCAGATGACATCAGGAAAGCAGAAGTCCTATCTGCTAGTGATGCTGGGGTTATTGGAGTTGAGGATTAGTTCAGATAACGTTTAGATTATCTACTCACCATTATTCGGGAACAGGATTAGTATCCATTTAGGAACTAATTCGAAGGAATTCCCATGCGACGTTTCGCCACAACAGTCCTTGCAATAACTGCACTTCTAATCGGTGGATTAGGTCTACAACCTGCTTCAGCTGCTGGCTACCCACCATGCACAATAACAGGAACAGCAGCAGGAGAAACCATTACCGGTACCGAAGGTAATGACGTTATCTGTACTGGTGGAGGTAATGACACTGTAATTGCGCTTGGTGGAAACGACATCATTATCGTTTCAGGACCTGGAATAGACGCCATCAACAGTGGTCCAGGTAACGACAATATTGATGCAACACTCGGAACAAACGCAATAATCGATTCTGGTTCGGGCGATGACATCGTTTATGGAACACCAGGTGATGATGACATATCGACGGGGGATGGCGCAGACACTGTTGATGCAAATTCTGGTGATGACTTGGTTGAAGGAGGTGGAGGTGCAGACGAGCTGACCGGAGATGAGGGATCAGATGTTCTAAGCGGCGGCGATGGAGAAGACATCATTCTTGGAGGAGAGGGGGACGACCAGTTAGACGGAAATGCAGGCCTGAACACTCTAGATGGTGGTCCAGGAAACAACACTTGTAGGCTTTCACCTGTTGACCAGACCTTGCTTTGCACAGTCACTATTTCAATAGGTGGCTCGGAGCACATTAATTTTTCTGGTCGTATTGTTGATTCTTTAGGTGTTCCTGTGCCTAATGTTTCTTTTAGTTTTCAAAGGTCGGATACTGGCCAGTCTTTGGGTTATTCGGTGGCCGCTAATTCTCTTGGTGTTTTCTCTCGTTTGATCCCGAAGGGCTCTTACCGCATTAATTTCCGTAAGTTGGAGCGCACCCCTGGGGGTGTTCTTTTATCAGGGCCGAAATATTATTGGGCAGGTTATTTTGATGTGCCTTCAGGTTCTGTTGATATTTCGAGTGACATAAATTTTGATTGGGTGTTGGATGCTCCGGTTGCTCCTTCGTTGCGTGAGGTGAAGGTTCGTATTCTGGATTCTGATGGACGTCCAGCTGTTGGCGCTGTTGTGAGCAGTCCTATTAACTCCTCTTTTGGGAGAGTCACACAGGGCTCTTTGAGTGTTGGAGGTCAAACTTGGCTTTATGGAGTTGAACTTCCTGAGCCTGATCCTTCTTATTTCAAGACCCCTGAGGGTGATGTCGTTAGTTCGGTGTCTACAGATGCTAATGGCGAATTCACACTTTACACATACGCGCCCTCTGTGACAGTCTCTCTCCGATACCGAGACCCAAAGACAGGTTCTTTAGTTATGAACACGAAGGTCGTGGATTCTTCGTTGTCTAACCAATCTTTTAGTGTTTACGATAATTTAGTTGTTTTTTCTGGTCGTATTGTTGATTCTTTAGGTGTTCCTGTGCCTAATGTTTCTTTTAGTTTTCAAAGGTCGGATACTGGCCAGTCTTTGGGTTATTCGGTGGCCGCTAATTCTCTTGGTGTTTTCTCTCGTTTGATCCCGAAGGGCTCTTACCGCATTAATTTCCGTAAGTTGGAGCGCACCCCTGGGGGTGTTCTTTTATCAGGGCCGAAATATTATTGGGCAGGTTATTTTGATGTGCCTTCAGGTTCTGTTGATATTTCGAGTGACATAAATTTTGATTGGGTGTTGGATGCTCCGGTTGCTCCTTCGTTGCGTGAGGTGAAGGTTCGTATTCTGGATTCTGATGGACGTCCAGCTGTTGGCGCTGTTGTGAGCAGTCCTATTAACTCCTCTTTTGGGAGAGTCACACAGGGCTCTTTGAGTGTTGGAGGTCAAACTTGGCTTTATGGAGTTGAACTTCCTGAGCCTGATCCTTCTTATTTCAAGACCCCTGAGGGTGATGTCGTTAGTTCGGTGTCTACAGATGCTAATGGCGAATTCACACTTTACACATACGCGCCCTCTGTGACAGTCTCTCTCCGATACCTAGACCCAAAGACAAATGTGGTGCAACGATTTACCAAGCTGATCTATTCCGGTGCGATTACTCCGCAGGTTGCATCATTCGACGCACAGCCAATCACACATAGAACTGCCAAACTTCAATGGACTTATCCAATAGAGTACGGCCCTATCCAACTTTCGAAATTTGTTATTCAAGTTTCGACAGACTATGGAGCTACCTGGGCAGATGCTGCTACCGCAGATCCTTCAAAGCGGTCTATTGAGATTAGTGAATTGATGCCCGGGTCCGGATACAGGTTCAGGGTGTTGGCAGTCAGCAATGTTGGTAATAGCACTCCAAGCGCAGGAGTTGTCGTGAACACCCCAACTCCCATATATGAAGCCCCAACTAATTTCTCAGCTTCTCTCATCAAAACTAACTCGGCAAAGATTTCTTGGGCACTTTTAGCTCAACAATCCACAGTTAAGAACTATTTGGTTGACTACTCACTTGATGGAGTAACTTGGATTCCAATAAAGAAGTCAGAGTCGAAAACCACTTCATATTTATCTTTGTCGGGTTTGAGAATGGGAACACTATATCGTTTCAGAATCGCGGCGACTAACAAAATAGAAATAGGCGAATACTCATACCTATCATTTTCTACATTGGCTTTAGCGCCTACCTCACCGACCAAATTGCAGCCATCGTTGATTTCAAGCTCTAGTTTCACCGTTGATTGGGTGTCCCCTTCATCAAATGGGGGATCCGAAATCACTGATTATGTTGTTGAGATAAATGGTGGCGGCTTCAACTGGGCTCCAGTTGCGCACTCACCTTCAAACAACACCAGTATCTCAATTACTGGGCTAAACCCCGGAGTGAAGTACTCGGTGCGAGTCAAGGCTATAAATAGTGTTGGAGCATCCAAGGTGAGTTCAACGCTCAGTGTGACAACTTTGACTGTTCTGCCTTCGTCACCAACGTTGAGCTTGAAGTCAAAGACTGCGACTAGCGTTGTGCTGAGCTGGGTTGCTCCTGCAAATGGTGGAGCGAAGATCAGTGATTACAAGGCGGAGTACTCAACAGATGGAGGAACTTCTTGGCTAACAGTCTCGAAGAGTGCTTCAACCAGCACTTCTCTCACTTTAAAGAACCTAAAGACCAAGACTAGCTACCTCTTTAGGGTCTCAGCTAAGAACAGTGTTGGGTATTCTGCGCCTAGTGGGACTCTCGCAGTCACGACTCCTTAGTTAGTGGGACCAGGTCTTTTATGCGTTGGATGGCGGCGCTACTTGGGTTCTGGGTTGGCTTTCGTACTTTGGCATAAGTATTTGGGAATGTCTGCGCTGAGCTTATTTTCGTGATCTAATGATCTTGTTGTTCTCGACTAGATACATAAGGGGTTAAATTGGCTGTTCCAGAGATTAGAAATTACAAGCTCTCAGAGTTTTTTGCATCCACTTACAGAGTCCCGCGCTATCAGAGGAATTACACCTGGGGTGACTCAGAAATTGGTCTCTTCATGGATGACATCACATCCTTCGCTCTTTCCAATGATGAGTATTACCTTCTTGGGGAAGCTATTGCAGCGACTTTGCCGAATTCAGATTATGACTATGAACTCATTGACGGGCAACAACGAGCAACCACACTGATGGTCTTATTTGCCGTGTTGCATAAAAAGCTTGAAGATCTAGGTGCGTCTGCACTTCAAATGATGGAAACCACCAACGCTCTCTACCAAGGTGAAAAAGGTATCAGAGTTTCAATGTCTGGCAATGCGTCGGAAGCCGTTGTGGCATACCTAAATGGAACACCTCTGGAGCATCTTGTTAGGGACACGAGATCTAAAGAAAACGTAGTTGCGGCCTTTGAAGTAATTGTCAATCGATTGGACGAAGCTCTTCCTGAGGCGGATAAGGAGACTCTTATCAATTTCTCCAACCGAGTAATTGGGAAAGTTTACTTAGGAAGATTGACACTTGAATCCGTAGAGCAGGCGACAGACTTTTTTGAGCGCGTGAACAATAGAGGCTCACAGCTTACTAATGCTGATTTGCTAAAGAATAGACTTCTACAAAACATCGCATCGGAATCTGACTACCAATGGGCTGCGGAGACATGGTCTGAAGCAGAGCGAAACCTCATGAATAAGGGAAAACTGGGCTCGATTGAATTCTTATTGAGACAGCTTAGACAAGCTTCACTAAGGGTTAAGGTTCAAGAAGGAGAGTTGTACGCAAAGACAAAAGAGCTTGTTTCCAGTGAAGACGGATGCTTGAAGCTTGTTGATATAATTTCCTCTAAGCACAAAGCTCTTGCGAATCTACTGCTATCAAAATCGCCTAGTAATGATGAGGATGCCCCAGCACAAGAAACTAGTTTCTTTAATTTCACTCAAGGGCTTGGTGTAAAACTCGCTGCGTCTCACCTATCTCCTGCGCAGTTTGCGCATCTAAGTAAGAGGCTAACTGCGCGTTCGATCCTTTCCCTCTTAGCTGCCGAACGCTCACAGTCCTTTGAGAAGTTAGTCCCAATTTGGTCAAACGAAATTTCAAAACTTACCGGTGAATCGGAGTTTGAAGAAATTGACAAGGCTCTTGCCTTCGAATCGAGAGATATCAAAGAGCTTCTCGATGTCGCTGAACAAAGGCACTTTGCTCTGAGATACGACGGAACCCCTGGTCAAGTGAAGAGAATTCGATATACCTTGGCGAAGGACAACTTCTTGGTAAACCAGAGAGCTGCAACCATAAATTTCTCAATGAAGGACTTTCTGACGACTTCGAAACACAGCAAGAAGAACTCACTTCCAGGATTTGATATCGATCACATATTCCCTAAGTCGAGTGAAGCCGCTGGTGAAAATGTTCACAAGATAGGCAACCTAACTCTTCTGCACTCAACCGATAATGCTAGTGCCGGAGCGTCAGAGCCCGTCGACAAATCAACTATTTACAGTTATTCCAAGGCAGTTTTAACGCTTGCACTTACTAGAAAGATTGAATTGCCACCCAAGGTTGAGTCCGCAATCGCTCCTTATCGCGTTGCCTCGATTGACAATGGTGAGCTTTGGACAGAGAAGGAATACGAGGCAAGATCTCTGATGTATTGGCAGATCATTCATGATTCTCTTGTGGACGACCTCGGTGTAGACATCAACCTAAGTTAGGCAGTTCTCTCAGTTATTTCTGCCAAACTTGTCTCATGGCCAAAGACATTAATCCACCTAGAGGTATGAGGGACTTTCTGCCTGCTGAGAAGGCTAAGCGGGAGAGTGTTTTAGGGGTTATTGGGGGTGTTTATAGGTCTTTTGGGTTCCAGGAGGTCGAGACACCTGCTTTAGAGAACCTAGATCGTCTCACGTCAGGTCAGGGTGGAGATAACGAGAAGCTTGCCTACAGGGTTATGAAGCGTGGGGCTGAGCTAGATAGTGCTTTAGAGTCTTTGGATTCTGTTGATGTGTTGGCAGATCTTGGTCTTCGCTTTGATCTAACTGTTCCTCTAACTAGGTTCTATGCAACCAACAGATCTTCTCTGCCTACTGTCTTCAAAGCTATTCAGATGGGTCCAGTGTGGAGAGCAGAAAGACCACAGAAGGGTAGATACCGTCAGTTTGTTCAGTGTGATATTGACATCATTGGTGATGACTCTGTTCTTGCTGAGATTGAACTTCTAAATGCTTCTCTTGCTGCTTTAGATGCTCTTGGTTTATCTAAAGCTGTAATAAGAGTGAATCATCGAGAACTGCTTCTTTCTTTACTTGATTCTTTTGGTGTGAAAGAAGCAGACAGATCTTCTGCTCTTATTACCTTGGACAAGTTAGACAAGATTGAAGTAACAGGTGTGGTTAGTGAACTTAGAGAGCGTCTAGGGGATGGGGTCGCTGACAAGGCTAATGCTTGGTTACTAGCTGCTGACCTTACTGTTCCTTCTGTGCTTGCTCCTTTGTTCTCTGCGGTTGATCAAGGACGTTTACGCTTTGATCCAACTCTGGTTAGAGGTATGGGTTATTACACCGGCACCATCTTTGAGATTGAGATGCCAGGCGAGGGCTCTGCTATTGGTGGCGGTGGTCGATATGACGGCATGGTTGGTAAGTGGCTAGGAACAGATGTTCCTGCGGTTGGTATTTCTATTGGCTTTGAAAGATTAGTTGACCTAGTTGAAACGGCTGCTCCTACTAATGGAGTTCTGCTAGTTCTTGAAGATTCCAGTGTTGAATGCATCAAGAATGCAGTTAGGTTCCAGAAGGAACTTATTGATTCAGGTAAGTCTGTTCGTCTTGAACTAAAGCCTAAAAAGCTCAACATCTTGCTAGATAGCATGCTTGAGGCTGGCTTTAGCCAGTTTGCTCTTGTGTCTAGTGACACTGCGGAACTGACCTTCAAGGACTTAGGCAACTAAACTAGAGTTACAAAGGCGTGTTTTTAAAGGCTTATTAGCCACAATCAAATAACTATCTAGGAGAACCATGTCCATCATCGACGCAATCGGCGCAAGAGAAATCCTTGACTCAAGAGGTAACCCAACTATTGAGGTTGAAGTTTTACTAAGTGATGGATCATTTGGTAGAGCTGCTGTTCCATCAGGTGCTTCTACTGGAGCTTTTGAAGCTCATGAGTCACGTGATGGTGACAAGAAGCGTTACATGGGTAAAGGTGTTCTACATGCAGTCAAGGCTGTAGTGGACCAGATTGGTCACGATGAGACTGGTTTGATTGACTTTGATTCACTAGATCAGAGACTTGTTGATGCAGCTCTTATTCGTATGGATGGAACTCCAACTAAGTCTCACCTAGGAGCTAACGCAATCCTTGGTGTCTCTCTTGCTAACGCTCGTGCAGCTGCTGAGTCAACTGGTCAACCGCTATACCGTTACCTAGGTGGACCTAACGCTTACACACTTCCTGTTCCACTGATGAACATCATCAACGGTGGATCGCACGCTGACACCGGTGTTGACATCCAAGAGTTCATGATTGTTCCTATGGGTTTTGATTCCTTTAGTGAGGCACTTCGTGCCGGTACTGAGGTTTACCACTCTTTGAAGGCACTTCTAAACTCTAAGAACTTAGCAACAGGTCTTGGAGATGAGGGTGGCTTTGCTCCTGATCTACCAACTAACCGTGCAGCGCTAGAACTTATTTCAGAAGCAATCAATGGTTCTGGTTATGTTCTAGGTAAGCACTTCGGTCTTGCATTAGATGTTGCAGCAACAGAGTTCTATGACGAGAAGACGCAGCGATACAGCTTCGAAGGTAAAGAACTTACTCGTGAAGAAATGATTACTTACTACGAAGGTCTTGTAGCGGATTTCCCACTAGTTTCAATTGAAGACCCACTAGCTGAAGATGACTGGGCTGGTTGGACAAAGATTACTGCTGTGTTAGGTAACAAGGTTCAACTTGTTGGCGATGACTTGTATGTAACAAACCCTGCTCGTTTGCAGAAGGGTATTGATGAGCTAGCTGGTAACGCCATCTTGGTAAAGGTCAACCAGATCGGAACTCTTACTGAGACTCTAGATGCTGTTGCTTTGGCACAGAGAAGTGGCATGAAGGCAATCATCTCGCACCGCTCAGGTGAAACAGAAGATACCTTTATTGCTGACCTAGCTGTTGCGACCAACGCTGGACAGATTAAGACCGGTGCTCCTGCTCGAAGTGAAAGAGTTGCTAAATACAACCAGCTACTTCGTATTGAAGAAGAACTACAGGATGCTGCTTACTACCCAGGTGCAGCTGCTTTCCCTCGTTACAAGGCTTAGTTAGAACAAGATGGTCAATCGTCCAAACAGGAAGGTCAATGTTCGAGCGAAAGCTCAAACAAAGATTGGCTCTGTTAGACAAAGAGTGACCAGCAGGTTCTCTTGGACAACTTCTAGCTTTGTGACAGTTGGCTTACTTGTTTTCGCTGTTGTGTCGGTAGGACCTAGAGTCAGCGACTACTTTGTAATGCAAACACAGATTGCTCAACTGCAATCAAAGCTAGATGAAGCTAAAAAGAATCTAGAGAACATCACAGCAGAAAAAGAACGCTGGGATGATCCGGTATACATCAGAGCTCAAGCTAGAGACAGATTGTTTTATGTAGTTCCTGGTGAAATCAGTTACCTAGTGCTAGATGCTGATGGTCTAAACCTTTCAGATACGAGTGGAACCGTTGGTGCCTTACTTGCTCAAAAGAAGAACAGCTCTGACTTCTCACAGACTATCGGCACCACTAAGAAAGACTGGGCTAAGGGTTTATTGCAATCGGTCATTAGAGCAGGTTTAGAACAACCCTCTTCCGACACCAAAGCTCAAGCAAGCAAATAATGCCAATTACCGAAGCAACTGAAGCTGATCTATTAGAGATGCAAGCTCAACTAGGCAGACCGATGCGAGATGTCTTAGGTATTGCTGCTCGTTGTGTGTGTGGGAAGCCGATGGTTGTTCAGACCTCACCTCGGTTATCTCATGGTGAGCCTTTCCCTACCTTTTACTACCTAACCCACCCCGCTACCTCGGCTGCCCTTAGTGGTTTAGAGGCCGAGGGGTTCATGGTTACCTTGGCTCAAAGACTTGCCTCGGATGAAGAACTGGCAGCTAACTACCTAGCAGCTCACGAGTCTTATGTTGCTGAGCGTGAGGCAATCGAATACGTTGAGGAACTTGCAGGCATTAGTGCTGGGGGAATGCCGACTAGGGTCAAATGTTTGCATGCTTTAGCAGCTCATTCGCTTGCTAAAGGCCCTGGATTCAACCTAATTGGGGATATGAGCCTAGAAGCTGCCGGCATTGATGCTAACAAGTGCAGATGTAAGGTTTCTAACTAGTAAAATCAAAGGAGCGCAGAGTTGCTCTCACTAAAAAAGCCAAAAAACTTAGGAAATACCAGCATGCAGAAAATCTTGATCATCGGTGGCGGTTACGCCGGTTTCTACACAGCATTCAAACTTGAAAGACTCCTAGGTAAAGGTGAGGCAGAGGTCACCTTAGTTGACCCGCTTCCATACATGACTTACCAGCCGTTCCTACCTGAAGTAGTTGCAGGTTCGATTGAGGCTAGACACACAGTTGTCTCACACAGAAGACACTTACCTAAGACCAACATCATCAACGGCACCATGACCAACATTGATCACGCCAACAAGGTAGCAACAATCGTTGTTCCAATCATTGGTGAAGTCAAAGAGTCTTACGACCAGATCATCATGACCGCAGGTGCCGTTTCAAGAACTTTCCCTATTCCAGGTGTTGCTGATAAAGCAATTGGTCTAAAAACAGTTGAAGAAGCCATTGAAATCCGTAACCACATCTTGACTAACTTCGATAAGGCAGCAAACATGCCTGAAGGTCCAGCACGAGACAGATTGCTGACCTTCGTAGTTGTTGGTGGAGGTTTTGCTGGTATTGAAGTATTTGCTGAAATGCGTAACCTTGCCTCGTATCTAATCCGCTACTACCCAAGCATTGAGTTCAAGGATGTGCACTTCCACCTAATTGAAGCAATGGGCAGAATCATGCCTGAGGTTTCACAGAAGACCTCAGAGTGGGTATTAGCTGACCTAGATCGTCGCGGTGCAAAGGTTCACCTAAACACACAGCTACTTTCAGCAGCCGATGGTGTTATTGAACTATCTACCGGTGAAAAGTTTGAGAGCGATGTAATCGTTTGGACTGCCGGTGTTATGGCATCTCCTTTTGTGAAGAACACCGACCTTCCACTAGATGAGCGTGGCAGAATCTCTGCTCTCCCAACCCTTCAAGTAAATAAAGATGGTCAAGCGCTAGAGGGAGCATGGACTGCCGGAGACGTTGCAGCTGTTCCCGATCTATCCGGTGGCGGTGTTGGTGGCTTCTGTGTTCCTAACGCCCAGCACGCTGTTCGTCAGGGCAAGCTTCTGGCTAAGAACATTGTCTCTACTTTGCGTAACGAAGGCATCTTGGAATACAAGCACAAGAACGCTGGAGCAGTAGCCGGTCTTGGTCTATACAACGGTGTGTTCCAGTCAGGAAACATTGTTCTAAAGGGCTTCTTAGCTTGGTGTGCTCACCGTGTTTATCACGGTCTAGCTATGCCGATGTTTGAGCGTAAGCACAGAGTAATCATGGGCTGGGTCTCTAACTTTGTCTTCAAGCGCGACATTGTTTCTATTGCCGCTACCGAGAACCCTCGTCAGATCTTTGAAACCTGGGCCTCACGCCCTAAGGTCTAACTAGAACTAAAAGGTGCGCCCCCATAGCCCAATGGCAGAGGCAGACGACTTAAAATCGTCCCAGTGTGGGTTCGAGTCCCACTGGGGGCACCGAAAAAGTTCGCTTAGAAATTACTGTGATTAGTGCAAACAAAGGCCTCTAAACCTTAGGCTTATTCCATTACCGCTTACTGCGGTCCAATCAAGGAGAAGTAATGGAAATTCTGTTAATTGTTTTAGCGGTTGTAGTAATTGGTGGCATCTGGTTTGTTGCCATGCGAAACGGTTTGGTTCGTCTAAACGTTCGTGTTGATGAGGCTTGGAGCGATATCACTGTTCAGCTCAAAAGAAGAGCAGATCTAATTCCTAACCTGATTGAAACAGTTAAGGGCTATGCCAAGCACGAAGCTCAAGTATTCGAGAATGTGACTAAGGCAAGAGCAGCCACTATCTCTGGTGCAGCACTTGCAGATCCAACTAAGGCAGCAGAAGCTGAGAACATGTTGCAGTCAGCCATGAAGTCTCTATTCGCAGTTGCTGAAGCATATCCAGTACTACAGGCAAGCCAGAACTTCCTAGGTTTACAGTCAGAGCTATCTGACACTGAAGACAAGATTATGGCTGCACGTCGTTTCTATAACGGTGGAGTTCGTGAACTAAACACCAAGATCAAGGTATGGCCTAACTCTTTCTTTGCTAAGAGCCTTGGTTTTGTTGAGCGTGCATTCTACGAAGTTGCAGATCTAGCAACCATTCAGAACGCACCTGAAGTTAAGTTCTAAAAACCCTTTTCAGGATTTACTAAATGTATTCAGCGATAGCTGCTAATAAGCGCAACACTGTCTTCATAATCATCTTCTTTGTTCTCCTCATTGGAGGCTTAGCAACCTATGCCGGTTATGTAACAGGGTATGGTTCTTCAGCTTTTTTGATTATTGGCTTTGTTGCTCTCTATGCTTTGATTCAGTACTACGCAGCCGGAGCATTCGCTGTTGCAGCCTCTGGTGCTATTGAAATCACTAAAGCAGATAACCCAAGGCTTTGGCGAATCGTTGAAAACATTTCAATCTCAGAAGGCATGCTAATGCCTAAGGTTTATCTAATTAAAGATGAAGCCCCTAATGCCTTTGCCTCAGGAAGAGACCCTAAGCATGCTGTAGTAGCAGCAACAACAGGACTACTTGCCATCATGGATGACAATGAACTTCAAGGTGTAATGGCTCATGAGATGGCTCACGTCAAGAACTATGACATTAGAGTCTCAACTATTGTCTTTGGTCTCGTTAGTGCAGTCGGTATCTTGGCTGACTTCTTCCTAAGAATGGCTTTCTACTCAGGTAATTCAAGAAATAAAGATAGTGGCCAGTTAGCCATTGTTCTTATTGTCTTTGGAATAGTTGCTTGGATTGTGTCAGCTCTTATTGGGCCTATCGTTAGTGCGGCTGTTTCAAGACAACGCGAGTATCTAGCCGATGCATCAGGAGCTGAGATTACAAGATTTCCTGAAGGATTACAAAGTGCCCTTGGCAAGCTAAGAGACTATGGCAGACCTATGAGAAGAGCTTCTTCTTCCATGGCTCACATGTATATCAGCGATCCAATCAAGCCATCAGTTGCAGAGAGACTATTCTCAACCCACCCACCACTAGATAAGAGAATCGAACGTCTAGGCAGTATTGGTAGGAAGTTCTAGTCTTAATCCGATCAGAGACCTGGATACATTTCAGTTCGAACATTCTTTATGGCTCGATTGACATAGAACTTACCTAGCTTCTTGTGTGCTGAGATAACCTGCGGATCTTTCAAAGCTAAAGCAATAACTCCTGCCTTGTTTTCTGAGAAGTATTCCTCCATAGCCACTTGGTTAGGGTCAACGATGGCGGAGAATTTCATAATTGGAATCATAAATAGAAGCAATCCAAGTATTTCCAAGAACCAGGCTCCGCCGGCAATCAGAACTACTAACAGCATGTCAGTTTCGCTAATCAAGCCAGCCGCAATAACAATGGCAGGCAATATGGGTGACAGCATTAGAAACCTAAAGGCTCTTGGATTGTGAATCAGTTGAAGCTTTGCGAATGTGAGGGCAAGTTCTTCCGCAGGTTTTCCCAACAATTCAGGGTGTCTCAGTCTGTAGGCCTTGTAAAACACAAGAGCTATTAACCCAAAAAACATTTCCACAATTAATTCCATCGCTAGAAATCCCCTCGTTCATAATTGACTTAGTGGCCAGTATATCCCAAATGGGGTTAGTGCTACCCAAGCGTTTCTTGTTTGTAATCATTTGAGAACACTGCTATTTTGAGATTACTTATCTGTGAGGGGCAATCGTGTTAGAACAAAGATTCCAAGAAGAACTAGTTCGTTGGGAAGAACAACTTAAGGTTAGAAAAGAACACGGGGATCGTTTAGATCAGCCTAGACAAGTCGAGCACTTTGCTTACTTCCGCAAGCTAGATGCAGCCAAGAAGGTAGCTGAAGATCTAAGCTCCATCGGCTATGAAGTGTCTGTAGCTAAATCAGGTCTTTTTAAGGTAAGCCTTCTAGCTACTAGAGAAGACGCTCTAGATGAGCATTTCGTACAATCCTTCAAAGCGGTCTTGTTTGTTGTTGAAGGCAATGGTGGCACGTATGACGGCTTCGGGGCAGAAGTAGTTGAGTAACAACTCTTCTAGAGCGTAAAGTTTCCCCTTCTCTTTGATTCAACCGAATCTAGCCTCTGCCACTTCCTAACCTCAACTAAATGCTTAGTTATGGCTTTACCGGATGTTTCAACTTCTTTAGGGGTTAGATGTAGTTCATGCCAGGCAGATTGAACTAAAAGTGTTTTGTTTTGTCTGTCTGACTTGAGATCTATACGAGCAACCAGTTTGTCTTTGTGAAGAGTTGGCAGGCTGTAGTAGCCATAGATTCTCTTAGGTTCAGGAGTGTATATCTCAATGCGGTAATCAAAGTTGAAGATTCTAAGAGCTCTTTCTCTTTGCCAGGTTAGAGGGTCAAAGGGGGAGAGCACAGTGGTTAGAGATGGTTTAATCTCTTTGAAGTTGTAATCAATAAAGTCTTTATGAATAAAGGCTTTCTCTTTCCAGTTTTCAACCATTACCTCTTGGATAATTCCTCTATCTAACAGTGAAGCGATTGTTGGTTTAATTTCAGTTGCCGTTTGGCAGTAAACGTTAGCTATGTCTTTGATTGTGCCAACACCCATGAGTCTTGCGGCATTACTTAGTAACTGTTCTTGAGCTTTAGTGTGGTCAATGCTCTTGTTGAGAATCTTGTTTGAAAGTACCTGTTCAGGAAGTGCATAGACTCTGCTGAAGTTAGATCTTCCAGCAGCAATAAGTTCTCCTTGCAGAATCATTCGCTCGAGTGCTCGCTTAACATCACTCCAGCCCCACCAGGAACCAGATCTCTTGTTGTTCTCATTCTCAAACTGGCTTGAGGTCATAGGCCCATTAGCTTTGAGTTCTGCTTTGACTCTTTCAATCAATGCCTTGTTCTGTCTCTCAAAGCTACCTGATTGACTGGCTCTATCTCGATACCACTGCATACGCCAATCAAATAAAGGAAAGTCTTCGGCTTTGATAAAGCTAGCCTGATGAGCCCAGTACTCAATCAGGGTTGGGTTCTTACCTCCGGTTAGAGAATCTAACTCAGCCTTATCAAAAGCCCCTAGCCTGCTAAACAGAGGCATGTAATGGGCTCTCTCAAACACATTCACACTGTCGATCTGCAACATGCCAAATCTAGTGATGACATCAAGGACGCTCTTATCCTGCCTACTATCCAGCCCACAGGCATGCAAAGCCAAGAGCTTGGCCTCTTTAGCACTTAGGGATTCCATGGGTTTACCGATCTTTGAGTTCCTAACAATTATTCCGTTCAAGGAGAGAAAAGCACAAAGAAGGAGACTAGCGGTAGGCTCTAGTTCTAGATGACAAAGGTGTCTTGAGCCCAGCTCGGCACCTACAATCCAGCCGAAAAACCAAGGCTCATCTGCCCTAAACTCTAATAAATACGCAAGAGAGAACAAATGCCTGATCAAACTCCAGTGGTTAGCCCCACTCTTGAAGACTTTCAAGTAGCGCAGCTAAATGTTGCTGCTGTTGCCAAGAAGACTCCACTACTAGTTAGTAGCTACCTAACAGAGATTACTGGCGGTCAAGTCTTTCTAAAGGCAGAGAACTTGCAAAGAACCGGTGCATACAAGGTTCGTGGTGCATATAACGTCATGTCTAAACTCTCTGCAGCAGAGCGCAAAAGAGGAGTGGTTGCAGCTAGCGCTGGTAACCATGCTCAAGGTGTGGCTCTAGCTGCTAGAGAACTTGGTATCAAAGCAAAGATCTTCATGCCAGTAGGAGCATCTCTACCTAAGGTCTCAGCTACTCGTGGCTATGGAGCAGAAGTTGTCCTAATTGGTGAAAACTTCGCTGAGTGTCTAAAGGCAGCTAAAGAATATTCAGCGAAGAAGAACGCCGTCTTTATTCCACCCTTTGATCACATTGATGTGGTCATAGGTCAGGGAACAGTTGGTCTTGAGATCATGCAAGAGTTACCTGAGGTAGACAACATTGTTGTTGCCATCGGTGGTGGCGGTCTAACTGCTGGAGTTGCCGTTGTTGCAAAGCTAATGGCTAAAGCTAATGGCAGAAAAGTTAAGGTCTATGGTGTGCAGTCAGAGCATGCTGCACCTTATGTAACATCTTTGAAAAAGGGTAAGTTAACTGAAGTAGAGACCACCCCAACAATTGCTGATGGTATTGCTGTTTCAAAGCCAGGTCGTATTCCTTTTGAACTAATCAAGCAGAACATCGACAAGGTAGTAACTGTAACTGAAAACGAGATTGCTAAAGCAATCTTGGTATTACTTGAAAGAGCTAAGCAGGTTGTTGAACCAGCAGGTGCTGTTGGTGTAGCAGCAATTCTTGCAGGCAAACTAAAGCTCAAGGGAACTACTGTTGTTATTCTCTCTGGTGGAAACATGGACCCACTATTACTGCAGAGAGTAGTAAGACATGGTCTAGCAGCTGCTGAGCGTTACACAACCATCTCTGTGATGCTTCCTGACCGTCCAGGTCAGCTAGCTCTAACAGCAGAAGTTATCGCTAAGGCAAATGCCAATGTTGTTGAAGTTCTACACACTAGACACGGTCTAGGACTCAAGATCTCTGAAGTTGAACTAAACCTCTCTGTTGAAACCTCAGGTCATGAGCACACACTAGAAGTCATCAAGGCTCTAAAAGAAGCAGGCCTAAAGCCTAGAATCATGGAAGCTAGAGAAGACTAGCCTTCAAAGTGTTTGACTGAAACTATCTTCACAGTCAAGGTCTTGCCATTAGGTGCAGTGTATGAAACTGATTCACCGATCTTGGCTCCCATGATTGCTATTCCCATTGGGCTATCAGGGGAGTAAACACTCATGTCTGTGTTCTCTGCCATTTCAGCTGAACCTAGTAAGAATTCCATCTTCTTTTCATTTAGCTCAATGGTGATAACCATGCCCTGGGCAACAGTGTCACTGGCTTCTTGTGATTCTCCAACAACAGAGTTGGCAAGGATTTGAGTAAGTCTGGCAATACGGGCTTCAATGATGCCCTGCTGGTCTTTAGCTGCGTGGTAACCACCGTTTTCCTTGAGGTCACCTTCCTCACGAGCATCCTGGATCTTCTTAGAAATGGCAGCACGCTCAACGTTGATGAGGTTATCTAGCTCAGCCGTTAGACGGTCAAAGGCCTCTTGGGTTAGCCAAGTTGGGCTGTTATTCATAGGTTGCTCCAAAGTAAGAAAAGAGCCCGATCTTTCGACCGAGCCGTTAGTTATCTGAATAGTCTATTCAAACCAGCAACGGTCCACTAGACCCGTTACCGCTAACTCAGTCGTTCTAAGGCTTACAGTCAGGGGAACATCGCTAATTGAGCCATCTTCAGGGCTTGTTGCTGGGATTTTGACCTCTTTGTAAGCAACAACCCCATAATCCTCTTTTAGGGCTTGAACGGCACAAATAGCGGTGGAATTGGCTCGTTTTGTAAGGACAAAGCTGACGGTTAGGTTCTGCTGGTCAATGATCTCAAATGAGCTGGTTTTGAAGGTTGGCTCGTTCTTAGCAGTTAGGTTGGCCCAGACTGCCCATGCTGCAAATAGGGCTGTAAGCAGGCTGGCAGTGATGATTATGGCTCGACGTCTTTGAGCCTCCTGCTTAGGGCTCTTGCCATAACGCTGGGCTATTTGCTCTGGTAACGACTGCACAGGTTAAGGTTAACTCATGAACATCAATACTTTGCTACCTAGAGCATCCGATGAAGCTGCGAACATTGCTGCAAGCCCTGGCACCCTCGGTTGGGTCTTTACTTTCGCTGTTGCCGTAGCAGCAGGTCTTCTAATATTCGACATGGTCAGAAGAATCCGTAAGGTTCGATACCGTGCTGAGATTGTTCAGGAAATTTCTGAAGAACAAGCTGCCATTGAAGAAGCAGCTGAACTAGCTAAACAGCGTAATCAGAAGAATTAGTTTCCTAGTGAACCAACCAGTGGGTTAAGGCTAACAATCAAAACCGCTACCCAGTGACACATGAATGCAATCACCGTTAGTGAATGAAATATTTCATGGAAACCAAAGTGACCTGGAAAAGGATTTGGTTTCTTCATTCCATAGATAACTGCTCCTGCTGTGTAACAAAGACCACCGGCAAGAATTAGCAGCATTGCAACTAGGTTGAAGTTTAGAAAATCAACAATGTAAAACATTGCTGCCCAACCAAGACCAACATAAAGCGGAACATATAACCATCTAGGCGCATTGATCCAGAACACTCTGAAACCAACTCCAACAAAAGCACCTATCCAAACACTTACTAAAAGAATTACTCCCTTATCTTTTTCAAGAGCAAGCATTGCCATCGGTGTGTAGCTACCCGCTATCAGTAAGAAGATGTTGGCGTGGTCAATTCTCTTGAGAGTAACTCTCATCTTTGGCTTCCAGTTGAAGCGGTGATATAGAGCTGAGTTACCAAAGAGTAAGAATGAGCAGGCAAAAAAGATGGCTGCAGCAACCTTAGGAATAACACCATCGGCTAGAACTAGAAGAACAATGCCTCCGGCAATGACTAGGGGTAGAACACCAGTGTGAATCCAGCCTCGCCATGTTGGCTTAGGGTCTAGGGCTGTTTCGGGAACGGTTTCGGTGACTGGAAGATAAAGGGGATCTGGTTGCTCAAGGCTCATACCTAAACCCTACCTTTAGGCTTCCGACCCAAGGTTAGGCAGGTAACCTTAAGAGTATGCGTAAGTTGATTTATCGGTTCTATGAGCGGGGAATCCTCGGAGATCTAACCTCAGTTGACCTACCTAAGCATGTGGCTGTGATGCTTGATGGCAATAGACGCTGGGCTGAGAGAAACTTTGGGGCTAAAGCAAAGATTGGTCACACAGCAGGGGGCAAGAAGATTCATGAGTTCCTAGGTTGGTGTGATGACCTAGAGATACCAGTAGTGACTTTGTATATGCTCTCCATTGAAAACCTAACAAAAAGATCTACAGATGAACTAGATGATCTTCTAAGAATCATTGGAGATGTTGCTGAAGAGTTAGCTGAAGCCAAGAAGTGGCGAGTAAGACTAGTGGGAGATAGAGATGCTCTTCCTTCTGATCTTCGGGAGCGCATTGAGATGGCTGAAAAAGCTACTGCTGATCTCAAAGGATTAGATGTAAACCTTGCTGTTGCCTATGGTGGTCGCAATGAGATTGCTGATGCTATGAAACAGATTCTTCGAAAGCATTCTCAAGCTGGCAGCAGCATTGAAGATTTAGCAGAACTACTATCTCCTGAACTAATTACAGAACATCTTTATACCGGGGGACAGCCAGATCCTGATTTGATTATTAGAACTTCAGGTGAACAAAGACTAAGTGGTTTCCTACTTTGGCAAAGTAGCAACAGTGAGCTTTACTTTGAAGAAGCGCTATGGCCTGATTTTAGAAGGGTTGATTTCCTTCGTGCCCTTAGAGCGTTTGCCAAGCGAAACAGACGTTTCGGGGCTTAGGTTAATTTCTAGTAAAGCCTCAAAATGCTAGGCGTGTTGGCAGAACAATTCGAGTTTCAAGTTCTAACATAAGTCAAATAAATGAATTGGAGCATAAATGGCCGCTAACAGCAGTACTACGACCAAGACCACAAAGACTACTGCTAAGGCCAAACCAGTCAAGCCGGATACGGCAATCAAGACCTTCATCATAGACACTTCAGTTTTCCTAGCTGACCCTAGAGCTATGTTCCGTTTCAAAGAACATGAACTTGTAATTCCAATCATCGTCATCAACGAACTAGAGAAAAAGCGTCACGACCCTGAGATTGGTTACTTCGCTAGACAAGCTCTTCGTAACCTAGATGATCTTCGTATCAAACACGAAAGACTAGATTTCCCTGTTCCAGTAGGAGATGGTGGAACTCTAAGAGTTGAACTAAACCACATCAATCCAGATGTTCTTCCAGTTGGATTCCAACTAGGGGATAACGATTCAAGAATCCTTGCAGTAGCAGCAAACCTAGCTAATGAAGGCTTCGATGTGACAGTGGTCTCTAAAGACCTTCCACTTCGTGTGAAGGCATCAGCGCTAGGTCTACTAGCTGATGAATACAAAGCAGAGATGGCTGTTGACTCCGGTTACACCGGTATTGCTGAGATTGCTCTTAGTGCTGAGCAGATGAGTGATTTCTATGATGGTGAGATCTATGACCACCCTCAGGTCAAAGACCTTCCTGCAAACTGTGGGCTGGTCATTACTAGCGAAAGAGGCAGTGCTCTAGGAAGAGTTACCTCAGATAAGCGAATCAAGTTGGTCAGAGGAGATCGAGAAGTCTTTGGTGTGCACGGTAGAAGTGCAGAGCAGAGACTAGCTATTGATGTTCTGCTAGATCCAGAAGTTGGCATTGTTTCTCTTGGTGGTCGAGCTGGTACCGGTAAATCTGCTCTAGCTCTATGTGCTGGTTTAGAGGCAGTGCTAGAAAGACGTGCTCACAAAAAGATTATGGTCTTTAGACCTTTGTATGCAGTTGGCGGTCAAGAACTAGGTTTCCTACCTGGCACTGAAGCTGAGAAGATGAACCCTTGGGCTCAAGCAGTATTTGACACTTTAGGGCCACTAGTTAGTAAAGAGGTCATTGAGCACGTCATGGACAGAAATCTTCTAGAAGTTCTTCCTCTTACGCACATCAGAGGTCGTTCCCTGCATGACACCTTCGTAATTGTCGATGAAGCACAATCACTAGAAAGAAATGTTCTTCTAACAGTTCTAAGCCGAATTGGACAGAACTCAAGGGTGATTATGACTCACGATGTTGCTCAAAGAGATAACCTTCGAGTTGGTAGACACGATGGTGTGGCCTCAGTGATTGAGGCTCTCAAAGGACAGTCACTGTTTGCTCACCTGACTCTAACTAGATCAGAGCGTTCACCAATTGCAGATATGGTTACGAGCCTTCTAGATAACTAGGGCTGTGCATAACTTAAAACCCTTTTTTGTTTTTTGAATAACTTGGGTTAGTGCCCAGTCCTTCAGAAGCCCTAGCGCTAATACCCGCCCTGTATTTGCTAGCGGTGACATGGCCATTAGCTGTTATCGATCTAAGAGAGCATCGTCTTCCAAATAGGTTAGTCTTGCCCGCCTATCCGATAGCCCTCTTAGCACAGCTAGTTGCCAGCATGGTGTCGATGGACTGGGCACGCCATATCTTTGCTGTCTTGTGTGCTCTAAGTGTTTTAGTAGTTGGCATTGCTGCTAACTACTTTGATCTTTTGGGGATGGGGGACGTGAAGCTAGCTGGAGCATTAGCCTTGGTGCTTGGCTACTTCAACCTCTATCTGCCTATTGTGGCAATAGGTATGGCTTTTGTCTTAGCCTTTGGGGTAATCATTGTTTTGATGTTCAAGGGCAAAGTAAAGATTGGGGCAAGCATTCCGCTTGGTCCCTATCTTTTGCTTAGCTTTATAGGAACTACTAGCTGCTGGCTAGTTACTCACTCGGCTTGGTCATAGAAAGAACATCTAGAGCTTTATCTAGCTGTTCCATGGTGAGCTTCTCACCATCTACATAACCCAATTCAATAGTTGCCTCACGGATTGTTACACCCTTAGCAACAGCATGCTTAGCAATCTTTGCTGCTGACTCATAACCAATGTATTTGTTTAGTGGGGTAACAATAGAAGGAGAAGATTCAGCTAATGCTCTTGATCTTTCAACATTTGCCTCAAGACCATCAATGGTCTTATCCGCTAGTAGCACTAGTGAGTTAGAAAGCAATCTAATTGACTCCAATAAAGCGTTACCCATAACTGGGATTGCAACGTTCAGCTCGAAGTTACCTGTTGCACCAGCCCAAGCTACTGTTGCATCGTTACCGATAACTCGGGCAACAACCATCAACACTGCTTCTGGGATTACTGGGTTGACCTTGCCAGGCATGATTGAAGACCCTGGTTGGAGATCTGGGATAGCTAGTTCACCGATACCTGCGTTCGGTCCTGAGCCCATCCAACGAAGGTCGTTAGCAATCTTGGTAACTCCAACAGCAAGTGTTCTAAGCGCTCCTGATGCCTCTACTAGGCCGTCTCTGGCGCCTTGGGCTTCAAAGTGGTTTCTAGCCTCCGTTACAGGAAGCTTTGTTTCTTCTGCAAGTAAACGAATAACTTCCTGAGGGAATCCCTTAGGAGTGTTGATACCTGTGCCAACAGCAGTTCCACCTAGTGGCACTTCAGCAACACGGGGGATAGTTGATTCAACTCTTTCAATGCCATATCTAATCTGAGCTGCGTAGCCACCAAACTCTTGACCTAGAGTCACTGGGGTTGCATCCATCAAATGTGTGCGGCCAGCCTTTACAACAGACCCCCAAGCCTTAGCTTTTACCTCTAGTGATTTAGCTAGGTGATCTAGTGCAGGTAGCAGGTTGTGAATCAGGGCAGAGGTGACTGCAAGGTGAACTGAGGTAGGGAAGACATCGTTAGATGACTGAGAGGCGTTCACGTGATCGTTAGGGTGAACCTTGCTACCTAGCTTTGCTGTTGCAAGGGTTGCTAGAACTTCATTCATGTTCATGTTTGAAGAAGTTCCTGAACCAGTCTGGAATATATCCACTGGGAATTCTTCATCATGCTTACCGGAGATAACCTCATCGGCTGCATAGGCAATTGCGTTAGCAATCTCTTTGTCTAAAACACCTAGAGTTGCGTTAGCCAAAGCTGCTGACTTCTTGATCTGAGCAAGAGCTGCGATGTGTGCTCGCTCTAGGGTAGTACCGCTAATTGGGAAGTTCTCTACAGCTCTTGCAGTTTGAGCTGCGTATAGAGCGTTTACTGGGACTTTGACTTCACCCATGGTGTCGTGTTCAATGCGGTATTCCATTTACTTGCCTTTTCTATTTTGTTTTGCCGATGGCTACGATCTCGTGGATCTCACCAAGGGTTAGCTTGTAGTTTGCTCCAACAACTGCCAATTTACCCGATTCAATGCGCTCTGCGATAAGGCTGGAACGTGCAATCAGTTCGTTGATCGTGTCTCTTACGTGGAGGTCGGTTATCTCATCAATTTCGTGTAAGCCGTTTGCCTTGGCTTCAATAACGGTAGGGGCAATTCTCTCAACTAGATTGTGGATGAATTCACCCTTAGGCATCTGCTGGCCTTCAGTTGAATTCATGGTTGCTCTAATCGCCCCACACTCGTCATGGCCTAGGACCAGGATTAGCGGAACACCTAGAACCTCAACCGCATATTCCAAAGAACCCAGGATGGTCTCTGCAATAACCTGTCCAGCATTGCGCACTACAAAAAGATCGCCCAGCCCAACATCGAATATGATTTCAGCCGAGAGTCTTGAATCCGAACAACCAAACAATGCGGCAAAAGGTTTCTGCTCTTTAGCTAGTTCAGTTCTAAGCCCAACGTCCTGTCTTTGGTGAGCCGGCTTATCACTTACGAATCGTTGGTTACCCTCGAGAAGCTCGCTCCAAGATTCTGCAGGCGTTTGAGGTCTCTTTGAATTAGTCAAGTTGAGGAACTCCATTCAGTTGTTTATCGATTGAGTCAATGAATGCCTTAAATTCAGTTTGGTCTGCAACACCATACAAAAGAACGAAATCCTGCGCTTTGTAATTCAGAACCATGATGTAATCCATGGTCTTCTTCGGATCGTTCTTGACTATTGATTCGTAAATATCCCATTTGTAATGCCTAGAAGAATATTCACCGGTGATTACTTTGCCATTTAGCGCTAGTGCTAGCCAGGTTGGGTTGGCTTTGAAAGCCTGGGTGTATCCGATGTATTTGATGTCGCTACCAACGAAACCTGCTTTGAAAACCGGAACAGTGTCAACATTGTTTGTTGTTAGGGCAGCGTTATTCGACCACCAGTTAGTCGGGGGAGTAATTGTTATAACGTCAAAGCCAGAATCTACTTTCGCCTTCTGCGAGATGGTGGCGTAGTCGACTTCTTTAATGCGGTTCGAATCATCTCTTGGGACGATGAGAACTAAAGTGACTACCAAGCCAACAGAAGCGGCTAGAGCTAAGCAAAGGTTTATGACTGTTTGACGAGCTCTATGTCTAGCGGCTGAATCACTCAAGGTGTTATTAGTCCTTCTTCTTTAGAACTTCATCAAGTTTTGCTCTTGCACCAGTAAGCCACTCTTCACACTTTTGAGCTAACACTTCACCGCGTTGCCATAAAGCCATGCTCTGATCGAGAGTTACTGAACCCTGTTCAAGTTGGTTTAGGACCTTGGTTAGTTCATCGCGAGCCTGCTCGTAGGTCATCTCAGCGATATCTGCGTTCGGGTTCTTCTCAGTCATTGTCTCTCCAGTTTAATCGTTGATTAGTTAGCGGTTGCATCCAGGTCGCCTTTAGCGACCCTAAGTTTCAATAAAGTACCAGATTTGACCTTTTTAGGGTCAGTAATTACCTGGCCATCAGCATCCCTAACCACTGCGTAGCCTCTATCTAAAGTGCTCTGTGGGGAAAGGGAGCGAAGCAGGCTCTTCTTGTTAGTGAGGTCAGTTGATTGCTTGTCTAGCTTGTAATCGAGGTCATCTCTTAGTTCACCTAGGGCTCTAGCAAGATCATCAGTTCGCTGGATGAGATAGGCGTGTGGGTCTTTCAGAAGAGGATGTTGTCTAATCTGTTGAATCAAAGTGACTTGGTGACCGAGGTATGAACCAATGATAGATTTCATTCTCTCTAAGGAGTCTTTGATTCTTCTTCTTTCTTCAACAACGTCAGGAACTACTCGTTTAGCGGCATCGGTAGGAGTTGATGCTCTCAGGTCAGACACATCATCAATGATTGGTCTGTCATTCTCATGTCCAATAGCTGAGATAACTGGAGTCTCACAAGCTGCCACTGCTCTAACTAGTGCTTCATCGCTAAAGCCAACTAAATCTAAGAATCCACCACCACCACGGGTAATGATGATTACCTCTACCTCGGGATCTGCATCCATCTTCTGTAGAGCTGCAATAACGCTAGGAGCACACTCAGCTCCTTGAACAGAAACGTTAGCCATCTTGATAACAGCTTCTGGCCAACGAAGTAGAACGTTTTGTCTAACATCTTTTTCTGCATCAGAGTTCTCGGCTGTGATTAGACCAATGACACCTGGCAAAAAGGGAAGTGGTTTCTTCTTGGAAGGATCAGCTAGTCCTTCTGCATAAATCTTGGCTCTTCTGGCTTCAATTTCAGCCATCAGAACTCCAAGGCCTACCTTCTTAATGGAAGAGACTTTGAGGCTTAATGTTCCTCTTGCTACGTAGTAGTCCATGTTTCCTGAAACTAGGACACGGTCACCATCTTGAAACTGTTCCCCTGAAGAAACCAGAACTCCGTTGAAGATAACCAGCGAGATAGTTGACCCTGTGGCTAGATCTCGTAGCTGCGGGTAGGCATGGCCTCCTGCTTTAGCTTGGAACTTGATGATTTCGCCTTCAACCCAAGCGTTACCCCAACCCTTGACCGCATTAGCGACTCTTTCGCTTAGTTGCTGGACCGTGAAGGGATGATCTGGGTCTTTACCTATGTCGATTTGCTCGTTCATCGGCTCTGCCCTTTCACTGGTTTAGACTTGGCTTGTGTCTATCTCCCAGAATACTTCCGACCAAGGACTAATTACCTCTCCTAAGCGAGTTCTTTTGGCAGCTCCACGTGGATACTGCGCTGGAGTGGACAGAGCTGTTATTGCGGTTGAAAAAGCCCTAGATCTCCATGGTTCTCCTGTCTATGTTCGTAAAGAAATCGTCCATAACAAGCACGTGGTTTCAAGCCTTGAAAGACGAGGAGCAATCTTTGTCAATGAGGTTGATGAAGTTCCTGAGGGCAGCATCCTAGTCTTCTCAGCTCATGGAGTAAGCCCTGCAGTGGTGAAGGCATCTGAGGAGAGAAACCTAAACACTATTGATGCAACCTGTCCACTGGTAACCAAGGTGCACAGAGAAGTACAAAGGTTTGCTAGCGAAGACTATGACATTCTTCTAATCGGTCACGAAGGTCACGAAGAAGTTGAAGGAACTGCCGGAGAAGCACCAGATCACGTTCAACTAGTTGATGGTCGTCACGGAATCCTAAACGTAACCGTTAGAGACCCAGAGAAAGTTATCTGGCTTTCACAGACAACTCTTTCAGTTGATGAAACTTATGAAACAGTTGAAGCTCTTAGAGAGCGATTCCCAACCCTGCAAAATCCACCAAGCGATGACATTTGTTACGCAACACAAAACAGACAGGTAGCAATCAAGAAAGTTGCCCTAGATGCTGAACTAGTTATTGTGGTTGGTTCTGCTAACTCTTCTAACACTGTGAGATTAGTTGAAGTAGCACTTGAAGCAGGAGCTAAAGCTTCATACCGAGTAGATTATGCATCTGAAATAAAAGAAGAATGGTTTGAAGGCGTTTCAACTGTTGGTGTTTCATCAGGTGCTAGCGTTCCAGAAGTTCTAGTTGACGAAGTTCTTGCCTATTTAGCTGAGCGTGGCTACGGCGATGTTGACATCGTGCAAACCGCTGAAGAAGATGTGCAGTTCTCGCTTCCTAAGGAACTAAGAAAAGATCTAAAGGCTGCTGGTGAAGACACCAGTAACAAACAGAAGCGAAACTCAGACACTCATTGATTTAGAGGCTGAACCCAACTCATGGGTTGCTAGCACTACACGCTTAGCCATATCTGCTTCAGCAACCTTGCCCCAGGCACGTGGGTCATAAGCCTTCTTGTCTCCTACTTCGCCGTCAATCTTGAGGACCTTGTCGTAGTTAGAAAGCATGTGACCTGCTATAGATCTGGTGAATGCATACTGGGTGTCAGTATCGATGTTCATCTTCACAACACCAAAGCGAACTGCATCTGCAATCTCTTGAGGAGTTGAACCAGAACCACCGTGGAAGACAAGATCAAATGGCATGTCCTTGCCATACTTGTCACCGACTGCACGCTGAATGTCATTTAGTAGTTCAGGGCGAAGAACTACGTTACCTGCCTTGTAAACACCGTGGACGTTACCAAAGGTAAGAGCAGTTAGGTATCTACCGTTTTCACCTAGACCCAGAGCTTCAGCGGTTAGCAAACCATCTTCAATACTTGAGTAGAGGTGTTCACCTTCACCACCTTCAACGCCATCTTCTTCTCCGCCAACAACACCAATCTCAACTTCCAAGATGATGCCTAGGTTCTTAGTCTGAGCAAGCAGGTCTTTAGAGATCTG
>Ga0209400_1000118_pt1 | contig 66552 bp, 58 predicted proteins | sample M_130807_EF_Meta_FD_187313 | JGI IMG/M metagenome (GOLD analysis project Ga0209400, IMG submission 187313) | Freshwater microbial communities from Lake Montjoie, Canada to study carbon cycling - M_130807_EF_MetaG (SPAdes) (version 2) | ecosystem: Environmental > Aquatic > Freshwater > Lake... | reverse complement strand
TTCCTTTTGTCCTTAAATGACAACAAATCTCTTTTCCATCCTACTCTTCACCACCACATCGGCTTTCTCATTGATAACAAATTCTCTCCTATTTAATTTTACTCATTTTCTTTCTATCCAATATTCTAATTGATAAACACCGCCTATATAACTAAAGACCCTTTTTTTATCGTAAATTGTCACCAAAATGTGTACAACGCCATCATACTTATCATCAAGTACAATAGGTTCTTGTACCAAATTGTCCATATCTAATGGTTTTGTAAATGATGCATCGAGAACCTGCGAATTTGAAACATCAAATGACGGAATAAACGAAAATAGTCTCTGAAAAATATTCTTATTTGTATTTGTAGGGACATAAACTGCTGTATTACTAGACGAATCAATGGCTACATTATTAGACGTGTCAATTGGTACATTATTAGACGAATCTACAACTACATTATTAGACGGATCAGTAAATATAGTATTAAAAAACCCAATATTACTATTATCAGTTTTATTACTAGAATCATTATCAATAACTTCATTAGAAGTTGGCGATGGAGCAGTAGTTTCACTAGTACTTGTTCTTCCTGTTATTTTATCTAATAATCCTTCGAAAATATTAAATGGAAAACTACTATTACCTCCACCCCCCATCATTTTATTATATTCTATATCCGTATCAGTTACTACTCTATAATTATACTGTATGTATGGTTTCTTTTCCTTAATAGCATTTAATTTACCGGAAAGTTCTTTTAAATAATTTTCGGTTATTTTTTTACCAGGTATTTCTTGTATATTTAAAACAAATTCAAGTTTATGTAACATATTAGGGTCGTTGTCTTGTATATCGGTTTTTATTGAATTATTATTATCAACTGGTTCACGAATCGAATCTTCCTGTTCCATTTTTCTATAAATTAAACAGACATAATATAAGTAGAATGTCTACGCTAAAAAATTGAAAATTAAATACTGAATATAAATATCATCATTATTACTCAAATCTTATTACAATAATGGTACGAAATATCACCGGTGGAAATAGCTCTAAAGGTCTAGCGAGAAAGGACCAAGTAAAAGGTTCGTCGCATATTCAACTATCAACCGACCCACTCGAACAATATGCATGTGTTACAAAAGCATTTGGCAATGGTATGGTCGAAATCTTCACAAATGACAATGTTCGACTAATAGGGCATATTCGTAATAAATTCAGAGGAAAACAAAAAAGAAATAATTTAATAACCGTAAATTCGCTTGTTTTAGTCGGACTCAGAGATTATGAGAAACCACCTAAAAATTGCGACATATTAACAATCTACGATGATATACAAGTAGAACAAATGAAGCTTATGCCGAATATAAAAATAGATCATATTCTTAAACTCAAACTAGGTGTAACTGCTAGTAATACGAATTCAAACATAGAACTAGATCTAGACTTTACAAAAGATGCAGATGCAGATGAAGAAGAGGAATCAATAGTAAAACAAACAAAATCCAATACGAATGAAACTACATTCGTGTTAGAGAAACAAGCAGAAATTAGCATAGATGATATTTAGAGCAACACGTAGTTGAATAAAAAACATTAGAATACATAAAACTTGCAAATATACTATTTTTTATATGAATAAATGTCCAATTGCACATGGCTCTAATGGGTCAAATGTAGGTGTTGGTTTTGTAGTAGTAGTTGTACCATTATTATTGTCCACATCAGTTTCATTAAAAGTCCATGGTACTTCTCCTTCTAACCACGTATTTTCAAAATGAAAAGGCATCAATAGTTTTGTTCGAATACGAACCTTTTTTGTATCATTAACTACTTCAGTAATCCCTAGCAAATTATCTGCACATTTACGTTTCTGTAAATTGCCAGAAACTCTTATCATTCGAAAAGCGGTTACACCAATAAATCCTAGTATAAATAACGTAACCAACATTGTATTGTAATAATGGTTTCTAATTTTTACAATACGACTTTCAATTTTTTACATATAACTCATTATTTTTCCATAAATCTGCCCAATAATGCGATTTTAATCGTTTTTCTCTATAATAATCTTCATTTACTTTCAAAACTCGATGTTTATATAACTGTATATATCTATTTGTATTATTTATATACTCATGCGTCAATTCTAAATTATCGAGTTGTTTCTGGGTAAAAAATTCCTTCATCATCAATGGCCCAACGCATAAGGGAATTGACCCGTAATATCTATTTTGCGTATTTTTTACAAACGTATCGATACTTTTTCGCAAAACACTGTTTTTAGGTTTACAGATTAAAATAGCATTATAAATTCCATCAAAGGATATATCAACATCGCGACAAAAATATTCCTTATCCGTTAAATATATCATTTTGAAATCGTTTATACAGTAATACTTACAATCTAAATAAATACCACCATATTTATAAAGCAAACAATATCTTGCCAAATCAGCTTTTAATGCATACGGTTTCACACCATCATAGGCAGTTAATACTGATTTAGGGAAATTCCCTTTTATAAATTCGCGACATTCATCTAAGTCTAATAAAGTATGTTCAAATTCAGGGTTCTGTTGTTTCAGCATTTCTACAGACTTTTTTACCGAATTGGGCATAGTCTTTTTATTATCCCATATTTGAAAAATACGAAGTGGTATAATTGTTCTCTTTGAACTAAATTTATCCGAAAGATTCTCGATAAATTCTTTGGTTTCATTTTTTTTAATGACATATCGTTTTTTCGTCTTATTCTTTAGTTTAATTTTTGCTTCCAATACCTTTACATCATCCTGTGATAATGAACAAATAGACTTTACCATTTCATATATTAATACTATAAATAATATATTATACGATATTATTTATTATTCTAAACCTTGTAATTTACAGTATTGGATAACTAGCTTCTAATAACAATCCACATTGCCCATCACCGTTATTATAAGGTAAATGAGTTTCGGGGTTGATACCTCTTCCGAGTAAAATATATCCATCCATACCCCATGACGTACTCCATGAGTTCTTTACAATATAATAATCATTTACATCAAGTGTGCCGTAGCCTACTACAAGAACCCCGTGATCTAGCTTCGTTCCACAAGTTCCCGTAAAAACACCGGATTTATATAATTGAAATGCACGTTCATCTGCTTCGATAGCAATAGAAACAGGTTGTTTTACAAGCGCACTCATCATAAGCTCATCAGATCTGGGTGGAATATCATAAAACCCTACTACTTGACTATTCTTTATATTAGAACATGTCTTTTGGCATGTTCCACCGGTCTTAGTTACACCAGAAACATAAGGATAGGAACTTTCACTGCATAATCCACCATTTTTATTAATCCAAGAAAATGCATTATACATGAGTCCACCGTTACAGCCATGATCTTTTCCACCGTTACGTAAAATATCACAGTCCACCAATTGTTGTTCGGAAAAAGAAACGAGTTCTCCCGCCTTATTAAAATAAGCACCTTCCAAAGCACCTGTACTTGAAAAGCTCCAACATGACCCACACTGTCCTTGATCCTTGACTTGTGTTACGCCACCCTGTTCTTGCCAGTTTACTTCCTTTGGTAAATCTGTTAAAATATCAGTAAATGTTGTTCTATATAAAGCCGAATCGTGTAAAACCTGTTTAGACCAAGTCAAATACACACGAAAATCGGCGGAATTCATACCAGAGAACTGGTTATGTCCAAGTGTATATGTAAGATTTTGACTATTCATATTTGAGATAAAAACATCATTCTCACGCCATTTTTTGAATAATTCTAAATAATGATTATCATCTAAAAATTTAATATGGAATTTATTTGACCAATCTTCAAATCTATCGATAATGGAAGCGGTTGTTATAGCCGCGAATGAACAGAGTAATAGTAAAGCAAACATATACCTATATATTACCCATATACTTTTATATAGATTACGAAAAAGAATATTATGCTATTTGTAAACGTATCTTCTTCTTAGACTTGTCTTCATCTTCAAATAAGAAAATACGGAATTTATGATAAGCATGATTCGCCAATTCTACGTGGGTTGTAATACGAGAGAGCATTTTTAATTTTTCCAAATAAACCATATAATGAATTGTGCCATCGTTTTTCACTATTTTATCGAAAATCACACCCTCATGTTCTTTTTCCATAATGTCAGGTGTAGTAAAACACCGATTTAATACTTCACAGTCGGTTTGTATCTTACGAATAGATCTCATTGCAGTATTAATATATTCCATTTGTTCCATCCATTTTTTTAAGAAATCGATAGAATCTTGGCTCATAGTTTGATGAATAGGCGATATATGCCGAAATAAGATCATCTGATTCAATAAATCGACCAGCCTTCGAATAGGACTCGTAATATGGATATAACACTGTGTACTCATTATTTCATGATTCAATGACAATCCTTCTTTAAAGAGTATATATTGTCCCGAAGTATTATTCCATGTTTGAATGATACGTACAACGTCTTCATTCAATTTGTTTTCATAAATAGTATAATCTGTGGAAACAGGCGTATTGATGAATGCAGCGGCGCGAAATATTCCAATATGTTGGTTAGCCATATACTCGCCAATTTGTTTATTCATTTGAACCATCCAGTAAGAAACTACATCGTGACTGTTTTTTATATTTTTACAAATTCTCGCACTACAATCGAAAAGAAGATTGTAGCACGGGTCTCTGCGTAATGCGTTTTCTTCGTATCTATAGTTTCTATTCACACTAATTAAAACGTTTTTACAAGATTGTGGAACGTCTTTCTTTACAATTAAACCATTTTCATCTACTATAAATTCCAACGCCAAAGCAAATCGAGGTTGTTTCTCTAATAAACTACATAATGTATCGGACAACACAGTTGGTAACATCGGTCTTCGTCTATCCGGTAAATATATCGTGGAAACGCGTTTACTAAAAGAATTCCATAGACCTAGTGTTTCCATCCAAAAAAACACATTAGCTATATAAACTGTTATTTTATAACCACTGTCAAACTGCTCGATGCTGAAACCGTCATCAAAATCGGTGCTATTTGTTGGGTCAATAGTAAAAATATAGGTATCGCGTTTATCTTCGATTTGGTAATTCGGATGATTCAATATCTGTTCTACGTACTCTTCCGTCGATTTTTCGTTGAGAACTTTTCGTGTTTTATTCGTAAAATCTGTCAATGAATCGTGTAAACTTTTACAATATAGTTGATACTCATAAAAAACCTCTAAGTTATCTACATCGCCTATCGTTTCAGTTATAAAACCATGTGGGTGTTCTGAAGAGGAATTCCAATTATCATATCGAAAAACGACAAACTTATTCGTATATACTTTCGAAAACCCGATCTTTAAATCATAAGGAACTAAAAATACCGGTAATCGTTTATCATCGGGTATACATTTATACAGGAGGCGTTTTTTATTCGCTGTTCTACCGTAAGTTTTATTTCCTTCTAGAACTAACAATCCAGCTAATCCATTACATGTTTTTGTATAAGAATGTTTCACATCTATAACCCCTTCAATATTGATTGTAAAGATATCACGACTGAATAGCCTTTCTTTAATAGGATCAATCGCTTTCAATTGTGGATATTGTTCTCTATCTAATATTTGATTATCATTTTGCACATCTACAAAAGACCAGTCGCTATAATTACGGTCTGTCACTAATATTTTAATATTCGTATTTAGTAGCATTCTTCATATTATAATGAAAAATAGGTTTATATCGATTTTATATTGATTTTATTTGTATATATTTTTTATGGTTACCATAATGAACAATAAAATATAATAAAGATACACACATATTTATTATATAATGAGTTCTATAATGAATTCTTGGTTTTGCTGTTGTATAAAAGAAACGAAAAGTAACAGTATTAATGAACCCATATTAAACGATTGGAATGGTTCAGATAGTATAGAAGAACGCGAACAATCTATTACCTGGCAAGATTATCCTACTATTACCGAAACATACTCTAATGAAGAATACGATAGAACCATCGACAACGAACAGATAGAAAGAAACAAAGAGACGAGTAAATTGCGTAGATTATTGCAAAATGTATGTAATATTTCTAGCAATAAGCAAAATAACAGCAATAAAGATGAAGTAAAGAGTGGAATAGTTCAAAAGGATACAAACAAGAATAACAATGTCAACCGCGAAATAACATATCACGCCTTTTACAAATCAATATAACATAATAAATATAATAAAAACTATACAATATACTATATGTAATATGCCGCCCAAATTCTATAAGAAAAAAGCACAAGTGTTTACGATGTCAAAGCCCGATTCGGCCAAATACGTAATCATCGTTGAATCGCCATCTAAATGCAAAAAAATAGAAGAATACTTAGGACAAGAATATTATTGTATTGCAACAAAGGGACATATAAGACATATCGATAACTTGAAATCCATTGATATTAAAGATACATTTACGACAAGGTTCTCCATATTAGAAGAGAAAAAGGAACATGTGGAAGAAATGCGTAAAATATTAAACCAGTTTCCAAAACAAAACATCTATTTGGCATCGGACGCGGATAGAGAAGGCGAAGCAATCGCATGGCATATATGTGAGGTTTTCGACCTATCATACGAAACCACACAACGTATTATTTTTCATGAAGTAACAAAACCTGCAATATTAAAAGCCATTCGAGAACCTACCACAATAAATATGAATCTAGTGCATTCACAGATTGCTAGACAAGTTCTCGACATCATAGTTGGTTATACGATTTCTCCCTTTTTATGGAAATACCTATTTTATGATAAAGGTAATTCACTATCAGCAGGTCGATGTCAAACCCCTGCATTATCACTTATTTATGATAATCAGCTAGTCAAAGATAAAAAAGCTACTGGCTGTGAATCAATATATAAAATTTCAGGTTTATTTACCAATAAAAAAATAAAGTTCGATTTGGACCAAGAATTCGTGTTACCAGAACAGGTTCTCAACTTCTTACAACAATCAAGAACATTTGAACATAAACTAACAGTTGGCCAAAAAAGGGAATCTTTACGAACTGCACCACAACCATTTCATACATCACGCTTACTACAAGTTGCAAGTAATATACTTCATATTTCACCGAAAGAAACAATGAATTTATGCCAACAATTGTATCAAGCTGGACATATTACTTATATGCGAACAGAAAGTTCTCAATATTCACCCATTTTTTTGGAACACGCTTCAAATTATATAATAAAAAAATATGGTTCAACTGATTATCTGGGAAACTTGGATAGAATAGTAAACAATGACTCGGCAAACCCACATGAGGCAATTCGCGTTACCCATATTGAATTACAAAGATTAGTCGACGATTCCGATAAACGATTAGCATCAATGTATAGATTAATTTGGAAAAATACAGTCGAGAGCTGTATGTCGAACGCTAAATACAATACTTATGCATTAACACTTACTGCACCAGCCGAATCCAAATATAGAAATGTTCTCGAAATACCGGTTTTTTTAGGGTGGAAGAAGGTAGGAGAAGTTGACACAGAAGACTGTTTAACTGAACAGCAACAAGGTGCAGCCACATTACTCTATCTCAAAACATTAGCAACTATCAATTATGAATCTTTAGAGAGTCATATGACAATGAAGAATAAACATCATCATTATACCGAATCTACATTGATACAAACCCTAGAAGAATTAGGTATTGGACGTCCCAGTACTTATGCGAGTATTGTAGAAACTGTACTCGAACGTGGATATGTGAAAAGTACAAATATAGAAGGCGAACTAGTTAAGTGCACTGAATATAAAGTAGATTCTAACGATCATATTATCAAAGAAGTAGTTTGCGAAAAAATATTGGGTGCAGAAAAAAACAAGCTTGTTATTCAGCCTATTGGTATATTAGCAATCGAATTTCTAAAACAATATTTCCAGCCTATTTTTACATACGAATTCTCCAAACATATGGAAGAAAAGTTAGATATGATTGCACATGATAATAACTCATCATCAACATGGTCGACTATTTGTAAACAATGCTATACTGAAATGATACAACTGAGTGGTGCATTGAAAAGATTAGGAAAGCAAAACTTTGTACTCGATGAGAATCATTCCTTTGCATTCGAAAAAATGGGTCCAGTGATTAAACAAACAGGAGATGATGGTGAAATACGCTTTTTACCAGTGAAACAGGATTTGCAAGTGAATTTAGAAAAGTTAAAGAAACAAGAATATACCGTAGATGATTTAATCGAAACGGGAACATCATCACTAGGTAAATATTTAGATGAAGACGTCTTTTTAAAATATGGTAAATATGGTGCATACATTCAATGGAAAGAGATTAGCACAGGAATCAAGGAGTTAACCGTCGATAAAGATGAAGCAGTTACATTAGAAATGGTGTTACCATTCTTAGAATCTAAAATAAAGTCTCTCGATCCTTCTGTCGAAGTAAATAACCTAATAAGATGGATTAGACAACCGGATATTAGTATTCGAAAGGGAAAATTTGGCCCATACGTATACTATCAAACAAAAGAGATGAAGAAACCCACGTTTTTCAATATTAAGAAATTCAAGGAAGGCATATTTACATGTACAAACGAAACACTAATACAATGGCTGAATGACACATATAATGTAAAACTATAAAGTAAACTATACCATAATATTGTATCATAATATTGTATCATAACATAATATATGGCAACAGTGTGTTTGAATCATTTAAATTATATTGCAATAATTATATTATATTGTGTATGTTTCTATTTTATAAATCAACCCTACACGGAAATCGTGGGATTTAGTATTCTATTTGTTGTGAACACAGCCTTCATGTTATTCTTCGGTAGTCAATATCAGACATTCCACTTTGATAATAATAAACTATTTTATGAAGGGCAGATAGCGTTTTTTTCAGTTATTATTGGTCTAGTATTCCATTTTGTTTCACTCATATTAATGATCATGATGATATCTACGTTACAAATAAAGTACACAAAAACGGAAGGGACGCCAATAAAACTTACTGGACAGTATCGAGACCAAATGGAGACATTCAAATCAAATATGATTGCTATTTTTGTTATGATTTTCGTTATATTAATATGGTTTTTCTTTGGTTATAATATCAATATTTCACACCCTATTTTACAAAAGATTGTGCCGGGTATAATCATAATATTATCACTAATCGTCATTGCGATTTCATCTTGGCAAGTATCGATTTCCAATGCATTTTCATTATTACAATATCGGCAATTAACTGCTGGATAAAATAATGTATCAAGAAGAATGCGTTTAAACACATATTGTTATGTTCTCTATATTACATAACAGTACCTAACATGAAATACTATGAAACAACATACGAAGAATATTTATCCTCTGTATTACGTTATAATCTACATCCAGAATTCAATGAACTTTTCACAAAATTTCCCAAAAAAACTTCTCTACTAGAAAATATAATCATTTATGGTGCTTCAGGTGCAGGTAAATATAGTCAGGTTCTCAAACTAATAAAACAATATAGCCCATCAGAACTCAAATGCGATAAAAAAATGACCGTGAATACTGAAAAACAACAATATTGCTACCGTATTTCCGACGTACATTACGAAATAGACATGTCCTTACTCGGCTGTAATTCAAAACTAGTATGGCATGAGTTATTCAATCAAATCGTAGACATTATTTCTGTAAAACCCGAAAAATTCGGTATCATTCTGTGTAAAAACTTTCATTGGATCCATGCAGAATTGCTAGAGATATTCTATAGCTATATGCAACAATACAACCATAATCATAGTAATATCAAAATAAAGTTCTTCATCATGACAGAACATATTAGTTGCCTACCCACTCAAATCATAAACATTTGTCAACTATTACGTGTTAAAAGGCCGTCACCCGAGCAATATAAAGAAATGGTTAGGATTAATTCTATAGAGCCCAACACGCAATGCATTTCTACGAAAAAGATACCATTTCAACCTATATATAATAGACAATCTAAACACATATTAGATGAAATAGATAATTCATGTATATTAAACGTAAAAGATATTCGCTCCTTTCCAATGATAGATTCAGTTTCTGATATTCCAAACGACGTATTTAATATCATATGCGACAATATCATAAAAGAACTGAGTTCTCCAAAAAAAATATCATTTACTACATTTCGTGATGCTCTTTATGACATGTTAACATACAACTTGGATATGACAGAATGTTTATGGTATATTGTCACACATTTTATACAAGCTGGTGCATTTGCAAAAAAAGAAGACGTTTCTGACGTATTAACCAAAACATATACATTTTTAAAATATTATAATAATAATTATCGACCCATATACCATTTAGAGAGTATGATGTTTTATATTATAAATAAAATAAATCAGTTTGATGAAATATGTTAGTTCTTGTGAAAAACTGGGTCTACACGTAAAAGACCCATCTGAAATCACAGTTGAAGTATTAAAGCGACATTATAGAATGAAGGCTTTACAGTATCATCCAGATAAAAATAAAGACCCCGACGCTTCAGCCAAATTTCAAGAAATTCACGATGCATACGAATATTTGATGCGATATCAAGGGTTCTCTAATAACGACGATAATGACGACAAAGAAACGTTCGAACAAGAGTCGGGATACCATTGGATTCTCATGTCATTTTTAAAGAATATTTTAAAAGAAGAAACGCGTAGTACTCTATATTATACCATTTTGAATCGCATAGCAATGACCTGCGAAAAAACCGCTCTAGAAACGTTATCGAAACTAGAGAAATCGACATTATTCAAAATATACGAAATTTTACATAAATACAAGGAATCTCTCCATTTTAGCGAATCATTTATAAAAACCGTGTCTGATTTGATATACGATAAAACAAAAGACGATGAATGCGTTATATTGAATCCAACAATTGACGATCTAATTGAGAACAATTTATATAGGTTAACAAAAGATGATAAAGTCTATATAATTCCTCTTTGGCACCATGAACTCATATATGATCATTCTGGGAACGATTTATATGTGAAATGTAACCCTATGTTACCAGAAAATATAGAAATTGACGAAAACAATAACTTACATATCCATGTTACATTTAAGGTTCTCGATATATGGAATAAGTCAATGGTCGATATTTTTATAGGTAAAAATATATTTAGTGTACCACCGTCGAACTTTAAATTTATAAAACAGCAAACCATTCTATATCCAAGACAAGGTATTTCTAAAATGAATAGTACTGATATTTATGACATTAGCAAAAAAACCGATATCTATTTGGATATCACATTGGAACTATAACCAGATTTTATGTTATATGTTATATTTTATGTTATATTTTGTACCAATACTATAACATAAAATGCTACTCCTATTCCTATTCTTATGTATATTTTCCATGACATCGGCAAAACCTAGCATTTTCCATAGACCGAATCATGTTCTCCAGAAGATAAATGGATTCTTTGGTTTAATTGGTCCAAATATAAATGTTACGCGAAAAACCACGCTATTTGACCTATTTACTGCCGACGGTATCGTACAAGGTGTATTCTTCGATAAAGGAAAGATATATCCCGTAAAACATGTTATAGAAACAGATAAAGTTCTCTACGAACGAGAGCATGGACAAGTAGGAAAAGGCTTTTGGACTGTATTACTATATATGTTAATGCATCATTTAAAATGGATGCCGAATATGATGGGTACAGCTAATACTGCGTTACTAAGTATAAAAACTCGTGCCCTTGCATTATTTGAAAGGGACGTTCCGTATGAATTAGCAATCGATTTTGAGAAAAAAGAAGTAAGAACAGTAGGTAAAGTGAATACTATCACGGGTAATAGGTTCTCAGGACATTCAAAATATGACGCTACAAATGATATAGTTCATACTATCGACTATAACATTTTAACTAAAACGGTCACATATTATAAGATGAACTCGAATCTAGATATTTTATGTAAGTTCTCGAAAACGATGAATTATTTACCTATTATACATGATTTCTTGGTTCTCGATTCGGGGGATATATTAGTTATCGATTCACCTTTAAAACTATGGATGAGACCTATACCTATCTTGTTTCGAAAGGACTTACCGACCTATATTCATATTATGGGTCCGAATGAAAACACGTATGTTAGCGAAACAGGGTTTTATTGTTTCCATTATGCTGGATATAAAGAAACGGCTACTACGATTGAAATATATGCACCGCTTTATGAGAACTTGGATTTTAATAGCTTGGACATTCAAGGTAAATATAGGGGGATTATTATTTATAAGAATTCAGGGACGGTTTATATCAAACGAAATCCCTCTGTGGAACCGATGAATTTAGATTTCCCTATTTCATATGGGGATTCCGTAATTTTACGCAGAATTATCGACCGACGGATAGGTGGATATGTAGTTTGTAGAGGATTGGATATTGAACGTGTAATCGATTTACCTCAAGATATATCGGTATATGGAGAACACGTTATTACGAAGGTCGATGGAAAAGCATATTTGATGGCTTTATGTAAGAATGGATTTTTGCTGGTACTGGGATTAGAAAATAATGATATGGTTTATACAAAGTTATTTGATGGAGATATTACGCTTGGATTTCATTCGATATTTACACCTTTGCGCATTTGAAATACACATAAAATTGAAAAATAGTTTGTTATCATTCAAGTTCTCTAAATCATGACTTCAATGATACTAATTATTGCACTAGCATCATTCATTTATTATGCATCGGCATATCTTCAACCTCATCAACTTAAACTCATTCGGTCTATCATGTCAAATCCACAAACACCACCTCTCATTCGTGCAAAAACACAATATATTCTCATAAAAAACTACCTCCCCTACGCTATGTCACTATCACGTCAATTTCACGAAAATCTAAAATCGAAAAAATACATCATCAATCATGCCTACGACTTACATCAATATGCTATACAAGGTCTGGTTCATTCTGTGCAACGATATAACGGTTCGAATCATATCAATCTTCATCCATATGCAAAAAAATACATTATGGGGTATCTCTATTATGGTGTGACTGAACTAAGTCCTCTAAGACGGCTTACGCATCATCAGCGTTATACACAAAAAATCAAATTACCGTCGTCTAGTCTGACTAACGATATATGGTTTTATGATAAGTTCTCTAGTAACAACTACGATTACCCACTTTTATCCGATAATGTAATCGATATATACAATAAAGTCCAACAGCTGACACCGGAACAAAAGTTGATTATAACCTATCGATATGACCTAATTACATTTAAGAAAAAGAGAACATGGCAACAAGTAGCCCAACTCATGTCATGTTCTACAGAAACACTACGAAAAAAAATGAGACAAATAGTTGTCATATTATCGAAATAAAATTTTATATTTTACACTGATAGCGTTTACTTTCTACTATGTCTAGACTTACGCATTTTTCTTGACCTACCACACCTAGACTTACGCATTTTTCTTGTTCGCCCTTTACCTCCTTTTCTACTTCTAAACAGTGAATCTATTACATAATCTATATTACGATTTACTGTGTTTGTGGGTTCTCTTCCTTTTAGTACTTGGTCTAAGGATTCTTTATATAATTTCTTCATTTTTGTATCCGAATCTGCATATTCAGGATGTTCGTATAATGCATTTTTCGCTAGTGTGAATGCTTCCTCTTCAGGTGGTGTTAAATAATTGAGATTATCTCTAATAGCATGGTCAATAGCATCAATAATTCCCATTCTCTTTTCTGTCATCTTCTTTTCTGCCATCTTTGTTATAGTAATTTACTATATAATAGTACTATATTAATTTTTATCGGTAGATAAATACATATATACCCTAAACTACTATTCTATCGCACATCACGTAAAAAACCATAATCTCCATCACAACCATTATTTTGAAACAGTGGGTCACTACAAATCCAACCCATATTTTCTATAATACCAATACTTTCGTTAGCTAATTTTGCACCAAGATTATATTCAGTATGTTGTAATTCAATAACCATTCTTCGTGCATGTTGAACAGTATTCTCGCCACCTCGTAAAATATCCACTTCACAACCTTGAACATCGATTTTAATAAAATCGGGTAATGGAAACCCCCTTTCTTTTACAATACTATCAAGTGTTCTCGTTTTCTTCTCAATAAATCTATCTTCGAGAAAAAATCCTCCTTCGCCGCCTATTTCTCTATAATAAGAATTACCTGCTGGAAAATAATCATTTTGGTAAAACTTCACTACATCATCATCCTTATCAGACAAAACACCTACATAATTCTCATAGTCCTTGTATAAAAACTTAGCGGGTTCAAATGCATCAAATAGAATAATTTTTGCTTCTGGCCATATTCGTTTCGCATGAACCGTCCATTGTAATACGCACGACCCAATATCATAAATTACCTTTGGTTCGAACCCTTCGGCTTTCAATTTATTTAAATATTGAATATGTTTATCCGGCAACAAATCTTTATTCGATAAATCTAATAAATGTTCTTGTAATGTAGACAATTTCGGTGTTTCACAAGTTTCTATCATTTCCATGAGTCGATTAGAAATAATCGTATTTGAATATTTCTTACCAATTTCTAGACCCTTTGCTATATACTGATTTCGTAGTTCTTCGCTGTTCTCTAATAGGTCGATTTTTTCCAAATATCTATACAAAAGTGGCATTCCAAACTTCGGGTTACTTTTTTTCCAATACAATAAATCTTCTTTTTCGATTATATTATCGGTATCAATATAACATATTGCGTCAGCGTATAATTCTTCATACACTTTTATTTTGGGAGCAATAACGATTACACCGTGTAGTAATGCTTCCAAAATAACATACGCAAATGTGTCATAATGAATAATATTAGTATCTAAATTGATAAGAGGATATACAAAATATTTACTTCTTACTAAATAGTTAAAAACATCGGTTTTTGAAAATCCATTGGTTTGTATTACCTTATCATTCGAGTTTATTAAAAAATGTCGATTTTCGTCTGAATACGTATTAGTATACATTTTAAAATGATTCAGACGATTCATCACCTCAACCGCCATTTTGTACCCTCTTTCATAACATGGAAAATAACAAAGAGCATTTTCTTTTTCGTGTACATTGAAATTACGAATATCATTCAAATCAATACTGTTAGGTAAAATAATATGATAACAATCTTTCAAAAATGGCTGAGTATTTTCTATATTTATTTTACAAAAATCGTTAAAATATGCGATAATAAACATGTTTTTATCGAACTGAAAAAACATTTCATGGTTACATAAATCATTATGCATTAAAATAATGACTTTATTACCTACATGAATCTTATGTAAGATCGATAAATCTCGCAAATTATTAGTTGTTATTACATAATCACAAGTGGTTTCGCCAAAATTATCAATATTCACATAATTTACACCCAAATAAACTGTTTCAACCATATTATTATTAGTGGAAACAAAATTGATGGTGTGTCCCATATTAGCTAATCCTTCAGCCAAATACATACCAGCACTATGACTTCCAGAAATACCTCTTGAAAGTCTAGCTATTTCACCGTTCCAGTCTTTTATGTCGAACGATTCAACAAATACAAAGCGCATTATACAAATATAAACACATCATTTTTATTCCTTTTCAAAGATATATAATAAATATTCCGATATACTGTGTAAAAGTAATTGAATTTTTGACAAAATCAATGAAAAATAAGAATATTCTGGTGTTGCAATATTCTTATTTACAAGCGACTTTAGTTAATATAATGATTTAACAATTTACAAAATAAACGAACAACTAAATCTAACTATTTTTATGCCTTAACTACCTTCTTTACTACCTTCTTCTTTGGTGCTTCGACTGCTACTTCTGCCTGTACAGGTTCTGCTGTCTTCTTCACAACCTTCTTCTTTGGTGCTTCGACCTCTACTTCAGCCTGTACTGGTTCAGGTTCTGGTTCAGCTTCTTCATCGCTATCTTCAACTTCAGTCGAGACTTGCTTAGGTGCTGACTCTTCCTCTTCCTCGTCGACAACTGTTTCAGTCGCAACTGGCTGAGATTCAAGAGCATCAATCTCATCGGTTGATAGTTGAATATGGCACTTTCCGAAGACACTCTGTCTTTCAGATGGCTTAACGACAGCCTGAATAAGCTTCCATGTGATTCCCCAACCCTTTCCACCAAACCAAAGGCCACCGCACTGCAAAACACAAGCCACATTACTACCCTTCTCTACGAAATCCATAGGCGTCATATTTTCATTATCACAGGGGAACAACATCTTTCCCTTTGTATCATAAATCTCAACACCCCATCTGCCACCATAGTTAGGCACCTTTGCGCGGATAGAAGGAGCCTTAGACAAGTCAATCTTCTTGGTAACCTTATCCTTAGAATACTTCAAGAAAGGGAAGAAGGTGTGCTTGGCAACTTCTCTCGACATTTCTTCGCCGAACCATGCCTCTGAATTCTTGACAGCATCGTCCAGAATCTGATTCTCGAATGCCTTGAGCTTGGTCAAGAAATCGGTAGTAGCAGGTGTAGCATAATCTCCGTTAGGAAAATTGAGCGACAAACTGAACTTACCATCGGACTCGCCCTTTTCATCGACGAAATCGGCAATGCCCCATGTCTTCATGAGCGGTGTACTTAAATGAAGAGCGCGATTGGTTTGGGTACTAATAATATTAATTGATTTACTGCCACGATCGGAAATCTTGGGTTGCATATAGCGAACCGCCGATGTGTTCCACTCATTGACAGGAAGAATAACGCTGGTAGATGATTGCTTAGACATTTTATATAACTAACTGAACCGAACTGATATGAACTATATCCGGCCATTTCTTTAATTCAATTTTTTATATATTTATGAAAAAAGGTGACGTAAAAAGCAGCGATTTTCAATGTTTTTTATTGATTCAGGAGAGAAAAAGCTTTTTATTTTTTACACTGCAAAATACTATTGATTACTTAACAAATGCATATAAAAATTATCTTTCGTTATTTATATATTAGTATGGATTTCGTTACAAACAACATATTAGAAACACCCACAGAAGAACAAAAAAAAATCGAGCCAAAGCCTAAACGGTCACGTAAAACAGTGGACGTGTCAAATAATGTATTAAAACAACAAGAGACCACAAATACAATTCAATACGAGCTTACATATGAAAATTACTGTAAGCATAATCTAGTGTTGAGAACTTTTAAGATACCTGAATTAAAAGCATGTGCTAGAAAATATCATTTACCTGTTTCTGGCGCAAAGCCATTTCTAATAGAGCGAATCGAGACCGTATTCAATAAAATTAAGAAAATCACTATTATACAACGCGTATTTAGAGGTCAAATAGTCAGAAGAATGATGTCATTACATGGACCTGCTATGAAAGACCGTTCTAAGTGTTCTAATGAAACTGATTTCGTTACAATGGAACCCCTGTCTGAAATCGAGGACCCCTATTTCTTTAGTTATATTGACGATAAAAAATTTATTTATGGTTTCAATATCACGTCGCTAATATCCATGATGAAAACGAAACCAAAAATAGTAAATCCGTATAATCGTGATAAAATAGAGCAAAATACGGTAAATGATATTATAGCACTATATAACATAACATGTATTGTAAACCCTGATTTTAGAAAAGAGAACGAGCCTTACATATTGAGAAATACATTACAGAGTAATTTACGAAGTAATTTACAATATAATAGACCTACTTATCAACATAACACTGTCCTTGTAGAGCCAAATAATAATAATTTTATTGTTAATTACGATCCGGTTATAAATATGTCACTGCTGGCAGATTTAGATACATTTTTAAGGTATCGAGAAATTCGCCAGATACGTAACAAACCAATTGACCAAAGAATTGCACAATTATTTATAGTATTTGATCAATTAGGTAATTATACGAACCAAAGTTGGTTCACTTCCCTTATGTACAGAGATTATATAAGATTGTATAGATGTTTATTTGACATTTGGTATTATCGTGGTATGTTAACGCGAGAAGTTAAACTACGACTCTGCCCTTTTCATGGTCCATTTGATGGTATTTTTTCTCGTCCAATCCAATATAATGACCTATCATTTGAACAAATCAAAATGGCTTGCCTAATCGTTTTGGAAAATCTAGTCTATAGTGGTATTGACGAAGATAGTCGTAAGATAGGCGCGTTTCATGCATTATCTGGACTCACTATAGTATCTGCTCAAGCAAGACACGCTTTACCATGGTTATATGAATCAGTTGTAGATAGTACTACTATAACAACATGAATTTGATTTACATGAAATTGAAAAATAAATAATTTTACATAAAATAATATCTTCTACTTTATTATCGAGCTAATAATTTTGAAGATGAAAAGAATAAAATATATATTATGCATAAATTACTTAAAAGCAAAGACTAATAGTATAGTATAATAGCCAACATGGTTAGAGCATCCAAGTCCACTGAGAAATCTTCCGCACAATCCGTTTCCGCCACACCCGCTCCTGTTAGCAACGAGCTTACTGCTTCCTCTGCTAAGGCAAAGGAGTCCAAGCCCCGTGCCAAGAAGGCCGCCGCCACTCAGGCTGCTGCCCCCGTTGAGCCTGTAGTTGAGACCCCTGTAGCATCTGATGCTGCAGCAGTCGACGCTGCACCCGCCCTTATTAGTAAGCTAACTGAGTTCAGCGCCAAGCTCCAACAGTTGGCTGGTCTTTTCTCCACCATCAAGAATGACTTTAAGACATTGGAGAAGACTGTTAATCGCGAGATGAAGGTTGCCCAAAAGGCTTCTAGCAAGAGACGCCGCAACGTAGGCAACCGTAAGCCATCTGGATTCATCAAGCCCACCAGAATCAGTGATGAACTCGCTGAGTTTCTAGGAAAGGCTGTTGGAACTGAGATGGCACGAACTGATGTCAGCAAGGAGATCAACGTCTACATTACCACCAACAGTTTGCAAGACAAGTCCAATGGTCGTCAAATCAACCCTGATGCTAAGTTGACCAAGCTCCTTAAGCTCGAGAAGGACGATGTTCTTACTTACTTCAATCTCCAGAGATACATGAAGCACCACTTCATCAAGCAGGAGGCTGCTGCCACTGCCTAAATACAATTTCATTAATATAAAAACCTAGAATAACCAAAAACCTATAAAAATCTAGAATAAACAAAAACCTATAAAAATAACAACTTGCTCGGTTTGTATAGTGGTTAGTACATCACATTTACACTGTGAAGGTCATGGGTTCGAACCCCATACTGAGTATTTTTATATGATATTATATATCATATAAATTCATTTGTTTGATAATCACATTATTGAAAAACTTTTGTAACCATTTACGCATTAAAATATATTACATAATAAAAACTATATAAACAATTAAATAAATAATATATATTAAGTTACCATGTCAAGTCACGATAATATTAACTTTGATATAATTGATGATCATGCAGAAGACCATGCTAAACATGCAACAGAAAAATCAGTACAAGCATCGACCCCACAGTTTGCTATGAAGCAAATGACAGTGCAAGAAAAGGTCACAGAATATTTAAAGACTCATACGCCTTGTATTTATATTCTAACGCCTTGCTATGGTGGGCAATGTTTCGTGAACTATGTTCATTGTTTACTCGCTTCTCTCGACCTCTTTCGTACACTAGGTATTGAATTAAAAATTGAATTCTGTAAAAACGATAGTTTAGTGTCAAGAGCGCGTAATAACTTGGTTGCTCGTGCCATGTCGAATCCTAAAATGACTCATTTCATATTTATTGATGCCGACATTTCATGGGATCCTTTAGATATCGTGAAATTAATGTTATCAGATAAACAAATCGTTGGTGGAATTTACCCACTCAAACATTATGAATGGAAAGACTTGATCGTGGACAAATCTGACCCTACCAATACAAATGTTATTCAAAGTTGGATCGCAAAGAAGAAACAATCTCAATTCAAGGATATTATTAGCGATGAAGCAATCATTCAACAAAAACTATTAAAGTACAATGTAAATTATTTATCGTCAACGCTAGAAATCGACCAGAACTTGGCCGAAGTTAGACATTTGGCCACCGGATTTATGATGGTAAAACGAGACGTTATTTTAAAAATGGGTAAAGGGTTTCCATCAACAAAGTATACTGATGATGTGCAATTTTTGCAACCACATGAAAACGAATATGCATATGCACTCTTTGATTGTGGTGTAGAAGATGGACACTATTTATCAGAAGACTGGTTGTTCTGTGACCGATGGCGTAAGATGGGTGGTCGTATTTTTATCGACGTTTCTATTAGCTTAACGCATACGGGAACGGAAGATTATAGAGGTTGTTATATTTCTAGTTTGATATAATAATATTATAATAATATATATGTCAAATTTAGGAGTTTCTAGCCCCGCTACTTATGCTAATGTAAGTACAAATTCACAAATAAATAGTAATAGGGGGTCTTTGTCAGGGGGCAAACGAATGGGCAAAAGAATGAGCAATCATACATTAAAAACAGGTCGTCATGGACGCGGTGCCTTCTTAAAAAACTGGTCGAGACAACAACCAGGATATCATGAACGAACGAATATGTTGAGAACCTGTGGTAAAAAATGCTTCTTAGGACCCAACAAATCTTTTCCTATATGTACACGTAATACATGTAAAATAAATAGGAAGGGTGTTTATGCTGCATATATTAGAGCAAATGAATATAAGACAATGCGAGGCACAAGAAAATATTCTCGTATTTCCAATAAAGCGCACAAACTTATCAAAAAGTTATATTGAATGAATTATATATAAAAAAATAAATATTTATATATAATAACCATGTCTTGTGCATTCGATTGTAAGGAGACTAGTGATCTTTTTAGAACAGAGAATAAGAGAAAATACAAGCTTATCATTCTGATTATTGCATCAAAAGAGTCGAGTTATGACTATTTTACAAAATGTTGGCGTGAATATATGAATACCTTTGATGATGTATATAGTTTTCTTATTTACTCTGATATCAATATAACTACAGATTTCTTTATTACAAAAGATACTATTACCTATAGATCTAACGAATGTAATATTCCGGGTATTTTTGAAAAAACTACTGCTTCTATGAATTTATGTACACAAATGTTTGAATACGATTATTTATTGCGAACAAACCTATCGTCTTTTTTTCATATACCACGACTTCTAACTTACTTAGAGAATCAACCAAAAACAAATTACATAGCATCACAGTATTATAATCTACCTAACCACCCGAACAAACGACCCGAACAAATAGCAGTAAATGAATTCTTTGGTAAAGAGTTAAACGATAAATTTGTCTTTATGCATGGAGCCGGATTCATACTATCACATGATATCGTAACAAAATACTTGAGTGTTGTACGAAATGATACAATTTCTTTCAATAAGGTGATTCGATTACCAGATGATGTTGCAATCAGTATGTTAGTATTTAAGTGTGTTGAACCTATTATGAATGCCGAAACTAATTGGTATTTTATGCCAAGAGAATTCAAATCACTCCATACAGTAAAATATCAATGCTCCAAATTGATTGATACCGCTAGTGTTCCAAGTAATATTATACACTTTAGAAACAAGCACGATGATTCTGATATCGATAATTCATTAGAACATCGTAATGTCGATATTAAAAACTACATCAATCAAGTTCGCTATTTCTATAATAAACCAGACTTTATGCAAGAAGAATTAGAATCAAACCTTACTATTACTAAGCCAACAAAGAAAATCGTTGACGCTTTTACATTTTATAATGAACTTGATATGTTGTATTATCGTCTTAAAGTACTAGATCCCATTATAGATACCTTTATCTTAGTAGAATCTACGAGAACTCATGCTGGTGCAGTAAAACCACTATTTTATCAAGAAAATCGAGAGCGGTTCTCTGAGTTCAACCATAAAATTGTTCATATTATTGTCGATAATTTGATTGAACCTAATATTGAAAAGGGTGAACAATGGATGAATGAAAGATATCAGCGTAATTGTATCGATCGTGGTATCGCACAGTTAAAGTTGTCTGATAACGATTTTATTATCATAAGTGACTTGGACGAAATTCCTGATCCAGCAACACTCGATCTGATAAAAGAAACAGCACAATCTATTCCATATGCTGAATTAAAACAGGATTTTTATTATTATAACTTGAACAGTAAAATGAATGAAGTTTGGCTACATGCAAAAATTGTTACTTATTCTGAGTATATCAAATTAGGTAGAAAACCAGCTGAAATACGCCTATCAAAAGCACCTCTTGCTATCGAGTATGGTGGTTGGCATTTGTCTTATTTCGGTGACGCCCAATTTGTCCAAAACAAACTCATTCAATTTGCCCACCAAGAATTTAATTTGCCAGAAATTACGAATGTAGAGAACCTTGAACAAAAAATGAAATCGGGTAAGGATATTCTAGACCGCGAATATGTGAATATAACAACTATTCCTATTAAATCGAATCGTTATTTACCACCTCGTTACGAAGAACTTTTGTCGAAGTTTATTGTTATAGAATAGAACTATAATATAATAAAGAAATTATTATATTACTACATACAATGGAACCTATACTGGAACCTATACACTCGATCCAATCGAATTTGGAGACCCCATCTAATCAAACACCCCACTATAAACTCATTATTTTAGTCATAGCATCTCATTCACAACATTATGATGAATTCACAGAACAATGGTCTCGATACATGAACCAATTTCCTGATGTTCGCTCGTTTTTTCTTTATTCTGATCCAACAATCGATTCAGACGTTCTCGTGGAAGACAATAAGATTACATATAAATATACAGAATGGTTTGAACCCGGAATACTTTACAAAACCATTGCAGGTATGCATGTTTGCAGCCATTTATTTACATTTGACCATATGTTGAGAACCAATCTATCTTCATTCATACATATTCCTCGTTTGCTTACCTTTTTAGAAGCCGCATCTAAATCAAATTATGTGGCTGCAAAACAAGACGAATTCAGAGAAGGTGTATGGTTTTTATCTGGGGCGGGATTTATCGTATCTCGAGATGTCGTAACAGATTTATTAAACGAAGTTTTCGTAAAAAATAGCATAAATGAAGAAATCAAATATGCACCTGATGACGTAGCGATAACCAAATTGATTAAACTTTCTAGAACCAATGTCATATTCGAGAGACTACAGCGTTATGATTGTACTGAGTTAACTGATTTTACAGAAATTGACCCTTCAGTTTTTCACATTCGAAATAAAACTGAATGGAAATATGGGAATCGGGATATTGATATCCAGAATATGAAAAATCAAGTTGATAATTTACTTCAATCGTATAGTCCCTAAAAATTTAGACCAATGTAAACATAAAAAAATAATACACCTTTTCTCATTTCAAACGCGCATTTTATTAAAATATATTTATATTATATGAGTGAATACACCTTCCCCTTTAATACTTGTGAAAAACCAAAAAAAAATGGAATAGCACAACCATATTCGGCATTATTTAATTTAATAAACTGCGTAATTATATTCTATTTTTTGTTGAAGACGAAACAAAAATACACATTTATATTATTGTTTTCAATATTATGCTTTGAATTGTTTCACGTGTTTTCTCATATACTTCATATTAAAGGTTCTATTCAAATAAATATAACACACACACTTACATATTTTATGAATTTAGCATTTTTCTATGTATTTTATTGTTATACAAATAAATTACCCAGTTATGAGTTTATTTTTTATTTAGTAGCATTAATATGTCTTGATATATATTCTATTTTTAATTTAACTATAATTTATTATTTGTTAAGTCAATCAGCTATTTTTATTTCACTATTAATATATTACTTTCCATTATTACCAAAATTTATTCAAACTAGTATATATAAAATCATATTTTTTGTGTGCATTATCATACTTTTATTTTTGAATGAAAAATACAATTGTGAAAAAATGCTAAAAATTTATCCATATTTTCCATATCACATTTTTATTGAAACAATTGGTATCGTATTATTTTATATTATTTGTAGTAATTTTTATAAATTATAATATTCTCATGTAAAATGGGCGTTTTAAATGAGAAAAGGTGTAAATCTTCAAGGGTGTAAAGGTTCATTTCTTTTTGACATTATATGAATATAAACCCGTCCTTCGACATAATCTTCTTTACTGCATTTATATTTTGTGATTTATCTGGTAAATCTTCTGGAGCATCATCTGAACATTGAAACATTTGTAATGTCCGCAATAACATTAAATAGTCTTCGATATATTTCGTATTTCTATATAGCCATGTATAGAATCCTAATGGACGTGTATGGGTATTTTTTACGTAATTCTGATATTCATAAAACCAATGGATCGTTTCTTTCAGCGATGTATTTGAATGTATATTATAATCTGTTCCAGATAAAACCATAATTTCGCAAAATTGTTTATTCGTCATATCTAAATCCCGTAAAATTGCGTTTCTATCATACATCGTAACTGTTCGATTCATCATACTCAGGTTTCTCAAAATATAGGGGCAATCATATAAGAACATATCCATATCATCTGTAAAACAACCCCACGCTTTACCAGATTTCACATATTGGGCACATAACTCATCGGCTTCACCCTTTGCGTCAATATAATGTACACCATAAGCGTCCATCAATTCCTTTACATTACAAACATCTTGTTCCTTAACTCGTATAAACTTGAGTTTCAGTTGTTCCAGTTCTTTCTGCATATCTCGTTTCTCGTCATCCGATTTTATAGATGTATCATCTTGTTTTTCTAATAATTCCAGATATTTCATCTTCGCTTCCTCTTTATTTTGTCGCCGTTGTAATAATAAATCCCTCTTTTCGGGTGGTGGTTTACCATCAAAGATAAAGATCGGTTTGATTGAATTATTTAATAAAATCGAAATAAATAAGTACATGTGTTCAATTAGTGCATTTTCACCTAAGAATTTATACAAATAAATACTTGTATCAATTGCCACTGTTTTGCCTTTCAGTTCAGATAAACCGATTTTTTTGATAGATGAACGTTTGCAATTATCGCGTAAAAACCTATTCAACAATTTAATTCCCATGTTTGATTTCTATTATTATTATTATTGTTATTATGCTTATTCTATTAGGTAGTGAACTATATTCAATTTTTTCAGTCAGTCTCTACTAGTTCCAACGGTTCATAATTGTGTCCGTGAATAGAACATTGTTTATTACTTTGTCTACAATGGTCAGCATATTCATATGTTATTTTACCTGATACTATATTCTTGAATCCATACAGCTTACACGTTCCTAAATTATACTTATGATATTCATTACTCGTTTCATGAGGAATAAAATGTTTACAGTTACGGCATTCAGGTAAGCCATGATTTATTATGAATTGTGAAGTTGGATTTATCTCTATTCTTGTAGATATGCTATTACCGAACGAGATATATGGTTTGTTTATACTCATAATCATATGAAATTGCAAAAGATATAAGATGAAAGACAGCTTTGTGAACATGATTATAATATTTTGTTGTTGTAATATATTGATGTTATAATATGTTTATAGTACGATTTTACTATTCAATTTTTCGAAAATTTACGCGAATTGTTTTCTCTTACTATTATAACATTGCCTAGTATTATCATGTACCAATTTCTAGAAACCAATATTCCTGATATTATCGAGGACTTTATACCAATCAAGCTGTCTGCAAAGTCGATTCAAATGTTACAACCCATGTTCCAGCATATGGAAAAAGGTGCCATTGCATATAAAAACGCTTCTATATCGTCTAGCCCAATTGATTTCCGAAATCAATCCCATTTTCCTCATGGCCGTCAATTTGACTACTGTCCTGACGAGATCAAAACGCATATAGAAAAAATGTTGAAAATCGGTACTAAATTTACGTTTTCATTGCAAGGCCATAGTATCAATATACATATTATTTGTTCCAAGAGAAATACAAACAACGAGCAATTTATGAAAGACGTAATGAAACGCATTTATATATGGCTCTATCTAGCATTTCAGTACTCGACTCCTCAATGTTCTCAAATTATGAACATTTATCTTTATATGACGAACCTAAAAAAAATCTTACCTGCAATTGGAAAACCCATTAAAGAAATAAATGCCAATACAGCTTTCACGACCTCTTGTCAACAGTCAACAGAAATGCATCTATTTAGAGAAGAGGAATGGTTCAAGGTTTTTATACACGAGACCTTTCATAATCTAGGACTGGATTTCTCGGAATTTGACCATACGAAAACGAACGCAGAAATATTATCTATTTTTCCAGTGAAATCGGATGTTCGATTGTTTGAAACCTACTGTGAGATGTGGGCGGAAACTCTACAGTGTATGTTTATTTCATTCTATAAAGAAGGTTCTCGAGAACCTGACAAACTTATTCAAGAGACCGAAAAATTGTTACAGAAAGAGCGTATATTTTCTATGTTTCAGTGTGCAAAAATCCTGCATTTTTATGGAATCGATTATATAAATTTACACGAGCATACAAAAGAATCACATCATATTCGATTAACCAAATACAAAGAAGAAACGCATGTTCTCTCGTATTATATCATTAAATCTATTTTTATGTTCTATGTCAACGATTTCATAGAATGGTCTGCAACGAACAACAATAATTCTCTGAATTTTAATAAAGAACCTAATAAGTTACATAATATCTTGATGGACTACTGCAATCTTCTACGTAAGCATTATAGCAAACCAGAGTACAAAAATATTATAGAATCTTTAGATAAATGGTTAAGCGAGAACTTTGGAAAACATCATAGTAATCATATGATGTCTACATTACGCATGACAATAAATGAATTATGAAACGGGGGGTTACGTAAAAAAATGGGAATCCCCATCTTTTTCGATTTTAGTTACATACGTCATTTAATTTTGAAAAGTTATGCATTCAGTGATTTATATAATATCATATCATATCATCAATATATTCTATAGTTATGTTTATGGGTTTATGGGTTTATGGGTTTTATTGTTTATCTGTTCAATCTTGCTTCGGCTTCTTCTTCGGCCTCAGATTCAATCAAAACTGTAATGGCTTCATCGACTCTTTTCTGTAACATCACTCCGGTCGGATTGTTGACCAACTCCAAAAGTTCTGGCACGTCGAGTTCCAAGAGCATTCCGGTAATCTTACCTGCTCTCTCTGGACAAATCTTCATAATATGATTGTATAGGTGTTCTCCAATATCGTCCTCTTGACTTTCAGAAGTAAATACCGGTGTAGATGGTCGTTGTTGTGGTTGTTGGCTTTCTAGCTCTGCGATACGGGCGGTCAGTGCAGCGACCTGTTCTTTCAAGGCAGTTTCGGATTCGAGCAATCGCTTGTTGACAGCAACGAGTTGATGAATGTTCAGTTCACATTCGGTTTCATTGACTTCGGGAATCGGTTTATGGTTGATTTTGAATACAATGAATGCCTCTTGCGACTGCCCATTTTCATTTTGTGCATAAAACTTCTGCATATTGAAGCCATTATAGAAGCCCTTTTGTCTGAAATTACCCGTCTCCTCAATCTTGGCGAGTAAGAAGCGTGAGTTCTTATTATCGTACCAATGGTCGAAATGGATAAAAGCCGCCTTTGGCTTATCTTCCTTGTCGTCTCGGGTCACGAAATCGATACGTTTGACTTGTCCAAAACCGAGTTTGTTCTGGATTAGATCAGTAAGACCTGATTCGGTATCGTAGAAACCTTCTCTTGGTTGACTGTAGACAGTAGATGTCAATGGGCTGTATCTCGACAACTTTTTGGGGATGATTGGAATATGTAGACTTGGGCATGCTCCACCTGGAAACTCCATCTTTGTTGATGGGGAGCAAAAGTCAAAACGGCTGATATCAGGAATATCACGGATAGACAAGTGACCCATTGGCTTGCCGTTGTCCCAGCTCATCGATAATCCTTCAGGAACATCGATACTGGCACGCCCTTCAAACTCCTCGAAATCACTCATTATTTTTGTATTTGTAATAGTAGTCATAATAACGTTAGCAGTATGATAGACAACATTCGTCTTCGACATCGTCTCTGCCAAATGGACAGATGCAACTTGGCCAATATTGAGAGTGTTCTCAATAAGATTCTTGACTTCGGTGCATGTTCTGTACTCGCGAGGGAGTGCAACAATGCAGATACCGGTCAATTTTGGCGTCATTTGACTGTCGGTGTTCACAGATGATTGTCTTTGAATGCTAAGAAAGTTCATTTTCGCGGTAAAAGTTTAAGTATATATTTTGCTCTTCAGCATGCCGTATAAAATTTCTATAAAAAAAGTTTTCAATTTTTTATAGAAAAAGAGAAAAATGAAAATGAAAAAAATGAAAATGAAACATTATGCAAGATCCTTTCTTACTTTCATAAGTAATAAATCACATTCACCTTCTTTACCACGCGTAAAATGTACTAGCTTTGCCGTCTTAGTCTCTTTCAGTGCTTGGGCTAGATCCTGATTTTGCGTAAATTTGGCATGTAATGCAATGCGTCTTTCTTCGTTTTTACGTGGATTTGCAGAATTATCATCGTAATCGGAATCGATTTTTATCTTACGTTCACGCAATACCTTTTCTTTTGTTTTACCACTCTTACTACCGGCTATTTTCGCAAGAGCTAAATCCTTAGATATGTCACTATTACTATCACTGGAGAACTGTAAATAAAAATCGGGAAACCCTTTTTTGAATTGAGAACCTAACTTATAATGTTCTACAGTATTAAATCGGTGATGATCTATAGTAAAAGGAGATGTCCATGAATCGTCTAGCATCTTTCGCCATTCCTTGATTTTATTCAACACATTAAATTCATGCATACGCGTTTTTGGTATTTTTTCACCGGATCCATCTCCTGCTTTGGGTGTAGCATTCGAATGTGCATGATACATAAATACGATATTTGGTTCATATAGATCTCTATATAACTCATCGTCTTCTTCTGCATTTGGTTCGCCTTCGTTCGGGTCCATACCTAGTTTTGTTTTCAAATCGCGAAAATCCTTTATTATATAATAAGGCCCAGCGTTACGCTCCAAACATTTATTTAAAACTAACATTTTGATATCATATGGGACTTCCTTATATTTGAAAATATGTTTTTCTTTGTAGGTTACCAATTTATAGTGATCACCTGAATATGACGTCATAATATAAAAATCTGGTACAAAAACGCCTTGTCTTTCTAAGTCTGCATCATTTAATTGCCCACATCTTAAAACCGAATCATAGTCTTTGGCGTCATATGATTCTTCGGATAAAATAATCATTTTTATATTTAAAATACGTTCCATTGTCGAAACTGCCCATGTATCTGCCCAATAGTCGCGTGTTTGCATGAACTCCTTGAATTTTTCTAAACTATCTATGTTTTCCATATAGTCAAATTCTCCCATCAATTCTTTTGTTATTGCTTTTTCTTCAGTTGCGCCCTTATATAGTTTCAATAATTCTTTGGCTTCATCTAAAAGTGTATCCTGTTCTGGTTTCGTTTTTGCCGCCTTATTTCGTTTTTTTATCACTTGCATCGTTTTTTTTAAATCTTTCAGGACCTTCTCTTTATCGTTCAATTCACCTAAAAAACTCAAATAAAGTGTACGATTTTGAGTAAATAGTTCTTCCGTTGCTTCTTTTGATAGTGCTGCTCTCAATTTCTCTACCGTTGTATCCTTACCTATTTGTTTAAATGCATCTCGAATAACTGCGAAAAAACAATCTCCTCCTCCTTCATTATCGATTATATCATAGTTCTTATTTTTCATGAATTTTTGCATCCATACATCATGAACTTCGTCCTTAAAATCTCGCTTTAACTCATCGGCTATTTCTTGTGTTTCTTCTAATAATTGTTCGGGAATCTTCGTTTTTGAATTCGCTGTAAAAATTTCGGTGTCTTTTGTTTTGGATTTCAACGTTTCCGTTGCAGTTGCTGATGCCAAAGATAATTTATTGGAAGGTATCTTAATTCGCATTACAGCTGTATCATCATCTTCTTCTTCATCTTCATCTAACTTGGGTTCTCGTGTTGTTGTGTCGTCTTTGTTTTTGTCATCGTCTTCCTCCTCTGCATCTTCTTGATTTTCTTCTAAAATTTTATTAAAATACGCTTCTGTTATAAATAATATAATATTTCCTTTGGATAAATCTAAATCACCATCTTCGTCCACTATATCAATCAATTTATTACTATTTACTTCGAACACACCTACCCTCGCTTTTGGTTCATCGTCTAAAATTAAATAAATAGGATAATACACAATATTATGTCGCATAAACGAATAATTTTCTTTTCCTAGTCCAATTTCGGATTGCTTTCCATAAATCGTATATTCATATAGGGTTGTCGTATATCCAATATCCGCCTTATCAATGTCCTTTGTTTCTTTATAGTCTACTTCATCTGGATTTATAATTGATTTTACCATATATATAGAACCAATTATAATATATTTTTATGTTTCTTTTCTAGTTTATTATGTATGCTTCACAATAGATCAATGGAAAGGCAAACCACCACAAGGAACCTTGACGGGTTGTCCAATTTCAAATGTTCATCAGCGTAAACGCCCTAAACCATAGTTCATTAGCTCATTATAACCCCCCATTCTTTTTTATATTATCCATAATATCCATATAACGAAATACTACACGACTAGAAATACTAACATTATCTTTGGTTACAAACTTAGAACATGCCTGTAATTTTTCTACTATAGTTTTCCACTCCTCCATATTAAATAGTTCTGAACGGTTATATTTACTTGTATTGAAAACATGAATGATTGATTCACTTACCTGACGAGGTTTGATTATAGATGACTCCTCTTTTTTGTTCCCTTTTGACTTCTTTGACTTTTTATCCTCTGCTTCTTTTTCCTTTTCCTTTATTCCATAACCCGCATTTTCAGTAATATTCGTTACTATAATAAATATATTTTCGGTAAATTGTTCGATTTCAAATAATTTATCCGGAATATTTTTCAATTTATTGACACGTTCAATGATATCATTCAAAATAGTTAACATCGAGTGAACATCATATACATCCGTTTTCATCAAATTCACTAAAAATGCACTTAATGCCTTACGTTTATCGTTTAATTTTTGATTATCACAATATAAATCGAAGTTATCTTGCATATCGACTGAAACGATATTATCAAATTGGTCCAAATAACGCGTTTTTATCATTTCAGGAAAAATAGTTAAAAATATAGGAAATTCTTGGTTCAACTCCTTATATAAAACTGCATAAAGCTCGGAAAAATACTGATTTGTACTCGCTATATCGAAAATCATTTCGGCCACCTTTTCGAGAGCATCGTCCGACAAATCTCTTAAAATAGTAAAGATGCTCGATTTCGTAATATCATAATTACTTTCTGATAATTTATTCAAACAAATACGGACGTCATTCATATTTCTTTCTACACCTTCCTTTTTCTCGATAGTTGTTGTTTTGAATACCTTTGTCTTTTCCCATGTCGTATCCATAGCAGATCTATTATTTCTTGGTACTTTTTGTAAAGACTTACTTGAACCAGTTTTTTGACTAGAATTACTTGTTATTTCTGAAGTATTTAATTCACTTGTTAACCTAGTAATAACTGCTAGTATTTCTGGCGATAATACGAATTGACTATTAGAGAACCCTATACTAGTAAAATCTTCAACTGTATATGAAACCATAATTTATTGTCAGTCTAATAAAATAGACATCTATTTTTTATATAATTTATTTGTATTATTATTATTGTTAGGGCAACTGTTATTACGAAAGGCTTTGTTATTGTTATTGTTATTGTTATTGTTATTGTTATTGTTATTGTTATTGTTATTGTTATTGTTATTGTTATTGTTATTGTTATTGTTATTGTTATTATTACAATAAATCGGTATAAAAACAATTAGATAAAATATATAATCATTATGGAAATTACCGAGACTTCAAATAATACGATAGACAATATTTCTAAAAATAATGAACTTAGTAAAAATGAACTTAGTAAAACTATTTCATCATGGGATGACCTAAATTTAAAAGATGACCTTCTACGCGGAATTTATGCATATGGGTTTGAAAACCCCAGTGATGTACAAAAAAAAGCCATTTTACCTATTATTGAACTTCACGATATAATTGCACAAGCCCAATCGGGAACTGGAAAAACCGGCACATTTTCGATAGCAACGCTACAACGTGTTGACGTTACACAGAATGAAATACAAGCCATTATTATTGCACCAACACACGAACTTGCGAAACAAATATCTTCTGTTATTACACATTTAGGATCCTTTTTAGATGGATTACGTGTAAAAACTATCATCGGTGGTTCGTCTATACAGGAAGATGCTGCGTCCATGAAAGCAAATCCACCACATATCATTGTTGGTTGTGCAGGTAGAATTTATGATATGATGCGCCGAAATCATCTTAATACCAATTCCGTAAAACTCTTCGTATTGGATGAAGCCGACGAAATGCTTTCACAGGGTTTCAAAGAACAAATCTATAACATTTTTCAATACTTTAATGATAAGATACAGGTAGCGCTATTCAGTGCTACTATGCCAGATGAAATCTTATCTCTTACTAAAAAATTCATGCGAAATCCGGTGAAAATTATCATGAAGAAAGAGGAATTGAACCTAGAGTGTATCGAACAACACTATATTGCATTACAAGATGATCGAGATAAGTTCGCCATGTTAAAGAACATATTTTCCATTATTTCGCTCAACCAATGTATCATTTATTGCAATAGTGTAAAGCGTGTCATTGATTTATATAATGCCATGATTGACGAAGGGTTTTCAGTATGTGCAATTCATAGTTCAATGGATAAGTTGGAACGCGACCAAATGTTTATGAAGTTTAGGAACGGCGCTTTTCGTGTATTGATATCGTCGAATATTACTGCACGCGGAATTGATGTGCAACAAGTAAGCACAGTTATCAATTTCGATGTCCCTAGCTGTGTTCATACATACTTACACCGAATTGGGCGTTCTGGACGTTGGGGACGAAAAGGATTGGCTATTAATTTTATTACACGAGCTGACCGTAATCAATTACGAATTATCGAGAACCATTACAAGATTAATATTACTGAGTTCAACCCGAACACATAGAAATTTTATATTATTATATTATAATATTATGAAAACAATAAATTCTAGTAGAAAAAGGAAGGGTGGAGGCAAAAAAGGCAAGGACAAAAAAAGTATGGAATCAAAAGAAAAAGCAATGAATTACGCTAGTCGAAAAGCATCAAAATCAAAAACGCCAAGTATTTTTAGAATAGACGAAGACGAAGACGAAGACGAAATCCAATCGCCTAGAAAAATGATATCGCGAATACGTGATTCAAAAGCGAGACGTATTCAAAAATTTATGCGTAAAACACAGCGCAGGAGAAAAGAACTCTTCTTGAAAGCAGTTTGTAGCGATTCAGGCGAATGTATTTCACTAGGCAGAGAAATTGATAAAATCAAAGAATTCTTCAATGGATTCACGAAATTTCAATATGTATTACCTCCCATAGTAAGGAAAGGAGCTGTAAGTGAAAACGGGTTTATTAATCAAATAGTTTATAAAAAAGATAATTATATTAGTCACGCTATTCTAAAATCAGCAAAAAGACCAGATTCCGATAATTTGATGTATGAATATTTAGTAGGTCAATATATCAATAAACAGTGTAAAAGATTCCCATGTTTTGTAGAGACATATGGATTATATAAATATAAAAACGAAGCGTCATGGGAGCAGTTGAAAGCAGAATCTGTAAATAGAAATGTCTTATCCAGTAACTTAGAATTATTAACAAAACCTGATTTAGCAATTGGATGTAAAGATTCTCAGTATATAGCTATTCTCATAGAAGACATACCGAAACCAATTACTCTCAGAGAAGCTATACAAAAAAACGTTCATGACCCTGATGAATATAATTTTTTTGAAGATATGTTTTTGCCGATCTTATTTCAAATATATACACCATTGGCCATTCTGAAAGACGAATTTACCCATTACGACCTTCATATGTACAATGTATTATTATATGAAGCAAAAAATGATGGTTATTTCGAATGTCATTATGAGTTACCGCCAGAAGATGAGGATGAGGATGATGAACCACGTATTGTTAGTTTCAAAACAAAATATATTCCAAAAATAATTGACTATGGGCGCAGTTATTTCAAGAAAAGCGAAATGAATAATTCTTCTAGAATATACGATAAATTATGTGAAACTAGTGAATGTGAACCTGACTGTGGCAATGAGATGGGGTTTACATGGTTGAAAACAGAAGAACTCCCAGTATATTCGAATTATATTGATAGCAAAGAAGCGAATAATACACACGACCTTAGGTTACTAAAACATTTTCTTGATACATTTGACGATTATTTTGAAGACGGAGACCCTGAATTGTATGCAGCTATTAGTTCAATCAATTATAAGATGAAATATGGTTCTCCATCAGTTAATACTAGCGGTCTTCCGAGTAAAATAAACAATGTAGAAGATGCCTATGTTAAGTTTTCACAAATGATGATAAACTCAGCTGATAGAAGAATACATAATCAAAGAATATATTATGGCAAACCCAAAGTAGGTGATATTTATGTATATTGCAATTCGAATAAAAATATGGTATTTGTTCCTTCATCGGTGTAAAAAATTGAAAAACTTTTTCATAAAAAGTTATGTCAGCACGACAAATAGACAAATATAATGAATTCAGCTAATCGATTTGCAGCATTAGATGCGGATGAGATACTCAGTACCTCATCCGCTAATCAAGCCGTAAAAAAGGCAGAGAAAAAATTACGTGAGATTACCGCCCTTAAAAAGAAGGATGAAGACGACTTGACACAGGAAGAACTCGACAAAATCGCTATGGAATCCTATTGGCAAAACATTGCGTATCCTCCACAACAGGAAAAAAACATTGACGAATCTCAAAAAGCGAAACAAAAAGCAAGACACCTAGAGAAATTAAAGAAGCAAGAATCAGCACGTGCCAAGATAGAAGAAGAGAAACGCAGAAAAGAAGAGTTACGTAAAATAACACGAGAAAGAGAAGAAAAGCGAGAACAAGAACGTAAAGAAAGAGAAGAACAAGAACAAGAACAAAGACAGCGAAAAAAAGAAGAACGAGAACGAAAAGAACGACAAGAAAAAGAGAAAGAAAAAGAACGAGAACAAGGAAACAACAAAAAAAGAAAATTCGAAAATATGATGGAAGAGTCCGTAGAATATAGCCAAGTATTTAGTGAATTCGAAGAACAATATACAAAGAATCATGATATTAACAAGGTATTCAAGAAATTATCTATGAAATACCACCCAGACCGAAATTATGGCAATGAATCTTGGGCTACAATGATGCAACAATATCTAGCTGATGTAAAAGAGTGGTTTGAAAATATGTAAAAAAGTGTTATCATATTACTTTGTATATCCGATGAACAAGTATATTTTTATTGATTATAACGTTGCTATTTGTATAGATATAGGTGGAGGAATATCATCTTTTTCGGAAATAGATGCCATCTCAATGACACATTTTTTCTCTGATTTGGTAATGAGCCAATGCTCGTCTACAACATAAAGTTTAATTATTTTGCGTATGGGTGAACAATAAGCCGACTTAAAATAATCTGGTATAAATTCGACTAATTCAAGTAGCGTTTTGTTTGGATCCGCTCTAATCGATAGAATGCCGCAGTCTTCTTCATCATCCTTGAACACGAAAAGGTCGTGAATTTTATTATTATATTCCATATTTGCATTGATTCGTGCATGTAGTTCCGCTAACGATTCATGAGGATACAGATCCACGTAAATCGATGGTTTATTATTTCGTTCTACCTGAAAGACATACTTTGATGCTGATATTTGATATGTCAGAATCTTGATGGCTTGATAATATCCAGAAAAGGAAATAGGACACTTTAATGACATAATTCGTGTTTTTATACATCCTATATTTCCGGATAACTTTTTTCAATTTTTTGTGTTTTTGTGCGTATTTTACATTATAATAAAATACGAACTAAAACTATATGTTAGAAATTATCTGTTCCATCACAGGAACATGTGATATAGATAATAATACGCAACAAGAATTACTAGAAGATAGTAAATCCGCAATATCTAGATTCAAATTACCCATATCTTATTTAGACTCATCTGAACTATATAAAATATCCGAAACGGTAAAATCTGATCTAGAGCTTGTTCCAGTCGTCGATACATCTTGTATGTATGACTACCTCTTTTTACCCAAACATGAATTCGCAAAATCTATCATGCCTCTGTGGTTAGAACACTATACAACAAATACCGACTTTTTACTAGACACTCAGAACGTTCTCAACAATATGAACATATATACAAAAACTATGACTATGACTGCGCCAGTGCAATGTGACAAAATCGCTGCACTGTGGGATGTCACGAAAAACGATTCTGGATTTCTCGAACATTATAATTACATGGAATGGGATTTTTTGAAATATTTAAATCATTCGTCTTCGTTTTTACAGTGCATATCATTTATGAATGTGGCCTCACCTGTCATTAGTCTATGTATTCCAGTCCTCTTCGTCATCGTTCCATTTGTTTTATTAAAAGTGCAGGGCATACCGATCTCATTCAATAATTATATCGAAGTACTGAAAGAAGTCGCGAAACACCATTTTATCGGTAAGACGATTGCTAGTCTACAGAATATTAGTTGGGAAAAAATGGTTTATATTATTGCCACATTCGCTATCTATGTTCTCCAAATCTACCAAAATGTTACATCCTGTATGCGATTTTATAAGAACATGAAAAATATTAACGAATCATTGATTGAATTACGCGGTTTTACAGATCACTCGTGTTTAAGTATGTCAGCATTTTTAGAAATATCGAAGGAAATGAAAACATATAATGCTTTCAGGACCGAAGTTGAAATACAACTTGAACGAATGCACAGATTGGGTACAGAACTAAAGAACATCACTGCATTTACTCTAACGATGGGTAAATTCGCCGATTCCGGTTATCTATTAAAATGTTTCTATGAATTACATCAAAACCCCGAATATGAAGAATGTATACGATTCGCAATGGGGTTCGAAGGTTATATGAACAATATGAACGGCGTCTATTCAAACATTTTAGCTGGACATGTTCATTTTGCAAAAATCGATAGTTTAATAGATGCATCTGGAAATAGCACGGAGTTTGTAAAACAGTTTTATCCACCTCTTCTATCCAATACGGAAAAACCGGTTAAAAATACATGTAAATTCGATAAAAATATGATTCTATCTTCGCCAAACAAATCTGGAAAAACAACCATCCTTAAAACCACTGCCATTAATATCATTTTTTCGCAACAGTTTGGTTGTGGTTTCTATAAATCAGCGAAACTGACGCCATATACACATATACATTCTTATTTGAATATACCGGATACTTCGGGACGCGACAGTTTGTTCCAAGCCGAATCTAGGCGATGTAAAGAAATCATTGACGTCATCCAAGAAAACAATTTAGAAAAACATCGACATTTCTCTATTTTCGACGAGCTTTATTCGGGAACGAATCCGGTTGAAGCATCGAAAGCCGGTTACGCGTTCTTGGAATATTTATCTGGGTTCTCCAATGTGGACTTCATTTTGACAACACATTATTTTTCGATCTGTAAAAAATTCAAAGAATCCGATAAAATAGCGAATTATAAAATGGATGTGGTGATACGAGAAGATGGTACATTCGATTATACATATCGAATAAAACGGGGTATCTCAAAAATAAAAGGGGCAGTGCGTGTTCTCAAAGACATGGGTTATCCAAAAGAAATTATCGATGCAATCGAGAAAACCAAATAATTACAAGAAAAAAATAGTTATACAGTATATACTATATAATCCGGATTTTCGTATAATATGTCGAGTAACTTAGAACAAGAATTATCTTTCGCATGTAGAAAAGGCACTATAACTGATGTAAAGGATTTATTAGAACGTGGTGCTAAACCTAATTTATCATTACATACTTCGGACTATCCGCTCGTAACAGCATACAAAAACAAAAGAATGGATGTTGTTAGATTATTACTCGATTATGATGCTGATGTGAATTTACATCAAGAAATGGATTCACCACTTCTATCATTAGCATGTGGGAGAGGTAGTGCTGCTGATGTCATGTTATTTTTAAATCATGGTGCAAACGTAAATATTGAGAACAACGAACATGAACACGAGACTCCGTTGCATCGCGCGGTATTAAGTGGTAATGCAGAAGTCGTTAGAGTGCTTTTATCGAACGGTGCAGATGTAAATCGGGCTGGTGCTGAGAACAATTCACCCTTACATCGTGCAGTAATGGGGTGGGGGATTAAAGAAGAAATCAAGGATGAAGGCGTAGAGGTTATTAGAATGCTTTTATCAAACGGTGCAGATGTAAATGCACCCAAAAATGATAATGGAGACACGCCGATGACAATAGCCTTTAAAAAAGATCGACCTGATGTAATGTTACTATTTATGGAAAATGGATATGTAGCAAATGAAGTTGAGATGAACGCGTTTTGCGAAAGATATGGTATGTTAGAAGAATATGCAGAAATATGTGCAAAGGGACATTCTCCTATATCAGCAGATGCAGAAGCGGTTGATGATGTTGCATTAGCGAGATTGAGTTCTCGTACTCCATCTGATATTGAGGATTCTGCTGATATCATTCCGGTAATACCAGCACAAGAATATTATTTGAGAAATACAATGGATGGTCCACAGTGGGTTCGCGGAACAGCTCCAGTATTGCGTGTTGCTGATACTGGAATTGAAGGTGTACGATTGGAAAAACGCTCTCCACCAAGATATACACGTAGACGTAGTAGGTCACGAGGACGCGGTCGAAGTCGAAGTCGAAGTAGGTCGAGTAGTCGTCGCGGTCGAAGCCGATCTGGTAGTCGAAGTAGGTCAGGTAGCCGTTCTTATAAAAAACATAAATAATATCTTATTTATCCTATAACATATTATTTTACGAATACCATAATCTGTTCTGCAGTTTCTTTATGCTTTGTCACATGTACGTCTTTATTATGCATCAAGTTCTTAGAACGCAAACTAAAGTACTTTTTCGCGATTTTATTCATATCAACTAACAAATCATACTCCTCTTTCGTATTCTCCGAACCGTAACCAGATAAAATATAACACATTCTACCTCCCTTCTGGAGAACATGCCAACATAATTTTATTGTCTCATGCCAATATTTATTTAACCATTCTTCGTATGTTTTATATCGACTTGTACTCTGTTCTTCACCTGCATACACTTCCAATTTATAATAAGGTGGGCTAAAAAACACGACATCGAAATGTTCTCGATACTTTGTCATAAATGCCTTATTTTTCGCGAGGTCTTCTGATGGTTTACAGTATATTTTCGACAATACATCTTTTCGCATGGCCGATGCTAGTTCCTGTGTCTTTTCGCATACATCTGGAATCACATCTGTACCTACATATTCTTTTACTTCGGGACATTCTAAGAATCCATAGCAGTAAGATGACCAACCTAATGTAGGTGTGAAAATCCGCGTACCCTTGAGAACTGATTTATTCAGAGAATATACTAAATAGGGATTCATAATAGATGCTCTAAAAAAGAAGGATGAAAATACACTTCCTAATCGGCCTTCTTTCATGTAAAATCGGGCACTTGGCGTTAAAATCTTATAATCAATAATATCACGTAAATAGAGATCTTCTAACATATCTAAATAGGTGGGTACACTTTCCAACCCCGATTTGGTATCTTTCAAAATACCCTCATAGTGAATATTTCGAATGAAATTTTTATAAAGCGGGTGTTCATTATTATTCATTGTTTTTGCTGTCATAGGGTTCTCTTGTATATGTACTTTATCTGACTGTATTCTTAAAGACATGGTGAAAAATCGCGTTAAATACTCATCGCGATTCTGGATATTTTGAAATAAGAGTTCTATGTCCGATTTGGGTATGTTTTTATCAACCATGTATTGTTGAAGAGGCGTATCGTGATTAGCAGATCTTACTTTTGCTCTCTTTATGAATTGACTAATCGTTTTAGATTGTTCACCTTTTTTATGAAAATGTTTGAGCCATTCATGTAAAGTAAGTATGTCCATATGTATTCTAATATAACATGAGATATATTAGAATGAAGTTATTTACGAGAATTACGAGAACGTCCTTTCGACCTTCTTGAATGACGTTTCTTGGACCTTTTACATTTACGTTTTTTACCTCCTTCATTATATGGTGTATTATCCATAGCGTCATACTTTTCATATGCATATCGTCCATAAATGTATCCATTATCTTCTAATTCATCCAATAGATCGGCTTTTTTTGTGTCATCGTATGCTGACATATTCACTTCAAAATAACGTAACCCCAAAATCTTTTGTAAATTAGATAATCCTAACATACTTGTATAAATATCACCATCTACGATAGAAGTTTCGTGTTTGAAGTATGATTTTGCCTCTCGGCTTACATTATTATCTCTATCAAGTATTCGATAAATAGAACTTTCAACATGAGCCATCCTATAATATATATATATATACAAAAAACCTTATCCATTATTGCAACCCTTTCACAAAAGTGTAAATGATGGGTATCCAGTTTGATCATTTTGCTAAATTCAATATAATCGCACTGAATTTAGAGATTTATCAATTTCGTTCCATAAAAAGGCAACGTTATCGTGCGCATTTTAATACGCAAGGGTGTAAATATTAAAGTGTATATAATTTATATGATTTCGTAATTCTACACAAAATACTGAATCCAATAAAATCCCAGAAAAAAGTAGGAGGGACCTTTTTGTTTTTGGACATTTTTAAAAATGTCCAATTTTCAAAAGGAGGCATGGACTTTTTCCAGAAATATCGATTTTTAATGAGTCTGATCATTATGCTTTTAAATTAAAAATATTATAATCAATACCACTGCATAAGATTTTTAGATAATTTTACGCAAAATAGGAAAGCGACAAAAACATCTCCATAAAATGGAGATAAAAAAGTCGCTCAAATAAAATAATTCTACTTTCCAAACCATTTGTGGTGTCATTTTAAAATAATTTAAAATTCTTAAAAAAGCGACAATGGAGATGTATGGAGATAAAAAGTCGCCAATATTATTTTGCGTAAAAATACACATGGTGTTTTTTATTCTATAAAAATTAAATATTTAACATAAAATACTGAATCCAATAAAATCCCAGAAAAAAAGTAGGAGGGACCTTTTTGTTTTTGGACATTTTTAAAAATGTCCAATTTTCAAAAGGTGGCCTAGACTTTTTCCAAAAACATCGATTTTTCGATGTCTTAGCATTATGCTTTGTTTTTGATTTTTAGTTGAATACATGTAACTGCATATTATTGTTGCATAATATTACGCAAAAATGTCAGGCGATTTTTTATTAGCCAAATTAGCCATTTTTGGACGTCGTAACAAAATATATTATAGTTAACAATAATTATTTGCAGTAATGGTAACCTGAATTTTATTTTCATTTTTGGCGATTTTTGGTGATTTTTTTATTAGCCATCATTAGTAAAAATCGCCATATACATATTTAACATAAAATACTGAATCCAATAAAATCCCAGAAAAAAAGTAGGAGGGACCTTTTTGTTTTTGGACATTTTTAAAAATGTCCAATTTTCAAAAGGTGGCATGGACTTTTTCTAAAAACATCGAATTTTAATGAGTCTGACCATTATGCAGTAAATGCAAAAATAATGATTCCAAAAATCGCTGCATAAGAAAATATTATTATTTTACGCAAAAATGTCAGGCGATTTTTTATTAGCCAAATTAGCCATTTTTTTATTACGAGTGAAAATTCACTTTTTTGATAAAACAACGTACTGCATTAATGCTAACAATAATATAACGGCGATTTTTTGGCGATTTTTGTTAGTAAAAATCGCCGGTCACATATTTAACGTAAAACTAATATTTTTAAGAGCGACTTTTTCATCTCCATCCATCTCCATTCTCGCTTTTTCATAAAAATTACATACATTTATGATTATTTTATTTTACTGCATATATCAAGTGAAACGTTTTTTATTTTAAATACCTCGAACACTTGCGACTTTTTTATCTCCATGCGAAGGAGATAAAAAGTCGCTCGTCTGGTAATATAATTTTACGTAAAATAATATCTAGGCGATTTTATATTAGCCAACAATACTAATGAAGAAATCGCCGAAAATCGCCGAAAATAAAAAAGGTTTAAAAGCATATGATAATAATAGCGATGATGAAAATAAATCATTTAAAGATTCACAGCATATATCAAATATACTAACAATGGCTAATGAAAAATCGCCTAATCATATAAAAGAGTATTTTTGTGAAAATTGTCAATATAGGTGTTCAAAAAATAGCGAATGGTTAAGACATACAAAAAGAAAAAAGCATTTGAATTTAATAGATACAAATAAAGTTCAGATCTCTCCGCACATATGTACATGTGGTAAAAAGTATAAACATCTTTCTAGTCTATGTAAACATCGAACAATATGTTCTGTGTACTTAGATAACGACAATTTACAGGTAGTAACTCAAGAAGAACAACCGAACGACGAAAATGCGAGTGAAGCTATTATTGAGTTTATCAAGAAAAGTAGCGAAATGCAAACGTTTATGATGGAACAACATAAAGAATTACAAAATACGATCAACGAACTATCCAAGAAACACGAACTTACCATGAAGAATCCATCAACGGTTATTCAAAATCAAGTAAACCAGCAATTTAATTTGAATTTCTTTTTGAACGAACAGTGCAAGAATGCTATTAATATACAGGATTTTTTAGATAATATCAAATTGACTGTGGCGGATATCGAGGCAACGGGTCGCTTAGGATATGTCAACGGAATTTCCCGCATTTTCATCAACAAATTAAAAGAAATGGACGTATTCATGAGACCATTACACTGTACAGACTTGAAGCGTGAAACCGTATATATTCGAGACCAGAATGCATGGGAGAAAGAAAAAGACGAACAACCCAAGTTAAAGAAGGTCGTGAAGATTATTGCGCGTAAAAACTTGAAACAACTTCCGGCATGGCAGGAGAAAAATCCCGAATATGCTATTAATAATAGTCCACAGAATGAGGCTTTCACTCAGCTTTCGCTAACCTGCTTAGGTGCGTTTACAGAAGAAGAAGACGAACGCGACACACAAAAAATCCTACGAAATGTATTTAAGGGTATTTTAGTGGAAAAAAATCAACACCATAATTGATAATACACCCTTGAACATTTATAGTGGGACGCTAAAAAGCGTCCCACAAGATGTGAAAGGGAAACGTTGCCGATGCTTCGCAACAAATCAATTAAAAGGCAAACCACCTGTGGTGGTTTGTCCAATTTTAAATGTTCATCGGTGTAAAAGTCGAATAACAAAAATAATAAGCCCGTGTTTATTATTTTTAAGGAATATACATTTTATGCCTGTTCAGAAGGCGTGGGTGTAGGATTCTTTCTTAGACGGTTATTGGGACGTGAACGACGCACAGGAGTGGTGAAACCTTCGTCGCCGGCACTAGAACCTTCCTTAGGCACCTTATAACGCCTTTGGCTTGTCTGTGGGCGCGACTCTGGGTCACGAACAGATACCTGACGATTAGCATTGCGAACCTCACACATAAGCCCTCCACCCTTGATACCAGAAATATCAGTCGCTTGGTACTCATACTTACCACCCTCCGTCTTCACCAAATCGAATTCAACATACTCACCCTCCATTAAATACTTATATTGAGTAGGTGGGACGCGCAAAGCACTGAAGTGAGCAAAAATATCCTTATCTGCATACTCGCCATCACGTACAGTAACGAAACCGTAACCGGCTTTATTATTAAACCACTTTACTTGCCCAATTAAACGACTTGAAACTCCCTCAGCAGAACTCATATCGAATACTATTGATATACAGTATAGTATGGGTTGTTTTTAAATCATTTCCATAAAAATAATTTATGTAACTATAATATATCAAACATGAATGGTTTAGGTATCAGCTCAAAGACAATGTCGATATTACTTTTATTGTCAATTCTATTTATTTCACTATCTCTTAGTGGATATACTTATTTAGTCAGTAGACAACAAGCTACACCTCCTATATTTACGACGGATACTACGAATCGATAAACATATTACTTAATAAAGTGTAATCGGGTTTCGCCTCGAATTCTAAATCATAACAATACATCAAAAAATTCAATATCTTTTGATTTGTTTGTATACAAATTTCTACGAGATTATCGCGGGACTTCAACGTTTTTCTAATTTGATTTCTAGGATGGAGAACATGAATATATGGATATGTTTCACAATCTATATCCAATGGTATCTTGATATTCTCCCATGCTAAACATTTATTATGTAACATGAGATACATATATCCCAATGAAATTAGATCATCACGTCGACTTCCGCGAATACCACAATGAACATGATAACTTACATAATTAGGTGTACCTACAATTGTATCGCATAATACTAATTCCTTATTCTCAGTATCATCTTGAGAACCTGGACTAATATGTTTTGAATAACCATCTATATAAAACGTTGCCATACCGAAATCGATTAAAAAAAGTTCTCCTGATTTTACCATAAAATTGTCTGGCTTAATATCACGATGTATAACATAATGTTTATGCACAGATTCCAGTATCTGTATTGCACTAGTCATAGCTTTATCTAATGATGTAGGTGAAACAAGATGTAGAGAACCTTCGTAAAAAGGCATGACTAATATAGTATGGTCTATAGAATACGAATTATCCATACCATACCAGAGAACAAGTGGAACCTGTCGACAACCATGATCATATAAATATTTTAATATTTTGGCCTCGTTTTTCAGCAAACGTATGGGTGAAGTATAGTCCTCCATTTTGATAGCCACATTTTCTTTCGTTTTTCGGTTAATTCCTGAATATACTTTACCGAATTTACCATGACCAATTTGTTCATATAATTGATATTTATGATTGATTAATATAAAGGGTTCTTGGTTCTGCATTGACATATTATATAAATAACATAACAAATATCTAAGTGGTATTATATAGTATGATTCTTTTGAAACAAATACAAGACAAAATAGATGATATATTAGATTATTTCGGTCGATATTATTTCCATATGATCTGGCTGATGCATATTATTTATGCTTTAGTGTTTATTGGGATTATAGCTATCAATTCATTATTCTTGAAAACATTTAATATATTAATTCAGTCATTTGTATGTGCATTTCTATTGTTTCGATTTCATCCATTTCGAAGCCATAAGTTACGTGAGTATGATTCCAAGATTATATTTGGATCAGCGGGATTCCTATTATTTAACATGATTTTTGTGGAATTCTTTAGTGTGTATAGGTTCTCCAAAGAAGATAAACAAGTAAAGCAAAATAATAAAGAGGAAGCAATAACGAATGACCCCAGTAAAACAGTGACATCATCAGATAAAGAAAACTCGGTTATTCACGGACTTTTTCCATTACAATTCCAATAATATTTACATATACACTTAGAAAAACGAGAATTAGATTCAGGAGTAAATCTGATTGCAAAACGATAAAAAGAAAAGCATATATATTATACTAATAACGATAACATATATGAATAATGATGATATTGCCGCGATATTTGAAAATGCAAAACGAGATCCGAGTTTGTTCTCAACAATAGATATCGAGAACCTACTAGATTCTATTGAAAATACGAAAAATGATTATTTAGAAAACAAAACGACAAAAGATATAGCAAATACGATCATGGAAGAGTTAGTAGAACTAGAACTAGGTTCTCAAGAGATTGAACAAATTTACACAAAACTAATGGGATATAGAATGGTGGACGAAATACATGAATTACACAAGGGAAAACATGTTAGGTGGTTAAGACGTCCAAAGAATGGGCAAAGTATTCGTTTAACAAATGGGGGCATTGTAGTCGACATTAAATTTTTAGATTCGGGTGTCCAGGTTCTCTGTTTGAATTCCAGACAACGGTTTATTCAATATAAATTTGATGAATGTATAACATTTCAAAAATTGACAACTGAAGAACAACTGATACTTATGGCATATGAACATATAGAAAAATAATGAGTAATTTTACTGATTTTATGAAAAAAATATCACATACTATTTTCAGATAAAGTAAATATATAATGTATAATGATAAGGATTGACTTCATATTTTCATACTGGATATTTGCATGGTTTATTTTATATTTGGTTTTTCCAGATAAAATAACTAGCCCACTATTGGCATTTATTATTGCAGCCGTAATAAACCTATGCGAGACATTTTATTTTATCATCGCCAAAGTTCCCGTTACTAGAATAATCAAATACATTATAATGATACTTATTGCAAAGGTGGTACCTATAGTAGTGATATGGTATAATTATAATAAAAAAATAAACACGTATAATGATATGACCAAAATATTATTTCTATTTGTCATATATAACATATATTTGTCTATAAACAACACTAATGTGATTACGATAAACAAGAAAATAGTACAATCCATTGAACGAGGAGACAACGAAACGCCATTTATGTATATCACAGACAAAATTACACATTGATAGACCATTTCTTTCGTGTAACTCGCCCAATTTTCAACCGAGCTTTTTTAGTACGCGATTTACGTATATTCGTCAAATAGATGAAATCCTTTATATGATACATTAATTTTTGCGCCACATAGATGTCGGTTTCTAGCTCTTTAAAACTAGGGTTCTCCGATAAAATACGCCCCTGAGTTTTAAAGAAATTCAATAAATAATCAGAGACAGCTTGACGGTTCAGAGTCGAACTGACAAATGTTTCAACGTATCTATCGATAATCTGTTTTGTGGTAAGATGATGATAATAAGAACGTGGTTGTATATAATATACACGCTCTGTATCCATACCATAATAATATGTATTATCGATAAAACATATCTCTGTATTGGTTGGGAGAAGTGTACAACTGATGAAATCGCTATGTAATTTTCTTTGCGTAGTTCTTTTGGGCTCAATGACTTCATTATTAATTTTGAACGCACAGATTACTTTATCGAAGAGTGGTTCATCTACGAGTAATTTATAGTTAAAATATTGCGTAATATTATTTATCCAATCTGGATGAGAACATTGATTATTTGTATAGATATAACATCGCACAAGTGTAGAGCGTTTTTTTAATAAGTAAACCAATATTGGCAGAATACCATATCGTAAAAATTCAGGGTATAAATCGAGAATATCATTAAAATGGGGCACTGTTAGAGTTGGTCCATATGAATGTAGGGCATTCCATAGTATATTTAAGTCGGTAAATGAACCTAGTGTTTCGTCCAAATCGAACACAATGGCTTTTTGAACGCGTTTGTACTTTGGTCTTGTATAATATTTTCCTTTATATATATCAACATAGTCATTCGACTCGTTCAATGAATCAAACGAATCATACGAACTAAAGTCACTAAAATAATCCATAATAATATATAGTTTTGTGTCATATAATATTATGCAAATTTAATGATTACTTTGCACAAGGCTGTAAATACTTTGCACAAGGCTGTAAATACTTTGCACAAGGCTGTAAATATGAAGTATTTACTTGCCCGTTGACCCAAACCCCCCTGTTCCTCGTTCACTCGGTGTCAAAGCCGATTCATCTACTAAAACGATAAAAATAGGACATAATGATGGATGACATATCTGAACTAATCGTGTATCTTTAGCAACGACGTAACATTCGTCCTCCGACTCAGTATTCGCAATCCATCTAAAAGCACCTATAATAGAACCTCTATATCCAGCATCAATTACGCCAACATGGTTTGCCAGAATAAGAGGTGTTTTTGAAATACTAGATCTAGGATACAATAAAAAAGGCGAAGGCGTAACAATGTCACGTTCAACATTACAATATAGCATTTCAGTCTTTATTCCCATATCGATATAATGAGAATCAATTTCGCTAGTGAATGTTTGTTCGCTGGGAACATACACGTCAAAACCGGAATCAACGTAAAGATTCGAAAGAACCTTCTTGTTATGATCTCCAGCCCGTTTAACATAGGCAGCATTTAAACTTGGATCTGAGATAGCCAACTTTAAGATACAAAAGTTGGTTACAGTACTTGCATAGTTGTTTTTAAGGTTAGAATAAACACTTCGAATATACGGATCCTGTAAAAAATTCATCGCGATAACGAATAAATTATATAAGGGGCATTATTTATATAATTTATTCATCTAATTCTTATTGTTTTGGATTTCATTTTTCTGCGTTTGATCATGGTGCATTTACTACGTCGTTTTCTGCCTCCAGAAAACGATTCGAGTTCTTCAATACTAAAGATCTGAATATTGTCAATCATGTTCTCTATCTGTGATTTTTCAGATTCGGATAATGACCTATTTTCTTTCAATTTACGATATAGAAACTTATGTTTTTGTTTATTAGCAATCGTATCGAATTCTTGTGTATTGATGTGTAAATATCTTTTGACAGAATCGATTAGATTAAAATCGGCGAAAATGGTAGATGCATGCTCTTTTATATTTGACATATCGCCGTATACGAGATAACCATATGTCATATGATTGTTAAATGTTGACATAGGTAAAGTCGGTTTTTTCCACGAAACATAATAAGGGACTAACTCTTTTGTAGCGGGTTCTAATTTCAATATATAGGATTGATTTATTACATATTCATCATAGATATAATCCAATAAATAAGCGCCTAATTTCTTCCCTTCCATCCTAAGAGTTTTATTTACATTACTACATAATTGTTGTAGAATGATGGTTTTATTTTCTACATGTTTTCTGAGCAATGCAAATGCTAATATTTCATAATCTGATTCATTAGCTTTACATATAAATAAGACCTTGTCATGCGAATTGATCATTTTCGCGCCTTCATAATCATCAGTTAAATCTCTTAATAATTCTATACTTTTTACACCTTTATTCACACATAACTTGGTCTGATTTTTCTTATAATTAGCAATGAATGTGTCAAAAGTTTCTTTATCAACTGAACCAATATTTATTGAACGTAATTCAAAATCACTCATTTATATAATATATATAAAATACACATAAAATTACAGGTTCATTTTCTTATATTCAGACCATGAAATTGCTTTGCCATCATTAGGTTTCTCTTTTTGGCTCTCCATTTCTCTGTCAATATTATCCGCACGTTTTACTGCACTATCTAAATAAAGTTCTTTTAGGATTTTACCAATCATATAAGAACCCTCGTGTTGATCTGTTTTGCCGTCCTCAATCAGTTTCAACACAGTAAGTAATTTAGTCATAATAGTGAGGTCTAGTTCATCTCGAATCATTTTATTAAAAATATCCGTATAGTTATTAAATAAAAAGGAACACTCTGATTGACACATTTCTAAAAATGCGGGAAAATCGGATTCTTTTAGAGAACCTACTTTTCCCTTTAATACGTCTAATTTTCGAATATCGTCGCGTATAAGAACACTGTGTTTCAATTTTCGAATGTTCTCGGTATTATTCTCACAATCCATTTCACTAATGAGTTTCTTGAGATTTAATCGTTCTTCTGAATTCATATTAGCCATATTTGTAAATAGAAAAATTAACTAATATATAATACAACCTAGAACATTTAAATCCTTTTCCTAGACAGATTATATTTACTTTAGCATAAAAAATATAATCTTAATACTATGTATAATGAAATTCGATAAAACATTGTGTTGCATACTCTGTGGAGTTATATTTATAATAATAGTCGGTAGCTTATTTGCAGGTTCTACATATGTTCCTTACTCGCCCAATAGCTTATTTACACGTGAATATCCATATGAAGGATTTGGTGGAATGACAACCGATTATTCGAGCGCTGCATCTCATAATGCTATGGATAGTTATAAGTCGTATTTGATTGATAGCTCTCAAGGAGGTGACTGTAAGAAAGTACACGGGTTCAATGGATTATTCTGCAGTCCAGGAGTGGCTGATAACAAAATCGACCTTTTTGCAGGAACAGAAGGCAAATTGAGCTGTTCGGTAGGTAGCTCAGGCTTATCCAATTCAAAGGGAAGTTTATGTTTAACTGAACAACAAAAACAGCTATTGTCTAGTCGCGGTGGTAACCAAACAGGAGCTCCATCTAGCTTAGGATAGGAGTTATGGCTCAGTAAAAAATTCATAGCAATGTTCGCAATAATAGATTGTAGCACTTTTTTCTGCGTCCAGATCGATATGATCTGAAATAACACTATGTTCACAATGTTTTATAATATATTTACTTATTGCAGTTTGGATGGCAATATATTCATCATCTACCGAATCTAGAGGAATAGCATCCAAGTTCGCTTTGGCGATTATCATACGATCAATCTTTTGACGATTGTTATTTTCCATAAAAAATTATGTATTATTAAGAATATTACATAGTTTATGTTTATGTCGTTATGATTATGATTTTTCCTATTCTTATACGTACATTGCTAACATGCTTTGATTTTGGTGTTCTTCGTTCTTAATAAATATATCCACCTCTTTCTTTGTGACAGTGAACGGGAATTCTACTTTGATATCCAAGTCTTTTCCAAATAACTTTGAACCTGGTTTCATGAGACGGAACAAATTTAACTTTGTATAAATAATCTCTAAGCACCGCTTCAAATTGCGAACACCTGACTCTCCTTTAGTCAGCTCATTGTTACCGGCAATATATTGTATGGTTTCATCTGGAATAATGACGTCTTCTTCTTTGAAATTGACTTGCTCACGAATCTTAGGAAGTAAATAATTTCGTGCAATTGTAACTTTTTCTTTGGATTCATAACCCTTAGTTTGAATACGATACATACGATCTTTCAAAATAGGATTGACTTTGGATTCATCATTATAACTAAAGATAAATAGACATTTACTCAAATCGAAATCGACTTCCGAAAAATACTTGTCGTGAAATTGTGAGTTTTGCGAGGTATCAGTAAGATGCGTTAAAATGCCGACGATTTCTTCGCCTCTAGGAGTATCGCTAATCTTATCCAATTCATCAAAGTAAATGACAGGATTCATACACTTACTATCTATCAAAATCTGGACGATTTTACCCCAGCTGCTTCCCTCGTAAGTATAAGAATGGCCTTCCAAGAAACTACTATCTCCTGCACCGCCTAATGCAATAAATGCGAATTCTCTTCCCAGAATCTTACTGATACCGTCTTTGATTAATGACGTATTATGTGTTACTACGAAATTACCAAGAACATAACGATGATTGTTATCTAATTCGAAGCCATAATATGTACCGCGTCCTTTTGGTACTACAGTAATTCCCGAGATTAAAGCGTTTGTTGCTCTAGCTTTAGAAACTGCTTGTTTTCGCGGACACTTAGTCGGAATATCATGTAGATTTTCGCCGTAGATATTAACGCGATAATAAATACCATATTGTTTTTCGCCTTTGTACACACAATATTTATCACATTCATTCTGTGATGCGGCAAACCCTAATGACCTAGCTAGAAATAGAATGTCATCAGATAAACGTTTCGATTTTTGCGTAATTTCATAACTACGATTATCAATATCAAACCAACCGTCCGTATCAATAATTCCAGCTAACATTTGTAATCGAATTTGACGATTGTTTGTCAAATATTCAAATGGAATATGTTTATTGTTTAATAAGTCATAATGAATGAGTGTTTTGGTAAATATGTTTTTATTTTCATACGGAAGACCAGTTTTCTTACTAATTCCCGGATGTGGGCGATTTGGCTCATCGGATGCAATTAAATAATCATACTTACTAACGTAATTGAGGTTCAATCTATCTTTCTTAAGCTCATTTCTTAGATAGGATAAAATCGAAGAATCCTGAGAAGTGATTTGAGGTTTTGATGAAGTTCCGTCACCTAGCCAAACACCAATAATATAAGGGTCAAATAGAATGGGTTTTGTATCGAACTCAACACCGGTCGAATAACCCTTCAAATGTTTTTGAATATATTCGGGTAATTTCAAGAATTCTTTTACAGTTATTTCCACGATTTGTTTTGATTGATTCGCAACAAGATTATGTAGATAATTTTCTGCATCGTTTTTATTATCAAATGATTTATATTGATATTTATATGTTTCTAGATGAAAGAAGATTGTTTTATATGAAGTTGTTCCATTTTTATTATGAACTGGTTTAATACGATTCATTCCTGAAGGTTTCAAACAAAGAATATGCTCAGAATTTACGCTATAACTAGTATTATTATTTGAAATTACGTCGAACATCTCATCTTGACCTTGACCAAGTGATAATACTCGTCTAGGTGTAGAATCGTCGCCCATAACTAAATCACCAACAATAATGTCTTGTACCATTTTGATGGAACCGTCATACATAAGAATAGGTGTGTTTATACCGTGACACTTGCCTGTACCTGGTGGTCCATGTATAGCGACGGCTGTTCCCATTGCTGACGGGTTTGATATCCATTGACCGATCATTTGCATAATCTGCATCTTAGCATCATTCAAGCCATATACACAAGTATCAAGTGTTTGCATAGCGTTATTCATAAAATCGTGGCATACTTCGACACCATCATCCATAGTAACAGATAGTGATTTATAGAATCCAAATGGTACTCGCATAAAAGTATCAACCCAGTTTTTGATTTTATAATACTCATTATCGCTAGGATCCATCGACTTCAGAACATTGAGCTTTTGTAAGGCTGTTGCCTTAAACTTAGCCGGCATTTTTGAATCGAGAAGTGTCAGACGATATGGTTTCACAACATTGATATGGCTATTGATTTCTTTTAGGTCTTTCATGATACGCAACTGTTCTTGGTTCGAAAGTTGTTTTTTGAAATAGTCGATTTCATTCGCTTGTTTATTACCACCGTGAATAAGTTGATGATAAGTCTTTGCATTCTTGACACGTGCTTTCTTGACCAATTTCTTGATCGAGTCGTTGCACTCTTGAATAGCTTTCTTCAAAATCTTACTATTAGGTTTTTTAGTATATTGTTGCGAAAGCTGTTTCTTGGTATCAACTAGGTCGAGATATTCTTTTTCAACATCTGGTAATTGTTCTTCGTCTTGTGTTTTCTTTGCTTTCTTTTTAGATTGTTTTTTTGATGTGACCTTTTTATCTTTGACGACTTCTTCAGGAAGCTCGACCTTTTCGTATGTTTCCTTCATGAAACGTTGCTCGTCGTCGCTGTCGCAATCAACACCTTCTTCGTCTTCAATGAATTCTTCGTCTTCTTGTTCGGCATCATTACCGCCCATAAAGACGATATTGAATATACCATCTTCATCATTTGCATCATCTTCTTCGTCATCGTCATCGTCATCGTCATCTTCAACATCTTCCTGATCATCTTCTGTATCAGCTTCTTCGTCTGACTCTTCGTGTTTCTTGCTTTTTTTGGAATTCTTGGTACGAGTATTATACTTTTTTGTTGGTTTTTTCTCGGGTTTAGACTTCTTGTTTTTTCTGGAAGGTTTTTCTAGCTCATCATCAACCATAGATTCAATACGCTTTTTCATATATTTGGAAGGAAAGATCTTTGATATCAATTTCTGAATAGCAGACTGATCCATATCTTCGTCTTCTGCATCATCTTCATCATCCTGATCTTCCTGATCATCTTCTTCATCATCTTCCTCATCATCTTCATCATCGTCCGTCCATTCATCATCGTCATCTTCCGACTCTTCAATAACAATTCTTTTATTTTTCTTTGAACGCTTGGGTGGAACGTAAGTTGAATCGGAGTCAGATTCCTCGAAAACATCAGATTCATCATCGATATCAATATCGCTATCAGAATCGCCCTTATTTTTCTTCAATTTGTTACGAATATTTTGTTTTGTATTTTTAGAATTCTTAGATGCGTTCTTTCCTTCCTTTGACTGAGATTTCTTGGTTTCACGGATGGCAGACATGGTTTGATAAGTTATTATAGAACTAAAGATTTAAGCTATTTTAACAATCATTATTTCTGGACATTTCATTTTCAATTTTTTATAGAATCAAAATTTGCGTAAAATACGTTTTGAAAAAAAATTGAAAAAATTGAAAATAACAATATAAAAATATATAAACAGTATAATATAAGGTTAAGGTGAAATGTCTAAACAAGCAAGAATGAGTGAACATAAACCCGCCTCCAGAATCATCGGTGTTCAATTTAGTATGTTATCGCCTGACGAGATTCGCAAGAACTCTGTTGTGGAAGTCACTACACGTGACACATATATAAATAATAAACCGGTGATTGGTGGATTATTCGATCCAAGAATGGGCGTTCTAGAGCCAGGCCTAATCTGTCCAACAGATGGTTTGACTTACATTGATACACCTGGATATTTTGGTCATATCGAATTGGCGAGACCCGTCTTCTTCATTCAGCATATTAAAGAAATAATGAAATTCTTGAAATGTGTATGTTTCAAATGTAGCAAGCTTTTGATCAATAAACAACGACACAAGCATATTTTGAAGATGAAGTCGGAAGATAGATGGGACTATGTAGTCTCTGCCGCTACGAAAGTGAAGCGTTGTGGTGAATGCATAGAAGATGGTTGTGGCTGTAAGCAGCCAGATAAGATCAAGTTGGAAGGAATGGCGACAATTTTCGCAATCTGGGAAAATATGGAAACAAGTGCCGAATCAGATAATAAAAAGATTAATATGCGTCTTACGCCAGAAATCATTTTGAAAATCTTTAAACGCATCTCTGATGAAGATATCAATTTTATGGGTTTCAGTCCAGTATGGTCTCGGCCAGATTGGATGATTTGTCAGGTATTACCTGTTGCGCCTCCGGCTGTTCGACCTTCGGTCAAGCATGATGCTCAACAGCGTAGTGAAGATGATTTGACACATATATATAGTAACATTATCAAGACCAATCGTGACTTGGCGGATAAGATTACGAATGGCGCGTCGCCAAATGTGATCGAGGGACTCACCACCGTGTTACAATATTTCATCGCGATGATTGTGAACAATAAGGTGAAAGGTGCTGTTCCGATGGCACAACGATCCGGACGTCCTCTACAGTGTATCATGGGTCGCCTGAACTCAAAGAATGGGCGTATTCGTGGTAACTTGATGGGTAAACGTGTGGACTTTAGTGCCCGTTCCGTCATTACAGGTGACCCTAATTTGTCGAGTAGACAATTGGGTGTTCCTAAGAAGATCGCCATGAATATCACGAAGCCGGAAACGGTCAATTCGAGAAATCGCCCATTTCTCTTGAAGTTGATTCAGAACGGACCGGATGTTTATCCAGGCGCCAAGATCTTGGAGCGAAAAAACGGCGAGAATATCTCACTAAGATATGTAGACCGAGCTTCCATACGGTTGGAAGATGGCGACGTGGTACATCGTCACATGATGGACGGAGATGCTGTTTTGTTTAACAGACAGCCTTCTCTCCATCGACCTTCGATGATGTGTCATATCGTAAAGGTCATGCATAAAGGTGACACATTTCGAATGAACGTAGCTTGTACCAAGCCATACAATGCCGATAAAATTTTTGGCTGCATTTATGCAGCTAAAGTGATTCTCAAATCATCAATGTCGGCAACAGGGGGCGTGAAAAGCGTGCTACCCCCTAGTATCCAGGAAACCTTGATTACCCGGATGCAAAACACCTTGTTGACGGGAAACCCCTAAAGCAATCACTACCACTCCAATTTGGAAACTCTTTGGAGGAACACGGTTAGTAGCCGTACCCAATGGTAAAAAAGTGATTGATTTGTCTCCATAAAGACAGAATGGGCAATCCGCAGTGGAGTATCTAAAGCCGATATGGTAGGCCATGATACCCTCTCAGAGACTGCTGAGGTGTTGGTGAACGATGAAGGACTAGCCATCCTGAGTTTGCTTAAGGTACAGTCCTTCCCCTTTGGAAACATTGGGGGTGCTGCATATATGTTTTATACCTACAAAAATAGTCGATTTCATAATCACTATTTTGTCAAAGCATATATGCAGCGAAGTTTGATGGCGACGAGATGAATATGCACTGCCCGCAAAATGTACTGGCAGAATCAGAGCTGCGCCACCTTGCAGCGATTCCTTACCAGCTTATTAGCCCAGCAGGTAACTCACCCATTATTGGTATTTTCCAAGACTCACTCTTGGGTTCATACCGATTTACAAGACCCAATATAAAATTTAGTCCTAGAGATGCAATGAACCTGTTGATGATGTTTTCCAAAGTAGATGTACAAGCACTTAGAACAGCAGCAGACCAAAATGAAGGGAAAATAACAAATTTTGATGTTCTTTCGCAAATTCTTTATCCTATGACTATGAAATACAAAACAAAGCTCTTTGAAGATGAAGAAGATTACGCAACATCAAACAATGTCCTCGAAATCAGAAACGGAAAATATATTCGTGGTCAATTAGAAAAATCCGTACTCTCTTCCACAACCAAAGGTATCCTACATAGAATCTGTAACGATTTTGGTAACATGCAGGCGTCTCAATTCATCGATGACCTGCAAAACGTAGTCACGGAATACATGAAATCGAGCGCATTTAGTGTTGGCATCAGTGATTTAATTGCAAATACAACAACACAAGATGGTATTATCCAAGTCATTGCAAAACAAAAACAAGAAGTACAATCCTTAATTAACCGTGTTCATCTAGGTATTTTCGAGAATAAAACTGCAAATACAAATATGGCTCAATTTGAGAGTGATGTAAATAATATATTGAATGATGCTACGAATCAGGCGGGTAAAATCGGCCGTAAATCCCTCAGTAAGACAAATCGTTTCGTCATGATTGTCAATTCGGGTTCGAAAGGCACACCCGTAAATATCTCACAAATGATTTCTTGTTTGGGACAAACGAACGTTGATGGAAAAAGAATTCCTTATGGTTTCGAAAGTCGAACGCTACCCCATTTCAGTAAATTCGATGATAGTCCTGGCGCACGTGGATTCATCGAAAATTCGTATATTTCAGGTCTCACTGCACCAGAACTATTCTTCCATGCTATGGGTGGTCGTATTGGTCTTATTGATACTGCTGTAAAGACCAGTCAGACTGGATATATTCAACGACGATTGATCAAGGGTTTGGAAGATTTGAAGGTCGAATATGATATGACAGTTCGAAACAATAAAGGACGTATCGTTCAATTTGCTTATGGAGATGATGGATTCGATTCGACCAGAGTAGAGAATCAAGTAATCCCCCTAGTCGGAATGAGTACGGAAGACATATATGTATATTATGATATTGTAGGTGTAAACGATGAACATAAAGAATTGGTGAATGTATATAGTCCTGGCGCAAAGAAGCGTCTCAAGTCACAGCAACCTAAAGCTCTGCAAAAATGTCAAGAATATATTGACAAAATGTTAACTGCACGTAAGAATGTAGTGGAAAATGTATTCAAACATAAGAATGAAAATATGGTGAGATTACCAGTGGCTTTCCAGAGTATTATTGCGAATATTCAAGGACAGCTTAATCTTAACTCAAATTCGATAACGGATATCACTCCACTAGAGGCATTTGAGCTGATTGAAGAGTATTATCAAAAGCTTAATTCAATTAAGTATGTAAAACCCAAATCGCTGTTTGAAGTCATGTTTTACTTTTACGTGACACCTAAAGATCTGCTTATTAACAAGCGTTATCATAGAAAGGCGCTCATGCTTTTACTAGAAACCATTGTTTTAAAATACAAACAAGCGATTGTTCATCCGGGTGAAATGGTCGGCGTGATAGCTGGTCAGTCTATTGGAGAACCCACTACACAATTAACACTCAACTCACTCGTATATGCAGCGGAAATAATTGTAAAAAATTCCAAAAATGAAATTCTCAGGCTAAGTATTGGTGAATTTACAGATATGCAAACCAAACTCTCACAAAAAATCGACTATATGGCAGACAAAGACACCACTTATGCAGAGCTCGCAGAGTATTACGAAGTTCCTTGTGCGAATGAAGCAGGACAAACAGTCTGGCGTCGCGTCGAAGCTGTTACCAAGCATCCAGTCATCAATGAAGACGGAACCAATACTATGTTGAAGGTAACCACTAAGGGAAATCGTGAAGTCACTGCTACGAAAGCAAAGTCGTTTCTTCAACTAGTTGACGGAAAGATAATCGGTGTGAACGGAAAAGACTTGAAGGTTGGAGACTATCTGCCAGCTTCTAGAAAAGCACTCGAATACAGCGAAATTACCAAATTGAATCTAAGAGAAATATTACCTCCAACAGAGTATTTGTATGGCTCCGAGCTTGAAAAAGTGAAGACAGTCATGCATGAAACCCACTGGTGGAAAAATCATGCAAATATTACATTTATTGTACCGCATAAAACGAGTCAATGTATACTTCCACTATTCAAAGATATAGTTAGACCAGGTAGAACGTCAAACAAATCACAATATTTGAAACCAGGAAACATTTATATGAAAAGCATGGGTTGTTCAGACTATACTATACCAGAAACAATTGAATTAAATTATGAGTTTGGGTATTTATTGGGTGCATATGCAGCAGAAGGTTCTATGAATAAAAATTCTGTATCTATTTGCAACAATAATGATGCTTATTTGAAACCCATTGAAGACCTTTGTACAAAATGGAACATCCCACATCAAAAACATAAGCGTGTCGGGAGAGGCGGTGAAGGATGGACAAGCCAAGAATTAAAGATTCATAATACTATTCTATGTCGAATTCTAGAAAATCTTTGTGGAAAGATTAGTGATAAGAAACGCATTTCATCGTCTATCGTGTTTTCCAACAAACAATGTATTCTTGGTTTCTTGGATGCATATATTGGAGGAGATGGTTCTATTTCACAAAAAAAGAACAAAGATGGGTCAATCAGGATTAACGATATTAAAATGTGGTCTTATTCACGTGACTTATTGACAGATGTCATGGTAATGTTGAGAAACCTCGATGTATCTAGTCATATTTATAAAATTCCTACTAGAAAAGCAAATACTCATACGATTCAACACAAGAAACAATCTTATAGTTTGGATGTAAAGAATAGGCAGACGCAGAAGTTGGCATCTTTACTGAATCTGACAATCAAAGAAAAACAAGACCGACTTAATGTGCTATTGAAACAAGAATATTTCAAATATGAACATTCATTGGAGGATATGATGGTTCCTAATACGATAGATGGAAAAATCGTTATGGAAGACCGAGCAGGCCGATTTGAAGACATTGAATTTGACCAAATAGTATCTATTGAAGAAGTACCCAATACAACAAATTATGCATATGACTTAACTGTCGAAGATACTAGAACGTTTGACTGCTATAATGGTCTCTGCTTAAATGATACTTTCCACCTTGCGGGGGTGGCATCAAAATCGAATGTGACTCGTGGTGTCCCAAGAATCGAAGAAATCCTACGTCTAACAAAGAATCCCAAGAATTCGTCTATGACTGTGCACTTGAAGCCAATCGATGAGCAACAACAAGATAAAGCAACACAATACGCGAATATGTTACAACATACCAAATTGGTCGATGTTATCAAGTCTGTGCAAATCTGCTTTGACCCTAATGATAAAGAAACCACCATTCCAGCCGATAGAGCATTGATGGAACAGTATTACGAATTCCAAAATATGTTAGAAAGTTGTGTGGACGTGCAAACCGATAGCAATGGTCAAAAATCAAAATGGATTATTCGCATGGAAATCGGTCCGGAAATTCTACTCGATAGCAATATCACAATGGATGATATCCATTTTGCGATCACAAACAGTTACGGTAACGATGTATCTTGTGTATATTCAGACTACAACTCGAATAACTTGGTATTTCGTATTCGAATGAATAGTAGTGTTTTCCAGAAGAAAAAGACGAAAGGTATTCCTGACACTCTCGACCAATCGGACGAAATTTATATGTTACGTAATTTCCAAGAGAACCTATTGAATAATATCGTCTTACGTGGCGTAACGGGTATCAAGAATGTAATCCCGAGAAAACTACAAAATAATGTTGTAAGAGAAGGTGTCGATGAACGTAAAGTAGAACGTGATGAAGGTAAATATGTGCCGAAGGATGTATGGGTCTTGGATACGACTGGTTCGAATCTGATGGACGTAATGGCACTCAGTTTCATTGATGCCAAACGAACATTCAGTAATGATATCAAAGAAATCTTCAACGTATTTGGTATTGAAGCTGCCAGAAATGCCATCTTTAATGAATTAGTTGAGGTGATGGAATTTAGTGATGTGTATATTAACTATCACCATTTGAGTTTATTATGCGATCGAATGACATCGACCAAAGATATGGTTTCTATTTTCCGTTCGGGCATTTTGAATGATGATATCGGGCCTATTTCAAAATCAACGTTTGAGGTACACACAGAGGTCTTATTAGGTGCATCGAGACATGCAGACTTTGACCATATGCGTGGTGTGTCCGCGAATGTAATGATGGGCCAAATGGGTATTTTCGGAACAGGGTCTTTCCAGCTCGTTTTAGATATGGAGAAGATGAAAAATATGGAAGACAAACAGGTAGACATGCGTAATACTGATAAAGAGATTGAACGAATGTTTGGTGGGCTTGAAGACAAGGGAGATACATGTTCCAAAGCGAATACAGAAATCAAAAATAACTTGGCTGCGATTAAACAAGAAGATTTGGGACAATGTGACGATGACTATGATGTGGGATTCTAGTAATACAAAGAGACAATATACGTTCCGTTATATCACAAAATAATTTTTTATGGAACGATATAAATATATGTTATTATACTATGTTATAATAACACTATGATTGAAGTCGAGTCTCCAAGTGTAACCGGATATACTATTTATAGTAAAAGTGGTTGTCCTATTATAAAAAATTCTCTATTTTATTCTGATAACTCATTTTTTGATACTATTGGATTCATATAGTATCAACTGTTAGTATAAGTATTTAGATAATTTTCTATATAGACTTTATACAATAGACACTCATGAAAGTAAATAATATATATAAAAAAAAACTAATTCTAGTCATTGCAATAATTATTTTGTCACTTTTGTTTATTAATCTAACAAATCTACTGTATTATATTGCATATACTATAGACTATCTAATTAATAGAAGTACTTACCATTTCAAAGAAGAAGCTCAATATAAAGACAATAGACTTATACAGAATGATTATTTTTTGACCACTTTTATGAATAATAATCGTAACAATAGATTAGATAAATTACCAAGAATAGAATCGCAACCTATACCTGAATTAAGTATTCAAGAATTAACTAAAGAAAATGTAGAAAAGGTATCCAAATGTTTTACTGAACCATTTATAGTTAGAGGATTAATAAAAGAGTTTGATTGTGTAAAAAAATGGAATTTAGAGTATTTTGAAAATGAATATGGAAATATAGATGTTCCTGCCTTTTCAGATAACAAGACAGTAAGTTATTCTAGAAATACAAGTACTCGGTTAAAAAAATGTGATAAAGATACAAATTTATGTAGTATTCGTGAAATATGTGATGGAATAAAAAAAGGAGAACCAGTCTACGTGAATAATATTTCAAAATTATTCACTGTTTCAAAACAAGCAGAAAATGAATTGAACTTACATAAAATGTCTGAAATTATGAATAGTAGTTTTTTTAAAAAGGAAAAAGAAAATAAATTTATGTCGCAATTATTTTTAGGTGGAAAAAACACAGGAACATCACTACATTGTGCTAGTAATGTGAATTTCTTTTTTAATATAAAAGGAACAAAACATTGGGGATTTATTCATCCAAAGTATACATCAATTATTAAATGCCAAACAAGTGAGAAAGGACTATTTGCTATTTCGGACGATGATTTTTTTTCCGAATCTGAAAACAATCCTTTTTTAAAAATTCCTCGTTATGAAGCATTATTACATTCAGGAGATTTTTTATTTAATCCTGCTTGGTATTGGCACGCTGTTAAAAATAAAACGGATTATACCATTGGCGTTGCAAATCGTTATATTTTTGATTTATTTGGTGAAGTTCCTTGTATATCTAATAATATTTTTTTTAGTTTTTTACAGTTATTTTCTCCAAGTTACTATCTGCAATGGGCTTCATCCTATGATAAAAACAAAAGCACACAAGAAATCTATGGAACTATTGTAGACAAAGAGATTTTAAATAATTTATCAAAATCAAATGCAATATAACATAATATAATAACATAAAAATATGTTATTATAGTAACTCAATGAGTGATTTGTCCGCTGTTGAACCGCCGAAACCGACTGGCTACACTATTTATAGTAAAAGTGGTTGTCCAAATTGCACAAAAGCCAAAGTACTTATTGAAAATGCACACATCATTGATTGTGATGAGTATTTGATAGAAGATAAACCAACTTTTTTAAAATATATGGATGCATATTCAAGAGCAGAACCACGCACATTCCCAATGATTTTTTATAAAGCAGAATTTATAGGCGGTTTTGCAGAAGCCAAAGTTCATTTTGAAAAACAGCAATGTTTCAGTGATGATTTTTAAGGGCTATCCATGTCGATAATCGAAGATTAGCCATTTGGCTACAAAAAGGAGGATTTCTCTATATGTTATCACTCGATAAATGTATTTATCGAGTGATAGACATTAATATGGCAACATTTGATATGATTATGAATATAAATAATATCAAAAATAATACATAACTATACCGGATTATGTGTTTCCAAATAGCTATCCAAAGACAGATTATTTTCTACATAATCAACATTATTTATCATTGAATCAAATCCCTTCAAATCGCGCATATAAACGGCAGGTTCAACTAAATGATATTCAGGCAAACCCGTATACACTGGTGGACTTCGAACACAATGATACAAATCGCCATTTCTATTACCACCCAAAATTAACCAGTTCACGGATAACATCAAATTTTTTAGGGGTTTTGCCGAAAATAACATAATAGGAAGATGAAACAGGCTCGCCAACATCCATAGGTCCAAGTCGGATAAGAAATATTCAGAACTCATAATTAAATCTTCCAATGTAATTTGACTACGTTTTACTGCTAATACCATCTCTTTTTTACCCTGTAAAGCCAAAATATTCAAAATCTTTTCTTTGTGTCTTACTAAGTATTCGCTATATTTCTTCCAAAGAGCGGATTTAATAGTCTGCACTGATATTGTGGTCTTTAAATGTTGTTGAACTATAGACATGCATATATAAAATGTACACATTGGCGAATTATTGAAAACTGTTTCTTTTGCAGTAGAGGGGAAGACACGTCTCCAATAACTATCTGCATTTCCAACAATTGCGGGTAGACGTGTTTTAATACATTCTGCTATAAAACTGTCCATATTTGTGTATTGTTCGTTAATCGTCTGTTGTTGTTGTAATGTTATATTCAAATCATACCTTTGCGTCAATGTCGGGTTCGCCAAATCGTAATTAATTTGTTTTACATAAGGATTCGATTGGAATGGGATTAGGTTATCCAAATAATCACCCTCTAAAATGGATTGCAATATAATAAGCTCAGAATCAGAAATCTTATAATCGGTGTTAGAAATATTCAAGTATTTCTTGGGTTCTAGTAAAAATAGGCGAATACGTTTATACCTAAGAATTTCATCAGCTAATCTTACATAATATAATGTTTCATTTTCTTCACCAGAGACTAAATTGGTTCGTGGTATAATAAGAGTACATATATCATCTTTCATAATACAATATTTTTTATCTTGACATTTATTGTTTATAGAACAACTCGAAATTTCGTCTAATTCATTTAATAATTCAGGTTCAAGTTCTTCAAACGCGACTTGTTGGTTCATTAGAAATTTTAATATAAACTGAATCTTGTTTAATTTATCTTTGTAGAAAATGGCTTTATTATTTAACAAATTTATTAAATATACACGTACTTCGCGATATTTAATGTCATTCAAAATGACGCGTAAAATGCTACGAAATGCCATGTAAAATTGCGATTCTAATATAATATTTTTGATAGTTGTTGTTCTCGTAAGATCTGGTTGACGACTAATAGCCATAGCTTTATCTGCCTCGAAGTATCCATTATCGGAAAGACTGTTTGATACATACTCTGGTATTCCATCTTCGATATCATTAGCGATGGGTGGGTCAATCTGGATAAATTGGTTTGTTTCGGTTAAAATACCTATAATAAGTTGGTCTTCTACTACTTTCAACATAGGTTTACATAAAATAGCATGTTTAGTATGAGAACTTATCTTGCGTAATATGTTACGTGTCCATTCATAACCGTTCCATTGAATATCATCCATATAAGAAATAGGAATGTCATTTATGATTGTCGATGGAAAACATGGCAAAAATACCGATTTTTTGTTAATAATAATATTGATTCCAATGACTTTTCCGCGATAATTAAGACACTGGTTACGAATGGTATATTCATTTGATTTTAAAATCCGTAGCAATTCAATCGCTGAAATATTCTTTTTATAAGTATACACATTTGGCATACTAGGTTTTACATTACAATATCGTTGTGTTGTCTGTTTAATATTATTTAATACTGTTCGAGCTTGTTTCATTTGGTTGGAAAAAGTTTTTATGGAGGTCATTTCGCGTGTGCCACCTTCAATGTCTTCATCGCTTTTAACTGTATACAAATAGATAGGTTCATAATATTCATCACGTTTCATTAAGATAAGAGTTTCTTTACGTTCATCATATAAATTATCAGAATACGAATTGGTAGGGCAGATTAGCTGAACATTATCCGTAATATCGTTCTCGGCGACTTCAATAATCACCAAATTGAGACCATATGGAAATAGCTTTGGATTGGGTGTTGTAATAATATCCCACAAATAGGTATGATCTATCCAAGAATCATCATCACGTAAAAACGCGAGAAAGTTCTCGAATGATGCAACTGTATCTTCATAAAAATCCATTTGAGCTTCGACCGTCTTATTCAGAGATTGATAAAATTTTGATTGCATATGCTTTGTTAGAATATCGGGTTCTATTCGTGTTTTCTTGGGTTGAAATACAGATACCAAAGAACCATTATGTAACATTAAATAATTATCTAACGTAATTGATTCAGCAATAATAGATCGCATTTCTTGAATAGTTGGTATGGCGTTTGTCTGCTGTCTATTTTTAATTAAAGAACCAAATATATCAGCAATAGCACCTATGAATGATTGATGTTGATTCTGTTCAACGCCATATCGTAAAAACACGTCTTTATTTGGTTTAATAAGTGCGGCATTTTTTTTTGTAATAACACTTGAATAATCTATTTGTAAGAAGAGCTGTAGCGATGGAGGTAAAAACCCCCATCTATCTTTACGAATGGGGAACGTATCGAAGCTCATGATATAAAAATTAGGGTTATCATTCTGTTGTGCATTTGCATTTTTTGTCGGTTGTTTTCCAGAAACTTCTTTTTCGTCGGAATCGAGTTCATTAACCATAGTCGAACCTGTTTCTTCAGCAGTACTTGGTTTGGAAATATCTTCTGGCCCGATATTACATTGGTCACGCCGTCCTTGTAGTTGCTGTTGTCCCCATGCTTTTTTAAAACAACAGGGTAGGCAAGACGTAGGGTGTTTATCTTTAGGTAAAAATCCTGGATTATGTTGAACATATTCTCCATTTGCATTCTTATGCGTTTTACTTGTGAATTCATGCATATCATCTGCACATACACCATCTTTAACCTCTTCCTCTGTTAATGGCATATTCGTTTTCATACACCAAAATCGTGGACAGATATACCAATTTTTCTTTGTTGGATCACTTCCGTAGCGAATCGCGTATCCATAAGCATCCTTATGGGTTTCGTCGATTTTACGCTTTTCTTCGTCTGTTAAGATAACAGGTTGTCTGTTTAAATTAACAGGACATGCTCTAGAGTAAGTATCATATTGACCTTCTTTTCGTGTTAATATTAGATTAGGTTCTAAGCGTTTTAGTTTATCAGCAAAAAGTTTATTAGCTCTTGTTCCTCCCTTTTGTTCTGGTTTTAGAGGCGGGGACCTTTGAGATGACTCTTGCGAAAGCTCTTGCGATTGCTCTTGCGATTGCTCTTGCGATGGTTCTTGTAAAGGTGCCATTCCCTGTTCTGATTCTTGTTGCGAAAGCTCTTGCGATTGCTCTTGCGATTGCTCTTGCGATGGTTCTTGTAAAGGTGCCATTCCCTGTTCTGATTCTTGTTGCGAAAGCTCTTGCGA
>Ga0209400_1000117_pt1 | contig 66784 bp, 92 predicted proteins | sample M_130807_EF_Meta_FD_187313 | JGI IMG/M metagenome (GOLD analysis project Ga0209400, IMG submission 187313) | Freshwater microbial communities from Lake Montjoie, Canada to study carbon cycling - M_130807_EF_MetaG (SPAdes) (version 2) | ecosystem: Environmental > Aquatic > Freshwater > Lake... | reverse complement strand
CGATTCACCCGAATTTGAAATGCAGAAAGTCGAATTAATAGATGGCGATTTGATGGATTTGCTCTTAATGAATCTAACTATTGATACGATTGTTGAAAAAGTGTTTGACCAATTAGGATAATTTAATGTATCGAATGTGAATTAACTATAAATTAGTGGTTTACATTCGCTTATTATGAACACAGAAATAGCCAAAAAATTAGCAATTGATTTCCTTATCTACGTCCTGCATACTGGATTGCATACAACAGACCTAACATATTCAGAATTGTATGAATGCTATCTTAGGGATGCCGATGAATTTGCAGACACAATACAGAAAAACTATGGAGAAGAGGATTAATATGTCCAACAGCAATGACAATTTTAAACTTGTTCAAGAGCGACTGGAACTAACAGAAGTTTTTGGCATACCGAATTTTGTTGTTGCTAATCATACTTTGATAAGTTTAAGAAATACACCGACCATGCACCTTGTAAATGCCATAAGAATAGCTGCATTGCAACTCAATTTAGATATTGGCATTGCAGGTGATATTATAACCTTTGAAGATGGACACTTGGCTAAGGCACTTGATTTTATTGAATATTCAATTTTAAAAAACTAATCTAAAACTAAGGATGAAAAGATTTCACATTGGCTATTACATAGCAGACGACAAAAAAATGATTTCGGGCAAAACTTACATTGCAGACAATATAGTCCACGCAATTGAGCAATACTTGATTGAGCAGAAGGACGAACTATTGATTAAGTACGTTGTTGAAATGGATGATTATGTTACCAGTAATTAATCGCAATTTCATTGTATATTTGTGCAACCAAATTAAGAATATGATTTTACTATACACTTACATCGAAGATAAGGAGTACACCGAATACGGAATTACATTTGCAAAAACAATGTTTGTAGTGCTTGTTGATATGCCTTTTAATACCACATTTGATAGTGTAGAGAACATACACTACCAATACGATTTGAACGAAACCAATACTTAGAATATGGTAACTATTGAGAAAATAATAAAAGCATTTACAGATGAAGAATTTGTTAGATGCGATGGCTTAGACGAAGCTATAATTGGTGTGGATTACGATAAGATGCGATTAATTTACTCAATAAAGCGAGTAATTGACATATTAAAAAATGACCCTAACATTGAAGATGCTTGGGAGCATTTTGCCTTTGAAATTATAGGTTCTATGGAAGGTGAAAATTCTCCAATATGGTGTTACGACTTATTTGAATAGATATGAGTAGTATAATAGATAAGGTCAATTTACAATTTGACAAACAAATTAAAAAGGATAAAAAGTTCCGAGTGCATAAGGATTTGTTTAATCTTACCAATGACTTTACTTTGGATGACTGGCGAACAATGAGAACAGAAAAATATTGGGAAATAATTGATAAACTACCCTACGATAAGAAAAAGGAATTTACTCTATATTGTGTTAAGCAATATATAAACGAAAACAGAAGATAGTATGTTAAAATTAGCCCTAAAAATAGTTCAAGAATCGTTTGCCAATAAGACAGACAAAGCAGGTGAGCCATATATAAATCACTTATTGAGAGTGTGTGAAAAATGCCCAAGCGAAGATTTGAAAACGATTGCATTATTGCACGACTTATTGGAAGATTGCCCCGAATGGAACGAAAGTATGCTTAGAGAGTTTTTTAAGTATTCGGTAGTAGATAGTGTTGTTGCTTTAACACATAAGCCCAACCAAACATATTACGATTATATAAGTCAAATACTGGAGAATGAAAATGCTATTAGTGTTAAGTTATGCGACTTGCAGGATAATATGGATATTACAAGACTTGCCGTATTAACGCAAAAAGACTTGGAGCGAGTTGCGAAATATCACGCAGCCTATAATAGAATTAAAAACCATAAAACCAATTTAAGCAATGAAAGAATTTCTTGAAGCCATAAATGAATACCGACTTGTTTCTTTATGTTTTGCAATCTTTATAATTATAATATTCTCATTGACTTTGCAAATGATTTCAGAGTTTTTTAAAAACAACAAAAACACATAAAGTATGAATACAAGACAAACATCAATTGAATGCTATAATCAAATTCAAGCAGAGGGATTGCTTTCAAAACAAAGATTAGCAGTTTATACATCCTTATTAAAAATGGGTAAACCATCAACAGCAAGAGAGGTATATTCGACTATGAATGTTGAAAAACAAGAAGCTACAAGATTTACTGAATTAAGAAATCTTGGAGTTATATATGAAGTTGGAAATAGGAAATGCAGCATAACGGGTCGAACTGCGATAGAATGGGATTTAACAGATAGATTGCCAGTAGAAAGCAAAATATCCGCTAATACCAAAAAACAGAGGGTAAGTAATGCTATAAATGGTTTGCGTGAATTATATAAAAACAAGAACACATCAAGCGATGAAGATTGGAGAAATGTTGCTGAATTGATTACTGCCATATAACGATATTGCTTATAAAAAATCGTTTTAATGTTTTTTATACGCTGTTATAAGATATTTTGCCACAGAGGATACTCAATATGCCGAAAGGAGAGCATTCCCGAACCTGTAAAAAAGACGTTGAGTGATAGCAGGTCTTGGTGGCAAATTTCTTATAACTATCTTATAGCCGCTAAAATACTTCGTATATACACCTAAAACAAATAATAACTATGAAAAAACTAATCACAATTGCTGCGGTATTGACCGCATTAACATCTTGCGAAAAAGATTGTTACAACTTTAAATGCTCTCAAAATATCATTACCTATGATAAGTTTGGAACGGAATCTTCTTCCAATGCAGGATATGTGGATATTTACAAGTGCGACTTGACAAGCAAGGAAGCAAAAAGGTATATGAATTTTATGAATGGTAAGGTTACATCGGGTACTGGTAATAACAAAACAACCATTTCAACTAACTGCACAATAGTAACTCAATAGTTTTATTGTTTGTTATATTTTTTTTCAATCTGCTTACCAACATAGATTCCACCTGCTACCCATAGACCAAGAACTGCAACTCTCATAATAACGCTTTTCTTTGTTCCAAGAGGTGCTATTTTATCAACTGCGCCAAACAAAAAATACGCAGGAACGCTTGATATTAAAAATCCACTAAAATAACTAAATTGTTTTTTCATATTAAATAGTTTTACTTTTGTAAAGTAACAAAAATATTCACACTTAAAAAAAAAAGAATGAACAAACTAATTAGCATCCGAACTAATATCTTGTATTTCAAGAAAAAAAAGGAAACAATCAATGAAGCCGACACATTGCTTCGCCATCACGAACTTATTTTTGTAGTTGAGAAACCAAAATACCTGCAAAACGAAAAATCTGAAATCGTTCCAACCGCAGGTTACGAAGAGTTTAAGTTTTTAATTTCTGATGAAAACTATGCTGAAATGATTGATTTGCTTAAAAAACTATACGATATTGACGAATCCACTATTGGATTGGTAAAAGAAAATGTTGTAGAACCTGCATAATGGAAAATTACACACCCGTTTTTAGACACAATCCTATTTTAGCTAATAAAATACCGAGTGCTTGGGGTGATATTCCTACAATCATAAAAGACATTATGATTAGGTTTAATATCAAAGGCAAAATGGCAATCGAATTTGGTGTTGAGTACGGCTATTCGACCTCCGCATTTGCCAACTATTTTGATAAGGTTGTTGGTGTAGATACTTTCATGGGTGATGTTCACGCAGGTATCAAAGGCGACCATTTTGAAACCACTAAAAACAACTTGGCTAATTTTGAAAATATCACCCTTGTTCAGCAATCGTATCAAGATTTCATTGAGAGCCATGACGAGCGTTATAATTTAGCCCACGTAGATATTGTTCACACCTATCAAGATACTTATTTATGTGGCGAATGGTGTATCAATCATAGCGACATAGTTGTATTCCACGATACAATTTCATTTAAGCAGGTATGTAGCGCAGTCGAAGATTTGAGCGAACAATACAATATGAAATTTTACAATTATACGGATTCTCACGGCTTAGGTATTTTAGTTCCGAAAACAAATTTGGCTGTAATGCCGTAACACTATAATAGTATCATCGTAAAAGAAGCACGGGTAATTCCGTGCTTTTTTTGTTAAACAATTTTATTAAATTACACTATGTCAGAGGTCAGATTTCCACGTTGGATTAGAATATTGAAAGCTATACTAAGCAACTGGAAAGAAACCATTGGTAGTGTTGCTATTCTGTTTACCTTATACCTATGGTATTTTGACAAAATAACGCAGGAAAAGGCTTTATTTGGGATTATACTACTTGTTGCAGGTGGATTTGTAACTAACACAATTGACCTTATAGACCTTTTTAAGTATATAGGCAACTACAAAAAGAAAGGAGATTCAAATGCCCAATAATCAAATAGCAACAATAGACACTATTGCGGTATTAAACTACTGCCTTGATGGTGTAGATTGCGTAAATCATAATCACGGCATCATTGACACTACCTTTTTTTTCTATGCCAACATTGGTGCATCAAAAAGCTATTTTAAAGTGATGCAATCTGAAATGGATAATTCCGTAAATTGCGACAACCTTTATAAAGACATCTTTGGAAACATATTTTACCTTGAACCCGAAATTAAACAAATTGAGAATGTTATGGAAGCACCAAAATTAACATCGTTTGATAGCATAAAGGTAGGCGACAAGATATATCCTGCACCTACTCCATTTGTGGCGCATTATTTCACACACAAAGAAATGCCATTGCCAGTACAAAATAATACTGAAATGGTTTTTGATAGTGCTTGTTTTTCAGTCCTTGTGTTGGCGACCATTGGCTATGCGTTTCGTGTGGCGATAAACAACTCTTGGAGTAAGTTGTGGAGTGATATAATTTCAGCATAAATTATTATATTTGCTTTTTAACAGATAGCAGGATGGATATTTTAAATTTTAATGAATGTCTGTTAAATACCTACTTGCAAATTCCCTTGACATACTTTATGCTGTTGCTGATAAGGATGGCTTAATAGCATCGTCTAACGACCTTTTCAAAGAATATACATCACATATTCGCCCTAAGAAAATTTCTGATATAATTTCTGAAAATTCTGATTTGGATGAACTGCTTTCGGCAATAGAAAAAGCAAAATTAACACCTTTAGTTCCAGTTAGGTTATATTTTCAAGTAAAACAGAAAAACGGGTCAAGGCGATGGAATCTATTCAATGTTTATTCTATAATTAACAGCCTACACTTTGTTGGATTTCCAATAATTGATGTTACAAGTGTTACTGCTCACGAACACGAAAAACAAAAATTGCTATTGGAAGACTTTCGATTTATGCTTTCGCACGAAATTCGCCAACCTATGACCTCTATTTCGGGTCTTGTGAAGCTGCTACTTGAAAAATCTAATATAGACCAAGATGGCGATAATATAGAATTGCTTAAAATGATTAATCAAGTTGTACTTGACCTTGATGAAGCAATTCATAGTCTTGTTAAAAAAGCTGCACGGCAAATTTAAAAAAATGGAAAACCACCTGCCTTGTAACGATTTTGAATCAGATGAAAGACTGCTAAATGTTTTGATTCACTATGTAGAAGAAAGGAATATGCCATTGTCGGTTGCTAAACAAATAATGAAACACAATCTAAGAGAACCTTCAATATTTGATTGTATGTGGATTAGATTAAATAATAACCTTAACAAAAATCTATGGAAGGCAGGATAAGAATATTTTATTTTTTGGGTGTTTTATTTATGCTTTTACTGGGATTTCGCTCTTGTTTTATTGACAAACGGGGTGTTAATATTAAGCCAACTAAAACTAAGCCTATATGCAAAAATACGAGCGTACAATCTACATCATTGTAATATTTTTACTACTCATACTTGCATTTAAGTCTTGCTCTCAAATAGCAGATTTGAATGCCGACTATAATCAAGTAAATACAGCTTATAAAGAGATTAAGGTCAAGCACAATGCGGATTCAAGCAAGATTTATTCTATGCAGGTAGAATATATAAGTAAATTACAAGATGCTGAAAGAAAGTCTATGGCATTGAGTTTAATGAAATTGAAAGAGCCAAAGGAAATAGTAAAGATTGTTTACAAAACTACCCTTTCAACTGAAATTCAATTAGATAAGCCAGTTCTTATTGATACAAGTTTGTATATTAAATTACCTCAACACTTTAAAAGGTTAGACAAGTGGTTTGTAATTGATGGAGAAATAACAACCAAAGGGATAATTAAGATTGATTCATTGAACACCTTTGGTACATTTACGTATGCAGTAGGAGATACGCTTCGTAATGGCTTCTTTAATCGGTTATTGCGTAATAAAGACCACGTAGTAAGGTTGCACATTGATAATCCATATATGAATGTTGTTAACATGGAAAATATCTATGTTCGCAAAGAAAAAAAATGGTATCAAACAACTGGATTCAAAATGCTTGTTGGTGCTGCAATAGGTTTTGGGGTAGCTACCAATGTAAAATAAAAAAGCAACCCTAATGAGTTGCTAATTGTTACGCACCTTTATATTTCGCTATTTTTTTGCTGCTTTGACTATAATAATTCCCATTATTAATGCAATCATCGAAACCCCTGCAATTACTACAAGTTTCTGATTTCTTTTGAACCAATTTTGTTTTGCTGCATCTTTATTAGTTGGTATTATTTTGTCTGCTATAACCTCAAACGTGTTAAGCAATGAAGCAGCAGATTCCGATAATTCAAAATTTAATGGAGAATCTGAAACCATTTTTGTTAATGGCTTTAATCCTACTAAAGATGCTGTAATGTATTCACTTTTGTTAATGTTTTCAAGGCTATAATTACCATCAATGTCAGCCGATGTACCTATACCTAAATTCTTACCACTTGCATCAGATTTGAACACGATTGCAGGAACACCTTCTTTTGTACTTGCATTGGTTACTTTGCCTTTCAGTATCATATTTTAAAATTTTGGAATGATTGACTTATTCATTAATGTTCTTGTTAATATCCAACCACCTATAACAGCCACCCCAATTAAAATTACACTAACTAATTTTTTTTTTTCTCCGATTGGCAAACCACCATCGGTATTCAAGTTGTTCCAGTTCTTTCTTATAGATTTCAGTTTCTCTTGGATAAGTTCGGTTTTGACACTTGCTCTATCACCACCGCCACTATAATAAGATTGGTTTTTTTTAACGCTCTGCCTACTCCCTTGCATATCAAAAGGCACACCTACGCTTGACCATATCATTGCCACCGACTTAGCAGCATTTTCTAAATTGGCTTTGTTGTCTTCGTTTTTTGATGTTACATAATCTTTAATAGGGCTTCTTTCAGTAAGCAAAGTTAAACCCATTAAATCTTGTGTTTTTTTGTCATACTTAGTTGAGAGTGGCAAGTTCAAAGTTTTAGAAATACCTTTTAGTGTTGCAGGAATTATCTGATAGCGACCCGTTGCAAACAATTGACCCTTTGTATCACGACCCCTGCTTTGAAAGTTCATCACCTCACCTATCGTATATTCGCTAAGTGGCTTATCCAATAAACTATATTTAGTTCCATAACCACCCTCAATAAAGCCTTTAAGACCGCCACTTGTGTAATAGTTGTGGTCGTTATAGGTTTTGGATTCACCTTTTAAAATTGTTTCAAAAAAATCGGCTAAATAGTTCATTTGAATTTAGGTATTAAAGGCATATTTTTAATGGTTCTCATCAAAGACCACCCACTTGTTAACGTAATTGCTCCAATTACTATGTAGAGCAAGTATCTACGTTTTTTTTTTACATCCTCTCGTTCATCAAGTAGAATGTATGTAAAAGCGTTCCCATGTAGTGTTTTATGTTTTTGTGCCATTCTCATAAACTCGTCAAAATCTACATTCTTTTTGAACACTTGACACCCTGCGCTCCAATTATCTACGTTTTCTGAATTTGCACCTGCTTTATGGATATTGATACCATATATGCCCGTAGTGGTTTTTGTTCCAAAATCAAAAACTGCATTCCTATCTAAATCACGATAGGTTGTAACTGGCTTTACTTGAACCAATGCCGTATATCCACGATGGTTGCCAATGGCATAAGCATTTTTATAAATACCTTTTTTTAATGCAGCAGAACCCATACTTGAATAAGGGTTTTTTAACCAATAAGTACCCGTGTCGGTTGTTGCAGGATATGTTTTGTAAATTTCTACTCCCTTATCATCAGTATAAAAGACCGCAATTAAGTCGTCAAACTTGTTTGGCAAAGCATCCGCAGACCTTATTCCAACAATATTCAGTTCAAACGGCTTTGTTAATATCGGATAGTCTAAGGATTTTAAACTTCTTTTTAACTGATTTAAGGTAGGTTCTATCATTCTCCCAGTATTTCTTTTAGACTAATTTCTCTTACAAATTTTGGTAATTCGTTAGGAACTTCTTTGTAAATCATATAAACCATTTTAAAATTTGCATTTATAGGCTTAATCATAACAAAAAAGTCTTTATATGAACAACCAAGTTCTTCTGCAATATCTTCCAAACAAGATTGAATCGTATCGAATGTCAGTTGCTCTTTGTCAACTAATTTGCCCATAATATTTGAAAAATCCATACTTTATATTTTTTAGTTAAGCCACAAATTTACAATTATTTTGCAGGTGTAGGTGTAATCCAATTTTGAATTTTATCTTGTAATGTTGTTGTAATAGGAATTGTAAATCCTAAGTACATCACACCCATTTGGCAATTAATCTTTAAGTTTTGCTCTCTAAACTTTAAAATATTTTCGATGTTAGACGAACCCAGTTTATTTAACAAATCTCTTGGACTTAATTCAACCGAAACCTTCAACACCGAAGAGCCATTTGCTAAAATAACTTGCGGTGTCTTAGATAGGATAGTTGTTATCAATCTATCATTAATGAAAACTTGATAGTTTTGATATGCCAATGCAATTTGCAGGTCGCTGTTGTTTACAAAGTCAAGGTAAACATCAAATGATATTTTATTCATGTTAGCAGAAAACCTTTCAATGGCTTTAGGCTTTAGCGTAAATTGTTGCAAACGATAAAATTCGTATGCTAAAAACCCACCCGTAACGGCAAAGGCAATACCCAAGCCAGTTAATATATCTTTACTTGTTATCATCTTAGTCGTATAAAAGTTTAATTCGTTCTGAAACGTCTTTATCAGTCCATTGACCAATAGAATCGTATGCTTCGCCTTCCCAAAGAACAATATCACCCAATTCGTGCGTTAATACAACTACTTTTTTTTCAAATAACATATCTATTATCCTAAAAATAGTAATTTCTTGAATAACTTTCACATTGCCACTTTCTATGATTTTTTCTCGTCTAAGTGTTATTTTCATTTTCATTGCTTTACAATTTTAATGTTTCTATCGTCTTTGGTAGCATTACCCGACTTTATTTGTTGGTACTTGTAGATTCTGTAACCCACATAACCAAGTAGCAATACCCCCGATATTGCAGCCACTATTTTTATTGTTTTGCTTTGCATATTGTTTTATTATTATGTTACACTTATAAAGCCTATACCAATAGGTGATACTGGCGGTGCAAGTGTGTTCCAATTTAATGTTCTGAATAAATTTGCTTGTGGATTACTTGGCGCATCGGTATATGATTGAAAGGCATAAATCGTTTGACCGCCATTTGAATCAAGGTCTTTTGTGGTTGCAAAAAGCACCAATGCTACACCCGTTGATGGTGCAAGATTGAAAAATGCTTTCAAGCCCGATTGCATTGCAATTGCGCCAACCGATGGCGTAACTGCGGGGGTTATTAGCCAAGATAATGGACTAATATTGCTCACGATAGTTGGTCGAGTTGGAAGCAAAGTAGCAAATGTGCTTGGTGCAACGCCCGTTGCTTGACTTATTGCCATATTGGGTACAATTGCCGAGCCACTTTCGGGTGATGCAAGAGTTAATGTAGTTCCGTTAGCCGTTCCCGTGAATGAAGACAAAGAACTTGAACGTAATGTCGCTCTTGTTGTATCGTTTGAGCCAAGTAATTGAAATGTACCGCTCACATTGTATGTTGAACCCGCATTTAAAATACAAGTAGTATCACCGCCCCCGTGAGTAAAGTTTTTTGTGTTCCAACCAAATGCCCCACTTGATGCAAATGTTATGGTGTTTGCAGCCGTAGTTGAAAGAACAAGATTATTAGCAATACCCATTTGTGCATTAAGAGTAATTGTTGCATTTGGTGGCATCGTTACATTCCAAAACGAACCATTTGCACTTGGTACACTAATAGTGCTTGTAGCACCTACAATAAATGTAGACGTTCCACCCGCTAATGTTCCGCCCGTTCTTGTAAATGACTTTGGCGTTCCTGTACCGCCCCAATTTACAACGCCCGATAATGTTGTCGTTCCACTTGTTAATTGTACGCTTAGATTAGTTGTTGCATTTGCACTTGTAAATGTACCACCACCATCCATTGATAATAGAACATCATTTAAACCAACCGCAGATTGTAGAGAACCACTCGCATTTATATTTGTAAAATTACTTCTTACTTTAAAGGTCAATGATGGTGTATTTCCGCTTAATGAACCCGCTGCACCACCACCATTACCAAAAGTAACGGCATTAAAATTTGCATTTGTAGTTAAAATAACTGAGGAATTAAGATTTGAAATAAAATTGCCCCATTCTTGGTTTCCTAAATTAAGTGTACAAGACCCAACTTGTAAAGTGCTTCCCGTTGTTGACATGGTTGTACCCGCATACCATCTAAGCGTTTTTGAATTGTAAAAACTAACTAAATTTTGAACAATTATGGTGCTTCCACTTGCATTCAAGTCTAAATCAATTCCAAGTTGCTGAGTACCACTCCAAGTTCCAGCACCCGACATTATAATTTTGTTTACGGGATTTGCAACCAATGGTGTTAACCCACTCGTACCTCCTAAAGCCATATTTCGTGTAACGATTAAGTTGTAAGTGCTACCACCAATATATTGACTACTACCCGTGTATGTTATTAAATCACGGCAAGTTAGATTACCATCAAGAATTAATGAACTTGCAGTATTTATAGCAATATCGCTCCAAGTTTGACCAAGAGATTTTATTGTTGCAGTTCCGTTGATTTGTGTTAATGATGTTGGTGTTGAAATAATTGAACCCGATATATATTCAAATTTCTTTGAATTACTAAAAACAATATTTCCAATAGTTGTGTTTCCTTGAAAGAATGTATCAATACCCAAATAACTTGTCAAAATACCACCACAAGTCAAAGTACCCGTACCCTTTAAATAAAGTTTTGCGTTACCAACTAAAGGTTGATAATTTGTTGCGCCATTTCCAATAGTTATGTTCCCATAAACATCAAGTTGCGCCGATGATGTCAATGGGTCAGCGTTAATACTTGTTGTATTATAATTCCCCCCATCATTTGCACTAAAGTTACCATTTACCCTTAAACTTGGAGATGCGGTTATGGTAATTGTATAAGTTACATTGGATGTTGGTGTCCTAAGATTATTAAGTTGTACTGCCCCAATATCGTATTTTGCATTGAGAGATGTTAATGTTCCCCCGATTGCGGTTACGCTACCTCCTAAATACTTCATTGTTGGCACAACTCCCGTGCCGATGCCAAATATAAAATTCCCAATATTATATGTACCCGATACAAAATCAATGTTGTTTGCACAAGAACTCGTACCCGATAAAGTTTGTGGTGAGCCGTTTCCAACAAATCGCAATTTTATAGTACCAAATGTTCCATTATATATAGTGCTTGTAATACTCAAACTCCCGCCAATACTTATTGATGTTGCCGTGCTTCCCAATGCGGGTGATATTGTAGTTGTGCCGTATCCCGCACCCCCAACAAATGGTGTTGAACCTTGTGCAAGATTTCCCGTCATAGTGACATCGTTAACAATTTGAAACGTACCAGCATTCGAAAATGCCGCCAAATTTACGTTGTTTAATGGTTGAATTGTTGGGAAATCAAGAATTACTTGTGCAAAACCTATTGTTGTATTTGCAATAATAAGATTGCCCGATATGTATTTAAATCTTTTAGGATATAATATATTAGTGCTACCAAAATTAAATCCATTGACCGCATAATTTGTATTAAAAGTAACGCTATTAGCACCCGCTTGAATATCAATATCTATGTCGCAAAAATTTGTTCCAAAAGAAGGATAAGTACCACTTAATGTTGATGTAGATGCGACTTTTCCAATTATAACAATTTTACCTCCATTTGTATTAGATGAAGAAAAGGTACTTGTTGCATTCACCACCCCAATAGTTAAATTGCCTTGTAGTTGAATTGTTTGACTACCCGTTCTATTTAAAATATGACTGCCATTACCATCTACTCCCGTTGCTAAATTGCCACCAATATTTAGGCTTTCATTCAGCGTTATTGTAAAAGTTTGAGATAAACCACCCGTTCTGAAATTAACATTACCAAGTGTTATATTTTGCAAAGACAAAGTACAAGTTCCAATAATACCAAGAGTGGATGAACTTGCGGTAAATGAATTTGAACTTGTTTGAGCAAGTGTTGGATTTTGATATGCTACATTTGGCACTACACCAAAATTAACAGACCCCGAAACAACAAAATCTGAGGTAAGACCTTGAAATGTTATGTTGCAACCCAATCTACCATCACCCGACCATTGTGAGGTCGCACCCGCAAAAATTAAAGTTGTTGCAGCCGTATTTGATGTCGTTACAATACACCCATTTGTTGCAAATACATTGCCAATTGCAGATATACTAAAACCGCCAATTAAATTAGAAGAACTTGTGAATGTTAGTGTTCCATTGACACTAAAACCCGCTAATAAAGTTACTGCAATAGCAGTTATGTTACCAATTTGTAATTTAGTACCCCAAGTACCACCATTTGGTGTTATCGTACAATTACCACCAATGATAAATGTACCCGCACCATTCGTTCTGATGGATTGGTCTGATTGCATTGTCAAACTACCATTGCAAATAAGGTTAGATGTAAGGGTTAATACACTCGAATACCCGCTAAATGTAACTCCTGCACACGTTCTATTTGATGCTCCCGTATCACAAGGCTTATTATTACTAAAAGTAATTGTGTCGGTTAGAGTAGGAACAACATTTGGTAATGGGCCGCCTGTCCAATTGCTCCCAGTATTATAATCGGTTGTATTACCTACCCAAGTATATGCTGCCATCTAATTAAGATTTTGTAATTTGTAAAGTAACGTCAATTCTTGTCATTGCACCCGAAACTGCATATAATTCGCATAGTATAACTTGACCTTTTGTAACGGATATTGTCAGCCCAGTTAGTTCGTTTTTTACATTTGGTGAGGTCAATGTTGGATTGTTGCCAGTAAATAGAGGTGTTGTTATTGCAGGATAAGAGGCATAAGGGTCTTTGTAATAACGAACATCACAACCACCTGCAACATCGGAAAATATTGTCCATCCAGTTATTGTACCATTGTAAGGCATAGTTAATACACCAACAACAAATGGCGAAAGCGTAGTTGATGTAGAAAGTGAACGAATTGATGAAACAATACCTCCAAAACCACCACCACCACCCGCAATGGCAACCTCAACAACACCCGCACTTGTTTGTGTTGCTAAAACACCAGCACCCGTGAAATTTATTGTGGTTGTATCTAAGTCAACATTGGTATTTTCATCTTTTATGATTAACGGAGTGCCACCACCCGCAATGGCAACCTCAACAACACCCGCACTTGTTTGTGTTGCTAAAACACCGCTACCCGTGAAATTGATGGTATTTGTATCTAAGTCAACATTGGTATTTTCATCTTTTATGATTAACGGAGTACCACCACCCGTTCCATTGAAAACATAAGCAAAATTGAATACAGCGGTTGCAAGATATAAATTAAAATTATAGTCAAACCCGCCATAAAATGAAACATTGAATGTCCAAGTGCTATTTATCAAATCTTGCGTAACACTATTTATTTCATATACCGCAGAATTTATAGAGTTACCATCTTTTGTGACTTGTAAATAACCTAAACTACCCGCATCACTTATGTCTTTTGCGCCATCTAACCAAGCACTTTGATTTTGACCACCATTGCCATTTATATTAAATTCAAAAAATGTTTGAAGGGATGCCAAATCAGTAGGATTTGAACAAGAGAAGCGTTCATTTACGGGAGGTGTCGAAAGCCCACTAAAAACCCAACTTACGTTATTTGCACCATTGCTACCATTTGCACCGACTCCACCATCCGATGCCGAAAGAGAATATGAAACCGAAACCGCACCACTTAATGCTCCATTGTCTGCAAGTAGTTCATTAGTTTTTATACTAAAATACGTTCCTTCATCAGTTACCTCTTGAATACGATAACTACCCATTTTATCTTGGTTTGCTATCGCTCTAATCTGCAAGAAATTGTTATTAGGATTTATTAAAAAATTTTGATAAAGAGCATTCCACCATTCGTAGCAATAAACTTGTGCTTGGTTGTAATAATTGAAATTAAATATCGTAGAATCATTATATTCAATACCATTTGCCGTAAATGAGTAGGCTTGTGGTACACCACCCGTATTGCTATCGTAATTATAGCGTTGTGAGTTTGCTGCATCAATACCCGCAGCACCTTCACGACTAATAGCAAGAATAACTGGGTGGTTATTTGCAAATTCATTTGTTGGCGCATTTCCACCCGATGCTACTAAACTAACGGGTACTGAAAACCAAGTAGTATTATCGGTAATTGGGTTAATTACTAACCACGTTTGATAATTAGCAGCAACATTTTTATCTTGAATAATAATAGTATCACCAATATTTAATAATGCTAAAAATATAGTAATATCAACATTATCATCCGTAATTGTACTAATTCCTAATTCGGTTGAACTAAGTTGAGTTGCATTATTCCAATTAACCTTTTGATTACTTGGTGCGCCACCTATGGTATTTGCATTTGCTTGATAAAAGAAAAATGAACTTGATACACCATCCGCACCCGCATCACCTTGAACGCCTTTAATATTTCCTACGGGTGAACCCCAAGTACCACCTACTTTTTGGTAAACATCTCCGTTTAAATTATTTAAGTAGTAGTCGCCATCTGCACCCGTTCCATTATCGGGTACTCCATTTCCATTAAACCAAGTAGAACCATCTACACCATTAAAAGCGTATGAGAAAGCAAAATTAGTATCTACAACTTGGTCAAAATCATAGTTAACGCCACCAAAATATGTAACATTGAATTGGTAGTATGTGCCAACTAATGTAATTGATGTTATTTCGAAAATTGCATATTGAGTTGGGTCTTCTTGATTGGTTACTTGAAAATAACCTATATTATTTGCATCCCTTAATGTTTTAGCAGCATCTAACCAACTATTTTGATTACCTACAAAATTATCAATATTTATATTAAAAAATGTTTGCGAATTTGCACTACTACCAAAATTGCTGACACCAAAATAATTAGCGGATGGCAATGGATTAACTTCGCCATTGAAAAGCCAATTAACGGAATTTGCACCATTTGTTCCATTATCACCCGTTGCTCCTTTAATGTTTGTTACATATACCCAAGCACCACTTTGTTGTTGGTATACATCTCCACTATCATTGTTCAAATAGTAATCTCCATCGGTTTGTAACGTACTTGGCGCACCGCTTCCATTATACCATACCGAACCCGCAATACCCGTACCTACAATTGTTAATTGGTAAATCCAAGTTGTGCCATCATATTGATACACATAACCATTCGTTGTATCTAAGAAAAAGTCAGTCGGTAAAAATGTTCCTATGGGTGGATAAACAACTCCCGAATACCAAACCGAACCATCCGTACCGCTCGTACCATTTGCTCCTTTAATATTTGTACCCGTATCTTGCCAACTACCCGATACAATTTCCCAAACCTCACCATCATCAGCATTGAGATAAAAGTCGCCATCGTTAGTTATTGTAGTCGGTACACCCGAACCCGTGAACCATTGAGAGCCGTTTGCTCCTTGTATATTTGTTGCTTGATTCCAAGAAACACCATCGTATTGATACACTATATTCGTGTCCGAGTCAAGGTATAAATCATTTATGTTGTATGTACCAACGGGCGGTGGAAAACCCGCATCAACATACCAAATCGAACCATTTGTTCCATCCGTTCCAAATATGTTTGTTTGTAGAATCCAATTAGTACCATCATATTGATAAACATCTCCCGTATCATTATCAAGAAAAAAATCCGTTGGTAAATATGAAGGAGAAGGTATAGGAACACCAACACCCGTGTACCAAACTGAACCATTAGTACCATTTGTACCATCAGCACCTTTGATGTTTGCGGTTGGAACGTAAGCACCACCTACTTTTATAAAAACTTGCCCATCTTCATTTTGTAGATAATAGTCGCCATTTTGCCCTAAGCCATTTGAAGGCACTCCATCGCCATTGCGCCAAACTGAACCATCTGTACCTGCTGGACCTTGTGACCCACCGCCACCACTACCACCGCCTTGAAAACCAAAACCTAATGTCGAAATGCTCATTTATAAAGTATTTTGTAATTATTTAAAAACCAACTATATTGATTGTACCCGATGTGCTAATTTCTAAGCCCCCAATAGAATTTACACTACCAGTAGATATTGTAACGGGTGTGTTTAATGCCAAATTCACATTTGTAGATGCAAGACCATTTGCAAATGTAGTACCCGAAATATATCCGTTACCCGAAACAAGAACAACTGAAATATTTCTCAAATTAAACGCTTCGGTTATAATGAGTGTATCGTTATTTAATGCGTATGTCCAAAAACCAGTTGCCATAATTTTTTATTTTTTACTTGAAGCAATAACACCCCAAATTATTAAACCTAATACTACTACACCGCCACCAATTAAACCAATTTTAGCACCAGTACTCATTGAACCCCAAAATGAAGGGTCTTTATCTAAATAACCTTCGTATCTTTTTTCAACCTCTTGACCTTTTTCAAGTGCCATTTTTTCTGCTGCTTCTACATTTTTTGTTGTAGCCAATGTTTCGTTATATGCTTTAGTTTCTGCTTCTGCAATTTTCGTTTCAACCATTTCATGGCTTTGTTCTATTTTATCAGCAGCTTTTTGCGTTTCTTGTTGAACGTATGCAGCTTTTTCGGGTGGCGCAAGATTTTTTTTATTTGCTTCGTCTAATGCCTTTTTTTCAGCAGCAGCAATTTTTTCAGCCTTTTTGATTTCTTTATTCGCTTGTCGTTTTGTGCGATTTTCATTTATTGTTTTACCCCATTTAGTTACAAGGTTTTTGATTTGTTTACCAATCCATTTACCTGCTTGTGCAACCTTTTTTGCGCCTTTCTTAATTCCTTGACCAATATTTGCAAAAAACTTTTTTCCCTTTCCATCAGCGTAAACATGGTTTTCACCATCGAAGCCCAAATATTCATAGTCGCCTAAGTCGTCAATGTTGAGATAGTTTCCATCGCCATCAAACGGCATAAAAATATCCTCATTCATATTGTCAACTACATTTTGAGTAGCGGAAGGTGATTCAAGTCGTATTATTCGTGGTTGTCCCATTTTATTTGTTTTAAATGTTTTTATCAATTTTTTTTTGTTTATTATTTTGCATATTCATCGTATAAACCTCTAAACATTTGTGCAATTACATTTGAGCCATTTGACCCTAATTCAGTTAATACAGATATAGAATAGAATTTATCACCATTCTTTATCCAACAGCAATCGTGATTAGATGATTCGTAAGTTCCAGTTTTGCCACCCATAAATACCTCTTTTGGCATACACTTACGACCTCTACCCGAATCTGTACTACAACTTGACGTTATCTTAAAAATATATTCAGCACCTTTAAAATTGTTTCTAACAACATCATTGAAAAATTTACACATATCCACCGCATTTGCGGTATTTCCACCCGTTCTTGCAGATTGCATTGTATAACCCATTTTCTTATCCCAGTTGTTTACTGCATCCTTACCCCCTGCCAAGTCTTGTATGGATGTCCACACTTCATTATCGCTTTTTACCAATAATTTAATAACCTTTTGCAAATCGCTATCTTTCAATACTCCATTGTTTTTATCAAAAGCAGCCGCCGATACACAAACTTTTGGCACGGAAGCCCCGTATACGTTTTTGGATGCGTTTTCGCTCTTAGCCAATAATTTATCGTTAGATATATCATAAATAGCCCAATAAACTTTTGGGTTATTTTTATTGCTTGTATATACGTCCTTAGAGAATGCGCCCCCTAATCCTTTATTTCTTTTCATGTCAATACCAACATCCTTTCCTAACTGCAAAAGATTTTTACCCCCTACTTTAAAAAATTCATTTTCTTGACTCCAAGTGTTTCCCGCTATTTTACGTTTTTTACGCAAAAACAAAACCACCCCGACAATAGCAAGTGCAACAACTCCACCCAAAAGATATTTGTAACCCTTGCTCATTACTTTATAGATTCGTCAATTTCTTTACCGATGGTTGCATAAATAGGTAGGTTGCCATGTGGGTCGTTTACGCTTCCGATTGCGTTTGTTAAAACCTTTACACCTGCATCAGAAAACATTTTATAATAACTATCTACTTTAGATAGTGTAACATTTTTATTACCACCCCAACCCCAACTGCCTTTAATTGCAAACAATTTAGCATTAGGAAATTTTGTTTTAATGGCACTAACAAGACCAGTAACATCGTCTTTTATATTAAAGCCACCATTAGTTCCAATATTGATAAAAATTGAGTTTACATCGCTTGAAATAGGGTATTCATTCACCGCAGATTTGAGCCAATTAAGATTTTGACCACCTTCCCATAGACTTTGCTTACCCGATTTTTCAGATATTCTCATTGCCTTATTAGAGTTCTTATCTAAAAAAGGTGTTTGAGAATCTCCTATGATGTAGTTTTTCATTTTGTCAACATTTTTTTCCGAGCCACTATTCATCTTTTTTAACTTATAAATCAAAAATCCTATTCCCAAAACGGAAATACCAACAACTGCATACGTAGTTAATTTTAGATTTTTGCTCATTATTTTTTAGAAAGTGCGTTCCAATTATCTTTGTACTTAGCCCAAGCCTTTGCGGTATTGTTACCCCAAATTCCATCAGCACCCGTGCTACCAAGTATTCCTTTATCTGATGGATACGTAGTTAATACCCAATTTTGAAACATCCGTAAAGACATCATATCGGGAAATGGATTAGCAGTTTGGTCAACATATAATGTTTGTGCCGTAGTTGGTTTACCCGAAGCGGTTGCAATTGGTTTATATTTATCGGCATTTAGTTTAGCAATTTCTTCATTTGCTTTTTCTTCACGCTTTTTTTTCACGCTTTTCATAATGAAATAAGCACCCACACCAACTACTGCAATGCCACCTAATATTAACGCTATTTTAGTTCCCGTATTCATATTTTAGTTTATTATCTTGGTGGATATGGTGTCGGTGTATTAGAAGCAGCAGGTTTTAAACTAAGCAAATAAGCAGTGCCATATTTAATTAAAGCACTTGCCGATTTCACCCCCCATTCTCCATCGGGTGTACCAATTGCAGTATCATTTAAGGTATAGTAAACGTAAGTTTGCGCTGCCTTTAACTGCTCTTTAGTTTCAAATGGGTTTGGAACTACCTTTCCGCTTTGCGTTGAATATATTTTTCCACCGAATTTGAATGCAAGAGCATTATTCTTTATTGCAGTCGCCCTCGCACTCTCATAAGTATCTACTATACTTCCCGAATTGCCACTTGACGTAGGTGCAGAACTTGAAGATTCAGCAAGTTTCTTTGCTTCCTCCTCCGCTTTCTTTTTATCACGTTTTGCTTTCACAAATTTATACGCAAAATATCCACCTACGCCAAGTAGTGCAGCGATAGACACCCAAATAACAATTCTTTTTTTTCCTTTAGTGTCCATATCCGTTCAGTATTATTTCTTTATTGCAGCCGTGTTAGATGCAGTAGCACCTTTTTTCGCTATCATCATTGATTGTGCGTATGCACCTGCATAACCACCTACAATTGCACCTAATATAGTTACCCACATTTTTTTGTTGGTTGTGTATTTTCCGATACCCCAGTATGTAAGTCCTGCTCCTGCTACAAATCCAATTGGATTTGATTTTGCTGTTGAAATTGCTTTGTTAAACATCGTTTCAGTTTTTAGATTGTTTGTAAATAACTAATTACTTGCGTTCAATAGTAATAGTTGAACCCATTGCATAATTGAATGCAGCAATACCAACAAGAATAGTTACTAAAGGCATTGCAGCCGTTTGTAAACTTAATGGTTTAGCTTTCATTAATGACATTGCAGCATTTAATACTAAAATTGCCGAACCACCGATGGTTACAACTTTCATTGCTTTTTGAACATTTGCGTTTTTCATGATAATTGATTTTTAATTGTTTGTTTGTTTGTTTGGTTGTTTATTAGTATGATGCGCCTTGCACCAGTATTTTACACGATTTTTACGTCTGATTTTTTTAACAAAATTTCTTGACCTTTTGAATTTTTCGCTAACCAAAAGTCTTTATCATCTTTATATGAACTGACTAATAATCCACCAAATTCTCCTGCTTTTTTGGGATATGCTTGTGCTTTAGTTCCTATTGTATATACAAAGCCATCTACAATAAAATCTAACCCCTTTCCTTTAGACCCATCTGATTTTTTGTAAATAAGGAAATAATATAATCCTCCCACTAATGCCAGTGCGGAAATTGAAAATATGATTGCTTTGCCGTTTCCTTTTTTCATCACAATAATTTAAAATGTTGTTATTCCAATTGATTTAAGATATTTTGAAAGGATTTCAATAGAATCTCCATAACTACCCGATGGTACTTGCCATCCACCTAAAATTGTTTTTGGAAATGGTGTTACCAAAGCGTATGTATCAAGTTGGTCTTTTAATAAACCTACAAGGCTATAACGAGTTTTTGCAAATCCCCAACTTCCGCAATCTGCTACGTCTTTTTGACCAAATATCTTAATTAGATAATACCAATCAATAGGTTTTTTAACAACTTTTATTACCTCTTCTATTGCAGCCGTTTCGCTACCCAATGTTTCGCATCCATCTAATAACTTTAAAATGGTTTCTGATGCAGCAGCATAATCAGATGGTTTAAATGATATTCTCTGACCACTTTTATATAAATCATCATAATCTTTACCTGCTAATTTTTCAGTTTCTCTTGCCGTGTCGTCTTGACCCTTATCGCCTATGCCCTTTAATTTCTTATAAAGAGTATAGCCAATTACGGCAACACCGCCAACAACCGCTATGGCAATTACACCTTTAGCCCACGCAGGTAATCCTTGAAATATTTCTCCTTTTGCCATGTTTATAATTTTAATAAGTTTTGGGGTCAATAAACACTACTAATCCCGATAAGTCGATTATCATACCGCCTAATTGACTTGGTTTACTACCATCCATATCAAACGGAAACACATAAGGCTTAACTCCTAATGATGTATAGTTTGCATTATAGGGTGTTATACCTGTTTGCATTGGTGCATTTAAAGATGGACTTAGCAAAAGAACAAATGAGCTTCCTACATAAAGGTTGGGGTCGCTAATAAAATATGTTCCTGCACCACCACCTACTCCAGTCAATTGATACCTAATAATTGTATTTGGAGCAAATCCTGATGTTAATATTGTTTGCCCTGCTTGAATGTAAGTACCCGAAGGAACAGAGGTTATAGTTAAAATATTAAGATTTGCGCCCGAAAATGTTGCTTCACCTCCCAAATATTTATCTACCGAACCAACTTGTGCATTTTCTCCCGTTAATACATCCCTTGCTATATAGTTAGGCACAACATCCCCTTGTACTATATTTGGTGTGAGCATTCTATATGTAGATGAACCAATCAAACCACTATTTAATGTAGTTGATATTCCATTTTCAATATCAAATATTGTGGCAGTCCTTAATTGACCTGCCGTTGTTATAAATGTATTTAATACAGCAGTTACACTAACTTCGTGTCTATATGCGCTAATTGGAAATCCAATGTCGCAAAAAAACCTTCTATATTGCGGTTTCCAACCCGTATAATATGATGAATCAATTACCTCAAAGGCAGATGGGTCAAAAACTGATGTCGGCAATACAGAACTATCTTGATTGAATTTTATCACCCCAGTTGAATCTACTATACAACCACCTGCATCAACACCCGTGTAAGTGGTAGCGTTTTCAACTTTTTCATAAAAAAATGTTGTTGCAGCATCATAGGGTTGGTACAAATTTGCAGGGTTTGATGGGTCGCCCATTGGAACAACAGCACTACCCTTAAAATAAATTGCGTTACCATAACGTCTGCATTTTGGTCTTAACGTAGCATCCATCCAAGCAAAACCTAATAAGTCAACCCACCCCGAATCAAACATTTTAACATTTGCTACGTTTACAGAAGGACTTGTTATTTTAAAAGATGCACTATTAAATGATATTGTTCCTGCTTTTGCTATTTGTGTTGCAGGGTCTAACCCAACTTGAATTGTTGTTTTATCATCAAAACGTGTCCAGTCTGTCGATGTTAAAAATCCTTTTGTAGTTCCACTTGCTGCTTGACCATTGGTGTAATCAATGCTTATTAATCCACTTGTTGCATCAAAGTCGTTTGCGGTAAAAGTAGCTGCGCCTTTTGTAATACCATCGGCTGCTGCATCGGAGATTCCAATAGAACCACTTGTTGTAATTGTGCCACCCGTTAATGGAGATGATGCAGTAATGCTTGTAACACTACCACCACCGCCACCCGAAGGCAATGGAGATACTTGCCCAAAAAATGCAGTATTAGATGCTATCGTAATTGTTACACCACCACCATTTGTATTGATTGTAAGTGTTGGTAAATTGTTTATACTATATCCGCTTGGTGCTGAAATTACAATGTTATGAGTACCTGCATTGTTATTGTTATCCAACACAAACAACTTCCACGTAGTTTGCCAATTGTTAGCAGGTATCTCCTGCAATGTCATTGTAACTGGCGCAGTTGATGTATCACATAGAATGATGCCATCATTTGGATATAGTAAAACAGCCCCCGAAACTATGCGAGAAATATTAGGATATGGAGTAGAGTTTAACATTTTTATAGGATAGATTTAGATGCTTTCGCTTCCTCGAAAAAAAACTTTTTCAAAGAAACTTGTGTGTACCAAAATGTCATTGTTACGCTCATTCCTGCAAGTATGGTGTATCTTATAATATCCATACCATCGGGAATAAAAGGTCTGTTTATAGCCCTTTGAACATTAAAATAGATAATGTCGTTGGCTACCTGCATATTATCTACCTGCAAGTCAATATTTACTGGGAATACCCTTTGATACCCCTCAATATTTTTGTTAGTAACAAATATTGCTTGATTATTTTGATTAGCCACTTGACTACCCGATGTAACCATTTGCACATTAACAACCATCACGGGGTTTGCAAGTATATTAAACAGCACATCGCTATATGTTGTTGTACCACCTGCTACTTCTACTCTGCTATTTAAGTTTTGCGATGTAGAATATAAATAGTCTAAAGGCATTGATGGATTAAACAATTCCAAAACGAAATCAGTAGGGTCGGTATTATTTATATTTAATACTAAAGCCTTTAACTTTTTTCCTTTATAGTATTGAATACCTTTAATACTTTCGTCTTGTGATTTTTGACTAAGAATAAACTTTGATGCACCCTCAATAATAACCTTTTTGTCATTAGGCACAATTACATTAGCAATCTTTTTACGACCATCGCTTTTTAGATTGTACTTGCCTTTTTTAACTGGAATGATATTATTTAATGGTTTTTTTACACCGCCCCTTGTTGGTCTTGCGCTTGATTGAAATGAAGGAGAACTTGAACGTGGTTTAGATGGGCTGCTTACTAATGGTCTTGATTGCCTTCCTTGATATTTGCCTTTTTCAGTTCTATTAATACCCCTTGACTTTGATTGCGTTAATGGTGTTCTAATTATACTTGGCTTTGATTCAATTCTACGATTTACCTTTCCGAAAGACTGCTTAAAATTTTTACCACGAATCTCTGAAAAGTCCATGTTAAAAACCGAATCATCAAAACTGGACATTTCTGAATTTTCTTCTGAAATATCAGTACCGCATTTATGACACACGTAAGCATCATTGGACGAACTATCAGCTAAATCCCATGAGTGATTGCAGTTAGAACATTCAACTATACCTTCATCCCCATCAATGTTTGAATTATCGGAATCGTAATCTTCCTCATTCAAACCATCTAATGGCGAAAAGTATTCTTCGTTATCGTCAATTTCGCTATCAAACATATCCTTTAATTTCTATATGCAAATTCTTCGTTTTCAAACTTATTAATGTAGTCGCAAATTTTCCGCATTCTGTCAATGTTACTTTGAGTTTGCGCCTTTAAAAATACATTAGCATAAACACATATTGCATCAATCTTAGAAAACCCTAAGCCCAAATAAATATATAAAGCATTTATATCAGCACCCACCTCATCACTAATTTTTAACCCAATCTTTGGGTTTTTATATTTGTGAGAAAATTCATGTAATAATATCATCATACGCATTGGTATAGTGTACTTATCGTAACGAGATTTTGAAATCTCTATAATACCGCTTTGATGTCCAATCCTTGCAGGTGTTCCAATTACTTTCTTTGTCTGAAAATCTCTTATTTCATCAAAGTATTTAATATGAAACTTTCCATTATCATTTGTATATAGCCTTCCGCTTGGTGTAGCTTTTTCAAATCCGCAAACTTGGGAAAAATTAAGTGCTAAGTTCAAAAACTGGGTAGTGTCCGAATCAAGCCAAACATTATAATCACGCAACTTTGTTTCGATAAGCGTAACTTGAAAATCAGAATCTTTTGGATTATCAGAATTTAGCGCACCAATAAATAATGTCTTTGGAGAAACTGGGAAACTGAAATAAATGCTTCGTTTACCCTCAACTAATATTTCTCTATCAACATACTTGCTGTTTGGTTTACCAAAATCTTCTGCCCATACACGAATCTTCTTACTTGTAGGGCAAGTGATATTCACTATTATACTGAATTTTCTATTTCCGCTATCGTATTGCTGCTTGAACATATTACTTATTTCTTTTTTTGTAAAAGTAAGCTGCTACCCCTAACAATAAAACACCGCCAACAATTAAAGCTATTTTTTTGTTGTTATTCGTAGGAGGTGTAATTGGAGATGGATTTGGGGGAAGGATTGGTTGAATTGAATTTGGCTTTCCTTGTAATGGATTTGTTCTATTAGGTGGAACGCTTCTCGGTGGTCTGCCACTTGGTTCGCCCATTGGAATCGGTCTGCTTTTATCAACATTAGGGTCTGCCATTCGTGGTTGCGATTGCAAAGATTGAGATTGCCTTTTTTCTCTATCTTGCCTTTCTGCTCTACGTCTTTGCAAATATCTTGCACCTGCAACAACTGGAATTACACCAATAGCACGATTAAATCCAGTTCTTTTGCGACCACTTGCACGACCACCCTCTCTACCACGACTGCTTTTCCGAAGACCAAATGCGTTTTCGTAATCGCCATCTTCGATGCCCGAATCATAGACAATTTGATTGTTAGTAATTACGTTCATAACCAATGAATTATTTTTTACGTAATAGGAAATAAGCAGCTACCCCTAAAATAGCAACACCGCCCACTACAAGACCGATTTTCATTCCTTTGCTCATTCCTTCGGGTTCTGTACTTGGTAAAATAGGCATATCGGTTGAAACGGCTGCTGCATCGCCACCGCCAAGTTTACCCAATAACCCTTTTCCTAAATCGGATTGAGCGAATTTACCAACCTTTGCACCAAATGTGTTACCCGTTCTTTGACGTTCTGCCCTACGCTTTCTACGTCTTTCTCGTCCAGCAGGGGAAGATAAGAAATCGCCAAATGCTCCCGAATAAGTTCCTCTGTACTCATCTTTCGATTGAGCATTCGATGTTGTATAAACAATAGGATAGCTTGTTTCTACGTCCATCGTACCACCTGCGCTAATTGAACCACCATCAGCAGCCGAATAGGTACTGCGATAGTATGACTTGCTTTGAGCATTAGAACTGGATATTTTAATTGGATATTTTGTAATTACCTCCATGATTTTTTAATTTTATTCGTCAGTTTTTGTGAGTTTTATTTTTGGCTTTTGGGTGTTTTTGCGATACATAAAGTAATAACCTACAATCGCACCGCCAATAGCACCATATAATTTATATTTCTTATCGGATTCGCCTAACCAACCTTGTTTTTCAGCAAGGAAAACACCGCCCACACCTAATAATGCACCAACAATCATCGCATCAATATATCTAACTTTCGGGTTTGAGTTATTTTTTGATAGCCCTATTGTTTTGTCAATAACTTTTGTGGGAGTTGGATTTTGTAAGCCATTTGCATTACTACTAATCTCTTTGGTAACAAGTTCCTTTACAACGTCTAATCCAATAACACATACACCATTGACCAACAAAAATGCAGGTTTGTTATTTGCGTGTTTCAATTCACCTTTTACTATTTGACCCTTACGGAATAATTTAAGACAAACCTTTTGTGGGTTGTGTGGAAGCCCAGTAGCGACAATATATGGCGACTTGACATCATGTGTTATTAAATAACTTTTTAAAGCCATTATTTTTTAAGATTTACTTTTTGCTTTTGCGCTTCCTTAGAACTACGATAAACGTAAGCCCCAAATCCTACTAAAGCCAAAATGATTAATATATCTTTCATTTTCTTGATTTTACAACGACAATTGCTATAATTCCTAATAGCAAAACCGCACCACCACCTATTAACAGAGCATTGCGAGTTTTCGTCTTTTTCTTAGCTTCGGCTTCTTTCATCATTTGCGCTTGTCGAAGCATCTGTTGTTTCGCTGCTGCACCTCCATCGTTGCCTTTGCCACCACCTCTTTTATTCATAAGTGCCTTCGCTCCCTTTAAAAGCAATCCCAAAACAAGATTTGAGTGTTCTTCGGGTGGTTGTTCGTCATTAAAGTAAGAGTTCATTACAACATAACCACTTTTTACACCGCCATCGCTTATTTCGTCTTCGCCATCAAAACCCATTTGCTTATTATGAATGTTTGTAAGCAATGAAGCACCTAACAACAATTTCTTATTGTTAGGCGCATTGTTTATAAACAAATTTATGAGTTCTGCATCGCTCATGCTTTTATCTGCATAAACTTCCGATTCATTAAGCATATCTACAAAATCCCCTTTGCTACGAACAAGAATGTTTGCCAATTCGGTCATTAAACATTTGTTTGCACTTTCAAAGTCGCAGTTTTCTACGCTTGAATTAAAGTTGCTATGGAAATCGTAGTTCATCGTTCAAATATGGATTAAATTACTTTGTATTTTTTCAATAAAAACATAGCAATACCACCAACTACAAGACCTATCGCAATTGCTTTGAATGGAATTTTTGATGTAATTGCTCCATCAACACCTAATTTAATTTCGGTTGCATTTGCATCATAATCTCCTGCATCGTCAAGACCAATAATACCCGTTGCATTTGAACCAAGTTCTTTTGCAGGTACAACAATTCTATTATCTCCAATTTCGGGATTTAGACTTGACATAACTGGAGTTAGTCCATTTTTCTTACGCATAGAATTACGCTCCTTACGTGCTTTCATTTTAGCAACTATCATTTCTTTGGTTCGCTTACGCTTATCTTGGTTATTTAAGCCTTTACGTTTGCGGAAACGCATTTTTCCACTTGCATCAGATTCAAATTCACCATCAAAATTGCAATAACCATCCAACGTAGATTTAAGTTCTGCAACTCGGTTTTCGCATTGGCAAATAGCATCCGTAACTTTTGGACTATTACCTTTATCTTTTAAACGAGAAGCCATTTCAAGATTCCATTCGATACGTTTTGCAGCATCCATTACGTTTTGATTCACTTGTGGTGAATAAGGAGCATCAATCATTTCGTCTGCACTATCAAAATCATAAGATTCGCCATCAAATCCATCGGATTCATCGTAACCGCCCTCTTCTGCATATCCACCTTCATCGTAACCACCCTCTTCTGCATATCCACCCTCTTCTGCATATCCACCCTCTTCTTGTGGCGCATAGTCATATCCACCTCCTTGTTGAGCATAACCGCTACCGCCTTGTGGTGCTGCATATCCACCATCATCATATCCACCGCCTTGTGGTGCGTAACCGCCACCGCCTTGTGGTGCTTCTTCGGGTGCGTAACCGCCACCGCCACCGCCTTGTGGTGCTTCTTCGGGTGCGTAACCGCCACCGCCACCGCCTTGTGGTGCTTCTTCGGGTGCTTCTTCGGGGTTAAATTCCCGTTCTTGTTCTAAATCTGCACGTTCACGACCACGTTTGCCTTCGCTTTTCATGTTTCGTCTGTTTTCACGATTTTCGGCTCTCATACTTCTACGTTCCGTTCTCGCTTCAACACGACTGCGTTTTTTGTCTAATCGACCTTCTTGACGAGCCTTACGTCTTGTTTTGCGATTTGTAATTCGCTCCATCTTACGTTTTTGTCGTCTTGCACGACCACGACCTCTTGCTTCGCTAAATTCACCAAATGCTTCCTCAAATGAGGTTGCTGTCATTGGTGTTGCATTTCCTAATGTGATAATTCTTGCTCTTTCCATTGCTATTTTATTTGCTTGGTTTGTTTGTAGTAGATTTGTTTTTAGTGATTAAGTAAAAAATGCTATAAGCACCTACCGAGCCAACAGCAATGTATTTTATCAATGTATTTGTATCAACTTTTTTCTGCTTACCATATAGATAACCTGCAATACCGCCTACCAATACTACTAATAAAGATTGGTTTGTTGGTTTCAATGGTGCAGCTTGTAAATTATCAGCATTAGATATTATCTCTGATGGTGCGCTTTCTGTTTTCACGCAGTTTGCGTACAATATTTTTCCATTATTAGCAAAGAACAAACGATATTCAAATGGCTTTCCTTTACGTAGCCCATTTACATTTCTAAATTCACCAGTTAAAATACTACCTACTTTTGCGCTTTCGCTTGAATCGGTGAAATTCTTATGCTCTTTATTAGGAATAAGAAAATTGGTGTCTTGAATTAATATTGCTTGTATCATACTAATATGTTTATTTGTTTTTTAAAAGATATGCCATAAATCCTACTACGGCTACCAATCCAATTATAGGAATGATTGATTGATAAGGATGCTCTTTGTCATATTCTGCTGAACGAATTGCAATAGGGCGACTATCTTGCATATTTGCAGGAGTAGTATTTTTTGTCAAATCGTCAAAATTGCTCACGGGAATACATTTGCCGTGTACTGGGCAATTAGGATTTTGGCAATCGCCTTCTGCATTTGATTTCTTTTGTTGTTGTTCTGCTTCTGTTGACTTTTCAACCTCTTCGACCTTAGTTCTTTTTAGAATCCAGTCTTTGTGTGGGTGAATAGCAGCAAGTTCTTTTTCAAAACCTAACTTATCGTCTGTTGCAAAATATAGTTGAGCCAATTTCACCTCTAAATCAGCACAATCTTTTGCATCGGGCTTATTATATTTTTTCAATAACCTTCTTGATTCTACTGCCGATTCATTAGCAAGTAAAGTCATTAAAGTAATTTCTTGTTTAGCAGGTTTGCGCTTCATCTATTTATTTATAAAATAAAAAAGGGCAAGGCAATTAGAAAAAGCCTTGCCCCTATGTTATTGTGCAAAAAATATTAACCTTTTGTAATTCCTCTTACGTCTTGCGTAGTTTGGATGATTACTGGAGCAACATTCTTTCCGCTTAAACGTGGCGCACGGGCATTGTTCAAATAGCTTCCACCATTCAATTCAGCCTTACCGCTTAGGATAGCAACTGGGAACATTGAAATTACCAATGTTGCACTTCCTTGTAATGTGAAAGTAACAAAAGTGTTCGCATCAATAGTTACCACTTTGGTTACATCAATAATATCACTTTGTTGCTGATACGCATCACGCATAATCGACAAGTTCAACGGAGTTGTCATAGTCTTACCATTTGCGTCAACGTGGTTGATGTTCATAGTAACTTGCAACTGGGCTGATGTTGTTGATTGAAAACGCCATTTACCAATTTTAAAGTTCTTGTTGTTCGATTGTGCAATCAAACGACCATAAGTACCACCTTGTAAGTTGGTAATTACAACCGATACTGGGTTACCGAAACCACCATTAGTAGTTCCCGTACCGAAATAGTCGTTGTAACCGAAGATATAGGCAGTTGTTGCTGTTGTTGTTGTGTTTTGGTACTGGATTACATACGGGTCAGAAACCATTGTTGATTGTGGTGAACCTCCTGCATAAAGCATTTGGTCGCCATCAAAACCATCATAATCGCCATCGTCAAAGTAGTTCATATCACCTTCGTAATCATCGAATCCACTCATACGCTCTGTTCCGTTGATATAACCATGTAGTTCTTTTTCTACGTTGTTCATCTTTTGAAGAGTTGTGTTGCCTTTGCATTGTTGCATTGGTCAACGAGTTAGTTATTTAGTAAATTATCCGTAGTTTTTAAGGATGAGTCCTTTCAATTGCAAATTCTACTTTTGCCACTAAAAAACCATAAAGGCGATAGTGTTTCAAATTAGCAATTACGAGTTAAAACAATACCTCGCAATTATTTCGTAGCTGATGCTTTTACAAGCATCGGAGCAACGAAAACTTGGTGAACGGCTAATCCTACCATAACGGCAATAAGCGTAAGTCCTACACATTTTAAGTCTGCTTTTGTAAACATCTTATTTAAATTTTAAAATTTCGGAAACAAATATATATAGCTTACTTAATAAATATTAATAATTAAATTGTTCATTAATTGAAAAAAGGCATAAGACAAGCGTTAATGCTACCTTATACCCGAACAAGATTGAACAAAATAAATATTTTACATCATGTCTTTAATAAATTGTGGCAACATATTGACTGGCTTATATCCATTTTTGCTATACTCCAATATCCTTTTTCTATATTCGGGATGCTCCTTCGTTTCTTTTTTAGGGTGAAATACGTTGTTGGGAAGCAGCAAAAATTCATTTATACTCCATTCGCCCATCCACACGATGCTTTTTAATTCCAATGGAGCAGCGCATTTAAAACCACTTTGCATTGCAATCGTGTTAAACATAGCTTCAATATGAAATAGGCAGTTGTGTTTTTGCTTATATTCTTTTACCTTATCTAATAGTCTTTTGGAAATTCCCATAGCGCAGACCATAGAATAATGATAAGGTGGCTTAATCCTGCTCATTATAGATTTCCAATGCCAGTCCATTACATTATCGGTTTTTGCAAAGTTGTTAGGTGTAACAAGGTCGTATGAAGAATAATTATCGTGTAATTTGGCTATGGTGTTTACAAATGGAATGAAAACATCATCTTCAAATACCCATAAATAATCATAGGATTGCAATACCTCGCAAAAAATAAATAAAAACTTATCCCAAGCTATTACGTCCTTATCAATATGAGTTTGCCCCTTTGCAATATTGCTACCTACATACCCGTAATTTTTACACTCTTTATCTTCTACTGCATAGGCAACGTGTTTGCTGCTTACATAGGGCAACTTATATTCACAATCGTCAACCACTACAAATACGTCAAATTTGCTCTTATCGTAAACTTCGTCTGCAAACTTTAATGTTTCTATGCTTGGCTTTGTTGAAAGAAATACTACGGCTGTTTTCATTTTAAGTAAAGTCTAATCCGTAAAAGCCCCACATTCTATTTTCGTGTCTGCATACAATACTTGTATCTAAATGAATTGGTATATTCAGCATATCGCAATCTTCACTAAAATAGGTATCGGGATGAAAATTCTGATTTGGAACATATCTAAATGGTACTCTCTCCATTGCTTTTCTTGATATAAGCATACACCCAAGTCCAATTTGAGCAACTCGGTGAACATCTCCATCAAACAAACGAATTTCACCACCATTGCTATATAAATACATAGACGTAATATTATTTTCAGAAAGTTCAAGCCTTTCCATAACCATCGAAAATCTATGCTTTCCCTCGCCAGTAAAATACAAACCCCCTACAACATTCTTTTGACGAAACATCAAACTTTCAATTACGTCTTTTGGAGGAAACACATCGCTTTCTAAATGAAACAAATAGTCATATCCATTATTAAGGGCATAAGACCTGCAATCATTGTGAGAAAAACTCATTTTAGCGATTATTGAATCAGTTTTTAGATTGTGTTTAACCAAAGTGTTTTCAGCAAGAAATTTACCATCCACATTTCCATATTCAGATTTGACATACTCATTTAGGTAGTTTGCATTTTTACCTCCATCATCAGTATTATCATATAGCCGAACATCGTAATTCAAATATGTAAAGTTCATTACGTTGTCTATCCATTCCTCAAAACAATAGTTTTTAGCAGCAGCAGTTGGACAAGCAACAAGTACCTTTTTTAAGTCGCTCATTGAATGTATTCTTTAACTTTTTTATAAAAAAATAGTTTTGCTTCTTTGTCTGTTTCTATTAACTTTTTGTTGGCATTATTCAGAAACGTCTTCAATTTTGGCAATTTACCTGCTCTTAAAAAAGCATTCTCCATTAACTTATCATATTTACGCTCCATATCAGCATATTCCAGTTCAAAGTGTTGAGCAAATTTTTCAAAATATTCTGTTTTCTCCTTTAGAACCTTTTTTAAAGTTAGAATTTCAGATTCAGTTTTAATAATGCTTATTTCTGCTTCGTTTGTATGGTAATTAGGAGATTCGCAATTCGCAATTTCAGAATTAAGGTACTCTAATCTTTTTTCAAGTAGTGCAAGTAACTTATTTTGTGTTGCAAGTGTTTCTTTAAGTGTATCAATATATGGTGCTTCCATTAGTCTAAAATTTCAAGTGGTGGATATGATTTAATTTCTTCAAACTCTACTTCATCATCAAGTTGCTTGGTTTTTTTCTTCATTACAATACCTTCTTTTCTCATCAAACCTAAACTGCGGTCAAACATATTAACCCCAATCATCAAGTTGTTAATGTAGTTGTCGGATATTTTATAATCTTCGGGAGCGAAAACATAAAAAACACAATTTGACTTATTAATAAGCCAGTCTTTTTTTCCTTCCGTATTCAATTCTCCATTATCCATATACCACAAAACCCGTACTTTGGATTCGTTTGTTTTTGATTTGTCAATCAGTTTTTGCATCTTGTCAAGCATTCTCTTAATCTTTGGCTTATTGGATTCTTCTCCAAATACAAGTACCTCGCACAATATACGGGGTGCTTTCATTTCCGCAGGTTCGTTTTCCATACTAATTATTTAAGGTGTTTATTTTTATCAGTTTATTTATTTTCGTTTTGATTTCAGATAGCCCATCTTTTGTTTTGTGAGCAACCAAAAATTGATTTTCTAAAAATGTATTAATGCAAAATGCGTTTTTAACATAGTAATTGTTATAGCCGTATGGCATGAAGCGGAAACTAAAATCACTCATTTCGTATCCTAAGTTTTCTAAGTTTTCATCGAACACACCAACCTCACCTATTTTAGACCTCTCAAAAAATACTGGTGTATCAATAAAATTGATGTCTTTAATATAAATAGTACGCAACTCGTCCTCGTCTTTTAACGCATTGTGGAAAAGCATACTTGTCAATTTTACTTCATCCTTTTGGGATTTTATTCCAATACACCCCGAATTTTGAATGTTTTTATAGTGATACAATAGTTCGGTTTCCCAATCGCAATTCACTATATTATTTATGCTTAGAATAGCAATGTATTTTTCTTTAACATCGGAAAGCATGATGTTGTATATCGTTGCTAACTTTACGTTTTCTGTAAAGTGTTTGAAATGCGCCTTTTTGCCAATGCAGATTTTTTCAAGGTATGTTATAAAGTCCTCGTTTTGGCTTTGGTAGTCGTAAATGTATAGAGTGCAATTACCTCCAGTATTTTTTATTAAATTATCAATAAAAAACTTGGTTTCCCATTCATTGTTATTGGTTACAATGCAAACCGCTATTGAATCAATTTCCTGCTCCGTTTGTGTCGCCATTCATACTTAATTTTGTTTTGTAATCAATCAAAGAGTTATATAATTTATCGTATTCAATATAAAGATAAGCTAACGAATAGGTAAGTGTTTCGACCTCTTTGATTATTAATAATTTCTGCAACCTCAATTCATTTATATCGTTTTCGTCTAAACCAACAGACTTGCTATTTAGATAGTACAATTTAACAAGATAGCATTCTTTCAAATTTTCTTGCAACCTTATATCGTCCAAAAAATTCTTTAACTCTATTTCCATTTTTGAATAAAATAGTTTATAGAATATGGCAATGTCATTGGAGAATAAAAAACGAATGCCAGTATAAAACAACAACCATAAAATAATCCATCGTTAAAAGATTCCTTTATATCGTTATACAATAAATCAGCATCATCCCTTAACAATATCAAAGAAACTGCAAATATAGATAAGCCAATATACCATGAAATAATAAACATCATATCTATCACCTTTTTACTTGTTGTTATTTCCATAATACATATCAAAATACTGCATAGATAATTTTTCTTTTGCTGCATCCAAATCTTTACTTTGCATCATATCTGCGTGTTCTTTAATGTATTTTTTATTAGAACTTAAATACATAGAACAAGCTGCTTTAAACTCATTTTTAGTAAACGCTCCTTCAATCTTATTAGCAAAATTGTGTATATATACATAAAACCGCTTATCGCCATTAAAATATCTATTGTTAACGATTATTTGCGCTATCTTATACATTGTTGGGTTCGGTAGTTTGCCCTTAATGTCGGTTATATTATCTGCTTGATAGTGCATCCTTATCCAACGTGCGTTTTGCCAAATACGTGGCTCTACTGGTCTTGCTGATTGGTAACTTATTAGAACGTCAACTGCTCTATGTCTAAGGTTTACAAGTCCACCCACAATGTCCTTCATGTGTGTCATGTTTAGAATGTAGGTGTTAATATCTTCCAATACGAACATACCATTTCTATATTGAGCAATGATAAATTCTGCAATTGCAATTTTCTCGTCAATAGAAATATTCTTAGCATCTATTCTCCTACATTCCGCACCTTCGCTTCTACACCATGCAGGAATATCTTTGACAGCTATTGTTTTCGGGTCAACACCATCAATATCGTTTTTCTTAAACTGCTCTTTGGTATATTCCCCGTTTGTGTCCATGATAAGACATTTGCGACCACGTACCTTATTATAGAATTTGTCTTTGACATACTCCTTAATAATGTGCATATTGAGATAGGTTTTACCGACACCTTGAATGCCAGTAATTGCCATCATGCCCGATTCACGTTCCTTTTTATTTTCGGCTTCTTTCATTATTCAATTGTTTCTTCGACTTGCTCTAATTGAGTTTCACTAAACGAATCCGCTAATGTATCAATTTCATCAAAGTTAGTTTGATTTGCAACAACTTCTTCATCTTCTACTGCTTGTGTTTGCGGTGCTTCTTGTTGGGGCTGCTGCATTGGTTGTTCGTTATACACCTCTCTTGGAGCATTAGGGTCGCTCATGGTCTTTAGTTGCGTTAATAGACTATTGGTTTGTGTTTTTAGTGCGAACAAACTAAGTCCTTTGCCACCTAAAATAGTTCCTGCTATCAATAGCAATTCTTGTGTTGGTGTTGGTGCAATACCTTTTTCCAACATCACCTCTGTTAGCGCATCAGTCAAATCTGCCTTTTCTGTTTCTGAAATTACCGCAAGTTGTTCCGCAGTATGGCATTGATTAGCAAAAAACTCCTTAATACTAACTTGTTGACCATCTTCCAATGTAACCAACAAACCTAAATCTATTTCACCATTTAGTTCGTATTCAGCAAGTTTACTTTCATTAATATCTTTGTTTGCATACCATACAAAGCCCTTCTCTGATAGGACACACACCGCTTCAACGATATACTTAGCAAACTTTTTAGAACTACGTCTTTTTTTGCCGTTGCTCATTTCGTCAAACGAAGGATTGACTGGCTCTACGGGTTGACGTTTTTCTGCTTTGGGCTGTGATTTCTTTGCAGGTTCGCTTTTTTCTTCTACTCCATCTTCATCGTATGTTGGAATCTCAAATGCTTCCTTAAAAGACGTTGGTTCGTCAAAAGTAGTTTTTTCACCTTCGCTGCTTGTACGTCCTCGCCCAAGAGCATCTTTACCCATTACATATTCACGTACAATTGGATTCTCCCTATTGAACGGGTCAACAAATCTATTGTCATCATCATCCATAGTTGATAATCCTTTGCTATCTGTTAGATTATCTTCAAATTCTACGTCTTCTATATCCTCTGATTTTTTCTTTGCCATTTGTGGTTGTTCTAATTTAGTTTCTATTATTGGTTCTTTGGTTTGCTTTATTTCGGTAAATTCTACATCGTTTTCGCTGTACTTATCAAACATGGTTTGCAGTTCCTTTTGATTAGTAGCAGGAATAATTTTAGACTTGAACGCAGGGTCTTCCGCAATCTTTTTGGCAAATACCTCGTCAAGATGCTTTAGCATTTTTTTCTCCTTGTAATTTCTTGACCCTACCTTGCTATATATTTTCATACTAATTTGTTTTGTTTTTTAATGTAGTTACGCAGTTTCTTTTTAAGCATTTCGTACTTTTCTAAAAACTCTCTATCTGTTTTGACTTGAAGATTTGCTTTTTCATGCCTTTTGATGCCATTAGAGATTGATGTTTGCCAGTTGAAAAAAATACATTTAGCGATATATCTCTGCGACAAACCAACATTATAATAGAGTAGGCAGTATGTGATTTGTTTTGCATCCTGCAAAAAACCACGTTTGGTTAGATTTTTTAGGGTGTTTTCTGATATACCATATTCATTGCAGACAATTCTAAAAACGTATTTAATCTCTTTTTTCTTATCGCTTTTATTATGCAATGCCGTAATTATAGCATCGTTTAATTCAGTTACCGAATATTTTGATAGTCCTTGCTGTACGTTTTTTAAAAGCGTTTCTATCTGTTCGTTACTTGACATTCATTGTTCAATATTGTTCGCATTAAACGTACAAAATAAATCAACATAACAGAATGGATTATATTCACTAATTTTGATACCTTATTTGTTAATAAGTGCAGGAGCGTGATTAAGTCAGACAAGCAAATATATTTCAACCAAGTGAAAGGTGTTATTGACGAACTCAATGATTCAGAAACCTTTTGCAATGTAACGCTCTCCGTAGGACACGATATAACAAGAAACGTGAATCTTGTTGCTAAAAAGGATATGTTTGATTTGATAAGCCAAACTTATAAAATTGGCGATTGGATAGGATTTAAGTTTTTTCTATCAAGCCGTTATAAACATGGACGTTGGTACACTATGGCAAACATACTGGAGATTATAGAATAAAAAAAAGGCGCACCTATTAAAGAATGCGCCATTTTAATCTATGAAGAATACGACCAGTTAACCCCAGTAACCGATAGAGCAACAAATATATAAAATATTTATTCGGCTGTTCCGTTTTTCTTTTTGATTTCCAATAGTTGCAATTGCCTTAATTCTTTGTCAAGAGCGTTTAATTCACGTTGAGATTTATCGTGTTTAAGTTTTTGATATACTAAAACCCCCCCAAGAACGGCTGTAAAAACTCCCATAATTGCAAAAAGCAATGTAATCTTCTTATTTTGCTTGACATTAATATCTATTACTGACATATTTATTGATTTTCGTCATTAGCTTGTTTTGGCTGAATAACATACTTGTAGACAAGATAACCACCAATTACCAAAACGGCAATCATAAGCAATCCGCTACTTCCTTTTTTTGTTCCACCTGCTGCTGTTTCAAATTTAGTTATCATACTTTATTTTTTAATAATGTGGAAAAAACTATCATCTTTTTCGATTAGTTTGAAATGCGATGTTTCGATACCATTTTCTTCATCGGGGTCGTAACCATCAAATATAACACGATATGAGTTAGGAGCGTATTTCTTAACCTCTTCAATAGACATTTTAGATTTGTTTTGAGCCACGATGTTTTTCAACTCTTCCTCAATTGACAATCCCAAAGGGTCTAAGGTAACGCTGCTACTTTCAATCATTTCGTCTTTGATTTCATTTGCATCGAATGGCACTTCATCATCTTCATCGTTATCATTATCGTTAACGTAATCAAGAATTTCACCAACTACAAATTTATCGTTTATTTTTAACTTGTTGTAGGTTTTTTGGCTTATAGTGTTTCCTTTCTTTTCAGCCATATTGATAGCCTTCTCAACGTCTTTTATAACGTCAATCCCAGTCTTTGCATCTTCGGGCAGTTCTGAATATGTTAATTCGTGCTGCGCCATTAATTTTTGATAAGCGTATTGCATAGGTTTATGTTTGTTTGATTGTTTATTTGTATTTTATCATATCGGGGTTAAATCTTTCAAAGTTTTTAGATGCCCATTTTTTGGCTTCCTCGTAAGACTTGAATGATTTTCTGTCCACCTTAAATCCTTTGTCCTTATTCATAAATTCTATGTAAACCTCTTCGCTTTCACCAACACCACCGCCAGTAGCCATTGAACGTCCATCATAATTCATTGCCCAATCGTCAAATGCTTGTACTTCTTTTGTATATCCGTATTTATCTTCAAGTTTACGAACTTCATTTTGTCCAAAATTTTCAGATATTCCTTTAGATTTTGCTCTTGCAATGAGTGATGATTTTACTTTTGATATTTCAGAAGATACGTTACCGCCAGTAGCCATCTTTTTATCACCGCATCCGCAATGGTGTTCTTTTACTCCCTGCGCTTTCATCAAAATATGCTCAACCTCTTCGGCATCTACACCACCGCCTTTAGCCATCTTGCTTGTTGCCTTTTCACGTAATGCTCTCAATTTCTTCAAAGCAGTTTCATACTCAGCAATAATCTTATCAATTTCTGCAACACTTACTTCGCCTTTTACAACACGCTTCTCTACGTTCTTTTCAACCCTTTCAGCAGTTTTATCTACCGCCTCTACGTTTTTAGTTGCTTGTGTCTTTTTAGGCTCATTAGCACGTTTAACAGCGTTTGCTTTTGCTTTTGCCTTACGTTCTTCTGCCTTTGCAATTAAATCATCACAATCGTAAGGTGTTCCGCTTTTAACTTCTGCCTTTGCTTTTGGCTCACGTTTTTTGCGTTCTGCTTTTGGCTTTGGTTCTTTGATACTTGCTGACTTTAAAGTATTACCATTATTGTCAAGCCCAAGTTCTTTAAGCCCTTTCATTCCAAATTCTTTTGCTGTGGCATTGGTGCTATTTGCAGCATTTACCAGTCTTTGTATTTTGTCTTCCATCGGATTTTTAAGATTATAAAATTGGTAACAACCCGTTTAGGTCGTCAAGTTCTTTGTTTATTTTGTTTAATTCATCACCGCTTACTAAGTCTTTGATACCTTCTAAGTCGGCAATTTCTTGTAGTACCTTTTTCTTTTCATCGCTATCTCCAGTATCGGGCTTTGTTGCTGTTTTACTTGCAGGTTTTGATGCTCCTTTATTGGTATAATCTTCTACCTTTTTCTTAATCTCCAAAAAGATAGGTTCTTTTGGCGAAAGGTATTGCAAATCTGCATCAGTTAACACCTCATTTTTAATATATTCTGCAAATGCAGGTGGCAACTTAGAATAATCTAAATTCTTGAAAAATGATAGCACCTCGTTATCAGAACCACCATTATTAACGATAGGTTTTTTTTCGGGAACTAATTTATAAACTACCACACCCGTAATGTTTCCACTTGATGCTATCACCCTATCCTTGCCATAAGGAGTTGACTTAATTTTTTTTTCTAAATCTTCTTTGGTAGAGAAATTTCTACGAACATCATCGAATCGCCAACAAAAATCTATTGCATCTTCTAATGTTAAATCGTTTTCGTTGCCATAAGTATTTTTTCTTCCATCATAGCCAGTTGTATAGCAGTTGTATCTATCTTCATTTGTAGTTTCAATACCACCACCATTAGCATATAATTCAATTAATTGATTTGTGTTTGTATCAATAATTTCTGAATGTTCGCCTTGTTGAGAAAGTTTTTTTGCTTGTTCAATAGTGTCAGCATATACAATTTTGTCATTCATATCTCCACCAAAATAGATAAATATTTTATACCTATTTTTTTCAACCTTACCACCTTTAGCCATCTTCGTATAAACGCTCTGAACTAAATTTTTAGCAAACGAAGGTGTGTACATTTCAGAAAGAATCTGAATCGTTTTTTTCTTGTCTGCTCCGTAGTGCGTTCCGTGTCCATATCCGATTCCTAAGTGTGGGTTTCCTTCCAATGAAGAGCCATAATCAACTATTCCATGAAGGTTTCCTTTCTCATCAAAAATAAGTTTGGATTCGCTTGTTCTACTTCCGTAAACCTTCCTTACGTTCAATTCAAGCCCGTTTTCAATATATTCGTCTGATATAGTTTCAGAGCCTATTACAACTCCAAATCTTTCTCCAGTCTTATTGTTTGAGCCTTTTATAACACCACCATCAGCCATTTTACCTTGCATAGTTTTGGCTTTAGCGATTAGACGTTTCATCTTTGAAAAATCGTCATAATAACTGGCGGTCATTATTTCGGTTTCTTTGGTATCGCCAACTTCGTAGTCTTGCTCACGTTCAACTATGAATAATCCATCGTCATCGCCAATACCTATGAATGCACCCTCAAAATCATCACCGCTTAAACTCCATACTGGAATACCGCCCCAATCTGCTGAACCCGAATATTGATTCATATTTCCAAATTCTTTTGTTAGGATTGATTCTAACATTTCCCTGCGACTTGGATATTGCTCTTCATCCCATTCGTCAATGTTACCACCTTTAACCATCTTTTCGCCATCCAAGTAGTGTGTTACATCGGATAAATCATTTGATGCTCTTGAAACCTTTGAAACAACCCAAGCAGGTGCATCTTTGCCCATATTAAGTTGCGATTGCAGTTCTTTTGTATGGTGTGAAATTGCCTTGTTTTGGCTTTTAACCATATCTAAGTTTTCATCTTCAATAGAGCCACCTCTCTTAAATGTAGGATATAGATTTAGTTCGTAAGTTCCGCTATCCATACGATATACTTGAATCGCAATATCGCCCTCTTTGTTCCTACCATCTTTCTTTACTTCTCTTTTGAAACGCTTAGTTTCTCCGTATTTCACACCGCCCGATGTAACATCGGGAAAATAATGTTCGCTTGTAAATGTATATCCATTCCGTGATGCCCACTCTTCAACCTCTTCTAATGCAGAAGCCAATGTTTTATGGTAGATTTCATATTCTCTAATACCGCCACCTTTAGCCATATATCCACCCCGTTCTGCATAGAATACCTTCTCTATATTGGGCTGACTTATAAATTCATTATACTCCTTAATAGCATCCTTATCGCCTTCGTCTGCACGATTTCCTATTTCAGTAATTTTTAGCAATAGTTGAGAATTAATTTTACCTAACTTATATGGTTCGTGGCTCAATTCATTGATTGCTTTTTGACGTTTGGTTTTCAATTGCAGCTCTACTGACATTCCATTGCGCTCAATTAAAAAGTGATAAGCACGATACCCCCCTTTTGGTTTCTCATACATATCTTCCAACTCAATAACTTTACCCATCTTACCCGATTCAACATACCTTTTTACCTTATCCAATTCCTTTTTATCATTGGTTACGATTGTTGTTCCAATCAAATCGGTTATAGTTGAAAGTCGTTTTTTAATTAACTTGTCAAGTACGCTGTAAGGTGTCTTAGTCCGAGCATAAATCTTGCTTTTGTTTGGTGCAATATCTTTGAGTTCGTCAATGAATGAATACATTGTGCTATCCAAAGATTTCTTTAATGATATTAGATTCTTTATTCCAGTTGTAATAGTTGGTTCGTCTATGCGCTCCTTTCTATTTTTGTCAAGCGGTTTAATATCGTCTGCATTAGCAACACCATCATTATCCTTATCCCCTAAAATCCAATCGTATTCTTTCTCGCTATATTCTTTGTCGCTATTTACAACTTTAACCTCAATTTGACCGCCATTTTTGTAAATCTCAAATGTTCCATAATCATCAGAACCTTCGCCCCTCATTTCATTTGTTACGTTTAGGTTTGAGTTTTTAAGCGAACCGCCTTTAGCCATTGATGTACTTTTGCTATCAATGAAATCAGCAGTTTTTTTAGAATCCATTCCCTTAGCCCACGCTTGAGCCATATAAAATTCATTCGATTCTATAATGCCTTGTGCATCACTATACGATATTTCAAGTTTATCTGATAACGAATCAGCAACACCTTCTTCCCAAGAAGCATAAGATTGTTTGCCATTCGAATTTATATTATTTGCCATCTTGTTTAATTTAGTTCAAAAGTAGGTTATTTGTATCAATATATTAAGCATCAGAACTTTGATAAAAATTCAGTTGCTTTGATTAATTTATCTACTAAACTTGCAGTTTTAATGCGCTGCCCAAGTTCTTTGTAGTTTCTTGACGTTGGCAATTTCATACCGCCCTCTTCAAGAATTTCGTAATTTTTTGATGAAGCATCAATTACCATATAACCCTCAACCTTAGATTTCAGTTCGTCCAATGCTTGTTTGCCTTTTGAGTAAAAATCATCAATAACCTCTACTGGAACAAACCTGCCACTACTTTGATACCTTTTTAGCATTCGTTCCTTCACAACATCGTAAGGTACATTGTCCATATACACAATGAAAATCTTATATCCGAGTTGGTGTAACAAAGCAATAAGCGGTAAATAGTTTTTGGTACTATTCATTGTGCCATCGTAAATAATATCAAACTGGCAAGGAATACCAATTTCTCTATCGGTTAGCAATGTATTTACAATGTCCTTTGTTTCTTGATGTGTAACAGAAGCATTCCAACCCTCATATTCGGGTAGCTTTGCTCTTATTTCATCAGCATCAATCTTCATAATTTCGCTGCTCAACAAGTAAGGTGCAAAAGTTTTAAGAAATGTACTTTTACCACTTGCAGGAGAACCGCCCGTTAAAATTGCTATCGGAGAATCGGATTGTATGCAATTTAGATTTCGCTTTATATCATTGATAATTTGGTGATGTAGAAGCGTTCTTTCGTCTGTATAATTGCCGTTTTCGTCAATATATAAGTCTTTTGTTTGTGGCAATGTTGCAATACCTTCTGTTAGCATTTTTATTTCAGTAGGGTCAATAACCCTTACACCATTTGCATCAAGAAATATAGTTTCATCGTAAACGAATTGCTTTTTCTCTTTGACTTTTTTAACCATTTTGATACTTAGCAAATAGTTCAATCGCTCAAATTCATTTACCAACTTATCAATTGACTTAATCTCATATTTATTTTTAATCCTTTCTTCCACTATTTCATAACTTCTTTTTTCTACATATTCATCGGATTTCAAATATTTTAATTCGTCTTCAATAACCTGCGACTTTATTTTAGAATTTTCAATATATTCATTTACTCCATTTTTGTCAATATTTCTAACTCCTAACAAGTCTTTATCTTCCTTATCAACAATCCTTTTGTAATCTACCACACTTGAAAACCAATGTGGCTTATATGGTACTGAATACGGGCTTAATTCAACGTCTTTATTTTTAATGTCCTTAAAGAAATCATCCCTATCTGAATAATCCACCATCGGTCTGCCTTCGCCATCTTTAGGATATTCTGATTTGAATACGTTTATTAAATAGTTAATTTTTGCCGATAATTCAAGTGTTATTTTGTTTGGTGCAAAATCGTCTAATATTTTATTTACGTAATCTTCATATCTTTTCATATTTGATAGCGAACTATTATAACTTTCAAGTCTATCGTTAATTACTTTAATAGAATTAATATCGTCCTGCAATTCCACCCCTTTTAATTCTACTTCAAGCATTGCTTTAATTTTAGGGTCTTTTATCAAAGCAAATTTTATCTCTTCGGTGTCCAGTTCCTCAACTTTTAATGCACTCTTGCCATTTATGGTCAAAAGGTCATTAATACGAGCAGTTTTCTGTTGCAGTTTTTCAAACATAAAAATATCAATGCTATCAATAACCAAAGGATTAACAATACGCACGTTTCCAAATTGGTTTTTTTGTCGCCAAATTCTACCACTAAGTTGTAAAGCATCTGTTGGATTCCAGTCCACAAAACAATTATATAGACACGTTGATTTCTTTTGCAAGTTCATACCCTCCTTTATTGAAGAACTGCCTATCAATACTTTCAACCTTTCATCATCACTTATTGATTCAAACTCTTTGATTGATTCATTGTATTTTTCTCCGTTAAAAGCATCTTGCACTTTTCTTTTAGCATTAGTGGTCATACCACCCGAAATAATGCCTACTTCGTGTTTTTTAAATCCAACCTCATTAATTAGGTATTCTTTTAACAAACCAAAATATTTCAATCCCCTATCCATATATATTACTTGACCCGATACTGGTTCGTTGTGGTCTTCGTGATACTTTTTAACGGATTTAACACACTCCATTACATATTTTAATTTAGGGCTTGTATTAATATAAGTAAGGTATGTAGGCTTTCCAAGTGAATTGAATTTATATAAAAATGGTGAAAGTGCTACGTTTCTATTAAAGTTCATTGACTTAATTGCTCTTACACCTGCTTTTTCTGATAGCGATAAACTGCCCTCATCTATTTCAATAGATTCAGAATCTTTAGATTCATTTTCATCTGCATCATCACCATCATAGTCGCTATCTACGTCCGAAACACCCAATTCTCCTTTCCCTTCTGCATAAGCAGTAATTTCATCAACATAGGCTTTTTGAATATTATTCATTTCTATATTGCAAGTAACTTGTTCTTCTTCGGGTAGTTTTACAATAACATCATTTACCAAAACTTTTGTGTATGGTAAAACATACTTGTTTGGTCGCTCAACACCAACACTTTCACCGCTTTTGAAATTAAAAAACCTAAATATTATTTTCTGCAAAGCAGGTAAATTCTGAAACCCTTTTACAATTTGCTTGTATTGTGGCTTCATTTTGTGATTTATAACCAATTCTGTACTAACATTAATATAATTATCAAAGAAATCTGTTATGCTTACGATACCAAGTTTTTCTAAATGGTGGAATGCCATTAAGGATAGCATTGAATATACCTCCAATGGCGAATTGGTAAATGGTGTCGCTGTCAACAAAAATACATTTCTATAATTGTTATTTCTAAGGATATAGTTGCAAATCATAAATCCTTTAATACCAAGACCCGATTGAGAACCTTGTATAGAATATTGTTTTTTTACTCCTTTTTCACCTTCAACCTGCTCCCCTTTAACTTCTGCAAAAAGATTTTTCAATGCGTGGGCTTCGTCAAAACATATTAAGTCAAAACCAAGAGATTCAATTTCAATGTTAGTTCCTTTCAGTCCTTTACCGATATACCCTTCATATTTTTCAATATCTCTTGCCCTTTCTTTATCAGACCTTTCTTTTGTTGTTTGAGTAAGTATTGCAGTTAAACTATCCATAAGTTCGTCTTGTGTTTTTTTACTAAACCCAAGTTTTTCAAAGCCTTCGTAAGTCAAAACGCTAATAGAACCCTCATCTACCATTTTAATTTCGTTATTCTCGTCCAATAGTTCTTGCCTATAATCATCACTAAGATTATATAAGCCATTGACTTTACGTTGTGGCATAGCGTTCTTAATTTCAGAAAGCCATTGCTTGTATGTTTGGTTAGGAACAACTAAAAAAGGTCTTTTTGAATATCCTGCTGTGATAAATTGCTCAATAGAGAAAATAGCCGATATACTTTTACCTACACCAACATCGTATGCCAAACAGCCACTACCCTCATTGAATAAAAACGATACCGCTTCCCTTTTTTCTTTTTGTATAACAAATGGCTCTTCGCCAAAGAAATTATAAGTTACATTAAAAGCTACTGGAATCTTCTCATAATTAGGCATAACATAATTATTGAAAGTTGAGTTCCATTGTGTTTCGATTGACACCTTTTGATTTAAGTTCAATTCTTCTTGCAGAAAAACAAGAAAAAGGCGATTTCCTTCTGTTGCAGACTTGGATTTAATAACAAGCAAATTCTTTTTAAATTCCGCTTCCTGCTTTTCGTCATAGTGCGATGGAACAGCTTTTGTTCTCTTTTCTATGTAAAAATAAATTATATCGCTATGAGTGATATTTCCTTTAAATTCTAACTTATTTTTATTGACAACAAGCCAAAAACAAAAAGCATCGGTCAATGACAAACTATTAAATATTTTCTTTTGCCAACTGCTACCATCCGTTTTATATAAGTCAATCTTACCTGCATTACTCTTTTTTTTACTTGCCCACCACTTAAATTCTTGCATACTTTCTGTATTTTCAATCATAAAAGTTTGTGCAAATTTTGATGTAGGCTTTAAAATTAAAGAGTTTCCATCAGCATTTCCAGTAATGATTAATCTGCCTTTGTATAAAACATCAAATGCTTCGTTTAATACTCGCAAATGCTCTTCTAATGCTTGGCTGCCGTATTTTTTAGTAATGTACTCAACGTCTTGACCGCTATTTTCACCCTTTTTTACAATTCGGGTAATTTTCTCATATAGATTTCCACTTGCATATAATGGCAATGGTAATAGACCTCCATTAAAATAAAATAGGATGCCATCGTTTACCCATCTATTAATTTGCATTTCATCAATAAGTGGATATGGTTCTTCTTCGCTAAATGCCAATTTATACCAATCAAGGCTCAAACGCTGATTAATGCTCTCCTTGTACCATACATAGGCTTTTAACTCTTCGTCCGATATGTTCTTATTTTCTTGTCGAAAGACTTTCTTATACGACCTTATATTAAGTTCTTTAGGACTAAAATCCGAATTTTCGTTTTTCTCCTTATTTTTCTTTTGGCGAACAGCCTTTTTACCAATGTTTGCGTTTGATTCCTCTATTATCGTTTCGACAAATTCAGAAATACCCACTTTGTCTAAATTCTGCTCAATAGTTGGTTTGATTGCACTTACACCTACGTTGGTATTTTTTTGCAACTGCATCAAATCAGATTCTAATACAATCTTATTAAGTTCAGCAAGAGTTCCAGTAACAACGTGTATTTCCTTTCCGTATCTACTTGTAGCAACTTTTATTTCACCTAATATTTTTTCGGGGTGCTGCTTAAACCAATTTCCATTTGTTAGATATTCAATTGACCTATCTTCAAAATCAATAGCATCAAGGTCTTCGCTTGTAGGATATTTGCTTTCGATATTTGTTACAGCACTCTCAAAAGACATTCTATCATCATCAGACAAATCTGTTCTTTTTAGTTCCTCTTGAAATTCATCAAGGTCGGCTTGAACATCGGATGGCATTATAGAACCACCTTTTCTATATTGGCGCATCGCCTTTTTCAAATCTTCGGTTGTAATTGAATCTATCATAAGTATTTTGCTGCTTTATTAAGTCGTGAAATTAGTAATTCCTGCGGTGTTTTAGGCTGTTCAGAAATTGTTGGTTTTTGTGTTTCCGTTGTCATGACAACTATTTTCTCTTGGTGCTTATTGAACGTGGCAAGTGATTTTATAACCTCTAAATCTACGTTGGTTGTAAATATTGAATTGAATATTTCATCGGGTGTTAATGAATCGCCAAATAGACTACCACCCTCATTGCTTTCGATTGAGTTGTTATATTTGAGCATTGCTGTTTTGAAATCATTTACCCTCTGATTTAGATAATAATTGATGATAAACGCTTTCTCTGTTTTGTAACTTACATCGTCTGCAAACATTGTGTTTTCAGTAATGAACTCACTCAACTTTTTGTAGTTACTGCTCACCATATCATTTTGGATAAGCAACGCATTGTTTACTTCCTCAACTATGCCACCATCTACGCTTTTTTTGTTTTTAATCAAAGGTATGATAGCATTTACTATTGAGTTGGTTGCCGACTTCACACCTGCATTTTGACTAATCTCAATTGCAATAGGATTTAGAATAAGGCTAACAAGCAATGTTTCATACAATATCTTCCCAGTTTCCGTTAATGAGAAATCCGAAAAGAAAGCCGACAATTCATTTTCTGTAATAATATTGCAGTCTATTAGCAACTTTTTGAAACGGCTTACAGACGTTCTATCATTGTATAATTCACTTACCACAGCTTGTTCGGAAACAAGTTGAACAAGCGAATTTTGACACGTTGCATTTTCTTTAATCTGTTTGCTTAGTCTTATCGCCCTATCAATATTTTTTTCGCTCTTTCCTCTCGGCTTGTTAAAAGCATTAAGTTCGGTACTTGTATAACTTGGAAAGTCAACATCGAAACGAACCATTACGGGCTGCTTAAACTTATCAAATACCTGCGCCATTGAAATACCATAGCCACCATATTCAAGTTCGGCAAACAGCACCTTTTTGTAATCCTCGTAGTTTTCTTTGTAGTTGGTAACGGCAAGTTTTAAAGACATGGTTCTGTTATTTCCACTAACCACAATACCATCCACGCTTATAACTGGTGTGCCACTTGCTGTTGCACTTGTGCTAATAATAATGTTAGCGTTTAACTTTTGAGCAACGGAAACTACTTTTGCTTGTGCGTTTTTGTCGCCACTATAATTTCTATCGTTTACACTCTTGCCGTTTACATCGAATGGATAGTCTTTAGAAATTCCAAAAGACACCTCATTATGCGAAGCAATAATATCAGCAAGTTCGACTACTGCAAAATAGGACTTGTGTTCTACATCGGTTGGAAATATAAGTTTACGCTCTCTTCCAAGTGCTATGTTTCCATTAAGAAACTCCTTCCTATAACCTATCTTGACGTTTCCAGTATTCGCAAGTTTGGATAAATCCAAGTTCTTTAACACCTCAATTGGTGTACCGCTAACTTCTACGGGTTTTGTAACTTCGTTAAACCTGCTCTCAAAGTCTTTTATTGCAGGAATATTCTCTTCGTCAAACTTGAAATTATCTATGAATTTTTTATGAATGTCATTTGATGAATAATATTGGCTGTTATTTTTTATCCATTCTTTGGCAGCCTTTTCTTTTTTAAAATAATAAAGTTCCTTGAATGTTGTCAAAGTGCCTACTGGAGCATTGGTCGAATCGGTATAAATGTTTTTATTCTGCCAATTGGTATCGTTTATTTCTTCATCCAAAATATTAAAATAGTCCTTTGCAGACCTGCCAATTTCCCCATCAAATCCAATATCATTTGACCTTCTTATTTTGTTTGACTGATAATATTCGTATAAATCAGAAAACAATTGTTTGTTTAATATTTTGTTCTTTGATGAAAAATAGTTTGCCAATTGTTTACCATACTCTTTTTTTGCATCTTCCTTATCAAATCTGCTAAATCTTGAATAGGTAGGTAAATCGTCATATCCAAACTCTTTAAGAAGGTAATTATTTCTTTCATCAAAATCAATACCTTTTGGTATATCCAGTTTAGCAAGATATTGACCTTTCTCAAATCCACTTGTTATCCTTTCAAATTTGATAGAGTTTTCTCTTACAAAATCTTCTCCCTGCTTTAAAAAATGTTGCCAGTCTAAATACATCAATCAAGTGTGTTTATATTATAAAGACGTTCTACATGAACAATTGCCTTAGATATGCTTATCTTCATACTAATACACGTTTCTGCTATTGTTTTAACAATGTCTGCCCTTGAATCCATATCGGAAAACTGACCGCATATAAAAGGTGTTTCATCACTATTGCAAAACTCCAGTTCTGTCTGAATCTGCATATAAAGTCTTTCAATTATTGGTTCTGTTTCCATATTTATCGTTTTCTAAAAATTACAATTTCCGAAGATACCCCAGTTCGTTCAAATATCTTATTTGGCATTCTGTAAGCATCAATCAAATCCGCTTTTTCAAAGATTGCTTTTTTGGTTTTTGTCAAAGCTGCATCTAAAAATAAGTTACCTCCGTTGTATTGTTCAGCACCTATGATATAGATAAGTAAACCATCTTTTTGTAGAAGGTCAATACCCCGAAATAAGAAATACTCTGCCCAATTTACAGCACCAGTATATTTGTCTTCACCCATTGGCATATACAATCCTGCGCTCTTACCTAACCTGCCGTATGGTGGATTGCCTATTACTAAGCTATATTTTTTAAGACTATCAATATTCTTTCTCATACTTAAATTTTTGGATATGAAATTCTTTTCAAAAGGCATCAAAGTAGTTTGCACATTTGGATATAAAATTTCGCAAATCATAGCCGAATATTTGTTAATCTCGTTTGCAGCTACATATACATTTTCGGGAGCATATTTTAAGAATGCGCCTATACCAACAGAAGGTTCTAATACCGAATTATCGCCTATTGCACCATAGCCATACTTGTATGCAAGACCCCACATTTTCTGAACTACCTCATCGGGTGTGTAAAATTCATAAAGCAAACCCTTTATTTCTTCTTTGCTAAATGTACCCATCTTATCAAGACCGCCATAGCCCGAATAGTAACTTATAAAATTGATTTCATCGGGTGTGTAAAGTTCACGTTCACCACCTTTAGCATCTAATAGTCTTTCAATACCACGATTAATCTCATACGGGTTCTTGTAGTCGCTTACGTTTGTGCTAATGCCGTGATGTGGCTGCTCTTCTACTATTTCAATATCTGCATCTTCATCTCTTTCAATTTCTTCTTCTCCTGCCCATTTCTTTTCAAGCGTATCTATAACTTTACCTATTTGTACTGCATCGGGAACACCATTAGGATATATTTTTTCTAATTCTTTTGCAATAAACATAGGAATTTCAAGATTGTAAAAATAGTAAGCATATTCATACATATAGCTACCATAATTAAACAAACCTACAAGTAGTACGTATTTATCTTTTGTATTATCATTTACACGATAAAATGGAGTTTCAAAGTACACTTTTGCACCAGTTCCCAATTGACGTATTGGCTGTATTGTTTCTGCTTGGCTCATTTCAAGATTGCCACCCACATCAAATTTCTGTTCCAACAATGCGCCACCAAGTGCTAATTTCTCTTGTATTTTCATAAGTTTCGTATAGTATTTTGGGTCTTCTTTTAAATGGTCTTTGGCAATAGAGGTAGCAACGTCCTTATCGCTTACACCTGCCCGTTTGAATTTGTCAATAGTTCCTTTGTGTTCCATTTCGGCTTTGATGCCCTTTGCCAGTTCACGATTTTTTTCAATATCCGCATATTCTTCAATTGTAAATTTTTGCTTTGTGCCATCAGCATAGGTTCTTTCGTAAAATTCTACCGAACCTTCGTGTTTTGATGTAACCCTGCCACCTTTTTCCATTGATGTTAACATCATATATACCATTTCACTTACTGGCATTGATATAGGTTTTCCAATATAAGTGTTTTTTTCTGGAATAAATATTCCTTCCTCAACATCATCGCCTAACCACATTCTGCTTTTATAGTCAATAACATTTCCATCGGGCAACTCTAACCAAAAGTGCAAAGGTATTATTTGATTCTTGTTAAGTTTAACTGAACCCATCATCACTTTATGTTCGACATTGTTTTTTGTCAAAACATAATGCAATACTCTTGTAGCACCATCACATTCAAGATATTTGATTTTCCAAAGTTCATTTTTAACAATCTTTTTTGCCTTTTCGATATTGCTTGATATTTTACCGCCTTCTGCATAACGAATATCGGGGTTGTTTGCATCAAATGTAGTGTTGCTACCATCAGCTAACTTGATTTGGTTAGAGTTAAAAACATTTATATCATCTCTAAATACATTTCCATCAGTTAGACTTCCGTGAATTATATAACCATCTATTTCGCCTTTCTTAATTATCTTTTCTAAATAACCAAATTTATAATCAGCTAAAAATGTATTATAATCATTTGCTTCTATTGGATTTTTAACATTTAAAAAACATTCAAATACTTTTGCAATTGCATCGCCCTCATCATTTTGATACCAACTTTCTGCCATATATTTTGCATCGCCCTCACTATAAAAATATTCTCTATCCTCTTTTGTAAGTGAATTGCCAATAGGGTCTGCAAAAAACCACATACCACTAACGTAATTTTCATTGTCGAACTTTTGCTGTATTTTTTTAAATACATTAAATTTCTTTTTAGCCCCGTGATAAACCACCAATGGCTCACCATTCTCGTCAACTATCTTTGATGCGTTCTTAGGGTCGTTCTCCCAATCGCCAAACCAAATCTTAAATTCGGGTGTGCGAACTAATTTGTATTGTTCAGCATTTAGATTGCTCGGCTTCCCGTTTGGTGCTAATAACATATCCTTATTCATTTTTACATCAATACAAGTTCCTTAAACGACATTTTCCCGTGTGGCATACCTTTAAACCTTGCTCTATCATAAGCAAATGAATACTTGTCGGTATGATTAAACTGGGTGTGATATGATTTGCCAGTATTTTCTTCGGATGCTTTTTCAAACAACTGAACCAACCAATTCGCTGTATTTGGATATTTCAGTTTGTAGTTGTCGTATCTGTATTTACTTCCATCCTTTGCTGTGCTTATCGTACCCTTTGTGTAGAAACTATGCTTTTTGATTTCATCAATTAGTTTCATAGTGTTTGCAAATTCATTTTCAACCTCGCCACCCTCTTTGAACTTAATGCTTGGATTATTCTTATCCGCAATAAACATATCATTTTCGGGTGTCGTCTTAACTGGATTTTTAGCAAGTACCAATGCGCCAACTTGAATAACCTCTGATGAACTTACCAACGGCATACCATCCTTTTTATCATAGAACCAACTATGGCGAAATGGATTCATACCCACCTGCACCCAATTAGGGTCATTCATATACTTGACAGCCATCTTTCGCACATCGTTTGGAGATTTGTTCTCCCAATATCCATACATTCTCCCTATGGGAGTTTTCGCATTTCCCGTTGCGATAAATAATGCTGTTTTAGGAAAGGTCTTAAATTCTACATTTTTTAAATATGCAGTTTGACCATAGGCTATAACTTTTTTTTCTGATACTCCATCGTGTATTGAAACAACCCAAGTATCGTAATCTTCGTATGCAGGTATATCCAATCTTGATGCTACATAATCACCATCTTCTATTTTAGTCGTATAATTAACAACTCCTTTTGCAACTTTATTCTTATCTAAAGCACTTACTATATCTTTAGCATTAGGTAATGCAGGTACTTCTGTAAATAACTTAATAGGTTGCTCTTTTGCTACTATTTTAAGATACTCACTTTGGGGTATTATACCATCTTTTAGTTTCTCTGCTGCTTCCTTTACTTTATCGTTCCTTACTTGCTTTTGATTTACCTTATGCGATTCTCTCCAGTTTTCTCGTTCCTCTTCCGTAATGCCTACCTTTTTCAAAACATTAAGAAATTCACTTGAAGATACTTCACCGCCATCTTCAAATTTACCCGACTTCATAAACGACTTGCCCATATCAGTAGGTTTGTCAAATATTACATCGTCTTTTGATAAATCAAATTTTTCTCTTATTTCTTTTATGATGTACCCATTTATACCCTTTCTTCTGTGTTTGGGATTTGTGGTCATCATCATTACATAAAACTTTTTGTTTATTTCGTCATACCACCCTTGAACTATACCCAATAAGTACTTACTGCCCTTTGTTTCCTTTTGGTATTTTGGTGTCCATATTCTTAACAATGAAGGAACAAACCCTTTTTGAAATGCCATAGATATACTTGGATTTGGTGGGAAAAGTATATAATCAAAATCTTGACTATTTAATTTTTCACTTGCATCTTCTACATCATATAACCAAGCATAAGTAGTATTTTTAGGTACGAACCAGTTACCATTTTTTTCGTGGTAGATTATAACGGGATTGAACTTATTGTCTTCAACCTCGCCACCCTCTTTAAACTGAACATCTAAATCCCAATGACCATAATCCCCCGTTTCAGACATTTTACGTCTTGCTTCCTCAAAGGTGTACTTGATATATTTTTTAGGGTTATTTGTTTTGATATTACCAATTGCGTAGTAAATTACCTTTGGTATAACCAATTGACGATTGTTTGAATAGTCGTAAACCATTGCATCATCTTCTACCCAAGCGTGTCCGTATTTAATACCCGATATTGCACCTTGACCCGTAACCTCTGCGTGAACCAAATAAGGAGTGCCGATAAAATCAAACTTGTTTTTTAGAAATCTGCTATCAATAACAATATTACCTGCCGCTTCGTAGCAATCTCCACCTTTGTTTGCCTTTTTTACTTTGCCACCAACCTTAAAACTCGGTGCATCGTGTTGAGCAAGTTCATCAAATAATTTATCTTCAAATCCTACCGAACCGCCATCAGCATAGTCATCGTCTTGTTTTGAGAAATGATAGTTTTTGTAGTTTCTATCTTTGAACTTATTTGATTTGAAAATTTTAGAACCCCTATAAGGGTCTTTTGAAATTTCTCCATAAAATTCAATGTACTTGGGCTGTTCAATAGATAAATCATAAACTTCATATCCGTTTTTAGTTTCTCCTTTAAATATGCCACTTGACCATTGCATAGTATCATTCCATCTTGCACGAACTTCACTACCTACTTTCGGCAAATTTGTATTTTTTACCGAACCGCCATCTTCAAATTTTACTGATGATTCAATTTTAATAAAAATTCTATTGCCACGAATTGTATATCCTTTAATATATTTTGCAATAAAAGGCTTACTATCCAAACTTAAATAAGGTTGAATCCAAAGTGCAAAATTAAATCGCTCAATTTTTGTAAATTCCTTTTTCCTAAAAAAGACAAGTAAATTACGCTCACTATCTAAGGTGTAGTCATCTTTTGATATGTTTAAATATTTACCTTGTTTGTGTTGAAAATCATTCCAAAATGTTACAAGTGCTTGGCTCAATTCTTTATCGTCCAATTCGTGAAAATCGGTTTTTACTGAACCGCCATCTTTCATTGACTTAGACTTCGGCTTAGATTTGCTGATTTTGTCTTCGATAAGGTCTTTCATATATTTCCAACCTTTGTTCACCTTACCGCCCCACTTTAAAACGGCAACTACACCTGCTATGCGAAAATCGTGTTGGTGTCTTGCAAGAAACGATTGCCACTTCTTATACATCCACTCTTCGCTGTCTAACCAATAGCCACGTTCAGCAACACGGCTTAAATTTTCAAATGCAGTATTTCCATATATGTTACCGCCCAGTTTCCATATTTCGGGGTGGTTTGTTTTTATGTTTTTGGCATACGACAAAATCCATTTGTTCGGTAAATGATTTCTGTTAAACTCAATTATTTTACCGCCCTCTTCGTATTCGCTTGGGTCTTCATCATGGGGGTCTATTGGTCTTTCAATAGGTACTCCATTACCTGCCGACTGGTTAATCTTAGAGAGTTCTTTCCAATATTTTTTAGATGCTTCCTTGTTAATAATAACTTCGCCACCTTCCAACTCTACGGGTTTTCCACCTGCATCTGTAACTTGTGCCTTTATACCGCCAACTGGTGTTCCGCTTTTGTCATTATGTGGCTTTCCTACTAAATTACCACCACGTTTGCCATTTGTTGTTTTCATATAATAATTTTCAAGCAACGCAAATCTATAATATATTTGCATACATTTCACAATATTATTTTAATTGTATGTTTGTGAAAGTGTACTAATATAAATCTATACTACATTTGTTTTAAAGCATTTACACTATGGCAGAAATTACTTTACGCATTCCCGAAGCAGGTCTTGTAGCACCAAATTGGCTTACTCGTCCGCAAATATCGGCAACACTTCAAGACATTGAAAATAAATATGGTCAATTCATAAATTTTGCAGGTCGAACTTCTCGCATTCCGAGAGAAATTTTAAAATCCTTTATTCTTGTGGAATCGGAAGGCGACCCGACTGCTGGAGGGAGTGGAAGCGTTACGCAAGGTCTAATGCAATGGAATCGCAACCACGCAACACCACAACTTGAAGATGAATTAAAGCAAGGTCGCTTGTCGCCCTTAGAAAAAAGCAAACTTGCTGAATATGGCATCACATTCGATGCTAAAGGAAAAACTCGCAAGATAACAAGTGCTGACCAAGTGAAACCCGAACTTAATATTCTTATTGGTTCGATTGTTTTGGGTCAATTGGTTGATACCAATTGGGGTACTGACAATGGTGTTTTGCGGTTAGATAGAATTATTGTGGTTTGGAACTCTGGTGCTTATGGAACAGATGGTGAAAAGGCACGAAAGGGAAACTATAAAACAGCTTCATCATTAGCAGCCGTTGTAAATGAAACATCAAGTCGCTATATTAAGAAAATACTTGGTAAAGGTGGTGCATTGGACGTAAACAAAGAAGATTTACTGCAAAAATTAGGTGATGTTTTTACTGGTAAGGTAAAAGCGTAGTTTATTCTAAGCGAATATTATAACACTTCCTTTATAAGCCCAACGCTTTTCGGCTGTTTCCTTCCATATATGGCTATCGTTTACGCAAAATGTATCTTTGATAGCTTTGATTAGGTTGTCGGTATCGGGCTTCACCTTGCATGGCAAACCATTCATTGATTCCTTTTTCTTTGCGCTCCACGAATCGGGCATTGGAATTAAAAAAAGAACGTCTAACACGGCTTGAATTTCAAACCGCATTAGATTTCCTTGTAGTTTAAGCAAGTCCTTATAAGCATAGTAACTTGTAACTGGCTTTCTTTGTCGCTTGTTAATGTCCTCATGGTTTGGATTCACTCGCCACCTATCAGATTGTGTCATTCTCGGTGCTGCGAAAGGCACTACGTCAAAAAGATAATAGCTTCGTGTTTGGTCTAAAATATATCTTTCCTCTTCATTGATTTGAATGCTACCGCCATCGTGAAAAAAATGAGTTCCCAAACTACTTTTTACTCTCATTTTTCGGGGTCAACAGATGAATGATGGCTAATGATAAGATTGTTATGAAAAACGAAAGTGTATCTCGCTCTTTGTGTTACAAACTTGCCATTTTCATAAAAACTGAAAATGTAAATTCCGTTATTAACAATAATATCTTTTGTTAGAAAATTGCAATACGGGTCGCGCTGAACATTAGCAAAGTCAACTACTAATTGACAATTTAACCTATCCTTTTTTAGAAGATTAAAAAAGTATGTTGCTATTTGGTCTTCGTTAAAGCATATCAACTCAAATGTAGGCAGTAATATTGCGTTTTCGCTATACATAGCAGTTATTGAATCAAAATCGTGTGTGTTGAAATAGTAAATCCATTCGGTTAATAAATTGTGAACCAATGTTGCTTTATTTGTCTGTTCCATTATTTTGTTAGTTTTAAATGTTCGTCTGTTTGTGTAAGTTCTATTTCGGGCATTTCCAGTTCGTCTAAGGCACTTATCTTTTGCGTTTCTTCAAATATCTCATAGCCATCTTCGGTGCTTCGGATTTTTGTTCCTTTCCCATAGTCAAATTTATTATCTAATTCCATTACTTTGACAAGTGAATCGTTATCTACTTTCGGAAGCGTTTTGAATAGCAACTTAATTGCAACTTTGGACTGCATGATATTAAACACATCAGTTCCGTTGTTATATGGTGAATAGTTGCTGTTTCCCGATTTGCTTAACCCTTGTATCTTATCCAGTTCGTTTTTATGTACTACTACGAACAATGGCTCAATACCTTCCATTTTGGCTATTGCATAAACTCCGATTAAATCACCTCTCTCGCCAACCATACACGGCTTATGTTTAATGTACTCTTGCGTTCCGTACTCATACTCAAAAACATCGTTTGAATAAACCGCTTGAATGCGAATACTCTTCATCTTCGGGTTTCGGTAAGCAATTTCAATTAGACCCTTGTAACCAATTATAGGTGTGGCTTCGGTGTTTCCTTTCGTCTTATATGGCAGGATATATCCGAAACCTTCGGGAGTGTTAAATGGCAATCCGATTTCAGCAAAATATAGGATGCTACCAAATAGCGATTGCGGTGTGCAGTTTAGCAGTTCGGGTGTTTTTTTTACTGCATTTACTACTTTGACCATAAACTCTTCGGGAGAAATACCATATTTCTTTCCCAGTAGGTTAATGATTGAATTTTTGTACTTATCCAATGTGTTTTCAAATACTACAATTGGGCTTTTTTTGGGGATTGTTAGTTCGTTTTCCATTCTTATTTATGTTTGATTGTTTATTTTTTTACAACTATTACTATATCGTCATAGCGATTTTTGATTGGACGTAAATCCACTACTTCACAACTCTTATGCGATATATCGCCTATTGATTCCATTATTTTATTAGCATAGTCAATATGCTGAATATCCTCTATAATCAAAATCCCACCCTTTCTTAGCAACTTGGTATAGTTTTGTATTGTGAAGATTTGCGATTCTAATGTATGTGGCGCATCGTCAATGATAATATCAAATCCATTTGGATATAACAATTGCACCCATTCAACTCCCTCTTTTGTAAAAGCATCCATCAAATGTAATTCAAATCTATTTTTATTTATTGATTTCCACGTTTCATCACTTACTCTACTTTCAATATCAAGAAACACTAATTTGCCTTTCTTAAAATATTCTTGCCATAACAAAGCAGAACCTCCGTGCCATATACCTATCTCCAGTAATGAGATTTCTTTGTTTCTATACTTTGATAGTATTTCATCATATAGTATGTCGTAACTATGTTCAGATGCTTTGTCAGTAAAACCTCCAATGGGATGACCACTTTCAGTTTGTAGTCTTAAAATTTCAGACATTTTTTTCATTGCTCAATTTGTTTTGGTTTTTCGTCAATATATCCTTCTGCATACAAGTAGTTAATAAATTCATTGTAAATCATTTTAGTAAATTCACAATTTACTTTTTTGTATTTAATTTTAATATAATTATCGTCATATACTTTTATTTTGCCAACTGAAATACTAATTTCATAGTTATTATCTATTAAACTATATTCAAGTCGTTTCGTATAGTCTTTTGTGAACAAAACTCCTTTGTTTGGAAAATCTATTGATTCATCTGATTCATCATTTAAAACAATGCTGATAGTTTCTTTGTTTTTTTTAATCAAATCAAGTCGCTCTTCTATTTCTTTAAACACCCAATATAAACTTTCTTTTGAACCGCTTTCGGTTGTATTTATTTGTTTGCTTTCTGCTCTTCCATCGGGCTTTGTGAATGTTAATGTGTATTCCATTATTCCAAGATTTTTATTAGTTCAGATTGCTGAATAGTTTCAAGGGCGGTGTTAAGGCTTCCGAGAACGTAACTCTCTTTTAGTATTTCAAACTCTACATAATCGCACCAGTAGTTATTGTCAATACTCCATTTGATTAAGTCTAATGCCATTCGATATTGCTGCCTTCCATACTCAACCATATCATCGTTTAATACATACAAACTTGATTGAAATGGTGGCTGTTTTTCAATAGCAGCAAACACGTAATTTTCACGTTTGAGAAAGTCTAAGTAGAATGCAGCACTAATAGAATATCCGTATGAATAAACATCGCTCTTAAATTTTTTCGGGCTTGATTCCATGCAGGACTTAATATCTACTATGGTGCTTTTAGTCTTCGGCAAAATATCGGGACGTAAGCGAATGCTTAACCCAGTATTTGCATCAATAGTATAGCAGGAAACCTCATAATATGAATCGTTAAGCAATTCCATAAACGTATGGTTATTCTTTACGTTTACCGCCATTTCAAGCACCATAGCATATTCATCTTCAAATAAGATAGTTTTGCCTTGCGCCATTTCGTTAAACTTTGCAAATGATTCCTTGCCCTCCTTTGTTCGCTTATCAAATTTGGGTGCTACCAAATAGTTTTTTTCAAACAAATGCGGTTCTAATATCATTTCGTGAACAGCCGAACCGATTGCAAAGTGTCGTTGGTTTTCTTCCTTGACCTTTGTGTATTTGTCGTAGAAAAACATTTTCGGACTTTTCAGAAAATTCTTCATATCGGATGCCGAGTAGTAATCTACCTTTCCGAGATATTCTGCAAAAGTGTCCTTTACATACTGAATTTGTTGTACTTCAATCATGCTTTCTTATATTTCTTTTTGTTGTTTTTTACAAGGAATCCGAATTTAACCAATTTGTTTAAGGTTTTACTGGCATACATTGAGCCACCTGCCCGTGCGTTTTCTCCATATCTTTCAATGCAGTATATGTCGCCAATTTTAGATGAATCTACCCAACCAACATACTCTTCAACTATTTCAAGCATTCTCTTTTGCTTTTTAGTAAGTTGCTCCCTTTTTGGTTTAATGGTTTCAATTTGGCTTTCAATGACCACCGCTTTAATCTCTATTTCTTCAACGTCAATATCGGTTTCATAAATAGGTGATTTTTGTTTTTCGCTATGAAATAGCCAAGAAAAATAGTCAATGATTGCTTGATAGCTTGATTTGAATGATTCTCTAATAGTTGTTTTCATGTTTATTGATTTGGTTGGATTGGTTTATAAATAAAGACTTCTTCAACTGGCTTGTTTAACGCTTCTGCTATCTTGAATGCTGTTGGTAGTGAAATGCACCGCCTTTGCCCGTTTATTATTCGTGATAGGTGCGATGTATCGCCACCTAATGATAAATCCGCAAGTTCTATCTGCGACATTCCTATATCGTCCAAAATTTGTCTTATTCTGTTGCCGTGAATCTTCTCTTTTGCTTTCCTCTCCTTAATCATTGCTTGTTGCTTTATTTTCCTTTATAACAATTCCAGTATTCTCATATTTCTTTGATAATTCTGTATTGAAAATATCTTTTATTGTTTCGATTTCTATATCAGTAAAATTTATGCCCAATAGATATTTTGTGCATCCCTTAATCTTTATTGCCGTGAATGTATTCAAGTCAAGATTAAATATTTTCTCCTCGCCAATCAGCACTTCTATATCGTCTATTATAGAATCTATCTTTAAGTCAATTTTTGATTGCAACTCCTTAACATCATTTTTAATATCAGTATCATAAAACAAGTAATTCGTTATTTTTTTGTGTGCGTGAATTACCGATGTATGGTCTTTATTAAAGTATGAGCCAATTTTCGCTAATGTTAAATGCTTTGTGTTCTCCTTAATCAAGTACATACAAATATATTTGTGATAAACGCTTTGCTTAGTTCTTAATTTCAATAGTTCAAAGCCATCTTCCAGTTGAAAATAGTTCTTTACGATGTGTATAACGTGAGGTGTTATCATTAATTCCTGCTGCATTACCAAATACTCAAATGGCTTTTTGACTTCAAAATGGAATTTCTTCATTATATCCTTCAAATTGAGATTCAGTATTTTGATTATATGATATGCTTGTGTTCTGTTGTACAAATGTACTATTTAATTCATCTCTATTAGATGGCGATGAAAATAAATTAGTCAATTTAGTTTGAGCGTGAATAAACTTCAATGGTATTTCACCAAGTTCCCCGTTACGATGCTTTGATATTAGCAGCATAAACAAACCGCTTGTATCAAATTCAGTTCCTCCTACTTCGTATGTATCAATTCCGTAGTATTCGGGGCGATAGCAAAACATAACCATATCAGCATCTTGTTCGATTTGACCCGATTCACGAAGGTCGCTTAGTTGTGGCTTTTTATCATTGCCCCTTGATTCGACTGCACGGCTCAACTGACTTAATGCAATAACTGGAATGTTCAATTCCTTTGCGATTCCTTTTAGCCCTCTTGAAATTTCTGCAATTTCGTGTTCCCTGCTATTTGTCTTAATGCCCGACCTCATTAACTGCAAGTAGTCAACTATAATCAATTGCACATTATGTTCTTTAACAAGTTTACGTGCCTTTCCTTTCAAGTCCAGTAAAGATATGTTTGGAGTATCGTCAATGTAAATAGGAGCGTTATTCAGTTTATCAGCGTTTCTTTGAATGGATTGTATTTCGTCTAAGTTTAACTGCTTTTTTACAATACGTCCTACATTAACTTCTGACAAGTAAGATTGCATCCTTGAAACAAGCTGTTCGCTACTCATTTCAAGCGAAAAGATTCCTATTGGTATGTTCTTATCAATTGCAGGATTCATAGCCATTGAAATTGCTGCTGCGGTCTTTCCCATGCTTGGGCGACCTGCAAGTATAATCAAATCGCTTTTTTGCCATCCATTTGTTACGTTGTCAAGCATTGTTAGTCCAGTACCAACACCTGCCATCCTTCCGCTCTTTAAATTCTCTAAAGACGTATTTACAATTCTGTTATGAATAGCACCAACTTTGTCAACTTGATATGTTACTATGTTCTTGATTGCATTGTCAAGTTCGTTTTGTGTAGATGCAAAAAGATTAAATACGTCTTCATTGTTTTCAAACGACTTTCTTAATGAGTTTCCACATACTTGAATTAATAAACGCTTTAAAGCCGTTTCTTGCAGAATCTTAAAATGAAATTCAAAGTTTTGTGTAGATGCGACTAAATTTGTAAGACCAGTTATGTACGTAATTGGAAAATCATTTGTTGTTTTCCGTACCTCTTGTACTATCGTCATTAAGTCAATACCAATATTTTTGTAGTAAAGGCTTATAATCGCATTAGCAATCATTTTGTTGTTGTTGCTAAAAAACAAAGATTCATTAAAGTCTTGAATGCAGTTATGAATAATATCTTTGTCAAGGATAATAGTTCCCAGTACAACAGATTCCAATTCTGCATTAGAAGGTGGCATCATTGAATTAAAAGATTCAAGACTTGTATTATCCTCTTTCTTTGTCCATTGTTTTTTCATCTACCTAATATCTTTGATGTTGATTTAACAGATTCACTTGATACCTTGTCTTTGTTATAAGCAATCCAGTAGAGAAAATGCTTTTTGCATTCCTGCTCATTTGGATATTTCGTTTCTAACGCTGCTTGTTCGTCAAAGAATAGTTTCATTAACTTAATCACTTGTTGTTTTGCAATCTTGTTCTTCATAGCGCACAATTCAATTAGCTGATGTGCATTATACATTTGGTCGTTAAAATCTAAACAAGTAAATGATTTCGCCATAAACACATCGTTATTCATTCGTGATATATCCATATACTTTGTCCATACATTAAGAAACAAGTATGAATCGTATTTATGTACAACAAGTCTTGCGTTCACTAATTCATTAAACAAGTCAATGTAGTTGACTAAGTTTGGAATTGATGACTTGTTAATTTCAAATTCAGATAGGTTTGTAATGTACGATTCCTTGTTTGTAAAATGATGCGTTAAACAATTAATATAAAGCATCTTTGAGTGAACACTAATCTTTGCAGTTGCTTCTTTCTTGAATATTTCGTCAATAACAAATAGATTGATGTGTTTTAATATCATTGCACAAACATACAATATAAATCAATCCTGCAACATTAAACTCAACTCTTTCTCAATGTCTTTTCTTGTTATAAGCAACTGGGCTTTCTCGCAAGGAAATAGATAAACTTCTACTCCTTTCTTATTGAAACCAACGTATGCTTGATTGATATTCATTACATTCATTTTATTTAGAATCTCTTTTAGGTTTTGTTTTTTCTTATCCATAGGTTTGATTGTAATATTTTCTTGCCGTTGTTAATGTATGCTTACCACTTTCAAATGCTTGTTCAATTTGTTGCCTTTCAATCTGAACATATAAGTCTTCGATAATCTCAATTATTTCGGGGCATTTATCCATTACAATTTCGTGTTGTCTTAGCAAGTCTGCCAGTTTAATCATTGCGGTATTTTCGTCTTTCATCATTTGCTTGATTTTTTTTCAGTTCCAAATTCAAATCCTAATTTAAAGGCATTGTCTAATTGCTCCCTTTCCATTTTTAATGCTTTAAAAATTAAGTCGGGTCTAATGAATGTTGAGTTTAAGCAATCGGAATTAATCTGCTCTACCAACCACTCAACTGATGTCTGTTGTTTTTCAATCATTGTTTTGAGTTTTGAATTGTTTCAAAAAAGCATACATATTGTCCTTAACCTCTTGTTTTCGTGATTTAGGAATGCGGAATGTTATGTTAATTGTTTTTTCTCCATAAAGTAATGGCTGACCTGCGCCCTCACGTATGCCACCTCGTCTTTCAATTTTCGTTTCTTCGTTCATAGTTCTGTATCTAATGTTAGTTGTCCAGTTGGTCTGTAAGTCTTGTCGTAGTATTCCTTTCCGCTTTCTGCTAACCACGATGAAGCCCAAGCCAATTTAATCTGCTCCTCCTCCTTGTCGTATTTTGCTTTTGCAAGTCCAATTGCTATCGTCAATCCTTCCTTTTTGCTTTCGTTTATAGTTGTTTTCTTAATTTCTTCAAGTTCTTGTATTAACTCGTCAAGTGCCGTTTTTTTCATCTTAGTTGTTTAATCAAAATCAATTTTTAGAAGCACATTGTAAATCTCTTTTAAGTCAACTTTCATCCTGCTTCCGTATGGTGTAATGTAGAATACGCTTACTATTTCAATTCCATCAATATCTTCGGGCGATATACGTCCAATATGAATCCTTTCAATTGAAACATTACTTAGTAGCATCTTGGTTTCTAAATATCGCTTCGCAATAACTGGTATATTCTTTATGATTGCAGGAACGTGTTCAAATAGCTGTATTCTATTATTTTCAAAGGTGAATGCAATAGTTTCTTCTGACTGGGATGCTACGTGCTTTTTTAGATTAAGAATAAAGTCGTTTGTAATATGGTCAACGTCTAATTGACTTAATAAACCACTCTCTATATCTTTCTCTAATTCGCTTTGTACTACCTTAAAGTCTTCGATGCTTTGCTTTCCAATATCGTTTAACTCCTTAATAAAGTCTTCGTCTAAAACACTTTCAAATAAAGACTTTTGCGTAGATTTATTAATGTTTTTCATCTTTGGAAATGGCGCACCATTGCTGATGCGCCTTATATACTAAATTTGGTGGTTTGGTTTTACAAATATACAATGAAACTTAGAACGGCAACTCGTCTACTTCCAAATTATCTATAAATGATGTGTTTGGTTTTAAACCTGCTGCATTAAATGATTCAGAAACAATCTCTTTAACTGGTACATAAATTTTTCCATCAGTCCAAAACACTTTGCCGTTTCCAATGTAGTTCTTTGGTGTTTTAGCTGCACGTTCTTCGGGTGTTTGTTCTGCGAACATTGATACGTTTTGCCCATATTTGTCGGGTGTATCTGAAATTGAAATGGTGTAGTTCTTATACTTGCCATCTTTACCTTTGATTCCGATTGATAGTAATGCTCCCATGTTTATTTGTTTTATTGGTTACTTGATTGTATAAATTCAATATCCATTTGGCATTCGTCTATCTGATTCGTAAGTTCTGCTTTAATAACCATCAACTCTTTGAATCTTCCGTTGTCGCCACCTTTGTTTTGTCGAATCTGATTTTCAATGTCTTTCAGTTCGGTTTGCAGTTCCAGTAGTTCGTCTTGCAATTCTTTTAATTCTTCGTTTTCAATAGGGTTTGTTTCCATGTTGTTTGTTTATTTGATTAGTATTCATTGATTAGCATTTTGCCAATTTCATCGTAAATGTATCGTGCAACAGCATTTAACTCTTCCACATCGTCCATAGTCTTTCCTGCAATGATTAAGTCCTTTGCATAACTCCAAGCATAGCCCAAATAAGCATCCTGCGAAGAGGATTTTTTATAAGACTTGGTTTGCGATGTTTGACCACTATATGCAGAAGCAGGTGGCTTAGTGTTGGTAATTTTAATCTTGTTGCCAGTCTTGGTATAAGTAATCTCATTACCTACTGCAATTTTTGGAGAGTTCTTTTGTGCAACTCCAGTAGAACCCGAATCTCCGTTGGCAAGTTCGATGTCAAAATAGAAGGTTGTACCGCCCGAAGGATTTTCCCATTCATTTGAGAATGTTGCGGATTTAATGGTTGAGGTTTTGTCGCTCATAGCATACTGAATTTTGGTTTTGGTTTAAAATTTTTAAGAAAGTTATTGTAGGTGTATTCGTATTCATTCATTTTTCTGCATTCAACCAACTTGTATTTTAAGTTGTTTTCATTAAAGTATTTCATCACCTTATCCACCTCTTTGTTGGTAACTACAACACCATCAATATTGTACTCAATGTAGTTATCAAGACCTTTTACGCAATCATTTATGTAATTGTATAAGGCATATCGAACATTTGAATAAATCTTGTTTAAGAACTCCTTGTCGCACTCTATTGAATATGATTCGCCTTTATGATAGTAATTCATCATGTTAGTCCTTGCCAAAAATGAGAATGCGTATCGTTTTACTTGCTTGTAAGCATCAAGATTCATATACCTATGGTACATATTTTCGTTTATGTACCCTAACTTGTAACCAATTTGCCAGTATGCGCTTTTAAGGTCAATAACATAAAAGAAATCTCCATCGCTCAACTTCTCCCACATATTATAATTCTTATTTCGTGAAATTCCATCAAACTCAACGTCTAATAAGAATAAGTTTGGATTTAGAAGAAACTGGTTATACAATTGCTTGTTAAACAATCCGAAGAATGAAAAAAACTGGGTGTCTTTTATTTTGCCCTTATCAATAGAAGAACTATAACACTTGGTTGCAATAAACATATCGTCCGAGAACAACTTTGTCCTATTGCCCATTATATGCTCTCTTACAACACTACCATTTGAAAATTGAGTGTTTATAATTTCTTCGTAGTATTCTTCAGAAACTTCAAGTTTCTTATATGTTTTCATAG
>Ga0209400_1000116_pt1 | contig 66908 bp, 114 predicted proteins | sample M_130807_EF_Meta_FD_187313 | JGI IMG/M metagenome (GOLD analysis project Ga0209400, IMG submission 187313) | Freshwater microbial communities from Lake Montjoie, Canada to study carbon cycling - M_130807_EF_MetaG (SPAdes) (version 2) | ecosystem: Environmental > Aquatic > Freshwater > Lake... | reverse complement strand
CGTTCCTAGTGTCAGTGTCACCGGACCCATACTAATAACTGCTTTGGCTAAAACTCCAGCGGCCGCATTGTTCACTGTAAGTGTAAAATAATTACCACCACTTAGTATTGTTGTGCCGCCACCAGTGATGCTCATTGTGGATGAAGATAAATCACACCCTCTAAAATTTGTATATGCTGTTGATGTTTTTGTAGTTGCTGTTGTTACTGTACAACCAATAATATCAATCGAACCTCCTGCTGATGATCCTGAAATAACAAGATTGGTCATCTTTAAACCATCAATGGTACATCCTGTTGTAAGAGTCAATGTACCACTCAGTGTTGTACTTTTACCCACCAACTCGTGTGTGGTTAAAACAGTGTACTGAGTATCAATTGTTACATCTTCTGTATAACTGCCCGGATGTAAGATAATTGTCTTTCTTTGGCCAGCACCTGTTGTTTCAAATGCCGCGGCTAAGAGTACCTTGGCACGAGCAATGGTTTTAACTGGATCACCAATGGTTCCGTTGCCAGTGTCATCAACCGCAACAGGACTAACGTGAATTTCTGAACTGTATCCTGTGATGTATATGCTTGCCGCATCTATATAGTTACTATAGGTGACAACGTTGGTTGACGGATTATACTGTAAAATTCTTTTAGTTGCATAAGCACTAGTAGCACCACTTTGAGCATAAACGCCGGGAAAGGCTGTGGCTTGATTAGTGCCATCTGGGAATGTTAGATTGCCATCTTCACCAAACTGCCATCTACGCAGTGTTGAATCTGCCAAGTTGATGTCAATGTTGATGTTGCCGTTGCTCTTGATATCACCTGGTAGTGTTAGGCTACCATCTGTACCAAACTGCCATAGTTTACCACTGGTGGCAGTTCCTGTTTCAATCTGAAACTCTTTGTCAACAGCAGCAGTAAAGTTAACTGTGCCAACACCTCTCGGTGCCCCTAGCGTAAGTCCTGTTGGAAATGTGGTGTTGCCAGTTGATCCAAATGTCCAGTCATACGCACCATTATTAATCTTACCTACACTAGGTAATGTCAATATACCATCTTCACCGAACTGCCATCTGCGCAGAGTTGAATCTCCGAGGTTGATGTCAATGTTGATGTTGCTGTCGCTGCGGATATCACCTGGGAGTGTTAGACTGCCATCTGTGCCAAAGTTCCAAGACTGACCGTACGCTGAAGAAAGTGAAACTGCCTTAGTACTAGCGTTATAACTATCACGAATAAGAGTTAGAACAGCTCTTAATTGAGCATAGAATGATGACGTCATTGGTGGCTGAATAATCAATGTTGCACCAGGAGTACTTTGTAAGGTCCAAGCATTTAGCAAGAAGTCAATATAGCCTTGAGCAGTGGCGCCAGTTGGATACCAGTTGACCATTGGGTAATATTGAACAAGTGCCTGACCGTTAGCAATCCTACTTGCAATCTCTCCGCCGCGAATACTTTCCCATACAGCCAATGCTGCGTCATAGGCAGTGGTACTTTGTCGTAGTTCACCATTGTTTGATAGTATAATTGGTCCTGCTACAGTTAAACTGCCATCAGATCCAAGGCTAACAGTTTTTGCGCCGTTGACCAAACTGCTTACACTGCCAAGCCAGGCTGTGGTTTGTACTGTGTTGTTGGGGAATGTCAAGCTACCATTTTTATCAAACTGCCAAGTGCGTAATGTTGTTCCATCATCTGTTCTTACGAACACTCTGCCATTCTCTCCGTCAGCAACAACTGCCGCTGTTAGATCGTTTCGAACTTCTACAGATAATCCTTGATCAGATAACCCTTGATAGACGGTTGTGCCTACACTGACCAATTGGAGATTATTGTTTTTGGTGATTACACCTGGAACTCTCAAGGCGCCAGTGTTCTCAAAACTGAATGTGTTGGCGCCTGCCACAATGTCAATGTTGCGTTGCAGTTCTTTGTATGCTAGGTAAAGATCGCTTGCGGTCTTGGCTGTGGGAGCCATAGCCCCTAACGGTGGTAATTGTCCGCCAGTTGGCTGATAACCCACCACTAATGGATATGCTGTGTAGCTGGGCATGCCTGCCCACGGTCTTGTTCTCGGAGCATTTGTTATTGCATCTTCAGTACGTATATCTATCCACGTCTGCTCAGCCCCCAACCAAGTTTCTAGAGCAGTTTGTATTGTGGCTGTATCTGTGCTGGCACCAGCTCGATAGATTTTAGCTGAGACAATTTGATTCACATTGGTCAGTGTAGCTGACTGTGCTGGTAGCGTCAATGTGCCATCCGAGCTAAGGCTCACTGTCTTTGTACCGTTGACCAAACTACTTACACTGCCAGTCCATGCTGTGGTCTGTACCGTGGCATTGGGGAATGTCAAGCTACCATCTGTGCCAAGACTCCACTGTTTAACACCATCAGAAGTTTGTGTTTCAATTTGCAACACTTTGTTAAGATCAGCGGTTATAGTAGAGTAAGGCGTGCCATTTTTCCGAAAGGTGAGTCCTGACGGCAATGTTAAGACGCCACTAGAACTAAGGCTCACAGTTTGTGTGCTGTTGACTAAACTGCTAAAACTGGTAGGGATAGTTGGCTTGCCAGTTAGGTCAGCATAGGCACCTGTGGTAGCCACAGCGGTTAATGCGGGTTTACCTGACAAGTCAGCATAACTACTTGTTATTAAACTGCCGTTGACCAATAGATTACCTGCACCGTTTACAGATAATGCTGTGCCACCCAAGAAAATTGTGTTGTTGCTCACATACAGGCTGCGCCAAGGTCTAGCAGATGAGCCTAGATCACCACCAAGAGCCACACTGGGCAAAACGTCTCCACCCACTGACAGGTTGCTGGTAATAGTAGTTGCCTGATCAATCACAATAGCTGAACTATCAGTAGTAGTCATTATACTGCCGTTGAATTCAAACGCACCGAGATTTAAATTAACGTCTGCATTTATTCCCAATGCAGTGTACAGTTCAGTAAAGTTTTCATTGATTTTTGTAAATGCACCTCGTAAACTGTCGCCCTGTTCGTCGTTGGGTGTTGCACCAGTATTGATTGTCTGTTTAGTCATTGTTGTTCATTCCACTAAGTTTGCGTATTCTTTCTAACTCCGAATCGTCGCCCTGTTTGCTCATAAAGCGGACGATTTCGTTGTATTTGTCCATGCCGACAACACCATGTTGACTGAGTTTCGTTACAATTTCTGCAACATCGTGGATGTCAGCATCGTCTTTGATTTCTTCGCGGGCCAGTTCTAGCAGGCGAATAAAAAGGGGCACGTCCAGTTTGATTATATCCATAGTCATATATTTATCGGTTAAATAACATTACTATGATAGACAAAAAACCATTTAACACCCTACTTAAAACACTCAAAGACAACGGCAAATATCGTGTTTTTAACGATATCCTACGAGAAAGCGGCAAGTTTCCAGAAGCTATTTGGTACGGCCCGTACAATATTAAAAACATTGTAAACTGGTGTTCAAACGACTATTTGGGCATGGGGCAGCACAAGGTTGTGCTAGATGCCATGCATACAGCCCTAGACATGACAGGCGCAGGATCTGGTGGTACTCGCAATATCGGTGGCACCAGTCACTATCATGTGGCCCTAGAACATGAACTTGCAACCCTACATAACAAAGCCAAAGCCCTGTTATTTTCATCAGCTTATGTAGCTAACGAATGGACGCTTATCGCTCTGAGCAAGATCATTCCAAACATACATTTTGTCAGCGACAGCGAAAATCACAACAGTCTTGTTGTAGGCATGATCCACAGCAAAGCACCCAAAACAATATTTGAACATAACAATCTACAACAACTAGAAGATGCTCTTGCCGCAGTAAGATTAACAGGCAATGTTCCTTGCGTTGTGTTTGAATCAGTCTACTCAATGGATGGCGATGTAGGGCATATCAAAGAGATTTGTGACCTGGCCGATAAGTATGATGCCATTACATATATCGATGAAGTACATGCGGTAGGACTCTATGGTCCCCACGGTGGTGGGAAGGTCGAAGAGCTTGGGCTACAATCCCGTATTGACATAGTCAATGGTACATTAGGGAAAGCCTATGGAGTCCAAGGTGGCTATATTGCTGCCGATGTTGAGGTCATCGATGCCATCCGTTCAGTAGCTGCGGGTTTTATATTCACCACAAGCATGAGTCCAGTTAGTTGTGCAGGCGCACTTGCGGCCGTCAAGTATCTTAAAGATCATAATGAAGTGCGTGACAAGCACCAAGAACGTGCTCGTAAGCTCAAGCATAGATTAACTGTTGCAGGACTACCTGTTATGGAATGTTCAACAACACACATTGTACCTATTCTAGTTGGTGAAGCTAAGAAATGTAAAGCTATCAGCGATGAACTGTTGAATGAACATAACATTTACATTCAACCTATCAATTCACCTACTGTTGCTGTGGGAACAGAACGATTGCGACTAGCACCTACTCCGTTTCACGATGATGGAATGATTGAAGATTTGATCTCTGCTCTGACTGCTACGTTTAGTAAGTTTGATTAGTCTTTAGATACTTGACATATTCTTTAATACCCTGCCAAGGTTCAAACAGTTGAGTGGTATCAAAGCCGGCTGCTGATAAACTTGCGGTATCTGCTCGGGTATCTAATTGATACTGTGCTTTTAAATCCTCTGGCATAGGGATGTACTCTTTAGTTCCGCTGCCAAACTCGTTGATTACACAATTGGCAATGATTTCAAATGACACACTTTCTCCTGTGCCTACATCATATATTCCCGGATGATAGTTGTTGACAAAGTGATGTATTACTCGAGCAACATCTTCAACCCAAATAAAATCTCTACGATAACCATTGCTGTTTTCAAATACCTTAAGGGTATTATTTTCTTTTAACTGTTGGTACCAATGATACACTGTACTGGCCATTCGCCCTTTGTGGTATTCATTCGGCCCATACACATTGAACAATCTAAGAACAACTCCTTGTATTTCACTTTCACTAACCTGTTTGCTGAATGCATAATGATTTAACGGACCATTGCCGTTACCATAAACTGCTGCGCTGGAAGTAAAGATAAAAGGAATATTATTGTCTGTACAGAATTGATTCCAACGTCGAGTAGAAAGCACGTTGGTTTTATACAGGCTTGCCCAATCAGTAGTAAGTGTGCTTGAGTCTGCACCTATATGTATTACGCAGGTAAGGTCTTTAGGATCTTGGAATATCTCTTCTGTTGAGTGTAAAGAAATATATTGTTTACCAACGAGATTTTTATACTGTGAGCCTGTGGGCAAATCATCAAACAATACTATATCGTCAATACCTTGACTGTTTAAATATCCTAATACCACGCTGCCGATAAAGCCGCCTGCGCCTGTTAAAGCAATCATCCCATTTCCTCTAAGGTAGGAGCATACACTCCTAGGTGTTGTACAGTTACCGAGCTTGCCTGTATGGCAAACTGTATAGACTGTTCCATATCGCCACTAGTGTTCAAGTGCTGAAAGCACAAGGCAGCAAGGAATGTATCACCAGCACCGCATACATCTGCAACTTCTACAGGTTTAGCTGGAAACTTTTTGTCCTTCCACGTTGCACCCTTGTCTCCGTGTGTAACAATAACATCAGTGTACTCGCTTGGAAAGCTGGTTAACCTACTGTACTCCTGTGCATTGATTTTAATGATACAGGTTTCTAATTGTAGCATGTCAGTTTTCTTTGTATCAACAAAGATAGGTCCTATGAACTCTTCTGTCAGTATGCGAATCAAATCGTAGTTGACATAACCCTTATCGTAGTCGCTGATCACAATAGCATCAAAGTCATTAAGATCGTGTTCGATGTCTGGAAATAACAATGGCTGGCTTCTGTTATCATTGTCGATCCTAACTATCTGTTGTTTGCTACGGATATCAATTAGTCTTGTCTTAACGCTGGTTGTTCCACAAAGGTAAGCAACACTGCATCCTAGTTCTTCTAGGTTGGCTTTTACATTTCGAGCCATGCCTCCACGCTCATGACGATGACTGTATTTGAATACCGGTACAGGAGCCTCTGGACTGATGCGATCGACTGTACCGTATTGGTACACATCCATGCAATCATCCCCTATCAATAATATCTTGAATTGTTTTTGTTGTTGAGTATTCATATAGTCTTTCAAAAAAATTAATTTCGATACAGAACTCAGCACCTACTATGGGCTTGTTTCTATAGTCGCTGCCTTTGACCATGATGTTTGGCTTGTATTCGCATAACTGATCTTCTAGTTCTATATCGCTGTTAAAAATCCAAACATCGTCAACTGCTTTGAGATTCTTTAACAGCAACATTCTTTCCCATTGATTATTGATGGGCCTATCCTGTCCTTTTTTATAGCTGACCAGTGCATCACTATCTATACAGACCAATAGATAATCCCCTAAACCTTTTGCATAGTTTAGTAATTCTATATGTCCTCTGTGTAGTATATCAAAGGTACCGTTGACTACAATTCGTTTCATGCTAGGGTGTCGACAAATGCTGCCAAGTCATCAAATATAATAGTCCTACGTTTAAGTTCACGATAGGTCCACTTGTTCAATTCTTTTTCGGTTTCTAATCCGTAGCCTGTACGCACCAATACGGGTTTGGCTCCTGCATTTACAGCGGCTTTGAGATCTTTGATCTTGTCACCCACATAGTAACCTTCTTTAAACTTGATATCTTTATGTTCTTTTTCACAGCGTTTGAACATGCCTGTATTGGGTTTGGCAAACGGATCTCGCTTGTCACTGCTGGCTGAATAGTATAGAGCATCAATGGACAAACAGCCTACCTGTCCTAACAGTTCCATTAGACGCATGTTGGTATTGTCTACATCCTCTTGTGTGAACAGACCTTTTTCAATGCCGCCTTGATCTGTAATAATTACTATCTTGTAACCTTTACGTCTAAGGCTTGCCACAGCATCCATACTTCCGGGTATAGGATCTAGATCCTCTGGACGGAAACAATATGTTCCGAGGTCTCTATTCAAGACTCCGTCACGATCTAAACCTACTACACATTTTGATCGTAGGTTTTCTGCTCCGCTATAAAAGACTCTAGGTGTTTGCGATTGGTTCTGTGGGGGCTGCACTTTGACTATCTCCTGGAATAATTCTATAATTGTCTTCTACTGAATCTGCTGTGCTAACTTCGAACACCATTGAATCGGGTTCTAATGCAATCAGCTGATGTGGCATCATTGGAGGGTTCCTCCAAGTGTCACCTTCTTTGAGTATCTTCTCAACATAGGTAGCTGTGTTAGTATCGCAGTAAATTAACTTAAAACTTCCTGCGTTGACAAACCACGTTTCATCTTTTTCTTTGTGGAAGTGCATACTAAACTTAGCGCCTGCTTTTTCAAATACCAAAATCTTTCCTGCGTAGTGGTCGTTGGTTGCCCATATGAGTTCATATCCCCAACCCTTGTCTACTTTTCCTTGTAATCGTTGTGTCATTATAGTCCTTTTATACAGTTATAGCAATCCCAATTCATTTGATCTATATACAATTGGCGTATGTCTTTGTAGTGTGTTGCCGTTTCTAATACTGTTTCTGCTTGCTCTGCCCACATCTTGTCTAACTCTATATTCAATTTATCCTTTAAGTAAAGGTCGACATACTGATAATGAGACATTGGCGTTGGGTGTTCATCTACTACAGATTTTGAAGTTACCAAACCTACTTTTTGTATTAGTTCTTTTTTTGGTAAGCCGCTGTTGTTAAACCAATCATACATTGGAGGAGCCCAATCTATGCTGTCGTATATTTCGAGATATGCACCAAGCTCGAGAAACTTGGCAATGTCTTGACGTAGATCGTCTGCACTTAGAAATATCCATTTACATCCCTGTTGTTCTAATAGACGTTGAGCAATTGAAATAAAGTTTGCTGTGTGCATTACATAACTGTATTCATTCCAATACTGTTTGAGCCAAGCGTCTGAGCTTAGATACAATTTGCGGACATCACCTTTGGGTATCCATCCTTGATGTTCTGGACTGTCTTTTTTGTGTAGATCAAATCTATGTGGTGTCGCCCATTGTACGATCACAACATCATCGGGCCCCGGGTCTTGATGTATCAGCAGTTCGTTTAATCGTTCTAACAATGCACGATTGCCAATGCCAGCGTGTCCCCAATTCTCAAACTCGTCGTAAGAACGTCCTAGGATATTTGCCCAGGTAGGCCAAAAATGTCTAGTAAGGCTAGACCCTAATGTATAAAGTTTTGCCATTATAATCCGGGATAGGTTTCTAAAAACCCTCTATCAATTCCGGGCCAGGTTGATTCCCAGCCCTCTGCATGTGTGTACCAACTGTCTGCCAATTGTTGATCCCAGGCATTTGCTAGAGTATCGTCTTCGGGTGCCCACTGTGGCAACACCTGTGATAAAAATTTATAATGCTCACCTGGAGTTGGATGTGGATCTTTTATTAAAATCCGTTTACACAATGTTCTAGACTTTAATTCTCCAATTACTGTTTGGTAGCTGGGCTTCATTATGTTTAGATATTCTGCATACAATCCCGACACATCTTCTGAGAATGCGTAATCATTTAAACTTAGATAATGATATTCACAGCCAATGTTATCTAGTATGCGAGTAATCGCAGCAATCATTGTTAGATCACGTATTAGGAACCCTCTAGGATCTACATATTGTTTGATGTATTCTTTGGGATAACTTTTTGCAATGCTACCATTGGTATGCCACATGCCATTTAGATATCTCGCTTCCCTCATCATTTCAGTCCACTGAATGATAATTAAATCGTCTTTGGTAAACTGATGACGCTCGTGCATCTCAACAAAATGATGAAATATAAAGTTGTTGGCTGCTCCACTTCTGCCGTAGTTATGATATTTGCCTGGAAACTTTAATCCAACAAAGTCACTCCACGTGGGCCACGCAAACGCAGTATAACTACAGCCAAAAGCAAAAAACCTTGCTGTCATCGTTTGTCAATAACCTTATCAACTAATCCATATTCAAGAGCTTCTTCGGCTGACATAAAGAAATCACGTTCCATGTCTGCTATCAGTTGATCGTATGTCTTACCCTTGCTGTTGTGTTTAGCATATATCTTTGTTAGAGATTCTTTCATCTTTTGAATCTCACGTGCTTGAATTTGAATATCAGTTGCTTGTCCACGAGCACCGCCGCTTGGCTGATGGATCATGTGACGAGCATTGGGCAACATAAAACGTTTGCCTGGAGCACCTGCTTGTGCTAGTAGACTGCCCATCGAGCAAGCCTGTCCCATAACATAAGTTGCCACATCACATTTGATAAACTGCATTGTATCGTAGATGCTCATGCCGGCTGTTACTACGCCGCCTGGGCTGTTAATGAATAGACTGATATCCTTGTCTGGGTTTTCGCTTTCCAAGAACAGCAATTGGGCAACAACCAAATTGGCCATATGGTCTTCTACTTCTCCATTGAGCATTACTACACGTTCTTTAAGCAAGCGACTGTAAATGTCGTAGGCTCGTTCGCCTTTGCTGGTTGACTCAATTACCATTGGTACTAAACTCATTTTCGATCCTTTTTGTTGATTAACTTATTAAGTGTACACTCTTTAATAATTATTGTAAAGAGTCTTGCGTTTCAAGTAAACTGAGCCTATAATGGTATTTTTGTAAATACTTGTTTAAGATTCACATCATGACAACCCTAGTTCTAAATGCAGACGCACAGCCTGCAACTCTATTACCGTTAAGCATAGTAGATTGGCAAGAAGCCATTCGTTATATCGTCTTGGACAAAGTATCAGTAATGAGTTGGTACGATGATTGGATTGTGCGCTCTGCTCGTTGGGAAACTCGTGTGCCAGCGGTTATCATGCTTAAAGAATACCAAAAACCAAAAGCCACTGTTCGATTAACCAAACGCAATATTTTTCTACGTGATCATTATGCTTGCCAATTTTGTGGCATAGCAGTTACAGATCAAACCGCCACGTTGGATCATGTACAGCCAGTTAGTCAAGGCGGTAAAAGCACATGGGTCAATTTAGCAACTGCTTGCAAGCCCTGTAACTATCGTAAGGCCAATCATACCAAAATGAAACCTGTGCGTGTGCCTTACAAACCAGACTATTGGGAACTTGTAGACAAGCGTAGACAGCGTGGATATACTATGGCTCACCCTAGCTGGGCAGACTATTTGGGTTAACCAATCCAAAATACCACTTGACAGGACCTTCGGGTCCTGTTATACTTTATACAGTGCGCAGAAACGGTTGGAGTATGCAGAGCACACAATTTGTTTAACAAGGACAAGACAATGAAACATAACACAACAGCCTTATTGGCTCAAAAACAGCAATCAAGCTGGAATCCAAAAATAGCTATTAAAAAAGCTCTAGCTCAATTTAGCATTAAGTTTGATGCTGAATCAGACTATATCGACCTGCGAACTATGTCGCAAAATTATGCTCACATGCATGATATTATCCCTGCAAACGACATTCATGAATTGATTGTTGCAGTGCTAGGACCAAATTATACCACACGGATAAATTCAAAATATGATCCGTTGTTTGGAAATGTTTGGAGCCCTCCAAACGTTCCAGGTGCAGGACCAAAGATGGATTATATTACTTGGGATCAAGTTTATCTATATTCTGTTTTTCAACGCGATGTATCCCCAAGACACATTGCAAAAATTCTAAAAGACTTTGACCACTCAGCAGTCATTATACCCTGTGCTATCAAATTTACTTGGCAAGGAAAAGTATATTACTGTATCTGGGACGGTCACCATACCATGCAAGTTTTAAAACTCGCAGGCTACACACAATTTCCTGTTTGGTATATTGATGTTGATAAAGTTGATTCCGCAACTATAACATCTGCAGGATTTGCCGATGATGAAGAAGGTCGTATCAAGTACGGCTGTTGGATTGCTGGACGAAACATGATTCGTATCAACAGTACAAACAAGCGTGGACTTGAGCATTATGACAAGTTTATGATTCTGCTTAATACACTAGATGCCAAAGCAGTAAAAATGAATCGAATCATTCAAACAACCAACTGTGTAGTTAACCGAAAAGCAAAGACTCCGGGTTCTTGGACACAGATTAATTCAGGTGAAGAATGTTATGACCTATTGCTAGGCAATGGATTGCCAAGTAACGGAGTGTTTTGGCAACATGCTCTAGAGTTTCACCGCAGGGTATGGCCTAAAGCACCGTTGGTGTTGGAGATGTTCCGCCCAATGAGTTATCTCTATCAAGCATTCAATTCTGGAAACTATGTTATTGATGCACAGTTTGACACAGAGCTTGAAAACATTATCACTGCTAGATATGGTGATCCAGAGACAGCACAAGAAGAGATTAAGAAAAGTTATAATGATGCAATCATAAACAATCTTGGACGTGGCCAACTGCTTAAGAACGATACTGCAATTGTAATGAACGGTCTTATTAATCTTTATAATCAAAGCTGTGGACGATTAGCTGTGCTTCCAACTTCTGATTATGTTTGGAGTGTGTAATGGCCAAATGGTTATACGCATTTAAAGACCCGATGGGTTCTGGTGATGTTAAAGTAGGCATCACCAGCAACCCAAAGATGCGACTTGGAGTCTATCAATGTTCTTACAGTGCCAAGAGTCATCGTGCTTGTTTTGATTATGTATGGGAAGGCCCGTCAAAGCAAATAGAAAGACTTGAACGTGTGTTAAAAGAACAATACAAATGGGAAATCGAAAGTGACAGGCTAGGTGAGTCTGAATGGATCACCGATATCACGATCGATAATCTTATCACAGTAGTGAATAGTGAAATACAAGGATGGCGATTCCACATTGCTCCGTTGGATTTTGAATTTCCAATTAAGCAAGATGATGTTAACTTTAAGATAGGCGGTGAAGAATGGCGAAAGTAAATCGTACTAAGTTTTATAAATTTGTAGGTGATGTCTTTGAACATTACGAACAAGATCGTAGTTCAAAAGAACGAACACACTCAGACAATGGCTGGCGCTTGCGTAATAAAAAATACGGACCAACGGCCACCTTTGCCAAACTGCCGTTAACTGAAACTCTAGAGCAACGTCCCTGCCCGCTCAAAGAAGGACAGCCTGGCATTTACATTCTACGTGACTCGGTGTTTCCACAGGGTTTTTATATTGGCAAGGGCAAAGACATCTATGATCGTATTTGGAAGCACGGTGTCAAACTAGACGGCACTGACAAATGGAACAAGGGCGTAGGAACTACAGAGAACTTTGCCAAATATCGCGAACTGCGTTTAGAAAAAGGATTAACAACCTGGGATGATGTTGAAGTAGCATTTTGGTTTACTGATAAGTTTGATGAGCTTGAAGATCAGCTTATGGGTGCATATGAAGCCAAGTATGGTATGATACCATTCTGTAATTCAACCGAAGAAAGTCTATTCCAAGTTTGGGATATTTAAGGCCACTTTTGCCAGACTTTTTGATCGGAGACCATAAGTATTAGCACAAGGAGAATTCTATGACCGTACAGGCTCAAACACAAAAAATATTAATCACAAACAAAATAGGCAGACAGATGTGGGTATGGGATAGCGACAGCTTCTATACTCAGCGACTACAAGCAGGACCTTACCAAAAGCAAAACCTTTTACATCTTCGCGAACTATGTCCTAGTCCACGCAAGATACTAGATATTGGTATGAACATTGGTATGAACACTTGGGAGTATGCAACCTTTGCTCAAGAGGTACACGGCTTTGAACCCGTGCCAAGTACATATCAAGTAGCACTAGACAACATTGCTCTTAACATTAATCACCAAGATCCTAATAACGGTTGGTGGAAGCAGCCAGACGGCACATGGGCAAGTCTTGCTGTGTCGGGCAAAATACAAACATACAATGTGGCGTTAGGTCCTGTCGCAAGCACCGTTGAAATGCACATTAAAAAGAACGACGGACACAATCGTGTAAGTAACGACGGCTATCAAACTGTTACCGGCAAGGCTGTTAAAGTAAACACAGGCTATCAGCGTGTTAGTGTTCCACAACTTACATTAGACAGCTATAACTTTACAGATGTTGACATTATCAAGATTGACGTAGAAGGTTATGAACTTAATGTGTTAGAAGGTGCAACCAATACTATTGCTACTAATCGCCCAATCGTACAGGTCGAGTGTGTTGAAACACAACCTCGTGCATTTGGTAAAACCATACAGGACTTAATGGATTTCTTTAATACTCGTAACTATGTTATTACAACTGCGGACGGAGTAGTTCGTGGTAAAGATTGGTGTTATGTTAAAAAGATGATGGATCGTTTTATGATTCCTGCAGAACGAACAGATCTGTATGATCCAAATAATGTAGAAACCGTTACTTCTAGCACATTTACCGAATTGTTCACTGAAGAATAGTTCTTGACTTTTCTACCAAATGATGCTATACTATTGTTATAGTAAACGATTAGGAGCCACGTATGCGTACACAACCAGAAGTAATTATTCAAAGTCTAGAAGCAGATAACTCACGACTTGCCAAAGAAGACATCCTTGCCAAAGCGATGGATGAAGAGCTTGATGAGTTTTTTGAGGGGCTGCGCATGGCTTTAGATAAACTCTATACCTTTGGTGTTAAGCAGGTTCCTATTAAAGAAGAGGAAGGTGGACAGGGATTGTCTTGGCCTAACTTCTTACAGTTAGCTGATGCGCTGTATCGACGTAAACTAACAGGACACGCCGCACGTGATGCTATTAATCTAGCAATGGGTGTAGCAACTAAGCCTCAATGGAACGATTGGTATCGCCGTATTCTTATCAAAGACATGCGAGCAGGCTTTAGCGAAAAGACAGTTAACACTGTTGCAAAGAAAGCCAAGAAACCACAGTACGCTGTTCCTGTGTTTGATGTACAACTGGCCCACGACGGTGCTAATCACGAAAGCAAGATTACAGGTGTTAAACTAGTTGAGCCTAAACTAGACGGTGTTCGTTGTATCACTGTTGTAGATTTTGAATCTAGAACTGTTGTACAGTATACTCGTAACGGTAAAGTATTAGAAAACTTCAGCCATATTACAGACGGTATCCTAGCCAACATTGATGAGCTGGGACGTAGTTATATTTTGGACGGTGAGGTAGTTAGCAATTCATTTAACGACCTTATGAAGCAGGTTCATCGTAAGGATAACGTACAGGCACAAGATGCCCGTTTAATGTTGTTCGACATTGTGCCACTGGTAGAGTTTAAAGCTGGCCAGAGTGTGATGGCACAACGTCGACGTTCTAATCTGTTGCGTTCATTTAAAAATCTATTTGAACAAATGGGTCATATTGATATTATTCCACAAAAGGAATTTAATCTAGATGTGTTCACTGATGAAATAGAATTTAAAGACTACAACAAGGAAATGGTTAATGCTGGTTTTGAAGGCATTATGATTAAGGACCCAGAGGCAAAATATGAGTGTAAGAGATCAACTAGCTGGCTTAAGCAAAAGCCTTTTATTGAAGTGTCTTTGGAAGTCACAGCAGTTGAAGAGGGCACTGGAAGAAACGTTGGAAAACTTGGTGCATTGGTCTGTGAAGGTGTCGACGATAATAAACGCATTGTCGTCAACGTTGGCTCCGGTTTTACTGATGCTGATCGTGCTGAGTATTGGGAGTCAAATAATGATGTCATTGGGCAGGTTGTAGAAGTACGTGCCGATGCTGTTTCACAAAATCAAGACGGCACATATAGCCTGCGCTTTCCTCGATTCTTACGTTTTCGTGGATTTAAAAAGGGCGAAAAGATCTAAGGATTATAGCCAACTGCTCACAGCCTGATGGCTGCTGAGCGTTGTAGCATTGTCCCAAATCAATTCAACTGGCTGTTCGAACAGCCATTCTGGCCCTAGGTTCTCTGCCAATAGCCAACTGTTGTTATGGTTCCAGGGCGGCATACCATCTATCTCACTTTGTAGTTGATTCTTACCCCAACTGCAATAGCCTAGCATCAATCTAAAGTGTTTAGGAAAATTGCCATTGGCTAGGTCTCTAAACATTTCTACGTTTGATGTCATGGCCCACTCGTCATCAACTGGTACTGTATGTTCGCAACTCCACCCTGCATCGTGTAACATCCAAACAGTGTTTGGACTTACAGGGCCGCCCCAATATAACGGAAAGTTTAAGTTGGTATCAATACCTAATTCGGAAATGATATCTTGTAGTGTGTGCTCTGTTGGACGATTAACACAAAGAGCAAAGCTGCCGCCTTTATGATCATGTGTGAGCATTAAGACAGATTTTTTAAATCTAGGATCTGGAATCCTAGGCGGAGCGATTAAAAGGTCCGAGCTTTTTGGTGTCATGACCAGTCTGGTAATGGGCCGCCGTATTTTTTGCCCTTGATTTTCTTGCCGCGGACTTTGACTCTTTCTGAACCTACCTTGTGACTCTTGCCACCTTCACGGCTGCGATAGCCTTGACTTTTACATGATGCCAATTGACTAGCACCTAATGCACTATCTGGTTTTCCTGATGTGCAAAGATCTCTACTGGCCGGTTCTTCATCTACAACACTTTCATCTAATCCCTTATCACCCATTTCGTCTAGGTCGCTGTCAGTTGCGGAACTGCCGTTAAACATCAGGTCGTCGTTGATTGGAAAGTCAAGTTCGAGAAAGCGTTCTGGCAGTTGACTGTTGCTGATAATAAAGTCTAGCTCTTCATCTGTTGGATGTACTTTTAATAATACTTTAGCAGCCTCATCATGAGCTTCACCGTTTTCCCATACGTTGATATCGTAATGGTTTTTATACAGTTCAGCAACGGCCTGCATGACCTTGTGATAGTCTGTTGTGAATATGTTTTCGGTAATGATTTCTGATATTTTCATAGTTTAACTCAATTGTGCTACAGCATAGATAGCAGTAACCAACGCTGTTTTTAATTCTAGGTCGTCTGCTTCTTCATCTAGTCTATCCATACGAACTAGGTCTCTACATAGTTCTTCGTACTCTGGACGAGTAATACCGCCTGCATTATATTGCTCAGTAATCTGCACAGCAAAGGCCGCACGTTCAGCTGCCCAAGGACGTCCACATCCTGCAATGTTACGTAAATCGTCTAACATTAGAATCTCCCCAATATGGCTGAAGCCGCTGACTTAGCCTGAGTTTGTAATAGTTTCTTTTTGATTTCGCAGTAGCCTTTAGAACCCTGTCCTTCAGTGCTACGCTTTACCCAATCAGCAACTGACTCCTGCATGGGTGCAATAATTTTCTGTACATCTTGTTGGCGTCCTCCCTTGCTTTCACTGTACAGTTCAAACCAACGTAGGTCTGACTGTAGCTGTTGTGCCTGGGGCAACTGAGCCTGTTCGCAATTGATCATGTCAGTCTTTAGTCTAACATCAACAATTTTAGCTGATTGATTATCGTCCCAAAAGCTGGGAATCATGTTGGCTATTGAAGCACAACCTGTTAACGATATTAATGTTATGATAGCAAGTAATCGACGCATCAAGTATTTACTCTCGCAGCAGGAAATTAATGCAGTGTGAAATTAAGCGAGATGCTTTCGTTATCTGTGCAGTTGGGTTCAATACGATGGCTTAGCCATGCAGGCCATAACACCATGCGCCCTACTTTTGGTGGAATGTATTGTACAGGCATGGTCTGACCATCGTATGGAAACATACCTAATGCTGATGCATGATTGGGATTGTTAAAACGTAGGGCTCCGTCTTCTCCGTTGGTCTGATAATAGTAAACTCCACATACCCTAGCTTCTGCGTTGAGGTGATCAAACTGGAAACCGCCCTTCTTGTACCAAGTGAACCAACTGTCTTTTAGTCTTAGATCCAAGCCCTGATAGCCGATTTCACCTAGATATTCCACTGTGGCTCTGACAATGCCCTTGGCAGTGTTTTCTAACACAAAGCTCATGATGTCTTGATTTCTGCCCGGCTTGAAGGTTGTGCTGACGTTATCACCCCAGGGTGCTGCCATTGACGAATTCAATATATTGGGTAAATTCTTTGTGATCTCTGCTTGAATGTCAGCAAGCTCTCTATCTTCAAAATCTAATACTAAAACGGGTACTGCGAAAAAATCCATTGCGGGCATAATCAATCCTTAAAGTGTAAGTATGTACTCAAAATGTACTTAGTGTTTATTGTGGGCATCAGCCCTCTATGTGGGAACTGCCAATTGGGTGGAAACAGTACCATGCGCCCTTGTTCAGCTGAAACGGTAAACTGTTCCTGTGGAAACTCTGTACCAGCTTCGTTGTTATTGAGATAGATCAAACAGGCTATAAATCTACAGGCGTTGTCACGATTGCCCTGATCTACATGCAGCCTAAATTCGTGTACGTTGGGCTCATAGCTCTTGACTCGTATGCCTTCCATAGACCATACCTGCGGAGTCATTAGGTAAGGGTCCCAACGAGCTCGATAATCGGTTGTCATTTCCACCACTGTTTGGGCTATGCTGTCTGTCAGTGGGTTCCAACGTCTAGCTCTGGCTTCTAGTTTGGGGTTCCATTTGCCCTGCCCTCGTTGATCATAAGTTTCTAGCTCTATGTAACGATCCCCGTCGTGGTGATGCAGTGTGTGATCACGCTTGAACTCTGCGATGATCTGCTCGCAGAGTTCCGAGCTCACAGCGTTGTCAATCACCCTGATGAAATTGTTGTCATAAAAAACCGCCATGCACTATTTAATGCACAGCGGCTGTGACTGCGTTGAACCTGATTACAGTGGAACTTCTTCCCAAAGCAGTTTGCCTGCTACTGAGAATGCTGTGGCTGTTGTGGTGTTTAACAGTGCAATTACGCCACCTGGTGGCACAATCAAACCACCCTCAAACAACTGGATGCCGCCAACGCTGGGCTGTAGTGTAGTTGAACCTAAAGTGGTATAGGTAACAGCACCCATGGTGTTGAAGTCTGCTGTTTCCATTACCACTAGGTTATTGGTCAGCCCAGTTAGTGCTGTTGTTCCAGTGAATGTTTTGACCTGACTGCCCTGTTGTGTTAGACTCTTACGGTTCCAAGGTGCACCACCTGTGGTAATACCTGAATTGTTAACACTGACTGCCCAAACAAATGCGCCTGGAGCAGCACCTGAGGTTAAGTTGTTGGCCATTACCTGTAGGTTAGCCTTGAGCAGGACCACGTTGTTGGTGTTGTTTATAGGATTCCATAGGCCCAGTATAGGAGTACATGAAGCTGTTAATGTACCAATTTGATTGGTAGAAGTCAGTGCTGCCGGAGCTGTTTGCCCAGTGCTGAATAGGTTGCCACGATAGGTCTGCTCATAGTAAAGACCATGTAGTTCTGATACGATAACTTCGCCTAACTGTCCTTGACGCATACTAGGATTCGTGCCAGCTCCCAGCGATGTATTACCCGATTGTGGGCCCACTTGTCCTTGAATAATCATTTCATGCTCTCCTAGCTGATATTATTTTTTGTGTATTCTGCACGTAGATTGTCTACGTCTCTGTTATCAATATTTAGCCCTTGAGCCAGTATTTGATTCATTACCTTAAGCTCTGTGAGTATTTGAAATTGCAGTTCTTGTGCTGTGACATCCTGTGCTAGATCCATTTCATAATAGACATTGATCACATCAGTAGCACTATGGCTAGCAGTGGCCACTTCCAGGGTCACTACCCCACGATTGACAGCAGTGACTCCATAGCCTATAGCACCTGGTGCATACAGTATAGCATTGCGTGTGACGTTGATAACTCCGTAGAGCCGGTTGATGTTGAATGTGCCTAGGGTACGAAAGTCCAATGTACCTAGGGTGGGGTTAAACTGTGGCTTATACTGTATTAATGATTTCATATTAGAATGCTAGTCCTAGTGCAAACACCTGAGGCTCAGTGGCTATGCGTTGTCCGTTAAGGGTACCTACTCCAACCAGTGTAGGGTTCTGGGGGTCACTGCGCTCTACAGTAAACGCCAAGTTATATGTGCCTGGGCTAGGGTTAGATACAGACACACTAGAGCCCACACCATAGTTGACTGTGCTGGTAGAGCCCACAGTGATCACGGGTGGGGGTCCTATCACATAGCCTGCATCACTGGTATGCTGATCCTCGTAGGTTACTATTAGATTGCCCAGTTCATTCACTGACAAGTCTATAACACCCGGGCCAGGTTCACCCTGCTCACCACGTTGCGGAGCCAGTTCTATAATAGTAGTAGTGTCCTGCCCTGTGGGGGTAATAACAGGCTGTAGAGTGGCAGAGACCAGTGCATCACCAGCGGCTGTGACCACATGTGCTAGATCCGCAGTGATAGTGTTATAACGTGTTTGTCGCCGAGCTATTCCCGCCTGTATGTTCAATTCAAACTGAGCTAGCCAAGCTGAGTTCCAAGCACGACTGTTAGTGTACTGAGTAGAGCCTATGCGCAAGCTGGCAATGGTCTGTGGCGACTCCACGACAGGCACACTGGGTACTGTTACTTCTTCTGGCAGATACTTTATGTGTAGCTGTTGTTGTACCGCAGTGAAACTGACTCCAGGGGCTGCAAGAGTTAATTGTTGTAGTAGATCTAGACTGAATGTGATCATATAGTGTATTTATAGGCTCGTTTGGATAGCGAGGATAATTCACGGGCAGCTCGAAGAGCTGCGCGAAGCGCAAAAATTTTCAAGCAAATTCCAATAATTATCTGCGTATATTATATGTAGCTCTTCTTGTGCGCTATGCGTAGTCCCGAATCCATTAACATGACTAGGCTGGCAACGGCCTCAGGTACATAAAAGTCCAAATGGCCAGCGGCACCTGCATGACATGATCCTCCTGCGCTCTGTACCAGTGTCCAAACTCGTTCTGGATCAACTCTACAGCGATATGGATCGTAGGTAATACAGTATAGTGTTATGTAAGATTCTAACATGGCGCCCCCGGAGTCTTATACTAGTATGTATTCAAAAGCGTGTAAATATCGATATGGACAAAGACACAAAACGCATAGTAGAAATCATTGTAATGGATGAACTCTATTACTGTGTGCTACTGTTAGTGATGTGTGCCCTGTGCTTTGGATTGGGTATGATCGCTGGTATACTATATAGCGAGTTGATATGACTAAGAACGCTGCGCGAGCCCTAGAGGATTATATATGCTACTGACAGTATACTACATAGTACACAAAGATACAGGTGAAAGACTGCGCTACTATAAGACTCGTGCTGGCGCACGAATCGCCCAACATGCTCGTAACTCGCATTTGGGCTTTGATAACAGAATAGAACGAGTAGAGCTATACGACAACTGTGAAGTAGAACAGTATCTTCTGCCGGACGGCACAGTGGTGACGGGAACATACTGCATAGTAGAAGATACAGTAGAACAAATGGACTTAACTATAGGCCCCGCTGCGTGATTGTGCGCATACGTATATGATGTGCATAGTGTGATTTACTGTAGGATTACGCTGGATTTTCTGTAGAGAACAGGCTCAGTAAGTGTGGTTTTGCGTGGTAAAGTGTGATTTACTGTCAGTGATAGAGTATGCACCCTGCGTATAGGCCCCGCTGCTGTGGTATTGGTACGCGACACAGTAGTAGAAAGTGCAATAAAGTGTGGAATTGTGTAGAATTGTGTGACCATTTGAGCATAGCCAGTCATTCCACCGTTCTTAATAATTTTTTATTATATCAAATCTATCTCTACTCTGCTCAAACGGTTCGGATTCAGGGTTTCTTCCACAATGATCTACAATAAAAGTACCGTGATCAACCATATACCAGTGCGTATACGGTGATCAAACGGTGGCCCCGCTGCGTAAATATATACATGATCTCCGTTGATGAAGCCACAAGAGTCTTATACACTGTACTATGTACTCGACAGTATACACCCGCGGGTTACTATACAGTAGTACAGTATAAGAGTGATCCCTTATACAGTGTACAAGATACTGAGTTTACTTTAGATCCCATTCTAAATCATCCAAAATTTATCACGACTAACATAGGCCCCGCTGCTTGACATTATCAAAGTTTGACTGTATAATAACTACATGCTTAAGAAGCGAAGATTATCACAGTCAAGAGAGGACCCTATGACATTACCAGATGAACGCTATCGTGCTGTTGTACAAACACAGCAGTTCTTACAGGATCTCTGCAGTGCAGCAGCTACTCCACGTGTACCTCGGGAGATCCGGCAGCGAGCATTAAGTCTGCTGCGACACTTTCCTTCTGATTATGATTTGGATCGTGCCAGCGAAAGTGGTGCGCAGCATGTGTTCCAGAAGCGGATGGAACCCTTGTACAAGATGGTATTACAGAAGAGCCTAGAGGATCAAGTAGATGAAGATTACAAACTTTAAAAGTCGTGCAGCAGCTTATGCACCGCCACGTGGGTGGGAGTGGGATTTCTCAGCTGAAGAGATCGTACGTATACCCGAGGATCAATCAGGGTTTCGTCCAGATGCGGATCAGATTGGACCAGAGGAGATGGAACGGTTCTTTGCAGCATTGGAATCAGCTGCTGACACAGCTATAGACCCCGATCAGTTCAGCAGCACATGGACACGTGATCAGAACAACAGCGCAGCAGCACAGGACAAGGGGCATCCACTCAAGGGCACGGGGCTGGCCTAGCAGCATCGATACGGGCCCTTAGCTCATGTTGGTTAGAGCAGTGGACTCATAATCCATTGGTGCCCAGTTCGACTCTGGGAGGGCCCACCACAACACGTTCGTGAACAGCGAACAACCCTAGCCGCAGTAGGGTCGATCCAGGAAGGAGAGTGCCGCAGCGGATCGCCAAACTGTGGCTTTTTTGCACCAAAATAACGGTTGACATCGGGCCCAATCGGTGTTATACTATATGCATAGTAAGAGATTGGAGCGAACAATGTCACGTAAACCCAGAGTAGATCGTAATCATATCATATATGAGATCGTCACACCCCAAGGGTCCTACATCGGCGTTACTGCCAAAACCGAATCAACAGTACTAAAGAGCCTGCGTAGCCGTGCTGCCAAGCACTTCTATCGTGCCAAAACAGAAGCCAAAGATTGGCTGTTGTGCCAATACCTGCGTACACTGGACGACAAGCTGGCCATAGACATACGTGCCGTAGAAATGGTACGTGGTAAAGCGGCAGCACATCGCCGAGAAGTAGAACTGCGCAGACAGTTCAAACCCGCACTTAACACTGACACACGAGGAGATTGACATGCGCTATTATGACACACTGGCAGAATACACGCGAGCAGGCTTTGACATCATCGTAGACAAGACCTGGGAAGACTTGCCCCTAGAGGACCTGTTCGACACCGGCCTAGACCCAGACACGGGCCTGCCCTACTACGATGTTCAGCAGATGGCACGTGACATTGACTCGGGCAAGCTGGACTACTTCATGCTCAGGGTCCGCGCCATGTACGAGGACGTGGAACTGGCTGTTAACTATGTAGGGGGCTTTGTCTACGAGGATGCTGCAGAAGTCTTGCGGGATGGAGTCGCTGAGGACATGATCAGTGAGACCATCGAGGACGCCAAAAAGCGAGTAACCCAGATACTTGAAGGGTTATCTAAAATACCGGTTGACAACGTGACAGTTTGAGCATATAATATACACTTACTTAACAACATGGAGCGAAGCATGGAACAAGCACAGAGAGAGTATTTTGTACGTCGTCTTAACGAAATTGCACAGGCCAAGGTTGAGGCCAAGGCTGTAGCACTATTTGGTCCTACTGGCCGTCCGCAACAGCCTACATGGGGCATGGTGTTTGAAGGCATTGCGTCCGGAGAGATCACCCTTAAAGAGGAAAAGCGGGACTACACTGGTCCTTACCTTAACCCTACAGACGTTGAGTGGCCTGCTATGGAAGCAAAGTCTGCAGAGCTAGAGGCTTACAAGACTACAGTAGCACAAGAGCGCCAACGAGCTGAGGACTCTGCTATGTTGGATGCAGATGCACAACAAGCCCTTACTGCTTTCCAGGGTATTTAAAAAAGAGGTTGACACGGGCTCCGGCCCGTGTTATAATCTAGGCTTACACACACTTAATAGGAGCGACGACTATGGGTACCAGAGCACTTACTTTTGTATACGATGGCGAAACGCCCATCATCAACATGTACCGTCAATACGACGGCTACCCCAGCGGACACGGACAAGAGCTAGCGGAGTTCCTTACACAGGGCAAGCTGGTAAACGGTTTGAGTGGCAAGAACGAAACAGTATTCAACGGCATGGGCTGCTTGGCAGCACAGATGATCGCTAACTTCAAACAGACCCCCGGCGGGTTCTACATCCACCCTGTAACAGACACTGAGTGCGGGCAGGACTACGAGTATCACGTCTACGAACGTGAGAATGAGCTCCGTGTACGTGTTACCAATCGCGGCTTCAACATGTTTGGGCTTACGATGGATGACACCAACGAGACTCTGTTCGACGGTAACGTGATCGAGTTCCTGGACTACTGCAACCCTGAGAAGGAACAGTTTGAAGTTGATCTTACAGAAGGCCAAGCTGTTGGCCGTGGCTGAATAACAACAGGGCCAAAACAGGGGTTGACAAAGCCCTTGTTTGAGTGCATAATAGAGACTTACTAACAAACATTGGAGCGAAAACAATGCCAGCAATTATCGAAATAGCAGAGGGTACTTACAAAGTTCGCGGACAAGACGTGTCTATGAGCGGTATCCGTTTTGAACTAGTAGAAGGTTTCAAAGAGGGTGTTAACGGTGGCTATGTTACTGTTGACGGCTCAACTGCTAACCCTAGTAGCTCAGGTATCCCTGATCGCAAGATCCGTATCAAATGCATTAGCGCACAGAGCTACGTGGTCGTGGCAGGGGACGTCAGTGCCTCACCCGTAGGAGAAAAGAGTTTGGAACAGATCAAAGTGTCAGACGCTGTTGTAGCGCACGAAACGGATGAAGAGATCATCGAGCGTACTCGCAACCGTTTTGCCGTGTTAACAGAGATGACTAAGGCTGTGAAAGCTGGTACTGTTCGTGCTATGATTGTCACAGGGCCCCCAGGCGTGGGCAAGAGCTTTGGTGTTGAAGAAGTACTAAGCAAAGACGATCTGTTTGACGTAATGGGTCAGCGTAAACCCAAGTATGAAGTTGTCAAGGGCGCAATGTCCGCGATTGGCTTGTACAGCAAGCTCTATCAATACAGCGAGAAGGGCAATGTTATCGTGTTCGATGACTGTGACTCAGTGCTGTTAGATGACTTGTCGCTGAACATTCTTAAAGCGGCTTTGGACAGTAGCAAGAAGCGTACCATTTCGTGGAACACGGACAGTCGTGTACTGCGAAGCGAAGGAGTGCCAGATCGCTTCGAATTCAAAGCAGGTGCTATCTTTATCACCAACATCAAGTTTGAGAATGTGCGTAGTAAGAAACTGCAGGATCACTTGGCGGCACTAGAGTCACGCTGTCACTATATCGACTTGCAAATGGACACAGATCGTGAGAAGGTGCTCCGTATCAAGCAGATCGTTGAAGACGGCATGTTGGACTCATACGAGCTTGAGGATGTACAGCGCGATGAAGTTGTAGACTACATTGTAGAGAATCGTGCTAAGATGCGTGAGCTCAGCTTGCGTACGGTACTGAAGGTAGCAGACTTGCGTAAGAGCTTCAGTGCTAATTGGAAATCTATGGCAGAAGTAACTGTTATGAAGAGAGGTGTGTAATGTACGACGGTCCAATCAAGGAGTGCCAATACATTGGTGCTGAACAGAAGGAGTGGCCGTATACATTCTGCGGCCAAAAGAGCATAGAGGGCAAGAGCTACTGTGCTGAACACTATCATCAGATGTATCGTAAGGGATCCAGCAACACGGGTGCCAAGCGTATGGAGAAGCTGATAGAGAAAGAGTTGGCAGAACTCGAACTGCACAAACTAATCGCCGAACAAGAGGCGGACGTGGAGGACGTAAATGTTTAAGACTTTGGGTGTCGCGATAGCGGCAGTGTTGGTATTGATTTTAGTAATTGCGGGACCGTTCTTTGTAATTTGGGCCTGGAATACTCTGTTTGGATCGGTGTGCGCAATCGACTACACCTTCTGGACATGGGCGGCAACCTTGATCTTGGGCACGTTTATTCGTAGCCCGGTTAAGATTTCCAAAAAGAGTTAAATCGGTAATATGCGATTTGACAAGGGTAATGGTAAGGCTTTATACTAATAAAATGCTGATGAACTTCAGCTATAACAATAAAGGAAAAAGGCAAATGAAACGTATTTCTAAAAATACAAAAACTTTCAAAGTGTTTAATGCACTTTACAATGGCGCTTCTCTAACACAGAGCCAAGCCACTAAGCAATTCGGCGTAGGTAACTTGGCCGCTGAAGCTTCACGTATCCGTCAACATGGTTACGCTGTTTATGCCAACAACCGCAAGGCTGGCAATGGTGTGACTGTTACCGAATACGTAATGGGCAAGCCATCACGCGAAATCGTTGCACTTGGTTACAAGGCTAAGGCAGCTGGTTTCACTTTAGAAACAATCTAAAGTAACCGTTTCAAACAGACAAGCCGATTCGCTCCCGGGGAGTCTTTTGAGGGTGTTGTAGAAATACAACACCTTTTTTCTTGGCCGGCACTCCCTGGTTGACAAATTGGATACATAGTGTTATAATAGACACATACTAAGAGATTAGGAGCGAGAATGCAATTCACAGCAGAACAGGTATGGGGTTTAGCCGTAGCCGCAGATCGTATCAACGGTGGCTACTTCAAAGACGCTCAGTTCGCAGAAGATATGGTAACAGTCCTGCGAACAGCCAACAAGACCCTAGTCAAAGGTTGGCTACGCGAGGGCAACTTCTCAGCTGCAACAGCAGCAGACATCACCCAGGGACAAGAGATCCGTCATTACTTCAACGGCCTGCTGCTGAAGGAACTGTCCGGGAAGATCAACGACTTCGAGCGTCAGGCACTGCGTATCGCCCAAAAGGACGAGTTCACAGGGCGCGACATGCTGGACTTTGCCATCATCAGCTGCTTGCCAGCTGCTATGCTGCGAGAAGAAAGCCGTAAGGAGCTAGACAGCGAGATCCGTAGCTCCACCCAACTGAGTGCTGCTGTAGGAGATCGCGTCCAGGGAGAGATCGAAGTGATCAAGAGCTTCTACAGTAAGGACTACAACAAGTTCCGTATCACTGCCAAGCTAGGGGATTCGTTCGTGGACTTCTGGTTCGGAACAGCGTTAGAGGGCCGTGTGGGAATCAAGGGCAAAGTAAAAGCCCAGCGTGGCAATAATACAACACAATTAAACTTTGTGAAAACTACCGGTTGACAGCAAAGCAATTTGGTGTTATACTTATGATACTGAGAAAGTAATTGTTTAACCCGTAAACTTAAAGAGGTCTTAAAATGGCAAAAAACACAGATCAAAGCATTCGTCTAGTTGGCCCAAAAGCCGCTAAGAAAGCAATCCGCAAAGCACTAACCACACGCCGTCCTGTGTTCCTTTGGGGCCCTCCAGGCATTGGCAAGAGTGATATCGTCAAACAGATTGGCGATGACGCAGGACGCGAAGTCGTTGACGTTCGACTAGCCCTGTGGGAACCTACAGACATTAAAGGTATTCCTTATTACAACAGTGACATGGGCAAGATGGTGTGGGCTCCTCCAGCAGAACTGCCTACAGACCCAGAGTCTACTGCAATCATCTTCTTGGATGAATTGAACTCTGCTCCTCCGGCTGTTCAAGCCGCGGCATATCAGTTGGTGCTTAATCGTCGAGTTGGCACATACAGTTTGCCTAAGGGTGTTGACATCATCGCGGCAGGTAACCGCGAAGGTGACCGTGGCGTGACATACCGTATGCCTAGCCCACTGGCTAACCGCTTCATCCACTTGGAAGCCAAAGTAGACTTTGACGACTTCCAGGACTGGGCTACCCTTAACAAGGTGCATCCAGAGGTTGTGGGTTATGTAGGCTTCGCCAAGCAGGACTTGTATGACTTTGACCCTAAGGGTTCTTCAAAGGCATTTGCAACTCCACGCTCTTGGGTGTTCGTTAGCGATTTGCTCAAAGATGACGACACTGATCAGGATACCCTGCACAACTTGATCGCTGGTGCGATTGGTGATGGTTTGAGCGTTAAGTTTATGGCTCACCGCAAGATTGCAGGTAAACTGCCTAAGGCAGAGGACATCCTCGACGGTAAGGTCAAGGACCTGCAGATCAAAGAAGTGTCAGCGATGTATTCATTGACAGTCTCTTTGTGCTATGAGTTGAAGGACCGTGCAGAGAAGAAAGCCAAAGGTTGGGATGCTATGGCTGACAAATTCTTCCGCTACATGATGGATAATTTCCCAACTGAGTTGGTTGTGATGGGTGCTAAGACAGCACTTACCAACTATGACTTGCCACTGGACGCAACTAAGATGGAGTCGTTTAGCGAGTTCCACAAGCGTTTTGGTAAGTATGTTTTGACTGCTATGGAGAATTAAGACCTCTAACATAGCACGGGCGGGGGGCTTCTCAGGGCTTGCCCGTCCACCTTTTTTGGTTGACAGATGTGTAGAACGATGCTATAATATACACATACTAAGGAGAGCGAACAATGAATGATCCAATCGTAGAAAAACTAACAACTGCCCGTATCGGCTTATTGCTCAAAGCACCGTTCTTTGGCAACATGGCAACCCGTATGCGTTTAGTCCAAGCAGACGACTGGTGCCCTACTGCGGCAACTAACGGTCGTGACTTCTATTACAATACAGAGTTCGTTAAGAAGCTCAGCACAAAGAAACTAGAGTTCCTCTTTGGGCATGAGATATGTCACTGCATCTTTGATCACTTTGGTCGTGTTGGATCACGCGATCGTCAGCTCAGCAACATAGCACAAGACTACGCTGTGAACCAGATCCTTGTAGACGAACGCATTGGTGAGAAGATCACTGAAGTTAAGATCTGTTTAGATAACAAATATCGCGGCTTGGCTTGGGAAGAGATCTACGATCAATTGTATGAGAAAGCAGAAAAGATCTCTATGCCACAACTGCTTCAGCAACTGGGCGACTTGTTGGACGAGCACATTAACGAAGAAGAAGGTGCCGGTGCTGGCGACAAGGAAGGCAAAGACGGCAAAGGTAGCGGCGGTAAGCCTAGCCTTACTAAAGAAGAAGCACAGGCTATCCGTGACGAGATCAAACAGGCTATGGTGCAAAGTGCCGCGGCGGCTGGTGCTGGCAAAGTTCCTGCAGGAATCCAGCGTATGATCAAAGACATGACAGAGCCTAAGATGGATTGGCGTCAATTGGTTCGTCAAGAGATCCAGAGCATTGTGCGTAATGACTTCTCCTTCCAGCGTTTCAATCGTAAGAGTGCTCACTGTGGCGCAATCCTTCCAGGCATGAAGGAAGCAACTACAATTGACGTAGGCATTGGTATTGATATGTCAGGTAGTATTGGCGAAGAGGATGCTTCAACCTTCTTAGGTGAGATCAAAGGCATTATGGATCAATACGAAGACTTCAAGATCAACTTGTGGTGCTTTGACACAGCCATTTACAATCATCAAGAGATCACACATGACAACAGTGAAGACTTGATGGACTATGAACCTCAGGGTGGTGGTGGCACAGACTTTGAAGCCAATTGGGAGTTTATGAAAGAGAACGGCATTACTCCTAAGAAGTTCATTATGTTCACAGACGGCTACCCATGTGGTAGTTGGGGTGACGAGGACTACTGCGATACAATCTTTATCGTTAAAGGTAACACAGAAGCCAAAGCACCGTTCGGCGAAACTGTTATCTACGAGAAAGAAGTGGCTTAATGTTCTACGGGTGGCTGTTGGCGGAAAACTTTACTGTCCTAGGATACAGCCTTAATACAGAGAAAACCATGCGCGGTGCCAACTCTGTGCCCACCTATACAGGAGTGCCAGGGGGTGTGGCTAAAAAGCCACACTCTGCTATTAGGCCCCGCTGCTACACGTATGCGTATATCTAGGTCTTGACATCTAGATAGATTGGTGCTATAATACACTTACACTAACAGAGATAGGAGCGGTTATGGAAATGATCTTAGTATTCTTAGCAGGTATGATTGTCATGGACGTTATGTGGGCTTGGCGTCTTGGCATTCCTCAAACGATGTACGCGATGTGGAAGTACAAACGAGCCCTTCGTAATCAACCTCAACCTAACTTCGAGGAGTAATCATGAGAGCATTTATCTTTGGTACAATCTTTGGGCTTGTGTTAGCAACTGTGGGGTTCTCTGGAATCGCACGTATGCTAGACAAGGGTGTTGACACTGTTAAAGAGAAATCTGTGGAGATTGCGCGATGAGCATGTTGAAAGAAGTAGCATACGATATCGAGCAACTGTATATCGAAGGTGAGCATCCTACATCTATCGCTCGCAACTTGGGCATTCCATTGAGCTTGGTATACGATTGGCTCCAAGACACACATGTCGACGAGGGCGATGAATACAGCCCACACGGGACTATAAATAGTTGATATGAGCAAACTGGAATATCTAGCACGTCCGTTAGTGGCATTTGATCCTAGCAATAAGGATCACCGTAGATATTATGCAGAGTTTCTAGAATACGGCGGATGGGGCATGAGCCCTGTCCGTTTTATCTGCCCAGAGGATCATGGTATGGATCTACCTACTATGATCCAGCATAGCTTGATCCGCTACTACGTTGAGCGAGAGTTCGGGGGTGGCAAACTGGCACGAGCACGTTCCGACGTCATGAAGGAAACAGCAGACGCGATGTATAAGGAAGCGGGCAGGCTACGCAAAGAAGCTTCAGCTCTACTAAAACCCAGACGTTCGTAGGGTCTTTTCCAAACCGATTGACAACTTGACATTTTGGTGCTATACTATGGGTATAGACAATAAGGAATGTTCATGCCGAAATTCAAATTCGAACTATACCGAAGAAGCATCACGTGTGAAACCTATTGGGTCGAAGCTGACACCGAAGAAGAAGCCATAGAGAAAGCCGGCAACTGCGAAGCTGAGGGCCCGGATCTAGAGTTCCTCGATTGGTACGATGACAACTACGTGGTGGAAAGCAAGGAATGTATTGACCCTTTATACGTCATGGTTAAAGACTACAAATCGGTTGACAGTTTGGATGTTTGATGTTATACTATAGGTATAGTGAATAGTTAGGAGCGAAGATGATTGAAGAACAAGAAAGAGTTTTAAAGATCCTTAAGGGATGGCAGTGGGACCGTAAGCAACACGGTTGCCTGTTTGATCGTGGCAGTGCCGATTCATACTACGGTCGATCACGTGATCCGCACTATGGTGGTGTGGGTGGCAACAGTGGTGCCCGTGTTGAGTCGCTGACTGCTGAAGAAGTAGCAGAGTATCAAGCAGGATACACCTACAACGAACTCTACGGCGATCGTAAGGATTACTCCTGATGGAAGCGTTGAGAGAAACCACTGGGGGACAGTTTCACCCTCATGTCTATCTCCTAGATGGGACAACACTGGTAGCCTACATTAAGGCTGGCACACGGAGTCCCATCTACTTCAAGAAGGGAATCAAAGGCTTCGACAAGCGAGGCAGACAGTTTGAAGCAGTTAAACCAAATCCATTTAAAGAAAGTAAATCAAATGCAATCACAATCACTGGTTCTAAGGGTCAAGTCTACACAGTCGACCCAGACGCAAAAACCTGCTCTTGCCCAGGATACACTTATCGAGGTACCTGCAAACACTTGGCAGAACATGGTTGACTTTTTGTCCAAATGACTGTATAATAAACATATTAACAACACATAGGAGCGAACTATGCCAAATTGGTGCAACAACAACTTAACACTGCAACACGAAGACCCTGCAATGATCAAGCGAGCCGCTGAGGCCCTTGAGCGTGGAGAGTTCCTGAGTGAGTTTATTCCAGTGCCGAAGGATCTGCAGATAGTCGCGGGATCCGTTGGTGATCCTGTTGAGCAGGCAGAACTCGAGCGTAAGACTGCTGAGAATGTAGAGAAATACGGTTATGGCAACTGGTATGACTATCAGGTCAACGAGTGGGGCACCAAGTGGGATGTGGGTGCTGATAGCACAACTGATGTGCATCCGGATGGCAAGATGCTACACACCTACTTCGACTCAGCATGGAGCCCTCCGATCGCGGCCTACGAGAAGTTGACTGCAATGGGCTTTACTGTAGGCGCAATGTATTACGAACCCGGCATGGCCTACTGCGGTGTTTGGGAAGAAGGCAATGATGAATACTACAACCTAGAGGGTATGAATTCATCGCAGGTAGAACAGGACTTGCCCGTAGAACTTGACGAGGCTTTTGGTATCTCAGAATGCATGGCTGAATACGAGGCTGAGCAAGAAGAAGAGCTCACTGAGTGGATCAAAGATGGCGTTGAGCAGAACAAGAAGTTGGGTTTGGTTTCAGAATGAGGCAGACTCTAAAGAAGCTGGATCGTAGGTTCAATGGCTGGGGCCATTGGACCCACAGAACGGATCCCGAAGGGTTCAAGACGGCCACAGACTGGCAAATGAACTTCTTAGAGTATCGCAACTGGATGTGGGCTAACTACGGTCCGGGCTGTAGAGAATCAGAAGCAACTGCGTTTGTGGCTCTAGGTCGTGAAGTGCCGATTTGGGGTTGGGATGAGTATGGTTCGATCTATGCCCGTGATGTAGCAATGACCACACTGCTGTTGGCAAAGGATCGGTTTACCAAGAGGTATGTTAACAATGACTAGAGAATATGTATACACGTTTAGGGTTACCTGTGCGGGAGAGGGTACACCCAATTTGACTCGAGTCGAGGAACTGATTGACTTGAGTATGCAGGATCTGGTCTATGACGACGAGTTCATCGTTGCCCTGGACGAGAAGGAGTCGGTAACCATTCAAGTGATACCAATGAATTTGGACAAATGAATGGTTGACGATTTGGTAGTTTGATGCTACAATAATAACATGCTGCTAGTGCAGCTAACTTAAACACACACAGAAAGAGGTAACACAAATGGCAACTGAAAAGAAATTTAGCGTAGCAGGCGTTAGTACACTTAGCGGTAAAACTAAGATCCGTTTCGCCAACGATGCAATGCGCATCAAGATCCTGGCCAAGAACGGTCACCAGGACGTGGATCTCATTGATCTTCCACGTGAAATGACTAAGGGCGAGATTGCTCAACACCTTGTTGACGTTGATTACGCCAAAGGCCGCAAAGCTGTTGCAGACGCAATTGCTTACGTAGCCAAGAAAAACCCCGAGGCTGCGCCCGTGGTTAAACAAGCAGCTCCAGTGAAGGCTGCTGTAACAGCCTAAACGGTTCGCTCCCGAATCTAGGCTTTGAAAGGCCCTACATTACGTAGGGTCTTTTTTTTTGGTTGACATTTTGGACAAAGTGCGTTATAATACATGCTTACACACACAAAAGGACACACAATGTTAACACAGTGCATAGCATACGCAAAACTAGTTTACAATAAAAAACTTAATTCCTACAAAATGCAAATTGCATTTAACGTACACAAAGAGTTAGTAGGTACTAACTATAAAATGCGTTTTCCTGTACAAAAGCAATGTAACTATGTAAGCGGAGATTTGCTTGCAGATAACATAGATGCAGAGGTGCAACGCACAATTATAACAGCACAAAAGATGTTGCGCACAAACAACATTGTAATAGTAGAGTAATTTAGTACAGTATTAGCACATAATTTGCCCAAAATGCAATTGTGTGCTATAATTGTTTTTTAAGCAGTAAAAGGAGCAGTATGTTGTTTAACACAAAGCAAATACGTGCATTAGCACGTAACGTAACTAGCGTAAGCGCAAGTTATACGGACAGGACAACTAAAAACAAAGCAAGCAAAAGACGTACAGTAGTATTTTGTTTTAGAGATGCACAGGCGGCGGACACGTTAGCAAACTACTTACGTGCTACTTGTGCAAACGAAGTAACACGCACAGGTGTTGCAAGCAACTTTGCAACATACACATTTGGCGGACAGTATGTACGTGTAAAAGCAGACTTAGCGTAAGGGTTATTAGCACAACACTTGCATTTTGGATGCAAGTGTGCTATAATACGTTTTTAAGCAGTAAAGGAAACACAATGCAGAAATACACAGTTTATTTGCGCTACGACAACATAGAAGATTTGTGCGTAGTAAAAGCAACTAGCGCAGAAGACGCTATTGCACGAGCACAAGCGTTTTACAATGCACATGCAGATTTTGCAGACACTACAGTAACAGTTTACAAAGCAGTAGCATAAGGGACACACAATGAGAGACGCAATACTTGCAAAGCTAGCGGAAGTAGAGGAAATGCTGTTAGAGGCAACACTAGACGGCGAGCAACTTGCACAGCTAAGTTGTTTTGCGGAAGTAGAAGGTGCACTTAGCACACTAACACAAACTGTAGAATATTACGTAGATTAGGAGCACAACATGGCAACATTTGTATACAAGCAAACACAAACATTTTATTTGCACGTAGATGCAGATACACAAGAGGCGGCAGACGTTGCGGCGGACGAGATAGAAGTTAACGCAGACGACGTGTGTGCTACGGAGTTAAACGGTTGGGAATTAGTAGGAGAGCAATATGCAAGCAACACAATTTAATGTTAGCGACAAACTGACACTAGCAGGTACAGACACTAGCGAAGACAGCATTAGCACAACATACGACTGCAACGTAGAGGTGCAACTTGCAGGTGACAGTATATGGGACTGCGAGCTAGAGGCAGTTACAGTTACAAGCATACACATACACGAGCAATGGTGGGACGAATTGGACGGCGACAGTAGCATACACATTACAGTGTGCTACAATGTTAACGGCGACACAGAGTATGAGGACAGCTGGAGACTGTATACAGACACGGGCTTTGCAGATGCGATTAGCACACTGTTAGGTACAGAGGTTATGTTTACAGAGCAGGGCATGCAAGAGGACGGCATGGCGAGCATGGAGTTGTAAACGCACAAGGTGTGGCGCAAATGCCACACTGGCCCCGCTGTCCAGCGGTTGACAACTTCGCCAAAAGATGCTATAATATATACATATTAACAGTTAGGAGCGACAATGAAAAACCTCAACACCTATCTAGATCAGAAGAACCGCTGGAATGCCATCTTTGGTTCCCCAGCAATGAGCCTAGACACAGCACAGGATCGTCAGCGTATCGCAGAGATGATCGACAACGAACTAAGCCCAGAGAACCTTACCTGTGATGGTGAGCTGAGCCGTAGTGCCGTAAAGCAACGCTATCGCCAACTTACCACAGCCGCACGTGAGTTGAAGCAACTTGATCCAGCGGTAACATTTTACGAATACGAATAAGAATTAATTAAATAACAACATGGACATACAATCATTCTTAGAAGGTCTCCTGATCTTCATCCTTGGAGTCTTTGTGGGAGGCAAGCTGGTCAGCATCTGGATGCGTATCAGCTTCAGCGAACTGATGAAGGAATTGGACATCACGCCCGATCAACTGAAGAACGTGATGATCCGCCATGGCATCAATCCCGCAGACATCACTGCAGAGCCGCCCAAGGCAGTGCTTGAGATCCGTGTTGAGCGCCATCAGGGAGTTCTGTTTGCCTACCGCACAGACACTGAAGAGTTCCTAGGGCAAGGTGCTAACCAGGATGATCTAGTCAAATCTATCGCCAGCAGAATGCGAGATGTTCGCCTGGTGATATCCGAGAACAACGGTGCTGAACTGTTGCAGAAAAACAACGCATAAATTGGTTGACAAATTGGCTAATGCCTGTTATACTATGCACATAGTTAGATAACAGGAGCGACAATGATCATAGTAATCGACACACAGGATCACGAGAACTACGCGGCCCACACAGGTTTCGACGGTACCTATCGTTGGAAGGCCAAAGGTGGATCCTCGTATAAAATCACAAATGTTCCTGCCGGGGCAGATGCCTCAGAGATCGTAGACATGGTACGCAGCCAGATCGAACGCGATGATGAATACTTCACAACTGCCATCATCGGTTTCCACGTGGAAGCAGACGATTACCTCAGCTGGTTTGAACGCAGCCAGCTGGAATACGACGGAGAGATCCGCTATCCAGAACCCACAATCGAACTAGGAGAACTAGCATGAACTTCGTTATGCCCAAACAGATCAGCTTGAACGTCATTGGCGATGTAGAGATATCAACCGTCAAGTTGAACTCGGCTGCTGTTGCTGGGGACCAGTATGAAACCTGCTTGTTCTACAGCAACGGTAGAAGCAACGTGGTTGCTCGGTATCCTACCCGGGAACGAGCCATCCAGGGACACAACCGTTTGGCACAACATGAGTTCGCACACGGTGTGGCTAAAATACAACAGGAAATTGGTTGACATTTTGGACAGAGTGCGTTATAATACACACATGAACAAAACAAATGACGCAATACAGTGGACAGGAACAGCATTCATCCTAGCGATGTATGTCGTAAGCAACTTCTTTCCAGGCTATGACAACCTGCGTAATGCAGTGGCTTTGGTAGGTGCCCTGTGCTTCTTTACTTGGAGTTATCGCGTGGTGAACAAGCCGCAGATGATTATAAATGGAGTGGCAATAGTCCTGTGTGTTGTAGGGTTATTGAAAGCACTAGGTTGACAGTTTGGACGAATGGTGTTACAATAGAGACAAGTTAGAAAGCAAGGTGATCCTCAAATGCAAGAACCCACGCAGTGATGCAAAAAGGGTTGTAGCCAAGGGATACGAAGCGGGTTTGGAGACCCGGCCTAAGCGTAATGAGATAAGGGGTTACCAACTCCGGTAGGTTGTCTAGTTAGTGGATTCCCAGTTGACGGACTGGCACTGCTAGGCAACACGAAAGCAGACCCGAAAGGGCGAGGCACGCCGGATCAAGTTGGAGTGTAATGTGGTTGATAGACAAGTCCGTGGACGGCACGGTAGGGCAGGTTCAAAACTGTTATTTCTATCAAACATCCCCGCCTAACAGCAACAAGGAGCGAACATGACCTTTGACACACTGAAATCGGGCACGACTCAGCCCACCCAGGATCTCGATCACTTGATCAACCAATTGGCCTTCCAGGTACGCAGCACACGCAGCGAGTATGGTTTGACCCAAGAGCAACAGCAAGAGATCTACAATCGATTCAGCAGAATCGTAGCGGCCTATCCCGAGATTCACGTTCGGGTCATAGAGGCCGTCAAGCAGGGTGATCGCTTCTGGCAACAGCCCGCAGACACACAGCTAAAGTACCTAGACAGTGCAGGGTTATTGGTTGACAGTTTGGGCGTTTGAGCATATAATACACACATACACAAACAAACAGGAACCCACATGAAGAACCCAATCCAAAAGAACAACTTCTTTGCCACACCAGAATCCATGCAGGCCCTGGAAGATCAGATCATGAAGTTCTCGGGACAGGAACGCATGATCGCTATGGTCGCAGCTATGATGGCACTGAACTTGGCACACGAATTGGTCAAGCAAGCACAGCGAGAAACTGCTTGACATTCGGGCTAAACGGTAGTATAATTAACACATACACAAACACACAAAGGAAAGCAAATGACTTCAAAGCAATCAATGTTCGTACTGATCGTAGGTTTGATTATGACAATGGGCGCAGTGGGCGGTATTGAAGTAGCAGCCGACGAGCAACTGTTGGGCTGTATGCTGTTCGCCATAGTGGGACTGCTCACAATGCTGTGCGGGAGCCTGGGCTTGAAGGGCGCGGCCTACTACGATGAGCGATAACATGATACGCATCGAAGGCTTGACAAAGAAGCAGAAGGCCATAATGGATGTGCTTTGGATGTGCGACAGTCTAGAGCAGGCTAACCTAGTAGTGGATAGTCTAGCTCAGCACAAGGATCGCTGTGATGCCCGTAGCCTTATGCACATAGCATTGGTAGAGTCATTAGAACAAGAAGGAGCACTAGATGAATACAAGGACGCTGCGGCTGACTGTATTAGCCTTGCTATGCTGCGCTAACGCAGCGTGTAGCCTACTAGGGGATCGCCGTGATGCACCCTGGGACCCCAAGGGCGGTGTGGGCATTGGCATGGATCAGATCCCCAACAACAGCAGCCATGATGTGTGCTGTGGTATGAGCAGAGAGTGTAAGCCACATCAGAGTCCTAGATGTAACTAGAGTAACACAGCAGTAAAGGTAGCATGGGATACATCGTATACAACACAGCAAGCGGACGTGCAGAGCGTTACTATAAACTAGAGCGCACGGCTAAACAGCAGGCTGGACGCTTGAATAAAGATCCCTTTAGATCAAAGTGGGAAGCCGGTGAGTTCAAGGCTATATCCTACGCAGCCTACGAAGGTGTGTTGATGGGAATGAGCCCAGAGAATCTCCGGTACTGGTCATGGACCAACCATCTGAGGTGAGGTGGTGGTGGTCGGTATGGGGCCGACCGGTATAGTGTATGTTAGTGTGTACTAGCTATTTTAGCGGCTAGTGGTCTAAATTCACCACCCAGAATCTGTAAGTACTCCACCCAAATTTTTTACGCAGCAGATTTTTTAACCTGCAGGACCCATTTGGTCGCTATATATACAAGTATGACACACACTTGGATCCCCATTATTCTCAGTAAAATCCTCAGCTTATTACAAGCAACTTCTCTACGAGAACGATTCTACACACAGCAACAACGATTAGAACTACTGGAAACAGCCATATCAGACATTGCCAGGATCAATGCAAACGGATCGAAAGATCCACTAATTACTGGTATAACGGATAGACTACTATGAACAATGATCAATATAATCAAATTGAAGTAATACGTGGTAAACAGTATCGCTATGATCCGGACTTTGATGCCTATTATCGTGTACAGGATGTAGAAGGTCCAATCAGCAAATGGGCTTGGATTGTCTTATGTGTTGTACTAGCCATATGCGCTTACTGTATTGAGTTTCGTCCCGGAATAGTATGACACACCCGGCCAATCATGCGCAATATGCAGTGCTCAATCAATCTGCTCATGCAGTAGGTGTACTTGAGTGGATACAACACCATAACATACTGTATGAAATACATCTCAATCGCACACGCTTTTGGGTCCCATTAGGCGCACCACTCTACACAGACTTTGCTCTACGCTGGGCTGAACACTGTCATCCTGTTCAAGATCCAGAACCGATAGGTGATGCTGACTGCTAACATAATTACTGTATGAGACCAGCTTATATTGTAGTCGTTATATTATTAATAGGATTCTTTATCATACACTTATGTCTATAGTCACTCGAATACCCAATTTACTCAAACATACACATCAAAGCTATGTTGTACAACGTTTTGCTGATCTAGGCGTCCATTGGTTCTATATGCCCATTACAGCGGGTGATATGGATCTTGACAACATTGCAGAATACCGTGGATCGTTCAGTCATACCATATACGGGCCAGATGTAGGTCCTATAAGTCCATTATGGGAAAACGCTTTTCATATATTAATGGCAGCATTAGATGCTCAGGGGCAGAAGCTGGATACTGTATATCGTGTACGCTACGGTTTTTGCACTCGTACACCCTATCCAGTGGTACACAGCCCGCATGTGGATCAAGGTGTTGTACATCGTACAGGTCTTTACTATGTTATGCCTACAGACGGTGATACTATAGTTTATAATGAACGCACTGACTATGCACGTCCCGATCCTGTTCCTAAGACTTATACAGAAGCAGAGCGTGTCACACCCGAAGCTAATCTTTGGGCTGATTTTGACGGCGCACACTTTCATTCTAGCACAAGTCCTACACAGCATGAAGAACGCTATGTATTGACCTTTAACTACAGTATCTTACCCGAATAACTTAAATACTAGATATGCTTATAGTGTATCTAGAACAGTTTCAACGACCGCAGATCGCTTTACTACAAGGGTGGAATCGTGCGGTCAGTTATTGGCCTCGTAGCTATGCACACACTGAACTGTATAATGCGGCAGTGCCTACAGACTGGTGGTTGCTGTTTAACAACAGTCTCTACGCTGACATATGGTTGATCAAGTATCCTGAACAGTCGAGAATAGTGCGCACTTTATTCGACTAAAAAAATCTGCGCTAACACTTCGTGTAAAAAAAACGTTTTACGCTTCGCGCTCAAAATTACGCTGCCCGATAAATAACTGTATGAAAGCATACAAAATCATGGCCCGTTTGGGAACTACTCGTGTACAGCAACAGGATCTCTCTGGCGCTGTGGTAACTGATCTTAGAACTGCTTGGCTGTTAGCTGAACAGTTGGCACAGAAGCAGTGCGCTCAAACCAACACCACATTGTGGACAGCAGAAGTAGAAGAATACACAGTGGGCAATCGCCCAGGCAGCGAACTGGTTCGCAGTCAGTGATACTCGTAGTTCACTGAATCAGCATTTTCTCTATAGGTAGTGGCTCCGTTTTTGTGATGAAAACGTCGAGCCATTTCTGTTTTTGGACTCAGTGTCACGAAGGTCTTGACTTCAGGTTCTGTCTGTTTGATATCTTCTTGGGCCGCTGTGATCAAGCTGCGACCTGAACCCGCAGCATAACTCCAAATGGTATAAAACACCGCAGTGGTACTGTGTACACAAACATCAGCCAGTTCCTGCACACTGGAAGGAATACCTTCAAGGAATTTCACGCAGGTCACTGCCAGAGGTTGGCCAGTGGCATCATCTTTGAGCACATAGACTCTGGAATTTTTATCCACTCGGAAATCAGCAGGGATTTCAGGGCGAACGGGATCGTCTTTGAGCAAGGTCAATAGTTCGTCGGTGAGTTCTGTGATTTTCTCTAGCATTTCGTGCAGTTCCTTTTATAATATTATATACGCATATTTATATCTTGTCAAGAAAAATCATTAAACTAGCTGTTTACGATAAGTATTGCTATGAACAAAGAACCCACCCTATGGATCATTGGCGACAGCTTCAGTCAACCTCGAACAACAATTGATCGTCCTAGAATTTGGCCTGAATTGGTTGCCGCACTGTTGACCGTCGACACGGGCACCACAGTCAAAATAGTAAATGAAAGTTGGCACGGAGTCAGCCAAGACTACTGTTGGATGTATCTACAGCGTTGGCTTCACGAGGGTCTGATACAGCCCGAGGACTATGTGATTGTGGTGCTGACACATCCCAATAGGTATTGGTACGTTGACTCAAAACCTGATCTCAGCAATGGGCATTACACCATAGATCTCGATGATCACATCACCGAGGCTCAGAGCCAGGCAATACGGCTGTACATGAAAGAAATACAGCGTCCTAGATTGGACACCATTCAGCAGTTGAGTCGCTTGGGCTGGTTGGCCATGGCCACACATCAATGGGGTATTCGTCGTCCATTGGTTATCAAAGCATTTGAATTTGATCTATACGATGCTGAGGTCTACAAGGGGCTGAACATTGCCCAGGGAAATCTTTACGATCTACAGAATCGAGAATTCCCTGAAGAAACAAGAACAGACAACACCACTACAGAGTATTTTGCTGGGTTTGATCCTAGATACAATCATTTGACCCTGAGCAATCACAAGATATTGGCTGCTTTGATCGCCGACAGTTTGAAAAACGACAGGGTGTTGGATCTTACACAGCCAGAATTTATTGAAAACATATTCGATGATCAAGTGATGAGCGATGCCAAATTCTGCGCCGAAGAACTGAATTTGGAAATGATGGCTCTGATGCAACAGAAGAAAGACACCAAAGCATTGAAACGAAACTTGACAAGTTGGCTACGCTCTGCTACAATAAAACAATGACCGACAGATTATCATTACCAGAATCTAGAAAACTATTTGTAATTGGCGACAGTTTTTCTGTAAGCCCCATGTCGTCAGATACTACGATGACCTGGACTCGAGCCACTGCTCAAAAGTTAGCAGCTCTGCATCAAGAGCCTGTGCTATTGGTCAACAGTTCAATGATGGGTGTTAGCCAAGACTACATGTGGCAGACACTACAGGCCTGGATCGCCGACGGAGTTATCACTGACCAAGACTATCTCATCGTGGCTCTTACACATGCCAGTAGGTTTTGGTACTTAGAACGCGATCCTGGTATGTCAAACAGCAACATCATAGACTTGGACAGATATTGCAGTCCGGAAGAATGTCGTGCCATAGAGCTGTTCATCAAGCACATACAACGACCCAGTCTAGATGCCATACACTTGAACAACAGAATGGGTTGGCTCAGTTATCAGGTTTTAAAACAGGGTCTGCGAAAACCTTTGGTCATCAAAGGTTTTGATCAGTTGCTGTTAGAGTTTGAACAGTCTGATGAACTGCTGATAAGCCAGGGCAGTCTATTTGAAGATATACAGTATTGGGAATTTGCCGATCCAGTACGTGAAGAAAACAATGGCTATTGGCAGGGCATCGACTGTCGGTATAATCACATGTGTCTAAGCAATCATGAGATTCTAAGTGATCGTGTGTCTGCCAGCCTATTCCATCAAACCCAGTTGAACATCACTGATGGATTTCATCGTGGACTGTTAACTGATGATGCTGTCAACGATCTAGAATTTTGTCAACAGCAGTTGGATATGAGCGCACTGAAGTACAGAACTACACAGTTGAAAAAACCATATTACAAACCCATATTGCCTTGGCTTAAACGTGCTGGAATAACTCCAAACAAGAGCATAAGGAATCCGTGATGGCACGACTGTATGTTATAGGTGACAGTTTTGTAGCACCTCCTAAACCCAATGATCCTACAGCAGTATGGCCTATGATGGTTGCTGAACAGATGGGCCTAGAGTTGATCAACCCGTCAGAAATGGGAACTGCGCAAGATTGGTGCTGGCAAAAACTACAGACTTGGTTAGACAGTGAAATCTCCGAAGATGACTATGTCATAGTGGCATTAACACACCCCAGTAGATTTTGGTTCTTTGAAGAACAGCCAAGACTAAGCCATCCGTATGTTATTGATCTAGATCGCTGGTGCAGTCGAGAACAGAGCAAGGCCATCGAACATTACATACGATATATCCAACGTCCTAGTTTAGATATCGTACATGTTAATAATCGCTTGAGTTACATTGCCTATCAAGTGTTAAAGAAAGGTCTAAAACGTCCATTGATGATAAAATGTTTTGATCAAGATGTTGCACAGGGAGAACATTTTTCAGAACTCAATTGGGCCAAAGGAATTCTCATGGACGACACACAGGCCATTGAGTTTGATCCTCGTGATCTTGATAAACATGATCAAAGTTTTTGGCCTGGCGGCATTGATGCACGATACAATCATCTATGTCTAACCAATCATAAGATTATGGCAGACAAAGTTGTGGCTGCATTAACCAACGACAGTCAATTGGATTTAACCACAGGATTTGTTGCAGGACTATTAAAAGAAAATACCCTAGACGATTTAGAATTTTGTGCTAGAGAATTATGCGCTGAAGTCTGCGAATACAATAGAAAAATTAAAGCACAAGGACGTAAAACAGTTATGCCTTGGAGTAAACGAGTAAATCTTATATGAACAGAATTTCATTATTTCCCACACTGGTTTTTCAACATGACTTTTCACAAGATCCAGAATTTCAATTGTTGCGAGATATATGTGAACGACAAAAGACAGCACCACATGGACTAGTCAGCGGTGCAGAAAGCAGTTATGTTCACGGACACGGACGATTGCTAGACAACATGCTATTAAAAGGCATTCGCAGTAGAATACAGGGTGCTGTTGATCAATATACAGGTGAACTAGGATTAGAGCCAGTGGCGATTTCAAATTCTTGGTTTAATAAGATAGGACAAGGGCATCGAGTTGAAAGACACCGTCATGAATGTAGTGTGGTTTCAGGAGCATTATATCTACACGCAGATCCCGGTAGTGTTCCGTTGAGATTGTACAATCCGTTGAATCATCTACGTATGTTTGAACACATCGAAAGAGACAGCCCGCTAAATCAAATGTGGTTTGAATTTCCTTGTGTAACAGGAATGATGGTGATATTTCCCAGTTGGTTAGAACACGACACTGTGAATAATAAAACTGACTCTAGAATTACTGTAAGTTTTAATTCAACTTATCTAGTCAATAAAAAACATTAATCGATAGCATTAGCCTGCTCTAGGCTAAGTTCTTGATCTTCTAGTTCACGGATCTTTTCTGTAATCTTATCTATCAATCCTAGATTGCGCAGAATTTTGAATACAAGATTCTCAACACTCCATTCACCTGCACGTTCTAATCCAGCTTTTCTCATGTTGGTTATTTTCTCTTTTACTGAGCGCAACTTATTGAGATCGTTAGATAAAAATGCTGTTTCAATATCGTGAATGGCAGATTCTTTTTTAGCATTGACTGCTGAATCATTAATCTTTGGTTTGATTTTTTTAGGTTCTGAAACCCAAGCATCATCTACTATAGAATACACACCTGTTGAATGATGCGGTTCATCTTCGCCTTGTACATAACACTCAACTGGAAGGCCTTTTACTGTGATGTTATGTTGCTCACCCCAGAGTGCCTTTTTGGCATTGAACAGTTCGCGAGCTTCGTCACTTGGTAGTCCTGCAACAATAATGTGAAGATCTAGATCCGAATGGCTGGTCCAAGTATAGTTGGCATTAGACCCTGTGATTGTGTAATCAACGATGTTTAAATCAACACCGATGAACTCTTGAAATGCATCGGCAATTTCTTTGAGTTTTTGTCTTACTTCTGGATCTAGTGAATCACCATTCCAAATCTTAGGATTTAATCTACGATTGACTGTGACTAGGGGTGTTTCTGTAAACTCACGTAACTTCACATTACACTCCGTATTTGTTTCTTTTTGATTTTGCTACAGGGCTTGCTCTGTTTGTAGAGTCGGGTTCTCTACTGGCGTTGTCTGTGATTCTCGATGGAGTAACCCCCATTAATTTAGAAGCTAACATAATGGTTTCTTCGTCTTCGGGGGCATACATTACCTGTGCTAGGTTTTCAGCCCAGGCTGATTCTTGTTCAAACGGAACGCCGTGATCTCTATTGGCACGAGCTGCTGCTACCGCAATAGCGTATCGATACTGCATGTAAGTATCGGTATTTCTTAGCTGTCGTTGAACAAATGCCCCTGGCATTGCAGCCGCTTGACGACTACGTACTTTTCCGGGTTTTCCGTGGCTTTTGCCAGTCCAATTTTCGTTGATAAACTCTTTTGCTCGCATCCATTATTTAGCCCACATTAAATGATAATTGATTAAAGTCTCTTTATCATAAAATTCTGCAGCCAGGCGACAATACATGTCGTTACGTAACAGCACTAGCTGACACTTTTCTTTGGGTTGATTTATTAACCAGTTGGTGTGTTCTAACCCTATGGTTTTGTGTACTTTGGGCCAATTTATTTCGATGTATTCGCTTTCTTCGGGCAACCACTTTAACAGCTCAACTACTTTATTCTTCATCGCCGCCCATACTGTTTAAGATTTCTCTTAATTTTGTCGATTCGACGTGTGCTCGAACTTTTCCTACAGGTACACCTTCTGTTGGTTCTTCACGCTGTGCTACCTCTGTTTTTCGTTTGATACTGTCGATGATTGAACTAGCACCACGGCTTGTTGCTCCGCTATTCTCTTGCTCGTCTTCTGGAAGATCGCTAATCTTTAATGATTCTAGATTAAACTCTAGATCAATCTTCATGCCAACACCGCTTGAACTACGTGTCTTCATTAACTGGATTTGATAACGTCCACGCTCACGCATAGCACGACTTGTAAAGATACCAAACACGTTGTCTGCTGTTTGAATCTTACTCAATCCACCTGAAATGTGACTGTGATCAAACTCTACTTCTTCAACAGCACCACGGTTCAATTGTGCCGCAGTTACAAACACACAGTTCTTTTCCACTGCTAGATTACGCAGTTCTTCTGACACATACTTGTCTTTGATAAACAAGTCCGCTGGACTAATCTTCTTGCTAACTGGCATCAACAAGTCCAAATAGTCAACTAGCAACACGTCTACTTTCTTGCCTACTTTGATTTCATACTCTTTCAAATATGCACGGATATCGTTGGCAGTCTTACCACTAGGCATATACTTGACCTGTAACATACCAGCCTTCTTGCCAATCATCTTGACTTTCATTTCGATGTCGTCTAGATCTTTAAAAATGTCTTTAGTTGCAACTCCTGTGAGCATTGCATCAATACGCATACTAACCAATGCTTCTGAAAGTTCTAATGTTAGATAAACAACATTAAGTCCTTGCAATGCCCAATTGACTCCCAAGTTAGCAAGAAATAAAGATTTACCTGCTCCGGAACCACCTGCAAAAATATTAAGCTCTCCACGATTCATTCCTCCAAATAGTCTACGATCCATACTTGGCCACCCTGTGCTTACCTGTCCATTCTTATCTTTAATTCCCAACAGTCGTCCACGAGGATCAGCAAAATAGTCAGTGCCCATATCGCGAGCAAGGCCAATTTGCACCGCTTCTTTGATTAACACTTCTACTGCACCGTAGTCATGCTTTTCTAATAAATCTGCTGATTGTATGATTGCACGTTCAAGAGCTTTATGTTGTGTAAACTTTTCAAACTCATCCATGAACCAATCCATATGTCCATCTTTGAGGTCTTCTGGTTTTACAAACTCTGTTCTGCAAGTTGCATTAACCATATTGTAGTCCGGTAATACATTATACTCTTTAGCATAAGCATTCATAAACTCTGCCGCATCTTGCAGTTTGCGATCAAACAGGCTGTGATCAAAAATACCTTGACAGCGTACAAATGTTTCGGCATCTGACAGCATTATCTCAAGATATAATTTCTGTACTTCGTAATCGTATGTTTTTATCATTGTCTTTTATATATGTAGTCTATGACTACTGTCCTTCTTGGAACGGATTTTACCGGATATACCCCGTGATATATATTGCCTGGCATTATTATACATCTACCCGGAAATCCGTTTACTGTTACATATTTGTGTTTGTCTTTACTTGCCATCATAGCATACATAGCACCATACCCAGCAGCCTTTGCTGGCGAGTCCGGAGTAACGTGTGGTGTTGGATCGAGGTAAATGATTTGTGTAATTGAATTTTCATCATGTGTATGCATACCTTGCCATCCGCCTTCTTCGTAGGTTATATACCAAGAAATAGCAGGTTGTAGTTTATGAAAAAATCTATACTGTAATACTTTGGCCTGTGTCCATGCTACTGTTTTTTCAAGCACTTTATCCCAACCATCCAGTGGAGTAAAATCACGATGTTCTTTAGATTTGTAAACCATTGCCAAATCTTGATCGGTCCATAATGGAAATTGCCTTGCACCAAATGCAGTGGTTTCTCGACTGTATTCGTACTTGTCTTCAATATTTAAAAATGGTAACAATTCTTCATAGGCAGGATACTCTGTATCTATGAGCCATTGATTTCCGCAAACATATTTCTTTTCAGTGAACATACTTATATTTTACTTGATCTTGACATAATTTGCAAGAGGCCCACGCCACTTAATTCTTTTCTTTTGATAGTATAATGCTGCACCAATAGTACTGCTGGCATCACCGGGTATAGGCAAACTCCAAATGCCATTCCAACTAGAGTCTAATTCTTGATTGAATTTGCTATTCATAGCACATCCCCCCATATAAACTAAATTCTCACTACCTGTTAGATGTTTAGCAGTGTTCATTACCTGCATTGCTTGGTTTTCAAATACGTATTGTACTGCGGCCGCAATGTCATATCTATCTTGATCAGTGACAATAGGATCCTTCCACGAGCGTACACCTTTGTGTAAATTTTCAGATAATGTCCAATTTGAATTCCAATAACTTTCAACTTCAATACGATAGCGGTGGTAATTCCCTTTGCTACTGTACTGTTGAAGAATATGCTCCTCGCCCAACGGTTTCAACCCTATTAAATCTGTGAATGCTGAATAGAACAATCCTAAACTAGTAGGATAACTACGGCTCCACACTTTTTTTAAGTCTGTGCCTTTACCGTGCCATATGCTTGCAGACTCCCATTCGCCCATAGCATCTAATACTACAACTGCGGCTTCATCAAATGGAGATGTTAAAAATCCTGCGGCTGCATGACTTAGATGATGAGGCATATACGATATTCTCGGATAACCTAATGCAATTGATTTTAAATATCGACTAGGCAGTTCATCCATATCAAATGCCCAATGATACTGCCCGGCACGGAATTGTCTAAGTTTCTTTAACCAAGGACGCTCGTACCAAACAATATTGTCCGGCCCACGATAACCACTGGCATTAATTGCATCACTGAACAATCCAGAATGTATTTTATCATCACCCGGAATACCAGAATATTTGCTGCTACGTTCCCAAAATTTTAACTGTCCGTCAATCACAACGGCAATACTAGCATCGTGATTAAGAGCGTTTATCCCCCAGGTAATCATTTGTAAATGAACGGATCGCGTTTGCGGAGTTCTGCTAAACGCTTTTTCCATTCTTTATTTTCTTTGTATTTTCTGTAAGGGTACAGAATAAAATCAAGTATTTTTTTCAAGTTTGTTCTCCAGTTTACGTAAAGCCATAGTAAGTTTTATATCACCACTAACGGCGGTTTTGATAGCATCGACTATTACAAATAATTTACCATATTTTTGAACTGCGTCTGCTACGTCTTTAACATTGTCATCCCACGTGGGAAATGCTACACTCCAATTATAATGCATGGCTTTTTTAATCAAATTTAATCCAGCCTCGTCTTGGTCTGGAATTACAATGATTTCACTGCCTAGACCATTTATGATTCTTGCCTGCTGATCTGCGATATCATTAGTTAGTAAAGCTACACCACCAACGCTAAGTGCATCAAACGGTCCTTCTACTACAAATATGTATTTTTGATTTTCTTTTTGTGCATCAGTATTGAAAACAAAATGAGGATGTTGATCTGATAGATATTTAGGCCTTCCATCTACTACTTTTCGTGCAGTACTGCCTACTATCCTATGTTGGTAACGGAAAGGAATAATCACTCTATTTTCATATCCGGCGCTAGGACTCCAATAGAAGTTTCCATCGAACGGATCATATCCTCGGCTTATGACATAGTCTATTACAGGTCCAATGTCTTCCGAGATATCCGGAAGATAAGCAGAGTTAACCCATTCACTAATAGACAGCGAGCCTTCTGGCAACTCTTTGTCTTCAAATTCAACTTTGGCAACTTGTGCTTCGGGCTCGTAGTCCTCGGACTCTGTCTTAAGTGCTTCAAATACTAATAATTTAATATCATCGTCATTGGCTCCCATCCATCTACATAATGATTTAAATTTCTCTGATATTGGGCGGCCAGGTTGCCAACTTGCAGTATATTTGCAGTTAAAACAATTGAATATAACACCTTGATCAAATCTTAAGCCACCACGTTTTCGTGTGTCTTGGCTATGCCCGCGATGGTGACAACAGGGAGAATTAAAGCTAGTCCAGCCCGATGGACTTGATTTAGCTCGTGCTGGTATTAGTGTTCGGAATTTATCAACTACAAGAGTCATGTAACAAGTATACTATCTATAAAGTATCTTGTCAACGGTTCCTGTGTTTATTGTGGATGGAATATGCTTGATTCTAAACCAATTGTATTTTCCTACAATATTTTTATAGACTGGATTGGTTTGAGCTGTAAGATCAACAGGAGATAGTACTGTTGTCCATTTAGATGGTGAAGCTCCTTGATCATCTAGACTTCCCTCGATAGATATACTTCCGCTATAGTTGTTAAAATACATTTGGAATGTATGAACGCTTTGGGCTGTTCCTAATGTTGGTTGTGCATCTATAATACTACTGATATAGTACTTTGGTGTTGTTTCACCTGCTGTGAACGGATTAACATATGAAAATTTGTTCACAACTAGACTGTTAATTACGCTGCCTAAAGCATCACCAGATACGTCGATAGTTCCTACAACACCATATTGACTGTCAACATATAGTGGTGTTCGTGATGTTACTTGATATCCTGTTGAATCTAAATTTTCTCGTTCTTCTTGAAGAATACTATAACTGTAACTGCCTTCCTCTAATCCTTCTAAGTCTGATGCAGTTAAGGTCACGTATGCTCTACCTTTGATTTTTCTAGCAGAGTCATTAGGAATTAGTGTAAATTCTTTTTGGACCAGTAATTGGTTATCCTCTCTACCAATAATGTTAAATATCACGGCTGAGCTACTGATGCTTAATGATTTTTGATCAGAATTACGAAGTTGTAGGTCGATGCGGTTATCAACACTACGATAGATTTTTAAGTTTCGATTATACACTCTACGATACCTCTCAGCGGTTAGGGAATCCAAGGGGTTAGTATATGCGTCAATTTTATTTGGATATAAATACACTGAATTACTTTGCATACATTAGCGGACCTTTATAATATTTATCAATGCGCATAACTGAAAACTTACAACAAAACTTCCCATTCATCAGTGTAATCAACCATGTTGAGCACGAGTATGTGGGTATAATTATCAACCAAGATGCTCAGGTAACTAGTTTATACGACTATACTGCTATAAAAACTGATGAAGAAAAAACACGATTTTTAGAGCTCGGGGAAGCATGGTGGTGGGAGTCAAATAGACAAATTCCTATCAATATTTTCTTACTTAGAGAAATACTACCATATAGATATGCTATCCGAAATTTCAGCACAAAAGACGTTAAAGTGTTATTTGGGCCGTGTACAAGCCTAAATGATATCATTGTAAAACGCATCAAACGTAAGAGCATTACGTTGGTAAGAAAAACTTCTTAATTATACTCGTAGCTAATACCTTCACAGATTAGATTCATCTGTACAACAATAGCAGTTGCATAGGCTATTGCATGACTCTTCTTAAAATGGTAATCACCATTCGCTGGTTTCACCCATATCTGGTCCATAATATCGTTCCAAGTCTTCTCTTGTAAATGTCGCTTGCCTGGGCGTATCAAGGCAAGGCACGCGGCCAGTTCTAATATACTCTTCGGCTTCAGCTTGCGTAACAAGCCTCCATACCCGTTTATGTGAAACAATAAATTCGTGAAATCGTCTTGCTCCAACAGGTCCCATAGTGGTTCAATCTCCATCAGTTGAATGAGATGTGCTTCATCTCTAACACCTTTGTACAAGCTGACATTTAAAAAATCTACTTTAAAATATCCGCGATCTTCTGCTGTTTCGTAAGGTACTGCACATAGACCTGTGACTGCATTTACAGGAACATCATGGAAATATACACCTGTGTTATGCTTAACCAATTTATCTTCATCATATCTGCTTGCGCCTATATGTTTGAATAATTTTAGTGATTGGTCTCTGTCTAAAAAGTCTATGTCAATATCTGGCATTAATGTAACCTTGTGCTTTCAAATAATAATAACGGTAATGTTTCTGCTAAGAATTGTGCGTATTCTTCAGCATCTTCATCATCGTTAAATCCTGAAAATTTTACATACACATCGTTTGATTCTTCTGCTACTACTACTTCTATATCAATGTCATCTCTTGAAATAAACTCTTCGTTTTCTTTCAATTCTTCTTCTTCAATAATAGGTTCTGGTCTTTTTGGCATTACAGTATCTTCGCCTCCTTGATGACTTCTTTAACTAACTCGTGATCTGCTGGTAGTGCTTTAAATCTACGTAACCAAAACTGCGGGTCGATAATAGGACCAACGATTTCTAATTGCTCGTCATTCATACGTTGTAGCATTTCTTTTCCTGACTTGCTATTTAACAATATCCACGGACTTACTAAACCCTCTTTAATGTCATGTGTAGCACGATTTAAATTAACATATTGAAAGTAATGTTCCCACTGTGCAGAGTTAGAATCACCCCATTCCATCATAGTTTTAATTGTACGCTGTATGGCTCCGTCTGCAGGCTCTTTCTTAATCATCTCGCTGATATACTGATCATATAACTCATCACGACACCAATGATCTAATTTAACACCGCTTTTTATAACATAGTCTATAAACATTTCTGGATATATAGGCGCAGTATTAATCATAAAACTGCCAAACTTTACCATGGCATTATAAAATGAACTTGTTGCAAAATCATCAAATGTTTTTGGCGTTGTAGACTTTTGCGATACTTCGTAAAAGCGTTGGAAGGTGAGTAAGCCTGCCTGAACATGTCTTTCGTTTTTACTCATGTGTCGACGCTTTTGTTCACATACATGAACAACTAACGTTTTTTCTTTGGCAAATTCTTTGCCGCAGTATTCACATTTAAAATCTAATTTCATTAACTTTTTTCTTATCCCAACCAAGGTCTTCGCAGTACTTTTTAATTTCTTTGTCTGTGGTAATGGCTGCAAGTGTAGTGATGTCATTGAGTTTTGTGTTAGGAAATAGTTCTGCTAAAAATTCTTCTTTTTTGTTTTTTTGCTTTTTAAGAGGAATCCATTCGTGAAAGAATGTCTTCTTACTCTCGTGACTGCACAAACATAATGTCTGCCAAACTAACTTTGGATGCTTCTGAATTTCGTTCCAGTTCTTATTATAATATTCGTTTGTGGTTAACACAAAATGCTCTTGCAATTCTCTATTGTTAGATTTAACATTGCTGATATATCGATTAAGATTCCAGAAATCACCTTTGATCTCTTTACGGCCGTCTTCTGTTGTTGCATCCCAAAGTTCTTTAATACCCATGTCAACAGCAGGTATCATGTCTTTGAAAAGGTCTACGTGTTTATTTTGTCCCATGGTCTTTGCTCAAGTGATATATTAGTATAGCACGTTCTAGTGCTTCGTGTAAAGCACTATTTGTTTTGGCCGCCCGGCGAATTTCGCCCCACAACTGGTTTTCTTTCATATGTTCATGCAACGGACGACCGTCATCGGTTCGAGGATCCGGCTTGTCTTCCATTTCATATTTGTATCCAATTAGTTTACGTTCAGTCTCACCAAATTCGCGAGCATAAACTTCCTCGCCATTTCTTTCGTATATGTATGTTGCGCCAGGTTTAAGATTGCCCATCTTTATTATATCCCACAGTATCTCTTTCGATATCATCGTGGTCAAATTCTGCCCAATACAATTCAAAGGCAACGCAGTCTGTAACTGCTTCAAACTGATGATATTCGCCAGGAGCAACTTTAGTGTACTCGCCAGCTGTTAACAAGGTTTCGTCAACCAAGTCATAATTATTTTTCCAAACACGAATTATCATTTCTCCTTTTTCAACAAAGAAGCCATTCCATTTGTATTTGTGTTTATGCTTACTACATACACCACCGGCGTTGGCTTCAATTCGATGAAACTCTAAAACACCGTTGGCTTCGAATAGTTTTGTAACACCCCAGATTTTTCCTGCTTTCATAATTAAAGAACCTTATGTAACTGTAGTACTTCACTCTGACGACTAACTTCTTTTACAAAATAAGCACACGGAGGATTAAACTCATCATGCAATGGAACTGTTAGTAATTGCCCGTTTTTCATTTTAGGAAAGTACCATTTAACATCTTGAAAAATATTAATGATTTCGATGCTCATGTATTCTGGTTTGAATCCTTTGATAGGATTAAAAATAAATGCGTCAAACCCACGTTCATTAATTGAAGTTAATGGTAACACTTCTGGATCAAGTCCACAGTCCTTGTCGCCAACAATCATGCACCAATCTAAAGGCATTTGTACTTCGTACCCGCCAATCTTCAATAGTATTGCAGGACTGTTAAATGACTCTAAAAATATCAGCGGCATAAAAAAGAAATCTGGTTCTGCTGGATTGCTGTTGTCTAATACACTAAATCTTGTATCTTCATCCACCTCGTCTGGCAGTTCGTTTAGATCAAACGAAGTGTTATTCAATGTTAAAATTTTCATATGTTTACCTTAGTTACTGTGAAAGGATACTTTGCATCCTTGTAAAACTTTTTGCGTTCTGTTAAATGTCTTTTACTATACTTGCATTGACTTGTAATATCCCAAATCTCTACATGGTCTTTGTCTTCTGCTTTTCTAATGCCTCGCCCAATGCTTTGTATAACGCGGACAAAGCTCTTTCCGGGTTCAATAAGAACCAGATTAAAAATCCTTGGGATATTAATACCAACAGAGGCCACACCGTAAGTCGCCACAATAATCTTGCCATCGCTCGTTTTAATTTCATCATATTCTTCTTTCCTGTCGTCTAGTTTCATACCACCACTGACAAATACTGCTTCAGGGATACGTTCAATTAATTTGTTTCCGGTGTCAATTCTATTGATTAATACAAGAGTATTTCCACTTAATGCTAACGATTTAATTTGGTTAGCCATCCAAGTGATCCTAGAATCGTCTGTGACTAAAAATGCATATTCGTCTGCAAAACTTTTAAAAACTTCAATTTCGTTTGTCTGCAAAATATTAATTTGCAGTTGAGCCAACACACCTTTTTCTTGTAGATCGTGTGCTGATACCTGATTAATAACTGGTCCGATACTGGCAAGTATACCTTGAAACTCCCACGCTTCTTTAGGCACAGTCCCAGTCAGTCCCCAACGTATAGAACAGTTTTTAAAATTCTGAGTTAGCAATTTTGTCAATACTTCTGCTTTGGCTTGATGCACTTCGTCAATGATGATTGCATTAACACCTTCGGCAAATTCGGCCAACGACATTACATCCTCGTCATAACTTTTCTTATCCAGCACATTCAAACTTTGCCAAGTACAGATAGTGTGCTTTCGTCCTAATTCTTTACGATCGCCAAAGTACACTCCAACATCCAACCCCAAATTGATATAATCTTCTTCGGTTTGTACCACAAGACTCTTGTTAGGCACAATGACCATTGTGCGTCCATACGGCTCACATAAGTGACTTAACGTAGCAGTAGTAATGGTTTTACCTGCACCTGTTGCTACCTCTTGTAGACTTTGAGGATTTTCTAAAAACTTGTTTACAACGTCATATTGATAGTCACGCAGTACGATAGGCTGTCCAGCCGCAGGATGTCCTTTGGGCCACGTCTTGCCTTTATCTGCCCAATAATTTTCAGTAACTGGTTCAAACTTAAATGTAGTATGCGTCCTAAGATCTTCTACTTCTATTTCATATCCATCATTTTCTATGATAGGCAATATAACATCTAAGTGTGCAAGATAACCAGTACCGCCAATGCCAAAGTATGTTTTAGTTCCGTCCCAACGACCTAGCTTGTATGCTGGCATATGACGTGCATAGGGAAGATCAAACTTTAATTTGTTGACAATTTTTCGTCTTGTCTCTACAGCAAGACCATCAATCTTGATATTAACTTCATCTCTTATAATGAGTTTACAACTCGACAATTTTCTGATCCTTTGACATTGTTGGTTTTATATCACCAATATAAATTACACAAGGATGGCTGTTGAACCAATCTCTTGATATTGTGTTTGTTGGTGAATATATATTGTTACTTGCTATTATTTTAACACTTTCTTGTTCTTTAAACAACCATTTAGCTGGCTTGTGATTAAAAATTAATACTTTGGCGCCATCAATTTTTCCACCGAATCCGTGATCTTTAATCCATTGATTAAGTTCTGGGCCTTGTTCTTTGTCTGCTCTAAAACATACCCTAACTGTGTCTCTTGGGAGAGATGATTGTACCAATGCAAGATCAAACTGTTCTAACCAATCTAACGATTTTCCTGCTCTGTCTAGCAATATACAGATCTTTCCCTGTACCTGATTGCAGATGTTTAAAAATTCAACAGTGTCTTTCAACCAAAAAACATTTTCTTTTGAAGCAGCTATTTTTTCTATTGTACTGTGAGGTTTTCCAGCATATGGATACCCCATGCTTTTTGCCAATAGCAGGTCATTTTCATAACAACCTGTTTTGTGTTCTTTCCACCAATCTTCGGTTTCTTCGCTGTTGTTAAACAAGGTAATCCAATCGGCAATCAAATCACTTGTCGGTACGATATCGTCTTGATTTTGCCAAATCTCTTCAACATCTCCCACAGCAATCATGAACGTATCGTCGATTTCAAAATTGTGTTTTATTGCAAATTCATAGACATGTATAAGATTATATCTGTACAGAATTAGTTTTCTAACCCTACGCTCTGAATCCCATATCGAATGAATTGTGTTATCTCCAAATTCATCGTCAAATTCTTTTTTTAATTGGTAAGGAAATTTTAAACAGACCCACGTTACTTTTTCTTCATCGTTCTCTGCCCATACTCTCTTGCTAAGGTCAAGAAATCTAAACGGCATCCGCCATTGTGGATCCGCTAAAAAGATAGAATAATCAAAGTGAATACGTATTGCCTGTGGTTGATATTTGTGCAAAAATTTAATTAACAAATTGCCTTGGCTCTGTGTTAATGCAGAATTATTTGTTATATGATTATAGAAACTATGAATCGCACCGACGTCTTGAGGGTTGATTGATATTTTGTTACTATCAACATACTCAGCAAATTCTACAAAAATGTCTTCTATATAAACAGATGATGCCATACATAAATTATAGCTTACTGGGTTGGAGAAGTCAAGAGATTTTTGTAAGTAATCTGCGTAATGGTATACCTTGTGATATTTCGTCTAATGTCCATTCGGTATGACAAAGTTTTAAAAACCACTCATTTCTGTTTGGAACAGTCACTGATTCGATATTTTCGATCTTGTTACTGAGTTCAGCAGCTAAACTACTAGAGTCGCAAATTACAGGAACACCGTGTATTGATGCTTGCACAGCAGGACCACTATTGTGATTTATCACACAATGATAACCGTAGTCTATATCAAAGTCGTCGTAACTGCCTTGAATAATTTTTGGATATTCTATTATAGAATTGTTTAAATTTAAAGAAAATGTGCATCTGGGGTGGGGACGAATTATGATTTTTCTATCAGTGTAATCTTTTAGTTTTGCCACGATACGTTCAACCCACTGTGCCATAGTAGGCATACCCTCCCACTGCAGGCTGCTTTGGTGTTGCGATGCGATTAGAATTTCTGATTTTCTATTAGTGTTCTCTGGTCGCAGTCTAATGCCTAATTTTTCTGTTCTTTTTGGGTCGAGATCATGGTCATTGCCAAATGTTCCAAGTCCGTTGATGTTGTCAAGACAGATCCTCCAAGACCTTCCTCTCAACAAATTTCCCACTTCAATAATCACTACAGGGATATTATTTTCTTTGCATCGACGATATACATCTTTGTTTGGACGCATTCTTCCTGCCCATAAAACTGACCATATCACCGCAACTTCTTCGTGGTTTTGAACGATCTCATGCCCAAGAGATTTTATTCCCTGTTCAAAGGCATTAAAAACGGGCGCACTGTTTAATGCACCATATTCACGGTAGAGTCTGAAGCGCATAGGAAGTTATAAATAACAGAGTATTTAATGATTATTATGACCAAGTTTATAAAAAAGATTACCAAAAATGTAAAAGATACGCAGTGTTGTGTGGTGTTGGGAAGAGGCTATGGTCATTTTGATGAGCTAATTGAAATTTTTAAAACTGTGTTTGTATTGTCAAACGGAGTTGATGAGATTCGAAAAAAGAATATTGTTTATAGAAAAGAATTTAATGATACTGATCCTTTGCCGTATATCGGTGCCGTGTTTATTGATGAAGATCAATTTGAACATCTTGGCACAATTGATGAAATTATAAGGAAACATAAATTATTAATTTATGTAGGTACCCCCGAGTTTATTCCCACACAGTATGCTAAATTTTTTAATAAAAGAAATTATGAAGTGGTGGAAATTTTTAAAGATTCCCAATTATGGAAACCTAGACGATGAAAATTGCAGTAGTTACAACATTCAATGAAGCTGGCCTAAAAAAATATGGCCAACGTATGATTGATACTTTTTGTGAAATGTGGCCAGAAGAAGTCACCTTACACATTTATCCAGAGGCATGCAATCCTGCAATTAAAAATCATAACCATGTGACATTATTTAGATTGGAGGAAATTCCAGAGTTAATGGCGTTTAAGGAAAAATGGAAAGGTGTGCCTAAAGCAAACGGCGATGTTAGCCAAGACCCTGTAAGAAGTCAGCGTAAAGATGCTGGCAAAGGTTTTAAATGGGATGCTGTGCGATTTGCTCATAAAGTGTATGCTATATTTCATTGTGCTAAAACCACAGATGCTGATATTCTGTTATGGATGGATGCAGACACGATTTGTCATAGCCCAATAGGAATAGAAGATGTAAAGCGTCTTTGTCCAGCGGATCGAGATTTATGTTTCCTTGGACGTAAAGGCAAATTTAGTGAATGTGGACTGTATGCTATGAATCTTCGTAGTCTACGAACTAAAATGTTTTTAGAAAATTTTCAACATTTTTATGATGACGCAGAAACAGGAATTTTTACTTTAGCAGAATGGCACGATAGTTTTGTATTCGATGCTGTTAGAAAAACAGTTAGTCTATATGAACTCGACTGGAGTAGTCATTTGATCACAGGCGAAGGACATCCACTGATTAACAGTGAATGGGGTGGCTGGCTAGATCATCTTAAAGGTGATAGAAAAAATCTTGGTCGTAGTAAACAACAAGACTTAAAGGTTCGCAGAAAGGAAGCGTATTGGCGATGAAAAATTTTATTATCTGCTTATCAAAAATTGAAGCATCGTTAAAGACTGCTACAAATTTAAAAACTCAATTAGAAGCATACGGTCAACCAGTTGAATTATTTGAAGGCACATACGGCAACGATGCTGCGGCTATTATAAAACAAGAAGGTAGGACACTACACCCCTGGGGCATCAAAGGGCCACCGGCAGATGGAATTATCAACCCATTGGATCCTTCTATACAGTTAGGTCTTGGGGAGCAAGGTTGTTTTTACAGTCATTATAGATTATGGAAAAAATGTGTAGAACTTAACGAACCCATTGCTATATGGGAAGACGACATAGTGTTAGTTAGAAACTATCTTCCTATAGACTGGGATGATGTGTTAGTATTGGCATTAGGACATCCTAGCAAGACAGAAAAATATAGGCATTATTTTGACAGTCCAGTTGGAGAGCCGCATGCCGCCGACTACTATCAAAGTTCTATGCCCGGCTGTTGCGGATATGCTGTTAAGCCGCATACTGCTAAGAAATTATTAGATATATACAACAAAACATATCTTCCCGCAGACAATGCAATTAACCAACATCATGTTAGAATACAAATACACAACTACGTTATGGGGATGGCATTAACCAAAAAAGATGGCAAGGTAAGTTTGACCAGAGGTAAATTTAATTGGGACACATATAAATTATGATTAGCGTAGTATGCCCTAGTAGGGGAAGACCAGAATTGGCAGAAAGAATGATCAAATCTCTTCTAGATAATCCAGGATGTGATATTGAAATTTTAATCTATCTCAATGATGACGATCCGGCATTACCCGAATACATTAAAAGATTAAACCCAGTACACTACGAAATTGGCCCGGACAGAAGTCCTGGATATTCTTGGAACATGTTGGCAAAGAAAGCCAAATATGATATTATCTTTTTAATGGGAGACGATGCACAGGTCCATACTCCGCTATGGGGTCCAGTTATTATCGAAGTGTTTGATAAATTCCCCGACAAGATAGCAATAGTAGCACCGAAAGCAGAAAATTTAGGAAACAGCAAGTGCCCTCATTTTTTCTTACATCGAAATTGGATAAACACATTAGGATATTTTGTGCCACCGCACTTTCATCTACATTATGTTGACCATTGGTGCAGAGATGTTGCAAAATCTATCGGTCGGTATTGTCACTTGCCTCATTTCATAATGCCCATAATAACCAGCGTTGGTGACGATACTATGAGAAGATATCAAAAAACATGGCTGTTAGAACGAGACACGTGGATTTGGGAAAACAGTGAACGACATAAAAATGCTGATGCTGATGCATTAAAACAATTTATTCAGAATTATAAAGGACAGTAAATGAAAATTTTTATTACAGGTGTTGCAGGGTTTTTAGGAAGCCATCTTGCAGATAGAATGATCGAGTTAGGACACGAAGTATCGGGTAATGATAATTTAATTGGTGGGTATCGAGACAATGTTCCAGCAGGTGTGCATTTTTATGAAATGGACTGTTGCGATAATGAAAAACTATCAGCCGTAATGGCTGGTACCGATATCGTTATTCATGCCGCAGCCACAGCGCATGAAGGGCTAAGTGTATTCAGTCCAAGTTTTATTACACGTAATATTTTTGAAGCAAGTGTGTCTACAATCAGTGCTGCAATACAAAACAAAGTTAAACGATTTGTATTTTGTTCAAGTATGGCACGTTATGGAAATCAAGTAGCTCCGTTCCATGAAGACTATCCACCGGCTCCTGAAGATCCATATGCAGTTGCTAAAGTAGCATCAGAAGATGTTTTAAAAATGCTTTGTGAAACACACGGAATGGAATGGAACATTGCTATTCCACATAATATTGTCGGACCTCGTCAGTGTTACGATGACCCGTTCCGTAATGTAATGAGCATTATGATTAATCGTGTATTACAAGGCAACCCACCGATAATTTATGGCGACGGATTGCAAACTCGGTGTTTTAGTTACGTGGGAGACTGTATTCAGTGTTTAGAAAAATTAGCATTGGATCCTACTATAGTATATCAAACAATTAATATTGGGCCAGACGAAGGCACTATTACTGTTAAGGACATGGCAGCACTTGTTATGAAAGAGTGTGGGTTCGAAGGCGAAGCGATTCACATGCCAGATCGTCCACGTGAAGTTAAACATGCCAGTTGTACTGCTGATAAAGCAAGAACAGTCTTAGGATATGAAACAAAAGCAACACTAGAGCAGAGTATTCACGAAACTGCTAATTATATTCGTAATCGCGGTCCTCATCCGTTTAATTATAGATATAAGCTAGAAATTATTAATGAAAAAACCCCAGCCACGTGGAAAGATAGGTTAATGTAATGAAGACATTACAAGAAATTTATAACAAGTATTGTACCGAATCTCCAGTAGCCGGTGGAGATAAAGGAACGGTGCATAGTTATATTGATGAGTACTATGACACAGCTCTTGCACCATATAGGACCACTGCTCTTAAAGTTTTAGAGATTGGCATTAACCAAGGCCATTCTCTAATGATGTGGAAAGAGTATTTTCTACAAGCTGAAATAGTAGGCGTTGATATTAAAGTCCCTAATGTTAATACAGGATGTCAAATGATTGAGGGCGATGCTACTGATCCTGATACATTTAAAAATCTCGACGGGTTTGATGTTATTATCGACGACGGATCACATGTCTTTAAACATCAAATTAAATCATTTAATTTATTATTTCCTAAATTAAATGTAGGCGGGATTTATATTATTGAAGATATTCGAGACCTTGATTCTTCTAGAGAAGCGTTTCTAAGTTTACATCCGTCTGTTCAAATTTTTGATATGAGAGACAATAAAAATAGACCAGATGATGTTATTGTTCAGATCAAGAAATAAATTTTTTCATATGGCGCCAACATTCGCCAGATTTTAATTCACCAAAGTTCCAGTGAAACATGCTTAATCTTTCAACCCACTGTTGTCTGTCCGGCATTAGTGGGTTTTCTATTTGTGATAAGTCAGTATTGGCAATTTCAGCACATTGACTCTTTGTGGTGTCCATTACAAAAATAGGATATCCTTCCATTGCGGCGCCGACTACTGGACTTGAGTTATAATTAACTGCTGCCCAACAACCTTTTAAATCATCAACTAAGTTTGCCTCAGTACTAAGTCGTACACGTTTAGAAAATTTAATTTTACATTTAGGATTACGTGGATCTAAATATTCACGTGCTGCTTTATCTCCGGGATGAGCCCTTATTATAAATGGCCTGTCTGTATGTTGTCTTAGGGTATCAATAGTTTGAATTGCCCAGTCTTGTACATCGGTATTTCCCATACTCCATCCACCATTACGTTGTAGACAGATTAAAATGTGATCACCATTGGTTCTATAATTTTTTAAATTTAAATTTAAATTACGACTGATCTTTTGCCATCTAGTTGGATCAATTTCTGTATCACAATATATTCCTGTATTAGGAAAAACACCATTAAAACTGTATCTTAGATAGTGCATTGGATTAGATGTATCAGCGTATAAAAACAAATTGCTGTCTACAGCTACAACATATCTTTGTTGTTGTAATTGGTGATTTATAACATTGTTTCTCAATTGTAAATGAGTACTAGACGGAGTTCCTGGGCCTAACCAACCTTGAATAATTCCTACATCTGCGGTGTGTATTATGTTATCGTAGATATCTAATACATTTTCTCCAACAGTTTTTGCACCAGCAGAAAAGTTTCTTAGGATGTCAATTTTTTCTTGACTCTTAGCATTTGGTACAGAGGAATGATAAACAGCTATGGTCTTCATACTTTATTTTTTAATATCTCTTTATTCTCTTTGTTAATCCAATGTTTAAAAATAGTCCCGAATCTGGTGTTTAGCAGGGCACTTTCGTTTTTGCAGGGAACTGCACATAGATTTTGGTATCCTTTATGACTGGCTGTATATCCCATAACTTGTGCATCATACGGCTTCCATAATTCGGCAAGTAATACTTCATCGTTCCAATTCATGTCATAATTTTTCATAAATTGATTTAGTTTACCATTTTGTTGATTGAATATAACCAAGCCACTTTCCCAACAATCTTGTCCGTCACCGCTATGCATCATTTCTATAGGAGCATCGAATTCATCTATAAAAAGTTGTTCTGGTGCTGGAGCTATTTGTTCTATATCGCTATCTAACCAAATGATTCTTTCATCTTCTTCCCTATTTCTAACAGCCACTATCTGTGCGCAGGCTTTGCCCCAAAACTTTCTAACTTTTGCTGTAGGTGTGAATTCGTCTACTTTTAATGGCGGTACGTATAGTAGATGTTTGTGAAATGGGATTTCATCGGCCCAATCTAAGTCTCCAAATTGTTGATCGATGAATACCGTAACTTTTCCTGGAAGATTCCAAGTAAGTATACATTTCTTTGCAACGGTTTCCCAATATTCTTTTGATAGACTGGTAATAAAGTGTAATTTCATTTAAGTTCCTTGTGGACATATATTGTATCATCTCCGGATTGTGATACTGGAATATATCCTAAAAATTCTATTAATTTATAATATTCTTCTACATCATATCGATGCAGACTTTTTTTCGAACTGCCGCCGGTGAACTCTACTAGCAGCACAGGTTTGAATTTGTTGATGGTATTAACTGCCCCTTTCAACACTTCTAACTCCCAACCCTCGACATCAATTTTAATTAATCCAACGTTTAAAAATTCAAAATTATCTAATCTTTTAGATTCTATTTCATATATTTGTCTTGGCGTTTTTTTCTTAGGTTGTTGATATACCGAATCTAAAATTTGAAAACTTCCAGAATTTTTACTGGTCCTATACGCACCGTACATTGTTTTTTCTTCGTCACTAATTGCACAATTGAATAATTTAACATTGTTAAGATTTTCGGTATTTGTTTCTAAACACTTATAATGATCTAACATTGGTTCAAATGCGTATACCATTTTAAACTTATCTGACCAATCTAATACACTTATTCCTACATGAGCTCCGATATCAATTACTTCATTGAAATTAGTAACATAGGATACTGCAATATCTCTTGATTCTTTTCCGAAAGATAAAATATTATTGTTTTCCGAAAGAATAGAGAAAAAATTATCTTGAGGGGTTATTATATGTTTCATCTAACATCCTTTTTGCTGACCCGTCTCGTAGTTCATTAACATGGTATTGACAATAGGCAAGGTGGTGTAACCATGCACGTACTTTATCTTCTTCTGGATAATATGGTGTTTCTATTTTTGATAGATCCTGTAGAGATACTGGTTTAGCAGCATGACTAGGTGCTAGAGTAAACGCTGGATACCCGTACATAATTGCTTCGGTGGCTGCATTACTATTAAAAGTTACTAATGCAAAAACATTTTCTCCTAATGCTTCTTTGAGACTTTTATTAACAACACGCTCTGTTCTGCTCTTAACTCGCTCCCTCACAACAATAGGTCTATCGGTGTGTTTTTTAATTTCAGCTATAGTTTCTTCGAGCCACTGGTCTAAATCTATCCTGTAGTGTTTCATAGGTTTGTCATCAGGTTTGGCAATTAAAATATTGCGTCCACCTTTTTTCCATTTGTACACAGGAAGATTTAGTCTTTCAAATCTATCGGCCGGACGTGGTATAATTTCATTGTGTTGGATATCGTTTTTTACAATTCTATGATAATATTTCCAACCGTTTGGATTTTCTTTAGTACGTTGATTGCCTAAGTATCCAGTATCGATAAAATAAAAATCTCTTTTATCAGCAAGACACTTTTCCATTATTTTATGTTTGAGAATTCCACGCATTACAATAGGATCTTGACTGTCTTCGTAATTAAAATCCTCTGTACGAATTACTCTGCCTCCGGTTCCTGTGGCAAACATATTAATGTAAGGATCTTCGCCATTCTTACTTAAGAAAATCCAATTGTTCATATATCTCTTTGTTGACAATATTCTGTAAGAATTCTTTCACGGTGCCATTCGTCACCCATAGGAGTATTAGCAAACTCGTGAAAGCAAGGTGTGCCGAGTGTATAGTGTAGCAACTTGGCAGCCGGGTTTGGACCATATTCGTCTGGTAACCAATTCCATTCTTTGGGCAGTTCACCTATTCGTGCATCGTCAATCCACGAGAATCTATGTAATTCCGCACCAGTGGCATTCATAACATATTCAGGAGTTAATTTGCGATTGGGATAGCTGTTGCAGTTCCATAAAATAACACTTGACCAATTTTTGCGAGGGTAATCTTCGTTTTTTGAACCAAGATATTTTTCTTTCATTTTAGTTTTATAGTCATGCTTAACTACCATGACGTCCTTATCCATTTCTCTCAATGCCCACAGCTCTGCTATATCCCCACGCACAATCATATCGCCATCTATGAATATAGCACTGCCTGTCCAAGACATCAAATAAGGAACTAGGAATCTTGTATAGATAAAATGATTGCTGCCGTCTGTGTGGGTTTCGCTGTAGTCTTTAAATAAGTTTAATGCTACAGGAATAATACTCACAGGTCGACTTGAGTTTCTAATAATACTATTTGCACATACATGATATGCTATGGCTTCTCTAGGATCGTAGCCTATAAAGACAGGAATTATATCTTTCATTTTCTTTCTATGTCCTCTTCAATACAGCATTCGCCATATTGTATTTCAACTAATTTTAATGGAACAGTCTCAGAAGGATTACTTAACTGATGCCACTCGCCTACGGGTATTTTTGTTTCTTTGTGTTTTTCAAGAACAATAGACGGCATCGAATATCCACTAGACATTTGCCTATGTACTACTGCTTCTCCGTCACTAACTATCCAATATTCCGAACGTTGACTATGTCTCTGCATTGATAAACTGCATTGTGGATTAACTGTGAGTTCTTTAACTTTCATGCCAGGCACTTCGTGTAGCACACGATAGTAGCCCCAAGGACGTTCGGTCTTAGGTGCCTTCCATTCTTGTAATATCCATGAGCTAGAGTTTGCTTTGTTAAATCCCCCTACGCCAAATGCAAACGACAAATTGTCATCTTTAAAATTCATTTCTGGAATGTCTAGATGGGTGCGGTCTCCGCCGTTGGCAAAAACTATTTTATCATTTGGGAATGTTTGTCTTACTAATTTGATAGCTAAATTAGAACTATTATCGTCGTCATTAAATTCAATAGTATAATCAACCATTTTTAATTCTTTAATGATTCGCTGACGTTCTAACCAAGGCATGAACGGTGAGCCTTTTTTACGTGTTAGCCAAGAATCGGAATTAATACCAACTACAAGTTGATCTCCTAATTCTTTCGCTGCTTTGAAATAGGCAATATGTCCAGAATGGATGGGATCAAACCCACCAGTTACTAATACGATTGTTTTCATGCAGATATTTATCTGCGCATATTATTAGCTATAAAATCTCTGACCTCAATTTTAGGATTGAACCCAAAGAATGACAGTTTGCGTGTATTGGCTTTGGTTTCTTGACGTTCGTTTGGAGTATCCAATTTGACAGGTAAGTGGGGAGCAATATCATTGATCTGAATTGAAATACCAGTGCCTATATCTAGCGATCCAACGTAGCCGTGATCGAGCAACAGATCAAATGCATCACAGATATCGTCAATATGAATAAAATCTCGTTTGTGTGTTGTAACATATTCTAATGTTCCATTTAATAATTTATAGAAGAACATGTTTTCTCTAGGAATAGAACTGTATACAGTATGCAACCTCATAAAACAAACATTATTATGCGGAATAAATTCCATTGCATGTTTGCTGGCTGCATAGGGATTTAAGTGTGGTTCATATTGCGAACTTGAACTTGCTACTAATACTCTTGTAGATTTATAATGTTCAAGTATTCTGCGAGTTCCTTCGACATTAACACGCCAATATTGTTCTGGATTATTAATACTTTGACGCACACCTGATAAGGCAGCTAGATGTATAACATAATCACAATCTGGAAGGTCACAAACTAAAATGTCGTTGCCCTCTTTTATATCAAGACCAACGACATTATATTTTTGTTCTAACTTATTTTTAAGACTCTTGCCAATGAATCCTAAATGTCCAGTTATTAATATAGTTTTCATTGCGCACGATGTTTTTTGTTAACATCTTCAACACGGCCGAGCAATTCTAATTCAATGCCCATATCAAGACCATGTTCTAATATTGCAGCCACGTCTTTTGGAAAACAGGCGCCGCCATAGCCAAACTGTCCGTCTGGACCTGGAACATCCCAATGCGAGTTTCCTAGTCTAGGATCACTTTTAGCAATCTCTTTAATTTCAGACCAGTCAACATCAATATGTTGTGCCATGCGATAAAATTCATTCATTAAGGTAACTTTAGTTGCCATGAATGTATTTGCAATATACTTAAACAACGACGCCGTTGTGATGGTTGTTCTACGATATAGAGTTGCAGCAACATCACCAGATCTAATAATATTAATGGCATCATCAACCCATTTGCCGTCACCGCCTACTAACATCCAAGTAGCAGTTACATAGTCTGCATTGGCATTTGCCGCAGTTAAGAATTCAGGAGCATGAACGATGTTTGGATAATGAACTTGCAAAGAAGCATATACTCCCGGGGGAATAGTACTTTTACAAATAATAACTTTATCGTATCCTGCGAGGTCTTTTAAAACACCACGCATATATGAATCGTCGCAATGCCCATCTTCTAACATTGGAGACGGTACACACACGTACACAGCATCGCAGGTTTTAATTTCCTCAATGCTGGCCGATTTTTCACCTAATTTTGGATCTCTTACAACTAAATCGTGTTGTCTGTGTGCCCATGCCACTGCGCCACCGACGAATCCTAAACCAATAATACCTATTTTCAAAGCGTTGCGTCCTCTAATCCTGCGGTTCGTAATTTTACGATATTTGATACTTGCCACTGCTTAATATCAAGAGCTTTAATAATACCAAGCCATTTATTTCTTAAGAGTGCAAAGTCATTGATAATCTTTTCAAAGTCTACAACGTCTGCTTCACCTTCGACAAACTTTTCACAGTCCCTCGAAGATAAAGAGCGTTGATAGTTTTCAAGATATTTACGAAAGTGTTGACTACGTAATCTACGAAGTTCGATGTTAAGGTATTCTAAAATACCTTCAATTTCCTGTAACTGGTTAAATCGGTTTTCAACGATACCTGGCATCTGTGCCGAAATCTTTTCTAAACTACCAGATACTTTACAATCTAATTTTGCCTGTATTAATTCAGCTTCATAGAATGAAACAGCATCTGGAATATTAGAAATATCCTTGCTAACCTTATCGTACCAGTTCATTAGTCCTCGTCTTCGTAATATTCATCTTCGTCTTCAATTTCCTCGCCATCGATAGCATAC
>Ga0209400_1000115_pt1 | contig 67381 bp, 53 predicted proteins | sample M_130807_EF_Meta_FD_187313 | JGI IMG/M metagenome (GOLD analysis project Ga0209400, IMG submission 187313) | Freshwater microbial communities from Lake Montjoie, Canada to study carbon cycling - M_130807_EF_MetaG (SPAdes) (version 2) | ecosystem: Environmental > Aquatic > Freshwater > Lake... | reverse complement strand
AGTAACTACACGATTGCCATTTACATATATGTTACAGCTGGCGCTTATGGTACCCCCTGCGATAATATTAGAGGATGCATTAATAATACCAGCTACATCAAGAGTATACGCAGGCGTGTTACAGTTGATACCCACATTACAACTTAGTACAGTAGTAGGTCCAGCTCCTACAGAAGTAACTACACGATTGCCATTTATATACATGTTACAGCTGGCGCTTATTGTACCCCCTGCGATAATATTAGAGGATGCATTAATAATACCAGCTACATCAAGAGTATACGCAGGCGTGTTACAGTTGATACCCACATTACAAGTGAGTCCAATACTGCCCCCAACTCCTCGCGAAATAACTACAGGATTGCCATTTACATACATGTTGCAAGTGGCGCTTATGGTACCCCCTGCGATAATATTAGAGGATGCATTAATAATACCAGCTACATCTAATGTGTACGCGGGCGTGTTACAGTTGATACCTACATTACAACTTAGTACAGTAGTAGCTCCAGCTCCTACAGAAGTAACTACACGATTGCCATTTACAAGAATCGTTGACGCTGTACGAATGACACCGTCCCTTCCTATACTGAGAGCATTGGATATAAGAGGAGGAGGAGGTTCCATATTTAAAGGCCAAATAGAACCTTCTGGGGCGATATCTACTACAAATCCACCAGCAGATAAAACACGCACACGATCAGGGCCCCATGAATTAGATCCAGTATTATCTCCCTTAAATATAAGAAGTTCTGAAAGTTCATCTGGAGCGTAAATGCGTTCGCCAATGACAGAATGTGTGAATCTTCTCGTATCTCCTTCATTGAAGGCATCATAATTTGTACCAAGGAAACGAAGGGTATTTGTGGAAGGACTCGCTCCTATTAAGAAGTTGGAAGTAGCTACATAATTGCTTGAAAGACCATTTCCAAATGTAACAACGGGTAGACCATTCACATAAATATTTGAGGAAACATTTACAATACCATTTATATCTAGAGTAGATCTAGGACTATTACAATTAATGCCTACATAGCCATTGGAATTTACTGTGAATGCCTGTATTACTGCAGAAGGCGGATTGCCGTTGATAGGCCACACTCCACCATTAGATGCGATATCTACCTGAAATCCTCCCGCAGCCAGAACACGAACATTGTCAGGTCCAAGAATACCCTGAGGATTATTTGCCTTGAATAACAATAGTTCAGAGATATCATTACTAAATGACCTTTCTGCGATAACTGTCCTGGCATATTGATTTACTCCAAATGAATTATATGCAGTTGTCCCATAGAAGCGCAAAATATTTGTGGATAAACTATTTCCAATATATACATTGGACGAAAATAAGAAGGTACTTTCTCCAAACGCGATGAGACTCTGGGTAGAAAGTGTTGATAAAGAGACAATCGGCGACGAAATATATCTAGAGGAACCTAAACCTTGCACTGTAGAAACAAATCCTGCGACGGCCGGCGAACTCAAATATCCGGCCGCACCCAGTCCTTGGACTGTAGAGACCATCACAGCTCCAATAGAACTCAAATATCCAGCCGTACCCAGTCCTTGGACTGTAGAGACCATCACAGCTCCAACAGAACTCAAATATCCTCCCGTACCTAGACCTTGGACCGTTGATACCAGGCCCGTTGAGCTGATGTAAGAGGAGGTCCCTAGGCCTTGGACCGTGGATGCTAGGCCCGTTGAGCTGACATAGGAGGAGTTCCCTAGGCCTTTGACTGTAGATGCCATATTCTCGCTATTTACAAAACCACGCGCATTTATCGTTCCAGAAACATTCATAGAGCCATTTATATCCAAGGTGTAGGAAGGAGAATTACAATTTATTCCAACATACCCATTGCATCCAATATAGAAGGCCTGTAGAGCCGTGGACGGTGGCTGGCCACCAATTGGCCAAGACGATTCAGTGGAAATGTCTACTTGAAACCCTCCTGGCGACAATACGCGCACTCTATCAGGGCCGAACGGATTAGCGGCATCATTGCCCTTGAATAAAATAAGTTCGGAAGACTGGCCAGCGCTACCTGCCAACCCATCATATATACGCTCTCCTATGACTGTATTTGTGTAGAGTTGATCAGAATCGCCAGCGGTTCCTAGGAATCGCAGAACATTCGTAGAAACACTGGCTCCAAGGAACATATTGGACGCATTTATAAATGTACTGGGGCCATATACTGTCAAGGAATGTGTGGATAATGAAGATATGCCGACATTCGGTGAAGATATGTATCCAGACGAGCCAAGGCCTTGGACCGTGGATACTAAGCTCGTTGAGCTGATGTAAGAGGAAGTTCCTAGGCCTTGGACCGTGGAGACTAGGCCAGTGGAGCTGATGTAAGAGGAAGTGCCTAGGCCTTGGACTGTGGAGGCCAACTCATTTTTAACGCTACTCATATATCCTGCTGTCCCAAGGCCTTGTACCGTGGACACTAAGCTCGTCGTGCTGATGTAAGAGGAGGTTCCTAGGCCCTGTATCGTAGACACTAGATTATCACTGTTTACAAAACCACGTGCATTTATCATTCCAGAAGCGTTAATAGAGCCATTTACATCCAAGGTGTAGGAAGGAGAATTACAGTTTATTCCTACACGCCCATTACAGCCAATATAGAAGGCCTGTAAAGCCGTTGACGGTGGCTGACCACCAATTGGCCATGATGTCTCTGTGGAAATGTCTACTTGAAACCCTCCTGGCGACAATACGCGCACTCTATCAGGGCCGAACGGATTCGCAGCATCATTGCCCTTGAATAAAATAAGTTCGGAAGACTGGCCAGCGCTACCTGCCAGCCCATCATATATACGCTCTCCTATTACTGTATTTGTGTAGAGTTGATCAGAATCGCCAGCGGTTCCTAGGAATCGCAGAACATTCGTAGAAACACTGGCTCCAAGGAACATATTGGATGCGTTGACAAATGTACTTGGGCCATATACTGTTAGGGAATTTGTGGATAATGAACTTATGCTGACATTCGGTGAAGATATGTAGCCTGATGAGCCGAGGCCTTGCACCGTGGATACCAAGGAAGCTGAGCTCACATAGTTAGCCGTGCCCAGGCCTTGGACCGTGGAGGCCAAGGAACCTGAGCTCATATAGTTCGCCGTGCCCAGGCCTTGGACCGTGGATACCAAGGAAGCCGAGCTGACGTAGTTAGCCGTGCCGAGACCTTGGACCGTGGACACCAAGGAAGCGGAGCTCACATAGTTAGCCGTGCCGAGGCCTTGGACCGTTGACACAAGTGAGGCCGAGCTCACATAGCTTGCGGTGCCCGCACCTTGGACGGTGGACACCAGATTCGACGTAGTAACTAGGATAGAACCGTTAATCCCAATATTACACGCGTTTATAGTGCCCGCCACGTCTAGAGTGTAAGAGGGGGTATTGCATCCAATACCCACAAAGCCATTGCAGTTAATAGTAAATGCCCTTATTGCTGTGGAAGGCGGTTGTCCACCGACTGGCCAAATTCCACCATTCGATGCGATATCTACGCGAAACCCTCCCACTGCCAAAACACGTACTCTATCAGGACCTGGGCCAAATGTTACAGGAAGAGTGCCGTCGTTGCCCTTGAATAGGAGAAGCTCGGAAGATTCTTCTGTGAGTAGTCCATCGTCATAAATACGCTCTGCGATCACGGTATTTGTGTACTGGGTCGCTTCGCCAAAACCGTCTTTATATGTTCCAATAAAACGCATTGTATTTGTGGACAAACTTGCTCCAATAAATATATTGGATGCATTGATGAATGTACTCGGCCCATATACAGTCAAGGAATGCGTGGACAAAGAACTTATGACGACGTGGGGTGATGAGATATAACCGGATGAGCCAAGGCCTTGTACAGTGGATACAAAGGAAGCCGTGCTCACATAGGTGGCCGTGCCGAGACCTTGTACTGTGGATACTAGAGAGGGTGTACTGAGATAGGTAGCCGTGCCGAGGCCTTGGACAGTGGATACTAGGGAAGCCGTGCTCACGTAGGTAGCCGTGCCTAGGCCTTGGACAGTGGATACCAAGGAAGCTGAGCTCATGTAGGTAGCCGTGCCGAGACCTTGGACAGTAGAGACCAGCGCGGTAGAACTCACATATTGAGAAGACCCGAGACCTTGTACTGTAGATGCCATCATGGTTGTGCTTACATACCCAGAAGAGCCGAGACCTATCACCGTAGATATAAGCCCTATGATCGGCGAACTCAGATACCCTGCAGTTCCCAGACCTTGGACCGTGGATACTAGAGAGGTCGTGCTCACATAGGTGGCCGTGCCGAGACCTTGGACAGTGGATACTAGGGAGGGCGTGCTCACATAGGTGGCCGTGCCGAGACCTTGGACCGTGGATACTAGGGATTGCGTGCTCACATAGGTGGCCGTGCCTAGACCTTGGACAGTGGATACTAGCGAAGTCGTGCTGACATAGGTGGCCGTACCTAGACCTTGGACAGTGGACACGATGTTATTTGTATTGTATACAAGTGACCCTCTCACAAAGGCAGAATTCGTGAGAAATATCGTGCTCGCTCTCATACTTCCGTTCACTTCCAACAATGTACTGGTTGTCAAAGGATTATTGATAGCGAGGGAAGATATCCTGGCAGAAGATGTGCTCAAGTTCACCACACTTAGAGTGGAGGTTACTCCCAGACTCTGTGTGCTAATAGACCTGGCGAGAACACTAGAGACAGTGGCCACATTCATGAACGTGGAATAAAACACGGTCAGATTGTTGAAAGAGCCCGTATTACCGGATAGATTGCTGAAGTTGCCCTGACGAACATCGATGCCCTCCACACTCGGGTGGGCAGCCTGATCAGGGAAGGCAAAGGTGTTTATCACCGCCCACACATTACTCGTCCTCGGCGTCACCGTAAGAAAGCCGTATGGTTGGTTGATGTTGTAGACATTACATCCGGGACCGTCCAAATAGTGTACACCTGATGTGGTACTGACGGCAATTCCACGATTTGTAGAAGCGTAGCCAGTAATATCTCGGATAGTGATGATTGTACCTGGAGCCGTAAGGGTTGACAAGAGTACAACGGCACTGTTTGGATACACCACCGTAGATGTATCCACCTGTACCACACTGGTACTTTGATTTACGACAATCGGTTCACTCATTCTATCAAGCGTTGAAAGAAAAGGTCTGCGCAATTCGCACGGGTCAAAGAAAACTTCGCAAGGCTCAGCAGAAGATGCAAAGCAGTAGTTCACCCTTCCTCGTGAACATTGTACCACTTGCCAATGTAAATACCAGCTCTTCTGGTATTGATCCCGTGGGAGCCCTCGCTACGAGTGTGGGAAATATCCAAAAAATGGTGAATTATGATACAAAAACTATAAATACCAATTTCCTCGCAGCTTATCCTGGCTCCTGTAACATCCAGGTGACAAGTCCGTTGGTTTTGTGTAATGCCACTACAGTAGCTTCTGGCACAACGGGAAGTAATATTCAGGTGAATTCCATTGTGGCGAATACAATTACTGTGGAAGGCACGTGTTACGCCAGAGAATATGTGACTTTGTCCGATAGCCGTGTAAAAGAGGGTCTTGGTCCTATCGGGAACATATCTTTTGACACCCTGGAATCCATGAACGCATATACGTATACATATATGGATTCTCCCTCCTCCGAGAAACGGTTGGGGCTAGTGGCACAGGAAGTGGCCGCAGCCTATCCTGAGTGTATTGTGGAGAGGGGCGGGACGAAATATGTGAATTATGCGGCAGTTACTGCCGTCCTCCTGCAGGCGGTCAAAGATTTAAATGCTCGGGTGAAGGTGTTAGAGAAGAGTGCGTGAATATGGAGGGGTCTTATTTGTCGTCATGCGACAGAGGAATGTCATTGGAATCTTTTCCGGGGATGGTTAGGTACAGCGGCCGCGGCAGCCAAGCAGCAGAGCCAAAGCCCTTTTGCTCTGTTCGTCCAGAGCTTCGTCTAGAGCGAGGTCTAGACCAAGAAAAGGTCGTCTTGCTTGCCACGGCCGCCATTACCGAAGACAACCTATTCATGAACGGCCTTTTCCAGAACATCTACATCATGTATCGCATGTTTGAGGCCATGGGATGGAAGCCCTTCTTACTCGTGAATATGAAGCCGGCAGATATGAACAAGGTACCAAAGTATATGCAAGACGTCCGCTTGATGGGCTTAGAGGAGATTGCGAAGACCCCCATACCTGTTCAGCTGTACATAGAGATTGGCATGAGCACCGACGCATCTATGCGCAAGTACTTGAAGAACTGCGGGGCCAAGATCGGGAAACTGTATTTGGGCAATATTATCAATATAGATGTGGAGACGCCTATTTTCTATCCTGACATGTTCTTCTCGCATCATGTTATAGGGGAATTGGATGATATTTGGGTATCGCCCCATTATGCGCAACACGGCGAATATGCGAGGGCGATGAATCATATTAGCCTGAGCAAGGGTCTGGGACCAGTTGTACCCTATGTCTGGGATCCACAGATCCTATCACGCGATGGTGAGAGGAAATTCTCGTGGAAACCTGCTCAAGGGTCCGCTGCGCCCGAGTCTGGGCCGAGTGATGACGTCTTCGTTATTGTGGAGCCGAATATCAGTTTCCAGAAGTGTTCCTTAGTGCCCCTGATGGCGATTGAAACGTGGTTCCGCAGAAATCCGGGGTGGCGCGGTGAAGTGGTTGTGGTCAATGGAGAACGCCTCATGTTGATACCCTTTTTCAAGGAGTCCGTGTGGGCGAACCTGGAACTCGTGAAGGCCGGGCGAGTAAAAATGCTCGGGCGCATGGATATCTTGACGATTATGACGAAGTGGCCCTCGGCCATTCCTGTATGTACCCAGTGGAATAACGAATACAATTACATGGTGCTGGAGTACTTCCACGCAGGCTATCCCGTCTTACACAATGCGAGTGATTGGTCAGAGTATGGATATTATTACCGCGGTGCGGACCTTCGTGGGGCTGCCGACCTGATTGACAATATACGCGCGAATCATCATCAGCGTGGAGAAGTGTTTCGCGCACACACGAGGGCCCTCCTCTGGCGCCATTCGCCCTATAATCCAGAAGTCCATGCGAGATGGAATGCGGTGATAGAGAGTATGTAAGTCACATCTAATACGCATAATCCGTCAACTCCGTCATAGCACCTGTCTCCAGGTCATATATGTAAGGCCGATCCTCTTGTAACAGGACAAATGTGTAAGAGAGTTGTTTATTGGGTGACTGGTTGTAATTGACCACGACGCCCTTCGTGTATTTCTTGTAGCGCATGTAACTGATGACTTGCCAGAGGTTATCTGACTTTATTTCCGTGGCAGTTGCCTTCAGCTCAATGATGATCTGAAGCCAATTGTGTACGACAATATCTAGACGTTCCTGGCCGACGAATTTGCCCTTGTAGTAAATCGGCATCGTTTCTTCCTCCGTGTATTGAATGCCCCTCTCTTGTAATTCCACCGTGATGGCATTCTGGTAGACAGTTTCCGTGCGCCCCTTTTTCAAGGCGCCGGCAACTTCTTGGAATATCTCAATAAGCTCATTCATCTTGTGAAGATCTGTGATATCCATTTGTTTAGGGACTAGTTTCCTGTGGCCGTGGCCGGATTCATTTTTAGAAAGACAGGGGTGAAAAAATTGAATTTAGACCGGCACCTAGGAAGCAAGTCCCTCAACCCAAAACAAATGGCTGACTCCCCTTTCATCAAGAACTACGATTTCTCCTGTTTCGCCGACGATGGCTGTTCGCGCCAGTATCTGAAGCGCGCGATGGATGCTATTAACAAGGCTACTACCACCTATCCCTCGGCCTGGCAACAAGTGGCTGGTGGTGAGCTCATTCGCGCTAATAAGTCAATGAATGATGTGAGCCCACTAGCAGCCATCATATTCAAGGAGATGGAGGAAGATGGGCATTCTGGGTATAGTGCCAGCTGGACCATAACGAACATTACTTGGGTAGCGAATGGCATGCCCGCAGATTGGGAGACGTCGGGCATTCCTGAGCACATTCTTGGCTTACAGTAAGGCTAAAGGATTCTGGCCACAGAAGACAAGCAAATGCGTATAGCGATTACGGTGCATCAACAATATTCCTTTTTCAGTGCTGGCTCACCACAGTCGGCACTGTCAATGGGAGAAGCCTTGAGGCTCAAGGGGCATGACGTATATTTTGTGAATACTGCTGCCGAGATACAGACGGGTTGGTGGGAAGATGTAAAAGGGATTCAGGTGGATTGGAAGGTGGTACAGGTTGGCGATTTGGCGGCACAAGCAGAAGCAGAAGCAGTCGCAGGCGATCTTCTTATTGAAGTCGGCAATCATTTCCTACAGCCTTCTGTGCGAGCTCTCTTCAGGAGAGCAGTGTGGCTCTGCCGTAAGCCTATGTTGTACAATGACGTGGAGCTATCCCTATTTCCTCATAGCCCTGTTTCCAATCGGAACATGGAAGGAATCTCTGAGGTATGGCTTATCAAAGAACATACGACTGGCGATGATGTTCAGTACGCCGAGATCCTCTTGAGGCGACCTGTGCGTTTGGTGCCATTCACATGGACGCCTAGTCCCGCCGAGGCCTATCGCACGGAGACGAAGGCCCCTGTGTGGCCCCAAGTCCGTGATATGCCAGAACATTCTGGACGGCCGTGGTCAGTCCACATATGCGAGACGAATAATACATCGGCGAGTAGTTGTACGATTCCCTTGTTTATTGTGCGCGAGCTGTGTAAAAGGGGTGGTGTGGTGATTGGCAAGGATATTCGGGTGCACAATGCGGATGCCATAAAGGAGACGGAGTTTTTCAAGAAGAATGTTCTGGAGCATGTGTTTTCGGATATTCCTGGGAAGGGGCCTGTATTTGTGGGGCGTCAGAGGACGGTGGATTTTGTGTATGACCCAATGAGTATCATTGTGGCGCATTCTCGTTTTGTCCGCATTCGGCCGTATTTGCTGGATCTTCTGTGGATGGGGATTCCATTGGTACACAATAGCGATTTGTTGCGGGACCTGGGATTCGCCGGCGGTTATTACAGGGATAATGAGATAAGTGAGGGGGCTGGGGCGTTTGAGAGGCTTGTGGTGGGTAGGGGGCCTGGTATGGATGGGCTGGTTGAGGCGCGCAAGAAGATTCTGGAGAGATTCACGCCGATTTCGGCCGAGATTCAGGAGCAGTGGTCATCTGCGGCGGTGGCTGCGGTGGCTGCGCCTTTGCCTTTGGCTAAGCCTTTGGCTTTGGCTAAGCCCTTGGCTGCGTCTGAGCCTTCGCTAAGCCCGTTCCGTATCGGGTTTTCCGATATGTGGGACGGATTTCGCCCTGATTACAACATGTTCACCCTCATGCTAGAGGCGTCTGGAGTAAAAAGGAAGGTGATTGGTGTCACGGAAGGGCCGATGGATGTATTGCTGTTCGGACCCTTCGGCGATGCATGGAAGAAGTTTCCTGCTGAGCTACCGAAGATCCATTACACGGGCGAAAACACGGAGCCGATTGTACGTGACGATATCCGCCTCAATATCGGCTACAAACACCTGGATATGAATGACGGGCGGTACTTGCGTTTGCCGTTGTGGATGCTGGAGATCAATTGGTTTCGCGCTGACCCCGAGCGCATAGGAAATCCGAAGCCGATTCCGATTGAGATGGCTTGCTCTGCTGCGATAGCAGGAGCAACGCGTGAGAAGTTCTGCGCGTTCGTTGTTACGAATCCGAGGCAGCCGATGCGCAATGCCGCCTTCCAGTGGCTCAACCAGTACAAGCCTGTAGATTCTGCCGGCCGTCTATTTAATAACGTGGGCTCAGCCATATTCGCTGGCCTCGGCGGAGGAGGTGGAGAATTGGCGAAGGTGGAATTTTACAAGAAGTATCGGTTTGTCCTCGCCTATGAGAATCACTCATCGCCAGGCTACACGACGGAGAAACTATTACATGCAAAGGCTGCCGGCTGTGTGCCAATTTATTGGGGCGATCCGAAGGTGGAGCGCGATTTTGACACGGCCGGATTCATTGATGCACGGGGTGTAACAACTGCCGGCGAACTCATTCGGCTCGTGAAGCAGGTGGAGGAGGATCCCGCGTTGTGGCGGAAGAAGGCTGCAGTCCCCGCGGTCGATGAGGTGCGTCGTGATATGGTGCGCCGTACCTTGTCGGAGTGTGCGAGGCGTATATGGTCTATTGGGGGTCTGGCCGATAAGGAGTTAGAGGGAATTCCTCGGTTTCTCGGATATACGAGTGACTCTTTGGCTTTGCCTTTGGCTTTGGCTACGCCTAAGCATGTGCTTTTCAAGAACGCCACAAAGCCCACAGTCTTCGTGACGGGAGCCAACGCCAAATTCCTTCCTTCCCTCCACATGTGGCTCCGCAGCATTATGGCTACTGCGACAACAGATGCAGAAGCAGTCGCAGACGTACACGCCTACCTCATGGCCGATGTGCCTGCCATGGCAGAATCCGAGCTCCGCCAAACATACCCTTTTACACAATTCCACAGATTCCCCAAGGAAACTTCCGCCGATTTCCAGGATCTCTGGGCAGCCGAGCACTTTGCCTGGAAACTCTGGATCTTGAGAGAATCAGCGCGGACTCACGTGGGCAGCACAGTCTTGTATATGGACGCCGGCTCAGTACTCGTCCGTGAGCCCTCTTTATGGCTAGAGGTCGTGGCTAAATATGGTATCTGTAACTTGGCCGATCCACGTGAATTCAATAAGTACAGGTGTCATGACGCATTTGTAAAAGGGATGTCTATGACGGGAGAAGAGTTGGTTGCGAATCAGATATGGGCCGGGGCCATGTGTTTCGTTGGCGGAGAGAAGGTGGCCGTGGATTTCTTTGAGGAGGCTTGGAGATTAGGGCAGAAGCGGGAGCTTATTGTGGGGGCGAAGTGGACGGGCGCACAGGTAGACGGCTTCTGGACAGGGCATCGCCACGACCAGAGTATCTTGTCACTGCTAACGAAGCGCATGCGAGTGCCCGTATGCGACCTGGACACGGTGTACTGCGACGTGAGTCTTCGTCACACATATTTGACCGATAGGAGTATCTATGTCCATCGTGGAATGTACAAGGCGCATCAACAAGTCGCACACGGCATTGACGATGCGTGGATTATTAATTTGGATAGGCGCGCAGATCGTTTAGAGTTATTCAAGAAGACGCATCCTGGTTTAGCGAATCATCTGATGCGTCTGCCAGCGTTTGATGGACGGGGCTTGACCTTGACGCCGAAGATTGCGCAGCTGTTTGGACCCCACGATTTCAAGTGGAAGAAGTCGGTCATGGGCTGTGCCCTGAGTCATCTTGCCGTGTGGATGCAGTTGATCAATGAGAAGCCGGATATCAATACATATTTGGTGTTAGAGGATGATGCTCGGCTGTCGCCTGAGTGGCGCGGAGCGTGGGAAAGGGCGGTAGACAATGGGCATTTGCCGGAAGGATGGGATTTGATATATTTGGGCGGGATTTTACCGCCGAATCGTGCAGGCTTTGAGGCGGTGGGGGTAGAGAAGATCAACGCATCTGTGGCTCGTGTAAAAGAGAATCGGTTGTTCGGGCAGGGTGAGGGGGGCAGTCGCTATTTCCATTTCTGCGCCTATGCGTACGTGCTGACGCGTCGGGGAGCTAAGAAGATTGTGGACTTTATTCGGGCGCGTGGTGGCGTGTGGACGAGTGCGGATCACATGATGTGTAATATAGAGAAGATTCTCAACATATACTTTTTACACCCTCTCGTGGCCGGCTGTTATCAGGACGATGACCCCGTGTACCAGAAGAGTACATTCAATGATTTTGACAGGAAGGATACCTTTGACAGTGATCTGTGGAATAATACGGAGCGATTTAGTGAGGAGGAACTTGCTAGCGTAGGCACCTTAGCGGGTCCCTTAGATATCTTGGGAGCCTTGGAAGATGCTCGCTGTGTTGTGGCTTCTCCCTCTGTCTCTGGTACTTCCGTCTCTGTCCCTTCTGTCTCTGCCCCTCCTGTCTCTGCTCCTTCTCCGCAGAAGGCTGTAGCGATAGGGTCTAGGCGCATTGTGTCTATTGGCTTTGATACCGATAGTAGTAAATGGCATGAATTCGGTTGGTTGAAGGATATGTTTGCTGGTCGCGTAGGAATGACTGTGGAGAGAATGGATGCCGGTCAAATTCCTTCCGATGAACCCATTGTCTTTGTACAGAGGCCGTGGGTAGATAAGACGGCTGTGGAGTTGACCAGGTGGAGCTCTGCTGGGGCGAAGTTCTATGTCTTACATTTGAGTGACGAGTATTCGGCGGATCGCATAGACTTTTATGGTCTTCCTGGATGCCTCGGAGTTGTGCGCAACTATATTCGTGCCGACCTAGGAGCCTTTGGAGATAAGGTTCTGGTGATACCTCTTGGGCCTCATTGGGCTATTCCTGGGAGTGTTCCGCACACACATACTCCTAAACCGCCTTTCCGCGAACTCGCATGGTCATTCATTGGTACTGGGTGGAAGGGACGCAGGGAGAAGTTACGTTCATTCATGGGTATAGGGGAGGAGCATCGGTGTGTATTTATGGACGAGTGGAATTCTCCGAAGATGTTAGGGCGCGAAGAGACACTAGCCGTGTTATTGAATTCGTGGATGGTGCCTTGTCCTGGCGGACAGAATCCAGAGACGTTTCGGGTCTATGAGGCTCTGGAGGCAGGAGCTGTGCCAATTGTCGTGAAAGAGGAGGGCAATGATGCGTGGCTAGCGTTCCTGGGGAAATACATTCCGCTCATGGTGGCGGGGAGTTGGGAGCATGCCGCCCAGATTGTACATACGCTACGAGCAAAGCCCGAAGTGTATGAACAGTTTCGCACACATGTGTTGGCGAAGTGGATGGAGTCAAAGGAGGGTGTAAAAGGGGATGTTAGGAGGGTGCTGGGGCTCTAAAAATTGAAGGGCGACGGGGGCAGTTATTTTGGGTCCCACCATGAAGTTCCCTATTACCCGTGATAGGCTTCAAGCATTTGATTCTAAAGAGGATGAGGACGAGCGCAAGGAGGAGGAAATCCAAAAGAGGCTTGCGCTTATTTTAGAGGGTCTCTGCAAAGAGTTTGAAAGGTCCATGTCTTCAAATATTCGTGAAAAGAAGTTTATTTGGAGGAATATCGGTCAAATAAAACAAATGTCGCCTTATTCTTCAATCGGCGATATGGAAAAGGCGCCGTATCTCCCTCGCTTTGTTGAGAAGCTGAAAGAGACTTTCGTTGGCTGTGATATTATTATTGACCCCCTCAAGACATATTTGATCATTGATTGGTCCTAGATATAATTTAGAAACACGGACACCACCACGGCCTTTTTTTGGAGTCTGGGCTGAGGTTGGACCACTCATCAAACGTATAAGTATTACTCATGGACAAATTACAGCGTGAGCAGATGGGTACAAGATTATCTGGCGTCAAGGAGCCACCCTTAGAGTCTGGCTTATTGTGGCCAGCGTGGAAATCCCAGACATTGATTGTATTTTGGCACCAGGGTGTTTTGCACTTGGCTTCAAAGGTTTTACCAAAATCTCTGATCCAAATTTGTTCACGAATAGCCTTTGGTATCGCCTTGCGTTTATATTTAGGGTACATGTGTCTGACCCAGGACATCTGGCTGGTTGTATGTATCTATGCGTTTTGTCATTAGGCCATTTGGCTGTATAGCCCTTTGGCCTATAGGCCCTTTGGCCTATAGGCCTAAGGCCAATAGTATAAGAATGGCATTAGAAAACATGGCCGTGCAAGAGGACTATCTGTCTAAGCTACAGAGCCTTATCGCGGGGAACTCTATAGGAGCCGTTGAGCCTACTGCTGTTGCCGTTAGTAGCGCCAAGAAGCTCAAGTTCATGCTTGTCAGTACGCACTGCCACCAGTTCACGGGGTACAGCAAGGTGAGCTATGGGATTCTGCGCGAGCTCGCCAAGCTCCCTTGGCTTGAGGTAGTGCACTACGGTTTCCAGAAGTTTCCCAACCAGCAGTTCCCTCCTGGCTACCGCCCCTATCCTCCGAATGTGACTGTGGTGGATGCTGTGCCTCTGGAAAAGCCGTTCGAGCAGGGATTCGGCTATAAGCCCTTGCCCGATGTGATTCGCGAGCATAAGCCGGATGTCGTGATGATTTTCAATGACATGTCCGTGGTGGGGAAGTTTCTGACGGAGATTGACAAGTCAGGTATACCCAAGAACTTCAAGACGTGGATCTACTGTGACCAGGTGTACACCACGCAGATGCAGGGCTACCTGGATATGCTGAATCTGAAGGCCGAGCGCATTTTTACATTTACTAGCGGGTGGAAGAAGTGTCTGAAGGACCAGGGCGTGAATCGTCCCATTGATGTGATTCTCCACGGTTTTGATGAGGATATGTACCGCCCCCTTCCTCGTTCCGAGATTCGGAAGAATCTGAAGATCCCCGAGGAGGCCTTCTTGTTTTTGAATGTGAATCGGAATCAGCCTCGCAAGCGCTATGATATTCTCATCATGGCGTTTGCCGACTTGGTTGTGAAGCATCCCACGAAGCCTCTCTGCCTTCTGTGCGTCTGTGACAAGGGTGAAAAAGGAGGTTGGTGGCTATTTGAGATGTTCCAGCGCGAGCTCAAGTTGCGTGGGGCCACGGTGGATCAGTTCGGGGGTCGGCTGATGGTGACTTCCCAGGACATGGTGTTCCGTGATGAGGATATCAACATGTTTTACAATGTGGCCGATGCGGGGGTGAACTCGGCGGATGGGGAGGGCTGGGGGCTGTGCAATTTTGAGCAGATGGGTGTGGGCGTTCCTCAGGTTGTGCCTCGGCTTGGCGGTTTCAAGGAGTTCTGCACGGATGCGAACAGTGTATTGGTGGAGGCGAAGAACCGTTATTACCTCCCGATGGTGTATTCGCCCGTGGGTGGCGAAGCTGCTGCGATGAACCCTGAGGATCTGTGTGCGGGTATGGAGGTCTATGTGCTGGATGAGGGCAAGCGGAAGGCGCACGGCGAGGCAGCGCGGAAGACGGTTCAGAGCTATACGTGGAGCAGAGCCGTGGAGGGGCTGGTGAAACGGCTAAAAGAGGCGAGTGAGGATATGGACGCGTGAAATTTGTGATGAATAAGTAGTGAGGGATGTCATCTCTAAATGCCCCCTTCGTACCCATATTAGAGGAAGTATTAACAAGCACGCAGGACGTGACGCTTCGTGCTACAGAAAATCTCAAGGGGAAAGGTATTGATAAGGAGGTTGAGAAGTTTGAAGCGGATGTTAAAACGAAAATAGCGGAGACACGTGCACGTCTGAATCAAGTGGCTGTTGCCCCTGCCCCTTCAGCTCCTCCTGCTCCTCCTGCTCCTTCAGCTCCTCCTGCTCCTTCTTCTCCTCCTGCTCCTTCTGCCCCTCCTGCCCCTCCTGCTCCTTCTGCTCCTCCTGCTCCTTCTGCTCCTCCTGCTCCTTCTGCTCCTCCTGCCCCTCCTGCTCCTCCTGCTCCTTCTGCCCCTCCTGCTCGTGCTCTTGTTATACCCCAAATTGTTTCGCCGGCAGATAAGCTAAATCATCTGAGAATCTTAAATGAAAGTCTAATAAATACGATTCAACAAATTATTCCACAAATGCGAACAGGTAATACTGAGTTTGTGCGTAGATCTTTGGGTTATATACAGATATTGCTGATACAACTTCAGAATCTCGTTGTTGTATTTAATAGGTTGGGCAATCGGCTTGGAAAAGCAGAGAAAATCCTTAAAATACCCCGTATTATATCTGCAAATACGCCTCAAGTAGACCTTGAAAGACTTCGTGATAAATTGAACCAACTCATGCGTTTACCTACGACTGCTCCTGCTCCTGCTCCTAGAGAATGGTTCGGAAATCCCTTTGCTAAAACAGGAGGTGGATATTCCAGAAAATTATCTAAATCAAAGAGGAAGCAACGGAGAAAGACCCCGGTAGTAGCGCGTAAACGGGCTGGCCACAAGAAGGCCTCTCGCAAAAAATAGGGGATCTTAATAGAAAAAGATGGCGATGAATGCAAAAGGGGTGGTTGGTGTGTTAGATGGTATTTTGACAAATGCTCAAAAAATGTTTTCTAACGCGGTTGGCCGTAGTGGAGCAAGTCCTTTGGAAAAAGGTAGGGTTGGCGCTACGGCAGTTGGAAAAATTGCAGATACAAGAAGTGCCTTACCCAAGCCTGCAAATCTTGATGAAGTACTTCCCATTGTAGTAGGACAATCTGCAGAAAATAAGGGAAAAACTATACTTGACCATTTATCTAAGGGATTAGATCGTTTTCTCCTTTCTATACATATTTGTATCGTATTGTTAAGAGCGAAGGATGTTGATATGGCTACCGTAAACTCTGCCTTAGAATTTGTACGTGAATTAAAAACTAAATATGATGCGTTATGTGCTTCTGTAACAGGAGCGCCCACAAATAATGCGAAGGTTTCTGGTGTAAAAGCTGCGTTAGATGAATTAGTTGCTCTGCAAATACCTGGAGCTCTAATGCTATCTCTTCAAAATGTGGGTGAAGCTAAACGTCAGGCGGATGCTGAATTTGTTCGCTACTCTATCCAAGTAAAGGCAGAAGTCGGCGCTGCCTTTCCTCCGCCTCCGCCCATGAACATGAACCCTGCCATCCGTCTGGAGGCAGAAGCCAAGGCCGACGCGAATGCCGCTGCCGCCAAGCTCGCCGCGAATGCTGCCGCCGCCAAGGTCGCCGCGAATGCTGCGCTCTTGCCTGCGGGTCCGCCTCCACCGCCTGTTCTGGCACCACTGCCTTTCGCCGCGCCTGTTGCTGTGCCTGCCGGCCTACAATTACCCACTGCGAATACTCCTAAAGATTTTGTTGATACCGCTACGAAAGTTAACGGAAATACCGCCCTGTTCCAGTATATTAAAATAGACGCAAATAAGTTCGTAAAAGCCGCGCCTTTGGCAAGTATAACTAAAGATGTTAAGATATATGCGGTGAGCTATGTAACTCTAAGAGGACTACGTACTTACGAGTTAGTGAGTGATGCAAATATAAAACAAACCGGAAATATCGGGATAACTATCACATTTAATAACACGCCGACGCAAAACTTACCCGTATATTTTTATACAAATCCTCCTTTAAAAACAAAAGGCGGTCGTCGTACCAAGGCCAAGGCCAAGGCCAAGGCCAATGGCAAAGCCAAGTCCAAGGCTTCTCGCAGATCAACCAGAAGAAATCGTAGCTCTTAAATAGAAATGGGCTGTGGATGCTTACTCAAAGGCGGATCTCGCAAGGCTAAGAAGGGCAAGAAGGCCCGTAAATCAAGAAGCGTAACAAGGCGTCGCAGATAAATCCTTGGATAAACAAGACGACGAGTATGGAAGTACATCGTGCCCCCATACAGGTCAATGAAATAGACCCAGCCCAGCAAGAAGATCTTCGGCCGAGAACGCGCTGTGGCTATCTAGTCCCCGAAGCGTATTCCTGCTACGAAACCGCCCTAGGAGAAACAGGAGCCGTGGCCAGTGGTAAAGCCCTCCACTTCGCAGCCGATCTCGTATGTAGTGGTGGCCTAGATATCTGGATCCGCGGAGCCTATTCCTACGCCATCCAACACATCAGTCTCGCCAATCCGCGAATCTTCGTCTATCTCAAACAACGATTCTCCGAGCTGGACAAGAAGGTGGCGCAACTTCCCCAAGAAGCCTTTTATTCCAATCCCGATGTACAAAGTACCATCTCCGAAACTGTCCTCATCCTCCAACTCTGTCCCAAACGCTCCAAGATAGTCTGGCCAAAAGTCGACATCAACACAAAACGCCCAGGATGGCTCAGAGGCGTGGCCGGTGCTCCCGAAACCCGTGTAACAAGGTTGGTGTGGACAAGTGACGGCGATACTCCGCCTCTGTACCTGGTTGCCAACGAGCTCTGTAAATCCATCGCAGAAGCAGCCTCCGAAAGAGTCTTGTTCTGGATTCGGTGGACTCTGGAAGAAGATGCGCGCATTCGCAAAGAAACCAAGGGTCACGGCTTATCCACGCGCGAAAGAGGTCCCGCCGTAGCTCCTCCATTACATCCAGGAGGCAAGACAGTATCCGTATCTCCTAAACAGCGCTCCGATGCCGGCCATTTCATCGCGCAACTCCTCAGCGAAATCTACAAGGAACTCGCCACGCAATCCCTTGTCCGCATGCACGAAGAGTTCGGCGAGCTCATGCGCTTATGGCGAGGCGGAGAAGCCCGAATGCCCGCCAGATTCCGTCGCGACTGTCTCGCACTCATGGCCCTCATCGTATCCGAAGTCCCCCGCTGGAAAGTTCCCGCAGCCCCGCCCCTCGTAGAAGATCCTGTGCGTCTCGCCAGAGCCGTCGGCCACGGCACTAGCTTTTTCAAAGAGGTGCTCGCTCATCCTTCTCTTCCTCCCGCCCGTCAACTCAAACCCACTATGACACGAGTGCAAAAGGTAGGTGCGAAGAAAAATGCCAAAGCAGAAGAAAAAGCTAAGAAAGAGCTAACAATAGAAGAGCACTTTGACGCATATGATGCTGTGATGGAGGCCTACTTGAATCGCCAATAAAAATTGAAACACTGTCGGCTGGCTAAAGCGAAGTCCCTCCACACAATCATTATGTCCGTAGACGATCTCGTAGCTCGTCTCCAGAAGGCCAATTGGGCCTACCACAACAACGGCCACCCCGTGATGACCGACGCCGAGTACGATTCCGAGCTAGAGCGTCTGCGTCGCCTTTCGCCAGCCCACCCCTTTCTCTCTGTGGTCGGTGCTCCTGTACCCGCCGGCAGTCCTTCCGTCATGCTCCCTGTGATCATGGGTTCTCAGGAAAAGGTGCGCGCTGGCGAAGATGGCCTGGAGCGCTGGATGAAGCGCGAGGCCGTGGCGCGGGCCAAGAAATTCGTGGTGAGCGAGAAGCTGGACGGCCTCTCGGCGCTCTTCATTCGCAAAGAGCATTCAACAAAGCTGTATTTGCGTGGAGATGGTGTAAAAGGGGTCAATGTGAGTCGCGCACTCAGCGGGGGTATTATCGTGACCGGGCAAGGTGGTGCCGACGTGATTGTGCGGGGCGAGCTGGTTCTGGGGAAGGCCGCCACGCCAGAGGGGTCTGTCGGTCGCGCACTGGTGAATGGCTGGCTCCATCGGAGTATGGACAAGGAGGCCGAACCGCCCGAGGAACTTCGGGACGTGCGCTTCGTGGCCTACCAGGTTCTGGAGCCTGCCGGCATGGGACGCGCCCAGCAGATGGCCTGGTTGCGGGCCAAGGGGTACGAGGTGCCGTGGTTCGCCGAGGTGGGTCGTGCCGAGCTGACGGAGGAGGGGTTGAAGAAGTTCCTTGTGGAGCGGAAGGATGCCGGGGCCTATCCGATTGACGGTCTCGTAGTGGGCACGGATGCTGTGCCAGTGTGTCTGGGCGGTGGCGAGGCGCGTAATCCGCCCGACTCGGTGGCCTTCAAGATGTCGTCCGATGACCAGAAGGCCGAGACGACCGTGGCCGAGGTCGTGTGGACGGCCAGTCGCCAGGGCATCTGGGTTCCTCGTATTCGTGTAAAAGAGGTGCGCATTGGGGGTGCGAAGATCCAGTGGCTCAGTGGGCACAATGCAGCCTTCATCCGCGACCATGTACTGGGTCCTGGTGCGCGTATCGTGGTCCGCAGGAGTGGCGACGTGATTCCTGCGCTGGATGAGGTACTGGCCGTGGCTACGGGGGGCTGCGGCGAGATGCCCGAGGAGGGTCTGTGGAAGTGGGACGAGCGCCAGGTGCAGGCGCTGGCCACGGAAGACGTGTATCCGGAGAAGGTGCTCCTCCACGGCCTCCAGATGTTGGAGGTGGATGGGATGGGTGCCGGACTGGTGAAGAAGCTGGTGGACGCCGGCTATGAGACGATGCTTCTGCTATGGAAGGCTGGGGCCGCCGATTTGGCCAAGGTGATTGGCCCTGGGCGCGCGGCCGGGCTGGTAAAGTCGTTGCGCGAGCGGAGGGCATCCGCTTCTTACTCCACGCTCCTCGTGGCGAGCAATAAGCTCCCCCGAGGCGTTGGCGAGAGGAAGTTGCGAGTTCTCTTTGAAAAGGAGGCGGATCCTCGGAAGTGGGGCGGGGCTGGTATGGTAATACCCGACGGGTGGTCTGATGAGAGTCTGAAGGGGCTGTGGCGCGCCCTGCCGGCGGCTCTGGCGTGGATTGACGAGAGCTTCCCTGGCTGCCCAGCGCCTTTGGTTGCCGCTGCTGCTCCTTTGGCCGCCGCTGCCGCCGCCACGCAGCAACAGCTCAAATACGTCGTCTTCTCGGGTGTTCGTGACAAGGCCCTAGAACAGCGCCTCTTCTCCACCGGCTCCTGGGATATTCAGTCGGCCGTTACAAGCAAGACCGACGTGCTCGTAGTGGCCGACGGCGAGCTGAAGGAATCCACCAAAACCAAGAAGGCCGCCGAGCTCGGCATTACTATTCAAAAAATCTCCGAATTTCGTTCATCGCTAGGTTAGAAGAGAGGATGGCTACTACTGCTCCACTCGTAACCGGTGTATTACGAGCAGCCAACGTAAAAACCCCTCCAGTATTTACACGAGCCGTAGCCGTCATGATTGGCTTAGTCCTCGTACTTATTTTTTTCATCGTGGTCTTCTCACTCATCGTGCAGGAATCTGCCACGCCCCCGAGAGTATATGATCCCCTTGTACAAGCGGCCATCACAAAACGCCAAAAAGAAATAAATTCATTAGGCGGAATAAACTCCTTTTACTCCTCTATGACACAGACATCCTCGCGTGTATATCTTGCTCCCAATGAGCGCTATTTAGTAAATCTCTGCCCTCTCACAGCGAGTGTGGGAGGATACCTGGGCCCTATCCAAGACGGCGTGTTTGAACCGTCCATTTACATCGAACGAGCCTTGAATGCTGGCATTCGTTCCTTCGTACTGCCGATCAGCGTGTACTACGACGACAACAAGATGCAACCAAACTGGCCTCTTTCAGGAACGCCCACAATAGTCTATCGCGACGCGCAAGGGACAATTCTAAGTTTGAATGGGCTGAAACTCCTCACCTTCTGCCAGGTGCTTGTAGAGAAGAAATCAGTGAATTCCGCCCAGGCAAATGAGCCTATCCTGCTTTTCTTACATGGTGTAAAAGATGAGCTTCCCACAAAAGAACCGGCCTACGCGAAATTCACCAGTCTCATCGCAGAAGGCCTCAAACCTCTGGATAACTACCGCCTACAAACCGCGCAAGGTATTGGAGCTGTGGTCGGTGGAAATAACCAGGATAAAATCCTCACCCAAATCCCTTTAACAGAGCTGGCAAATAAGATCTTGATCTTTACCAATTTTGATATTCATGTTGGATTGAAGAAACCCTATAAGAATATCCGACCTACCTTGGCTGACTATGCGAATTTTATCTATTCGCCCCTAACGTCCACAGAAACATCTACTCGCTTGTGTAAAAGTATACATGTTGCCGATGTGAAGCCTAATTTCACAAATGACTACCGCACATCGTGGATGAGCACTCTGGAAGATCATGTAGGCACTATACACAAACCCGAAGATGTGAACAGGGCAATAGTGACCGGTGTGCAGTGCGTCCCCCTGCCTTTTATTAGCGCCCATGTACCTGTCCTCGTAGATCCGAAGACGAAACAGCCTGGGGCAGATGCATCTGACCTCATGAAAATTTATAAGCAGTGGGGAGGATTTGCGTTCCGTGTTCGTCAGGGAGACTCGGTGGATTCCTTTGTGGATGAAACTCCGAAGAATGCCCGTTATAGTAGCCCCGAACCCATAGTGCCCATGAAGCCTGCCACGACGTTGAATGCGCGTGTGGATAAGGACGCCGCGCCAGGAATGTTGGTTGTCAAAGGATAATGCGAAAATAATCTGCCCACTTTATAAATGGAAAAGGATGCCGAGCATCTTTTGAGTCCGTTGCTTACAAAACCACGGATTCAAAAACAATTGGAACAGCTTGAGAAAGTTGTAAAAGAGGCGCAGAAGCGAGTAGATTATACTGTGGCGCATGATCCAGAGATTCTAAAAGCCATCAATATCGTGGAGAAGTTCTTACGTAAGAAGAAGCGCCCTTGTTATGGTGGGCAAGCAATTAATGCGCTTCTTCCCAAGGAGCGCAAATTCTACGATAAGAAATTCAACATACCCGACTATGATTTTTTCAGTCCTAAGCCTACAGAAGATATTGATGAGTTGATAAACGAGCTTGAAGATGCCGGATTTGATGAGATATATAAAAAGATGGGGGTGCACGATGGTACTGCCAAGCTCTATGTGAATTTCGTTCCGATCGCAGATATATCTGAGGTTGGTCCTGGAATGTATGAACTCATGGTGAAACGGGCGAGAACGGTTGATGGGATTCTGTACTGCGACGAAGATTATCTGCGCATGTTGATGTATCTGGAGCTCAGTAGACCGCGTGGAGAAGTGAAACGGTGGTCGAAGGTGTATGAGCGCCTCACACTCTTGAATGATGCGTATCCTCCGGGGCGCTGTAATGATGCCATTAAAATAGTGCCTATACAGGAGGAAGATCGCAGAGTATGCTTGGAATACTGTATACGCCATAAAAACGTGGTTGTGGGTCCTGAGTTTCTTATCTTAATGAAAGACGGGCAAGGCACTGTATCATTTAAGCATCTTTTGAATTTGGATGGGCCTGTCATGTTCTTCAGTAGCACTGTGGAACAGGACATGGAGGATTTGAAATCTATTTTGTCGGATAATGAATCGGTAGAGATTGAATACAATAAATTCCCTGTGGATAGTATTTATAACTTTGCTACCATCAAGAGAAACTCTAAGCCTATTGCTCTTATCTTTGAAGAAGACGCGTGCCATTCTTACACGACTCTTCATATACGCGAAGGCAGGGAAAAGATGAGGCTGGCTATGCCTGACTTGTATTTACACTTGTATTATTCCCTGATGATGTATGGGCGCAGAGAAAAAGAGTATTTTGACAATTCTTTTGAATGCCTCATAAAAAAAATACATGCAATTGTGAGTAAGGCGCGTAATTTTCCTACACGTTTCTTGCCTGCCTTCGGTATTCGGTGTTCAGGCCATCAGAGGGGCATTGCCACTCTTTTGCGTGCCAGGCAACAGAGAATACGCCATAAAAAAACCCAGAAAAAGGGGAAATTACTTGGCAGCGGCGGCAGCCGCGGCCTCACTAGGAAGGGTCATAGATCCTAATTCTTTCATACCTGCCTTCTTTTGCTCATTCAAATAATCCGTTGCATCTTTTACTCTCGCAATACGTGTTTTCAAATCAGTGAACAAGGCCGCCGGATTATCCAAGAGCTCCGCATCCACGGTACCCGTCAGAAGTTTCTTCTTCGTATCCTGTAACTGCTGAATTATCGTGTCAACAGTCGTAGATACTTGGGCTCTAGTGATATCGGTGGGCATTACACACTTGCCTGCAGAATCTATTTGCTTCTTGATTGCAATGAGTTCAGGAGTACATACGGCGGTATTCTCAAACCCTTGTGTAAGCATTTTTTCCAAAGAATCTTTTTGAGGGGTTATAGTCTTATCGGCATATAAGACCATAAATACTACACGTGCTCCAAAGTCGGGGGGTATATTCTGAAACCATGCGAGCCATTCTACATCGCTCGCACCTGCCGATGGATACTGTACAAGAGGGCAAGAAAGTGCTCCGCCCGGTATAGTTTTTGCCGTCGTTGCAGCATCAATATCTTTGTATATCTTGCACAGATCAGATCCTTCTCCGGTAGGAGAACCATCCGGGGTTGTATTGAGTGCGAGGGCATCCATGCACTTCCGAATCTTTGTCTCGGTACTTGTTACTTCTGCCTGGAATCCTTCCTTTATAGGATGACATGAGTAAAAGAGGTCGCGGGTATTCATCGCGATAACCGCGAAGAAGAAGGCGAAGGAAAGAGTTGCGATGAGGAGATAAAGCTTATCCATTTCTAGCTCAAGAGGAGATTAAGGATGCCACTCAATGGAGCATCGGCAAATACGGAAGGAGGTCGTCTGGCTCGGTTGATGCGACCAGGGCGTATGTGTTATAGGAGTGATACTGTGTCTACTGGGCCCATGCCTTGTAAGCCGAAAGTTTCTGTGCAAGCCCCTGTGACACCTACCTCCGATTCGCGGACAAATACGATGAGGGCTACGATAAATGGTACACAGTTGAATGGGGGTGGAATAACCCAGGAACGGGTACAGCAATTGTTGGCTACTGCCGCGATCCGTTCTGGAATGCCGGAATCTGTGAGAATTGCCGAGCTACAGGAGAAGACGATAGCGTGCTCGGATGATTCTCCCACACTGAGGCCGATCATTATACCTGCGTGCCCCCCCTTGCCTCCTCCGCCGGGTCCTCCTGCTCCGATATGCGTTTTGTCCAAGAGCCAGAAATTCTGATTATTTTTTGTGGATACCATTGGTAGAAAATGCCTCCTACTGTGCGTGATGCTTCTCTAGTAACTCAGCGCAAGCGTAACATGGCATTGAATTCGTACTATGAGACGTGGAAGGCGGCGACGGTGAACTCTAGTAGCCCGGTGTCTGGGTTGAAGGCTCCTGCGGCCACTGGGGCGGAGGTGGTGAAGCAGATAAGTGCGGGTTGCAGGGCCTGCTACATTCTGGAGAATGAGGCGCTCAAGGAGCAGGGTCTTGGCGACCCTAATCTCTCACGCTACCCCGCGAACCCGAGTGCGGGAGGGGCGTCCGGGCTGACTGGACAGAGTTAAGGAGAGATACAGCGTCTTATTAATTCTATGTGTTTTGTTGGAATGTCCAATAAAAAACATAGTGTGCCTTCTATAAGGCCGTGTGCCTCCTCTGGGGATCGAACCCAGGACCTACCGCTTACAAAGCGGGTGCGCTACCACTGCGCCAAGAAGGCTATACACCCCTTGTGGGACTTGAACCCACAACCTCTCGATTAGAAGTCGAGTGCGCTAATCCAATTGCGCCAAAGGAGTTTTGTGTGCCCTTTAGCAAGGCATTTTTGCCGAGGCTTTTGTAAAATGCCTCGGCCAATATGCGCCCATCGGGAATCGAACCCGAGTTACAACCTTGGAAGAGTTGCATTCTACCACTAAACTATAAGCGCTCTGAGGGACTGGGCGTAGTCCCTACACATATAGAGAGTCTTAATCTTTAGACCAAAACGCACCTTGTTGAGCCTGGTTCCCTTGAGCCTGGTTCCCTTGATGTGCCGGATCTCCTTGAGCAGGTACCGCTTCTTCGCGAGAAGGCACGAATACACGTCCAATACCGTACACTGGATGAATACAAGTCTGAATATTATCTTGCGCAAGTGGAGCCGTAGAAGAAGGTGCCGGGTTGTCATTTTCCTCCTGGAGCCTTTTCGCCTCATCGTAAGCAAGCGAGTCAGCCAAATAGAATCCGCGTACAAGCTTTTCCTCAAGAGCGTCCACGAGCGCGTGCTTGTGCGCAGGGAGAGAGAGTTTAAGATCTTCCATTCTGATCCACTTGCGAATGTCCTTTTCTTCATTTATTACCGGGATATGCCACTTATCATGATTGAATTGAATAAGAGCAGGATTGTCCAATGATGGCCGGGCAATCCTCCAGCCCTCTGCATCCACTTCTCCACTAGTTCGTGGCACTTTGACATCTGTTATAAGGATATGGGTCTCATGAAACAGAGGTTCCTGTCTATAGATATCAGGACGAACACGACCGTTTTTATGAAGCCAGGAATTTGCATCTCGTTGAGCCATCCGACGGTGTTCGGGGTCATCGCATGCTAGTACCGCCAGACGGTATTCGCAGTCAGCGTAGAAGCTCTCCTTCTTCCCACAGTAGGCGCAAATAGGTCGGAACAATACCGTACGAATAGGCCAGGCGCAGAGTGTAGTCATTTGACTTTACTCTGGGGCGAGTGGCAAATATCAATTTTTATGACCCTTCGTAAGAATCATAAAAATTGCGAGGAGTGGGGTTCGAACCCACGCGGATTGCTCCAGCAGATCTTAAGCCTGACGCCTTAACCACTCGGCCATCCTCGCTTATCGCGCTCTCAGCGCTATCGGTATGTAGAACATACCCATAGCGTTTTTGTTAAACAAAAACCTTGGCCCCGCCGAGATTCGAACTCGGGTTACCAGATATCCTCCTTAGCAAAAAGGTCAAAGTCTGGGGTCCTGACCACTGGACTACGGGGCCCATTTCCGATGCCGGGAATCGAACCCGGGTCTTAGCCTTGAAAGGGCCGTATGCTAACCGTTACACCACATCGGATCATTACCGCATGCGGGGGTTGAACCCGCGACTGCCAGGTTAAAAGCCTGGTACTCTACCAACTGAGCTAATGCGGTTATAAAATAAATGTGAGAATTCTTTAAGCGTTCATATAGTTGTTTACTTCTTGGCAACGCCCACAGCGGCAACCACCTTCTTCTTGGTCACCGTGGCCGTCTTCTTGGGCATCGGCGGAGGCGCAATCTCCTCACCACTCTCCTCGGCCTCGTCCTCCTCCGCAGCCGCTGCGGGAGCAGGGGCAGGCGCAGGAGCCTTGGGTGCCGACTTCACGGGCGCCGGCGCCTCATCCTCCTCATCAGCCACAACCTCCTCGCCCTCCTCCTCCTCAAAGCCGTAGCCACGCAGGCCACTCGGCACCGAGTCCAGGCGGATCTGCACGGCCTTCCAGCTCACGCCGAACTTGCCACCAGCGAACCACACGCCCGTGCACTCAATCAGCGCAGTCATCTCCGAGCGCTTCACCAGGAGCTCCTCAGCAGGGATACCGCGCAGGGGCTGGGCGTCCGGGTCGCCCTTGGACTTCTGGTCATAGAATAGGCACTCAAAGTCCGAGCCATCGCGCTTGCGACGGAGCTGGACCTTCAGGTTCGGAGGGTAGGACGTCTGGTTGCCCTGCTTGTCCCTGCCGAAGCGCACGCACGGGGTGTAGAACGCCTCCACCACCTCGCGCTTCATATCAGCCTTGAACCAGGCCTTGGAATTCTTCACGCCCTGGTCAATCATGAACTCATCCAGCTTCTGGAGAGCCGCGAACAGAGCCTTGGGCTTGGGCTGATCCTGGTAGCCACGCAGAGCCAGGTCAACGGAATACTTGGGAGGACCAGCCTTGTCAAATACACTCATACCGAAAGGGGCAGGAAGACTGGGAGTCTGCATGAGAAGGCGCTTACCGTCACCGTAGTTGAGGTAGGCCATCTTGCCACCGGAATCCAGCACCTTGGGCTGGCTAATAGACACCTTGGACACATCAAACGTAGAGGGCTGCACAACAGGAGAACTCATTCTGGGCGGGACTAGGTTTACCAGGGGCGGGCCGAATCAATTTTTTGGGGGTGCCTAAGACACGGGGGGACTGTGTAAGAGGGGTCGTGGTTTTTTATTTTGAAGTCATATGGCAGAATGAACTGTGGTGTGTATATGCGCAAGCTACAAGCACGTCAGCAGAAAATCATTTCCAGCCCGAGTGGCCTCGATGCGTCGCAGGTAACTATGAAGAATCAGGCGAAGGCGTACAAGGCTCCTGATGCCGTCACGAGCGGTGACGTAATTCCTGGCACGGTGGAGACTTCCTTTAGCAGGATTGGAGGACGCGTGTCTATTATGGAAGCCACGCAACAGACCGTTATGCCTACTGTCCAAAACTGTTCTGGAGGGTACAAGGGCTTTGTGAATGGGAAACACAATGCGGATACTGCTGCGAATCTCCTTGCTGCCAAGGTACACTGCGGTGTGTGCGCAGATGCTCCTAGTTCCGAGCCTTATCGTGTAGTTCTCCCGTGCCGTCCGTTCATTGACCCTATTTCTTATAATCCGAATGCCACTACAGTGGATCCGACTACGGCTACACCCGGTAGCAAACCCCAGGCCGTTCCTTGTAAGACAAGCAAGGACATGAGTATTAAATTTATAGATAATTCTGAGTTGATTGCGAATGAGGCTCGGCAGTTGGATATCCGTAAACAATATGGGCTCCCGAATAAACTCACGGGGCTCAGAGGGCCGATCGTGAACAGACGTATCTAGGTGTTAATCCTGAATCAACCAAGGAAAGGCCTCGCCCACTCTCGTATGAATATTCGCAAGAGCCGTCAAAATGTATAGAGCCCCACATCCCTGTGTAGCTCTGTCCTGGCCCCTTGATAAGAACGCATTCATTAGAGCCAGATTGTGCTTCCTCCACCAACGAATATCATGAAGCCCTTCCATGGTCTCCCTGGGTGTCCATTTGAATAGGATGGTGCGCCCAGATTTATATCCCGGAACAATGATGTCCTTTTGTACTTGTGTAAGAGGGAGTTCGTAATTCCACATGGCGTACAGGCGTCCGTAGAAATTCACATGGGCGAGAACGGTCATTGTTTCGAACCAGCACATATTGACGCCGTAGCCGAGAGAGGTGAGTTTCAAGAAGACGTCCATGACTTTTTGATTCCAGATTTGTTCTGGGGTCAGATTTGCTTCTTCCATGTAGACGATCGGAACTTTCTGATTGCGGAGGATCTCGGCTCTGCGCTGAAGACGCTCTAGGGTGTTTGGCGGAATGGCTTCTTGGGTATAGGGATTCTTGAGGTTGCCGTGGTGTAGGAGATGCATTAGGAAACGGAGGTCAAATATCCAGACGCGCTTGGCATCATCGGAGTAGCTGAAGTGGTATGTAAAAGGGATTGTGCTTATTGAGGCTAGGGTATATATATCCGTGTTATTTGTCGTTATAGATGATTCAAATAGCGCAGGGCCGTGTATTGCCAGGGCCTTTCGGCGCCCGTTGAGAAGCCAGAAGCGCTGGATTTTTTCTGCGGCTGCCTTTTGCTTACGTGTTAAAGGGGGTCTCTGGGGCGTGGATGATACCCAGAGGACTTTGGTTCGTTTATGTTTCGCGCAGAACTCTGAGCCGCCGGAGGACTGATTGGGGCATTGGAGATGTGAATACTTTTTGGATTTGATACTTTTACATGGAGAAGACATCGTGTTCCTTCTGATCAAATAGGCCAATCTATTTAGATATGCCGTGCCCTTTCGCTGGAGCTCTAGGAGAACCTGGGAAGGGTGTACATTCACGACGCATATTTGGACTGGCTCTCTTCGATACAGTCATGACTGTGGTGGCGGCGTGGTGTACTCAGTCTTGGTTTGGAGGAAGTTTTCTGGTTTCGCTCATTGTATGGTTCACGGTTGGGGAAATTCTGCATTATTTATTTGGAGTTCAAACTGCCTTCTTGAAGATGGTGGGAATTGTACCGAAATGCGACTAGGGGGAGTCAGGCTTCAAAATAAAAACGAACGCGGTTGGGGAAATTGGCCCAGGGAACCCCGGATCCGGCAAAAAGTTGATTTTGACAGGCCTTATAGTACTAAGTCCCGCGTAAAATGTCCTCTAATTCTACCTCCGCCTCTGGTATAATGAGCTCTGCTGCCAAGTCCCCCGCCGGTGCGAAGCGTGTGACCAAGAAGACCGAGGAGGTGGCCGTGGTGGCTGCCCCTGTTGCCGCGGCGCCCGTCGCGGCCTCGCCGGCGAAGTCCAAGAAGGCCGCGGCGACTGCTGCTGCGGCGCCCGCTGTGGCGGCGCCTGCGCCTGCGGCGGTGACTGCCTCCGTGGCCGCGCCCGCCGCGGCGGAGGCCTCTGCGGAGCCTGAGGAGGTGCGCCTCGAGACGGAGGCCAAGTCTATTACCGCGCGCCTGCTGGCGGTGCGCGAGACCGTGTCCGAGCTTATTTCTGAGGCGAAGCGCCTGGAGAAGAAGGCGGCGAAGGTGCAGAAGCTGGCCGACAAGCGCCGCCGTCGCAAGGTGGTGGAGGGCGAGCCTGGCAAGCCTGCGCGCGTGAGCATCTTCCAGGTGCCCACCGGCCTCACCCCTGAGCTGTGCGCGTTCATGGGCCGCCCCGCGGGCAGCCTGGAGAGCCGCTCCAACGTGACGAAGTTCATCACCAAGTACGTGAGCGACAACAACCTGAAGAACAAGCACGACATTAACGCGGATGCGAAGCTCCTGAAGCTGCTGCGCCTGAACAAGGAGGACAAGCTCACGTACTTCAACCTGCAGAAGTACCTGAACGTGCACTACCTGAAGGCGGACAAGCCTGCGGCGTCGGCCTAAATTGCCTCAGCCTCAGCCTCAGCTAGCAAAATATTCCAATAGGCACACGGCCTCAAAGCGTCAAGGCGACCACATATACAAAATATAAGAACCAATCTTATTTTTTGTGTATTTTTTTAATTCAATTCGTGGCGTTATAGTACTCCCTAGGAGCATATATCGTAGAGCACAAATTTGATCCGCAAGGATATAAATTATTAGTATTTGCAAATTCTGACTTCGGGTACTGCGAATGTATGATGCTTATCTCGGCGGGTGTTAAACGAGGGCCCTTTCCTTTCATAATAGTATTCCCAGGATCCTTCTGAATCGCTGCATAGAAGCGTGCCAGCTTCTTTTTCGTAACGTCGGAAGAGTCCATTCTACAAAGACATCTTGAAAAGACAGGCGCCTAAAGAGACAGACGCCATTAAAAATTGAAACTGGGCGCCCACGGTTGCATAAGTCCCTCAATGGAAGTCGTACCCTGGAACAATCTGCGCATCGGCAAGAAGTATTTCGTCGTCACCACCTCTTACACGGATGAGAAGAGGCCTATGGTCATTCGTTCATTGACTTTCATGAATCAAGGCGAAGCGATGATTTATGACGCCAATAGTGGAAACGGCTACGCGGTGGGTGGGAAATTTGATAAGCCTGGTGGGCCGAAGAACGTATTCTGGACAGATCCTGATGAGGATTATTCGGAGCCTGCTGCTCCTGCTCCTGCTTCTGCTTCTGCATCTGCTTCGCCGTCGCTGCCGCCTCCCCTTGACCTCTCGGGAATTAAAATGAGTGAGGAAGATTGGGCCATGGCATATGGTCTCCGCCGTTGTCGCATCTGCGGATACAACGAGGGCCCCGAGATTTGCCCCAACAACTGCTACGCGCAAGCAGATGCTAAAGCAGAGCAAGAATAATTATCTCTACCTTTATAAAGAAGGATGTCATCTCCCAAGTATGCCTCAGAACTCTTGAAAAAACTAGGAATTCCAAACAGCGAGGCTGCCAAAGCCTCGAGAAAAGCCGCAGAGGAGGTGGAGTACGTTTCGCATTCGCAACTGAGCAACAGCGCACGGAGAAATAAAATACAAGAAATAAAAAATGCTGTAGCACGGCAAATTACCCGTGCTAAATTTTTACACGCTATTGAAAAAGAAGCAGAAAAAACAAAGCGTGTTAAAGAAATATACAATAAATGGATGAAACTAGCCGAACTTAAACTCCCTCGTCCACCCAATGTATCCCCATCCACAAGATCCAGTAAAAATTCAACTAGGTCTAAAACACCAAAGAGCAACTCCAAATCCTCTAGAAAAACACGCCGCAACAGATCATAGATTCCTGCTCTCGCATAACCTATTGTACTCGGCCATGTGAGCATCCGTCACAATCGTAGGATGCCGTACATGGATTTGCTCAATACCCCCATAAAACCGCAAGCGACTCACTGCCTCGTTCACGGGCATCAAACTCTTCGGCTGTACATCACATCCAGCCAGAAACGCAAGCGCAAACAACTTATTTTTCTCCAGACCCACATAATTCAAGAACTCCGTCCCAACAATCTCGTTATGCTGTAGTGCCACGCCCTTCGGAATCCAAAGACGTTTCACACCGAGTACCAACATATCCGAGTCACTACTCACAATTACATCGTGATTTTCAAGTGAAGCCAGGTATTCATCTGCCTCTTCCTGTGCCCACGTCATCGTTACCGATAAGGAGTTCAACATTTCCTCTAACCATTTCAAGTAAGCCGGGTACAAATGCCACGCGGCCTGTTCCTTCTCGGCAATCAGAGTCTCAATGATATATTTCGCAGCCGAATCCAGCTGTTCAAACTCCTCTGATTTCGCGAAATTGGCAAGATTATTCGCCTCAGCCTTTGCCGAGTTCCGCTGTTCTCGCCGTTCTCGCACGACTTCCATCTTCTCCTTGGAAGCGCGACGGTCCATGACGAATGTGAGAGAACCCTCCTTCCCTGCACAAGCAACGAGGCCACGCATATAGACCTCAAACGCCGTCCGATCCTCTTTGAATAGATAGATAACACTAAAGGCGTCTACTCCAATATGAAGGTCAGTGACATTCATATTGGCTCTTTTCTGTATTCGTTTACAAAACGTAAGCAAACCTCGGACACCCATGGGAGTTGTGACTTGGTGTAAAAGGGGTTGCTAAGAATCAATTTTCAAACCGGCACTTTATAATGGAACTCTTAACTTGTCGCCTGGAAGAATTGGTTTGAAATAAGTATTATAATGTTGTATAACATAATCAACTGACTTAGACTTAGCCTTCGGATATAAATATTGTTCATACGCATCTTGAGATGGATTACTTGATAATATTGCTATTATATTAGTATCTTCCTGAAATTCATTCAATGTAGATTTATATTTTTTTGTAGTCCTATTGGGTAAATTTACATATTTATGGGTTTTATCTTTGTAAATAAGAACTACTTTTTTTCCGGAAGCCAAGTCGGCCCAGAAATATTCAAGTTCTGGATTTTTACCCCAAACTGTTTCAGGATCATTCCACATTTGTAATACTCTTTTTGATATCTTTCGCGTTTTATTGTTTCTTTTTACCATATCTATTAGGATAAGATATATTAAAAAGAGTGCCGGTTTGAAATGTTCAGCGTTCTAAATATTATTATTGATATTATTGATGGCGTCGGCGTTTCGGTCCTTGGCTATAAGAAGGGCTTCATCAGGCTCAGGCCCAAGGTTCAAAATTCTAAGTAAATTCAACATGGTAAAGCGCTGCTCTTGCGTCGCTTCATCGTCTATACTACAGAAACGGTCAATCCAGCGTTGTCCCTCCTCACTAAATTCATCATATATTGCGCACATCTTCTCGTGGATTAAGTCATTGTCTGCGTCTACTTCTTCAGCATGAGCATCCGTTTCTGCTTCAACATCCTCATAATTATCGTGCAAGTCAAGTGCTTGATTAATCTTAAGAACCATATAGCGCCTCATGCGACGTCCGTCAATGAAATTTATCAGCCTGCGAATAAGGCTTTTGAAAGTGATGCCCTTATGTGTCGTGGGCAAATAACGATAAATTCTAGTGTTGAGCATTCTTACGATTTGTGTGTTGTTCATAGGGACAGAAATAGTTGTGTTACAGAATTTCATTTTTTTCTATTCGTATTTATGATCCTTATCAATCATTGTGTAACGATTGCGCCGATTCTTTGTCTTTCTTTCATCACCAGGTTTCGGTTCACCCTTTTTCATTACCACTTCTTCACAGTCAGTGCATTTTCCAGGATGTTCTGCACACTGGCTTACAACCATTTTTCCTCTTCGGTTAAGCCTAAGAGATCTTTTAGGAAAGCAATAGGTTTTATCCGTCTGGATTACTTGTGTAATAGCATTGGGATGTGCCTTCTCAAGAAACGTATGATACCATCCACCGGGAAAGCGAACGTAGTGATAGCTACGAGTCATTGGTGATAGTCTAATACATCATTCCTTTTTTCAATTTTTTGTATAAATAACAGACAAGGGGTTATATCCGTACACATATTCCAAGCCCATGTGCGAGATTCCATGAATTCCAACGGCCATGGAAAACAATAAGATAAGTACGAGGATCTGGTAAGAATCTCTCGCACGAACTCTATTGTAACAGACAATGAGATACACTACGCCGGCAAATAATAGAAGTCCATTCAGAATATGCGCGTATACTGAAGGCACCTGGTACATTTTACTATAGTATTCTCTTATATTTACTGGCATATCGCCGGCGAAGTGAATCGCATAGAGCCACCTATATTTGCCCGAGGATCAGCAGAGGGTCCAGGAAGCTCCAGGCCAAATCCCTCTAACACAAATCTGCGACCCAGCGTATATCTCCACGCATAGTCCGTAGGGCCTTCTACTCCGTGGTCATTCCTAAGAACATATTCCTGATCTGCAATCCACTGTGCCTGGATTTTCCAGAGCTGTGAAAATATCCGCGGTTTTCCCGCAGAGAGAATCGCAATCAGAAAGATCTCTGCCCACGTCTCCGTCTTCGCCTCCACGAGCTCTATCATATCATCTTTCGCATCCGTACAGGCAGCGTGAAGAAGTTCGTGGACCAACACTCTCGCGACTTCTTCTTCTCTGTAGACTACCACGGCAGAAGGATCGCACGGGTACGTATATCCTCCATTCACATGGCCGGCCTCAGGTTTTTCTGCGAGAGCAGGAAGAATCCTAGTATTCTTATTGGCGAACCAGAGGAAGCGCCACGGCTTACCATGAGAAGGTCCAAAGGCCGCGAAGATCTTGGCAAAGATATCCCACGGAATTCTGGCCTCCTGGTCCGGATAAACAACCGCGAGCACTTTTCCCAGCCGACACGTCTTCGTAATAAGTTTCGCCCGTTTTGCCTGTAGGTCGCGCAGAACCTGGTTCCTTAGATTATTGGAATCAAATTCCGAGCCTGAAGAACCTTCTCGCATGATATGATCCAAGTCATCCTGGGTCGGTTGGTCGTTGACCCATACGGGCACCTTTAGTTGCGTGGCGCGATGAGTGACTTCTTCATACACTGTTTTGAGCAGAAGAGACATCTCCTCCTTTCTTTTTACTGCGAGCTTTTACTGGCTTGGCTTTGGCTTCTGGCACATACAAAGGTGGAGCCATGGCATTCCGCAAACGCAAGAGATAATTCTCCCAAAGTACGGGGATTCTATAAGACGGCACGGTCTGCCCAGAACCTGTAAACGGCTGTTGAATACAGACCCCTGCTAACTTACCCTTTTGCTCCTGTGTTAAAGGGATAAGGTCCAGGGCAAATAGCCATTGGTGAAATCCTTCCGTCCACCGTATATTTCTATGAAGTAATCCGTACACGATCGCGCGTATTTGTTTGACATCAGACAACTTCGGCTCCGTGGAAATCCAGCGCTTATAAATCATCACAATCTCATCTTCAGGCGTAATGATCGTGCCGGCCTTTGCTCCTGCCGGAGCATCGCGCAGAAGTTTCTCAAGAGACTTGTCTGTGGCTGAGGGTACTGGAATTTCTATGCACCAGTCCGAAATACGCTGAGGAAGAGGATGTTCGCTCGTGAGCCAAAGAAGAGTATCCGCGTGATTTTCTTCCAGAAAAGCCTGGAGATAAATCACTGATTCGCTACTGAGAAGATGGGCGTGATAAAATACGAGGCATCGCTGGTGATGACCCTCGGCCATGACTTGGCTTCCTCGTCCCCAGCGTTCCAGGATAGATTTCACGTACTGTTTATCTTGTAGGGACATCCGCGCGCAATCAAAGCCCCAGTGGACAATACTGATTTCCATGGGCAACAAGGGTTTGTCCGAAGATTCTTCTGCTTCTTCACCGTCGGATTGGTCGCCACCCTGGATAGGAGCATTCCAACTCTGGCGTTTGAGACAGTAGACCTGGCCCATAGACCTCGCCCAGAGCTGGAGTTGTTCTTGAAGTGCGCGCCGTTTTCCAGAACCTGGGGGACCTCTCCAGCATATCGACATCTTGTGTTAGAGGGGGGTTGTGGGTAATCTTTAGATGTTGTGTAAGGGTGCGGGTCTAAACATTCCAGGAGCTTGGATGTATAGGAAAGAAGATGGAGTGGCAGTTGCCGGTACAGAAATTGGAAATTGGAAATGTGAATATAGGATCTCCCTGGGCGCGGGAGAGCCGGAAAGAATATGAACAGAAGCCGATGGCACCCCTGTCGTATTTTGGAACCCAGTTCCGCATTCCGTTTGTGAGTCTGCTGTTTCCGCCTCTGAGTGTGGTGGAGTACAATCCAGTTACCGGAAAACTTGTCCTGGATATGACGGGCAACAGCCTGACGTCCATTAAGCTGGGGGCTCTACAGGACACGCTCCTGGGCGCTATCTGCTACCACCAGGCTGCGTGGTTCAAGAGCGAGTTTTCCAAGGAAGATGTAAAAGGGGGATTCCAGCCTCTGTATTCGGACAATCGGCTTCACCTGTACTGTCCCCAGACGGCGCGCGTATACAAGGATGGTGTGTGGCATACATCTGGCGACATTGTGGCGGGATGTAAGATTCGGGTGGCCGTGAAGCTCCATGGGATTAGTTTCTTGACGCGGCCGGATGGGAGCTGGAGTGGGCGCTGTCGGTTCCAGCACCGTATTCTGGGGATTATTGTACAGCGGGAGGAGTCTGCTGCCGCGACGGCTGCGGCGGCTGATTAATCGGACCTCCAGCGAATTAGCACGGTGCTTTGATAGGCGGTCACGACGGAAAGGGCGATTCCTCCTACGGCCGTTATCGTGATGAGAATTTGCCAGAAATAGTCAGGGGCGTCGGACATATGCGAAAGAGATGCCCAGAATGCAAAGGCCAGGCATGAAAGGCCAATTATATATGGCAAGAAGGTATTCAGCAGGAAGACCTCCTTTGACTGTGTTTCATTAGTCCTCTTCCGCTTTATAACAGCAAGGATTGGAAATGTAAGGACCAGGGCAAATCCCACCACGAAGAAAAAATATGCTGAATACTGTAACATAGACATCGTGTATCTACCGTACCTTAAAATATAAAAGTTAAGAACCCTAGTTCTTGACTTTTATATTTTTAGCAATGCTGTGAAGTACTGTGAAGTTAAGATCCACCGAACGAAGTGAGGGGGTCTTAACTTCAGTACTTCACGGTACAATATAAAAGTTAACTAAGTAGTTACAACATTCACCTGATATAAGGAGAAGAGGACCGCCAGATTGGATAAGAAATAGGAAGAGAACGCCAACATAAATACCGCCAAATACTTGTTGCTCATGTCAGAAAACATGATCCACAATATAAAACCGACCGCGAAGAAACTTATTCCCGTTAGCGCAGTTATAATGTTTGTAGAAATTTCTTTTTCTATGGTGATTTGATTGGAAGAGCCGTAGTCCAGGTAATAAAACTGTAAGAAGGATGATATGGCCACTACAATTACGCCGAATACGGCGAGAAGTAGTCCTAATGATGCCGGTCCTCCATTTGTAGTAGATGGCGTATCAGACATTTCTATCTAGCTTCCAATATAAAAGTTAAGAAATCTAGTTCTTAGCTTTTATATTTTTAGGATTGGAGGGGCTCTTACTTCACATGAGTGGATTTCTCAGTAAAACCCCCTGAATGTATTTTTTTTACACTTTCGGATGGCATGTTAAATAGGTATATACTGCAAGATATAATGATAAATAATAGGTTTATGAGGCCAGGTACCCATATAGGGCTGTCGGTCGATAGTTCTCGCTTCACCGTATTTGCCACTGTGTCTCTTCTGTCCATTCTGACTTTCCTTCTTTTTTTACTTGTCCTAATAAGAGGAGGATGTCGGAACCTGTAAGAAGGACTCGGCACCTGCGTCTGCGCCTACGTGGAAGCAACAGCGTCGGCGGCGGCACCAAGAAAAAACAGCGCCGACATGCATTCCCTGGACCGAATCAGTGCCACCCTCGCCTAGGAAAGACAGAAGAGCAGTATAATTGCCTCCCTCTTAGTGTGATAGAGGAGGCCAGTCGGAAGATGGGACTTCAAGGCTCTCCAGACCTTGTAGCCATGGCGAAACAGTTGGGTGTGAAGCCTGAGGATAAGCTCACATTCATGAAGAGCCTCCCGCTACCTGAAGAGACCAAGGCCAGCCTGTCCAAGCAGTGGTTCCGCCCCGAGATGCCTGCGGGATGGAAATCCGATCCGGACATGTGGTTGAACAGCGATGATATTCGCAAAGTCATGGAGCAATATGAAGAGGCCTTCCCCCACTTCAAGTTCCTCGGCCCATTTCCTATTGATTTTGCAGCACCCGATCCATATGGGGGCCAGGGCAAGAAATGTCTGAATACCGAGATGTGCGAATTAAATATGCGCAAGGAGCTTCTGCATAATAAGACCATGATTGGAATAATCTATAACACAGACCCGCACTACAAGGGAGGTTCTCATTGGATTGCGAATTTCCTGGACATTGTGAAAAAGAAGTGTTATTACTTTGACTCGTACGGGATGAAACCGCCGAAGCAGATTTACCGATTCATGCAGTGGCTAGGAATCCAGGAGCCGAAGATAAGTCTGGCGTGGAATGGCCGGCGATTCCAGTACTCTAGCACAGAATGCGGAATGTATTGTATGTATTTCTTGGATCGTATGATTGCGGGAGAGTCATTTGTTCGTTTCTGCCGGCGCTCTCCTCCCGATAAGTTCATGTTAGATATGAGGGACTGGATGTTTTCCACTTGATGGTTGCCCGTATAATTCCGTGGCAATGAAATAGTCCCATAGATATAGAATGTCGGCACAGAAAGAGGTGTTTTTCAATGAGAAAAATGAGGGCATGCTCCAACGTGTGTTATATTCTGACATATGTAGGCGCACTGGTGGCGATCTGAGTGAAAGGCAGGCCGAGAGATTGATAAAGACCGTGAAGCACTATATGGGGGAGGTGTACCGTGTAAAAGGGGATTCTAGCACGGTCGGTGTGATGAATAGGGAAGTTCTTCAAGTCGTGCTTCCGGACTATATGATGTATATGGAGAGAACGGCGAGAAGTTCCGGGCGCTCCGTCATATCCGATATAGAGGTTGGGCCTGGTTCTGCCTCTGCTTCTGCTTCTGCTGAGCCTGTTATTGCCGGAGCAATTACCGACGGGGGGCGCATGGATTTGGACACGGCCTTCAGCAAGCTTCAGTCAAGCCGTCAGCAAGGCGTGCAGAAACCTCCTGCTCCGACAGATTTCCGCATAAGTCTACAAAATGAGGGGCCGGTGCCGATGGATGTCTTTGAGAGAATCAAGCAAGACAGACAGGATGAGGCAATTCGCCAGACGGCACTTGTACCTTCTATGGCTGGAAACCAGGGCCAGGCTCTGGCCCAAGGCCAAGGCCAGGGCGCATACGCAGCGGCCACAGACAACTACGCGCGCTCGCGCAGAAGAGCCGAGGAAGAATCCGAGGCCGCCTTCGCCGAGGCCGAGCGCCGCCAACTAGAGTCGCGCGCCGCCGCCAGTCGCCAATCCCAGGCAAGTCTGCCGGAACCTCCCGATATGCGCGCCCTCCTTCTCGGAAACACCCAGAATCTGGACAGAACCCGCCAGACCTACGAGGAGCCGGCCGTACCCACGCGCCAGCAGATGATCATAACGAGAGAGCCGAGCACGATTGAATACAAGGAGTCAGAGCTCAACTTGTTCGTCTACAGTGGCGACCGCGACTGGGCCTCCACCAGCTCCACCGAGACGAGGTACAATTTCAGCGTGGCCTTCAATCCCAATAACACGGCCACTGGTCTCCGCCTCACGCCGGCGAGCACGGCCAAGTTCCGGAACATTGTGCGCATTGAGCTGGTGAAGGCGATTATGCCTGGAGAGTCCCTGGATAGCGTGGTTACGCGCACTTATAATGGTTCGTCCTTCGCATACGATGCCCCCTATAACATGAACATCCTCTCTTTCCCCTACATCCAGGTGCGTATCCCTGAGCTGGACACCAATACCTATGGCACAAACCTGGGACTCAACGCGTCCTTCGGCGTCCTCCAGTACGACGCCAACTGGGTCTACGACACGTCCAATGACATGGCGAGAGGCTATTTCGCGATGATTCCCAAGTTCTTGAAGTGCCAGAAGGTATATTCACCGACTCCTTTAACAACTCTGCAACGCCTATCCTTCCGTTTTGAACGACCTGATGGAAGTCTTCTGAGCGCAGTCCCCGATACGCTGGATATTGCCGAGGTCCGTTCTTCCAAGGAGCTGGCTGCCTCTGCGTCAATGCCCTATGGCTATGATGCAGGTGTGGAGAATGGGACTTCTGCCGCATATTATTGCATTGTCACCAAAAAATACTTTAATACCTATACTGTGTCAAAAGGGGATCGCATAATGATGCAAAACTTTTTGTGGCAGAACGCGCCCACTGGTTCTGTGGTAAACCAACTCGCCGATTTAATAAATCATTTAACTGCCTCTTCCGGATTCATAGTTGTGGATACGGGCTGTCTTGCATCAAATACTCTGACACTCGGAGCAAATAAACAGGGCTATTGCAATTGTATAGTGGTTCGCGGGAAGTTTAGTGATCCTACAACTGGAGCCACTGCCACTGTACAACTCGCGGATACAGCAGACGCGAGTGCTGGCACGGCCTCGGCTGGGACATTGACAGCCTTCTTGAAAAACACCGACCTCGCCACAGGTCGTCTTCTCAACCAGAGCCACCAAGTCCAGATTGCGCTCCGTGTAATCACCCGCGACCTCGATTCTACGAGTGTGATCCGTCCGGATAATTTGTAAGAAGGGTTTTCATAAAGTATGTGGCAATGTTAGAATGAGGAGACATCTCTATCTTATTACAGTCCTCATAGTGATTGTAATGATCTATTTTTATTTGTATGGAGCAGAGACATTTATGAATGAGAAGGACCCTCTTGCCAGTTTACACAGTCAGCAAAGAACAAACGAGTTGGCCATAAATACAAATATTAACAAAACAAATATAACTCCCATTGGAATTCCTGTAGCAGAGGGACAAAAGCTTACGGACATGAGTATAATGGGATTAAATTCCTTTCATCATCATACCTCAAGTCAGGGAGGCATATCAATGTATATGCCAGGAAATTTTAAAGGTGGCAAGGTCATGTTAAATGAGCCGTTTATGAATCTAGACACTCCGCTAAGTATGCCGGTTTCCGATGAAACGAGTATGCTTGCCATTGAGAAATATTGCAAAGAAAAAGACGTTGAAACTGATCCCTTTGGCGATCCCAAGTTTATGCAGAACTGCGGAGTGTGCCTGAGTACTGGATCATTTACAGGCACACCTAACACCCCCTTTACTGGTCCAAAAGGCGTGCTCCTGTACAAGGCTGATAAAGATCGTGCATATGCGAGGAAGACAGCAAATAACTACAAATATGCCCGCGCGATGCCATCCCTAGGAAGAGCCGTCTGTAGAGGAGCGACTTCTCAAGATGACGACACGGCTCCGCCTACACTCGCCATTGATTCAGACATGTATAGAGAAGTAGTGGGTCGTATGAGATGTCAGAAGGAACAGCAGTACGTGCCTGATAAGAGTTGTGGAAAATGTATGGCCGATAATACCATATGGTCTTATATACAACACCCTCCTAACGGTACTATGCAAAACCTTCAGTTACATTTAGTCGGCAGTGGCAGGCTAACAATTACTATTAAAGGTGCCGCGACTCCTGTAACGAATACCGTTTTGTCAAATACTCCTCTTATTGTGGATTTATCAAAATATGCGGGAGCCCCTGGTTCAAGCGCTGTACAAGAAGGCGACCCGTTTGTGCTGTCTCTACAAGCGAACGGAAGCACGGCTCCATTTATTGGCGGATTATTTAAGGGTGTAAATGCCGATGATAGCATATATTTACAGGAATTGTATAACGCCGTCTTGCGTGATGACGCAAATGCGGGAAGCTCTGTGAAACTCGGGGCTTCCAATTTATTAATCTCATCGTTGAATGTACGTGTAAGACGAATGGTGCCTAAATCTCCTTTGCCTACAGGCACAGAAAAGATGCGACTTGCGTGCATGATTCCCTTCACATTTATTGATTACTCCGACGGAAAGAATAACATAGCATACTACGACTGTAAAAAGGGGCCTTATGTCACTACGGCAGCCAGTGAGAATACACTTCTCAGGGATGAATGTACTGGCCAAGGACCCGGGACATATTCCGAAGAGTGTAAAAGGAAGGTTATTTTGGATGCGGGGTGCTCTTCGGCGGGAAGTTGGTGGCTGACGGGACTGCCGGCCGAGGCGATTTCAGGCACGATAGCGCAGATGAAGGCGTGGATTCAAGCGAAAATTACGAATGCGAATACTGATCCGGCCGTGGCGGAAGGATGCTATGGAATTACGAGCGTGGCTACACCGTGCGATGGTGTTGGGCCAGGCAAACCTCCTTCTGACGCGTGCCTGGCATATCTGTATAAAAACACAAGTGAGAAGAGTGAGAACATTGGTAAGGCATATAACACGACAAATTAAATCTATTCGGATAAATCAGAATGAGAGGGTTAGATCCAAAAGCTTCTTACGCTTTGAGTCAAAGTGTAAGAAGCTCTAAAGAAACCTTTGAAAACTATCGTGCCTTAGATGTAAACACCGATCAATACTGTCGTTTGGCAGGATCCCTTAATCCAGAATCAAGTGATAAGGTGGGACGTGACGAATTGATGGGGATTTTCAATGGTGGTTATCAGGGTAAAACCGGGCTGGATGCTATTAAACAATACTTGACCGATATGTATGATAGGTCAATAAATCCCGCTCTGGATGCAAACAAGTCGGATTCACTTGGCGGAAGAAAGGATAGTATTCGCAAGTGTTTTGGCTTGAATCTGCGTGACTCTATCGCATTGACGAATGATCGTATTGGTTCAGGAATGACAAGCGGTTCTTCTCGGAACCAGTTTGACGTCCCTCCGAATCCTGGTATTTCGCCGGCCCATTGTTTGTTTGAAGTTGGATCTCCTGACTCTAGAAGCCCGTGGAAGGGTAACCCTGCATGGGAAGCAAATGCACCTCCTCTCGGTAGTGGAGTATACTGGCTGTGGGGCACTTCCGATGGTTATGGGGAAAGACCTGCAAATGAGGCCTTTTCCTTTTACTATAATTTTGTAAATACGGGGTCTACTGCCACAAATGCGATTTTAGCTGGTACCGTGGATAATTATGGATATATCGTGTTAAATGGCACAAAATATCCTTCCGCAAATGTACACAGTGACAAAGGATATGAAGGTTTTGGTGGCTCAATACAGCCTTTTACAGTTACTATACCTCGTGGAGTAAATAAATTGGAGTTTCGCGCTGTAAATGCAGGAGGCAGTGTAACGGCGGCACAGAACAATGGTGGTTGGAGAAATCCAGGAGGAATATGGATGACGATTACGGTGAACAACAATATCATTGCGAAGACTGGGTGCGACGGCTGGAGATGTACGCGCTTCTTCTATCCGCAAGAGGTTTTTCATCTTAGTGTGTATAATAAAACATTGGCGGATGCGGCTTCCGTATGCCAGAAGGTAGGGGCGCGTGTAGCTACCTACGCAGAGCTAGATGAGGCTCAGAAGAATGGAGGAAATTGGTGCTCTACAGGATGGGTCAGTGATAGGGGAGATAAAAACGCATTTTATCCGATTACGTATGATATTATGGGAGGATGTGGCAATGGACGCTCAGGCATAATGGATTGGATTGGGAATGATGATTGGTTTGGTCAGGGGCCAGGAAAAGGTTTCCGAGCAGGTGTAAATTGTTTCGGAAACAAACCTGAGGAAGCATATACTATTAAAAATGCTCCAACACCTGTTTTACCCTTCAACAAGAACCAGTGGTCAAGATACTCTCCTGGCACTTCTCCTCCTGTGGTGAGCCCTCCTTTGCCACCGGTAACTATTAACCAACATTGTGGTGGCGATGGATGGTCCAGACAGCTCACAGGGCCAAAGGTATTTAATTCTGGTGCCGACTATCCTCCTGATGTAAGTTATATCAGAGTTCCCGCTGGAGTAACTGTAATAATATCATATAATGGCAGGTCATTCACCATCGTTGGTCCGAGGGACTTTAATGCATGTGGAGGTAGTGGTGATTGGTGGTTCAATGATAAGATGACAACAATAGAAATACGCGGCACGGGTTCTTCTGATGTTAATAGTGTAGCAACCCCTCCACCTGCTCCTTCTTTACCGCCTGTAATAATATGGCAGGGATGCGATAAAGGGAATTACTCATGGACTAGAAGAGAATTAGCAGGTGGTCCAAGAGTATACCGCTCTGATGTAGATTATCCTTGGGATCTCAGTTATGTAGATGTTCCTTCTGGAGTTACAGCCGTACTCACTGGAAAAACAACATCTATTTATGGAGTAAGAGGAACTGGCCAAGTAATCACTCTGAAGGGACCAACGTCTCTAAATCTCTGTAGTGTTGGTACAGGTGGTGGATTTAATGGATTTAATGATAATATAGCCACTATAGAAACAAGTGCAAGTTAATTCCCCAGTGTATATAATCTAGATTAGATACCGACCAAAATAAATCTACTCAGATACATCAGAATGAGTAGGTACGATCCAAAAGTTTCCTACACTTTGAGTCAAAGAGTAGCAAACTACAAAGATGCCTTTGAAAACTATCGCGCCTTAGATATAAACGTTGATCAATACTGCCGTTTGGGAGGGTCCCTTAATCCAGATTCAAGTGATAAGGCGGGACGTGACGAATTGATGGGAGTTTTCAATAGTGGCTATCAGGGGAAAACCGGATTAAATGCTATTAAACAATATTTGACGGATATGTATGATAGATCAATCAATCCCGCTCTGGATGCGAATAAGTCCGACTCACAGGGTGGAAGAAAGGATAGTATTCGCAAGTGTTTTGGCTTGGATGTGCGCGACCCTATCTTATTTACAAATTCCCGCATTGATTCTGGAGTGTCTGGAAGGACTACCGGTTCTTCCCGAAGCCAATTTAACGTTGCTCGTACCCCCGGTGTTTCGCCGGCCCATTGTTTATTTGAAGTTGGATCTTCTGACTCTAGAAGCCCGTGGAGATCTAACCCCATGTGGGAAGCCAATGCTCCTCCTCTTGGTAGTGGAGTATACTGGCTGTGGGGTACTTCCGATGGCTATGGCCAAAGACCTGCAAATGAGGCCTTTACCTTTTACTATAATTTTATAAATACAGGAACAACTGTGACAAATGCTGTTATTACCGGAGCCGTGGATAATTATGGGTATATCGTGTTAAATGGGAGAAAATATCCTTCCGAAAATGCGAATCTTGACAAAGGATATGAAGGTTTTGGTGGCTCAATAAATCCTTTTACAGTAACTCTACCTCATGGACCAAATACCTTGGAGGTTCGTGCTGTAAATAGAGGATGCAGTGAAACGGCTGCACAGAATACTGGTGGCTGTAAAAATCCAGCAGGGATCTGGCTCACCATCACGGCGAACAACAATATCATTGCAAAGACGGGATGCGACGGCTGGAGATGTACGCGTGTTTTCTATCCGGCCGAGGTCTTTCATTTATCAGGCTATAATCTAACATTTGCCGATGCGCCTGCTTTATGCCAAAAGGTAGGGGCACGTGTTGCTAGTTATGCGGAGCTAGATGAGGCTCAGAAGAACCATGCGAATTGGTGCTCTACGGGATGGGTGAGTGATAAGGGTGATAGAAACGCATTTTTTCCGATTACGTATGATATTATGGCAGAATGTGGTAATGGACGCTCAGGAGTAATAGATTGGATTGGAGATGATAGATGGTTCGGTGGTTCAGGAAGGGGTAATAAGGCGGGTGTGAATTGTTTCGGAAATAAACCTGAGGAAGCTGCAATGAGTAAAGAAATTTTGCCTTATAACAGGCCTCTGCCCTACAACAAGAACCAGTGGTCAAGGTACTCTCCTGATACTTCTCCTCCTCCTCCGCCTCCGCCTCCTCCTCCACCGCCGCCGCCACCGCCTCCTCTTCCTCCCCCTCCTTCTCCCCCTCCTACTTTACCACAGGTAACGATTTATCAGCATTGTGATGGGTCAGGATGGTCCAAACAGCTCATAGGGCAAAAGGTATTTAATTCTGGTGCCGACTATCCTTCTGATATAAGTTATATAAGAGTTCCCGCTGGATTGTCAGTGGTAATATCAACTAATGGAAGGTCATTTATAATCGTCGGTCCGTATAACTTCAATGCGTGTGGTAACGCAGGTGGATTTTACAATGATAATATAGCTAGAATAGAAATACGCGCCACGGCTTCTACTGATTTTACTGGTGCTGCAACCCCTCCACCTGCTCCTACACAAGATATTATTATAGAATCGGCTACTTACGGAGGAAATTGCAGAACTACTCAAGATAATGTGAAAAATATTCTACAAAATATCATCAATAGACAAACGGATAAAACATCATATCGTATTAATGGAGGTCTTAATGGTGTCTTTGGCGATCCTGCTCCATATTGCCCGAAAGATTTCAGTGTAGTCTATAAAGCTTCCAATGGGAATAGAGTGACAAAATATTTTCCCGCTATCGTGAATGAAACGTACGAGGTTACACTGTAAAATATACTACGAATACAAACGGAAAATATCCTAGATTCTAGAATATTTCCCGAATAATTATTTCGTATCTAATAGAAATGGCGTCTCCATCATATCAAGGGAATAATACGGCCGTTCTTGCAAATCAATTACGAGAAATCGGCATGTATTTACCACCCAGCATGGTCTCCACCGATCCGAGCATGTTGGATTCTGCCACACCCATGTTTAGCGACACCTTGCGCGTGGACACAACCGCACAAGAAAAAGCCGCAGACAAGTGTCGCACGTATACTGGAATGGATGGACTAAGAAAACTCCAAGCCGACCAGGCTACCAATACAGTCTACGACCCGGGCTGTGGATGGATGTTTCAACAAGGTTCCGGCGCAAAGAATCCTCTGATAAACCGAGGCGTCTTCGCAACGTATAATGGTGTTCCCGTCATGGGCAGAGCAGGACAGGGTGATGTACTTACAGGAGCAGGGTTTATTGAAATGGATCTTCAAAAGGCCGAACAAAGAGTTGCTGACTCCATGGCAAACGCCCTCGGCAATAATTGCACAAATCTACAGCTATTGACAAGCCAAAACAAACCCTATTTTGGATACTGTAAGACGACAGGGAAAATAATACCCATTACCAGCACCGGTGGTACTGTGAAGGCAAAATACGATAATGTTGGTAACTTGAACTATAACTGCGCACCGGCCAATATAGTCCCGGCATCCAGTGCTCCTTCGGGCTGTTCTTCTAACATACAAGGTTTCGCCAACTTAGAAGGCCAGTACAATTGCCAAATACCATTCTCACGCGATTGCCTTATAGATAACATAAGAAATGCCGGTTGTACGGACAAAGGCTCAATACTCACCGCCCTTACATCATCCAAAATGGGAGCCCCTTATGACGGACCGCTCACCACCTCAGCCCCCTATAAATACTACGTCAACAAGACGAACATGCCCCAAAATTTGTTGCGCGACGGCACTGCTGTAGACCAAGAAACGGCGAATGACATTTTCAACGCCCTCGCAAACGCCTCTACAGATACTTCCTTGGGCGTGGGTGTACAAAGCGCTGCCCGCGATCTTTGTCTAGAGGCCGGCTATTTCTCCAACACCTACAATTTCTGCTCCGAGTTGAATAACAACGATAAGATTAACGCTACAAATATCACCTGTATACAGAATTTGTGGAGAAACGGCGGTGGAGATTCCATGGGCTCAGAGTATCCCCAGATAAGCAAATGGAACGGAAGCAATGTGGGTGCCTTTATAGCATTCCGTGATTCCATCAAGGCTGCCATGGATAGCACGAACAAGCAAGTACAGGCCGACGCCATCAACAAATTCATCGGCACTCAAACCTACGGTACACAAATCAGCATAGAGCTGGACAAGAATGCAAATACCCGCGGTTCAGAAGTCATATGGATGTATACAGCCGGCACGGCTCCTGTGATTCTTCGCTCGGACCTGATGATGTCTTCGGATGGAGAAGGGTTTCCTGATATAAATGAGGGTATTAATCAATTCGGCGAAGGACCTGCTCAAGGAGCATGGCCAACATTCAAATACAAATTAGGTTTACCTGCTGCAGAAAATATATGTTTCACGGCCGCATTTGAGTACAGGCCTCCAATAAATACGAAGATCGCATTCAAAGTGGCTGTAGATGACTCATTCATGATAGGATACAATCAAAACCCCTTCCAAGGTACTACCACGGCCAATCTAGACTGGGGAAGTTGGAAGGGTCAAGCAGTAACTACATATACAAGCGGGGCGTATAATATTGATACAGGTGTAGGAAAAAGAAATACATTCATTGTGAAATATGCAAATGTAGGAGGATACGGAGCATATAATATGTCTATTGCCGACTACTCCACAGACCTGACAAACTTCAAGCGCGTTGCGAAAGATGCTTCTGCGCGTGAACATATGTACCTCACCCAAGAACCCCTCGCCCCGTGGCTACAATATGAAATCTGTACTCGTCCCAATGGAGGGCGCGGAGCCTCTCTCGGATTTTTCGAGAAACGCTGGAATGGGCCGAGTAGTCCGACGAACAAATTCTCCTTTGACGTGGTGGCAACTGGTATATCATACCAAACAGATACGAATAGCATCCTCAGTGTTCCTGGAACAAAGCCCTATGTCATATTTACATCCTCCACAAGTCGGTGGCATACAGGTGCCCTATTTGCCTATTCCGCATTCAAAACGATTACGCTCATGATAAGACCCACAACGGAAGGCGGAATATTTCAACATGGCCAAGATCCTTCTTCCGCTAACGCAAGAGTATGTTCACTCAGTTTAGAACGTTCAGGCCCAACATACACATTTAAATTAAATACGGGAACATCCCAACCTGTTCAATCAGCCCCTTGCACCATAAACGCCTGGAACTTAGTGGTTATTCAATATGTGGACACGGATGGCTATGGTATTCGCGCAATAACCATGCACGCGGGACCTTTTTCGGATCTTAGTACCAAAGACAGCTCTCGCGCCTCATTCCTTGCAGCAATAAAAGCATCGCAGAATAGTACTGCTCCTGTAAGAACGCCTATGATGAGAGAAAAAGATGATATTATAAGATACTCAGGCAGATTCATCTTAGGAAATCCGGCATGGCCTACCGCAGGATCGCCTAACACTTCATTCTTAGGTGACATCGCCTGGTTACACGGTTTCCGCGATTTTATAGGAACAGATGGAGAATTATACGCCGAGTTGAATCAAACATGGATCAGTCGTTGGCCAAATATGGATGGTGCCACGACGGGTGTAATGAGAACACAGGTAGTGAGAGGAAACAACGGCAGTGTGTCATGCGAGACATACTGTCAAGGGATAGGTGGTAGTTCTTGGAATAATGAGCTCCCTATGGATTGGTATGGGGCGAAATGTATTGGCACCACCGTTCCAGGAAATACCTGTACCACCGTACCAGGGGCTACAAATGGCCCCTTTTGTACAGGAAATCCTCCTGGATCAAGGCCCGTTGGCTGTCCGCAACACTGTCTTTGCCAAGAAACTGGAGGAGGATGGAATGAAGATAGGCCGGCTTGGTTTAATAATGTAAACTCCTTCCAGTCACCTCGCCTACCTAGTGGCCTATCTGACAAACGCTCTAGTGCACCTACACCTAAGGAACAAGCTCCCGCTTCATTAGCGTCAAGTATTTTTGATCTATTTAAATGGTAAACCAATGTATTCCACAAATGATGGATGTACCTCATATGTATGTTATGTGTAATCCCGAGTATGAACAGGTAAGATACCAGTTCTTAGTCGGCCATTTCGCCAGAATAGGAATTCCCTTGGAGAAGATTCATTGGGTACAGAAAGTCTGGGGCCATCAATTAACAAGCGAGCAAGTATTTTCCGCCTATGATCCTTTTACACACCGTTTCGGAATGAAGATAAATCTTTCTCTACAATCCGTGGCACTGAGTCGTGGAGAAATCAGTCTGATTCTTACGTTCCGCGAGGCAGTGCGACAGGCCTTAGAGGCGGGTCATAAAGAGGTCATTGTCTTTGAGTCAGATGTGATGTTGCGCAAAGATTTCTTGGAGAGGCTGGAAGCTGTGTTAAAGGGATGTTCTGGGATTGAGTGGGATTATGTGAGTCTGGGTGAGGGCGTGACAGGTCGTCCTCCTGGACACGAGCCGTCGTATTTTGGAGAACAGCGGATATTTCCTGCTCCAGGGCAATTCGTGTTTCGGTGTTGTGATTCCATGTTATTTCGCCGGAGCTTCTTGGAGAAGATCTGGGGAACCTTGGTGCCGTTCAGAGAGCCCTTGGATTGGGAGATGAATGTGCAGATGCTTGTGCATCGGGGGGTGCCTCTATGGGCTGATCCGCCGTTGGCCGAACCTGGGACGGCGCGGGGGAGATTTGTGAGTAGCTTGCCTGCCTAGGGCCGCCCTAGAGCCCTTAGAAAGCCTGTCTTATCCAGCGAACATCGCCTATGCGTTTTCCTTCGGCGTCTGTGGAGTATTCTCCCAGTTTCTTGGTCAAGGAAGTATCTCCGCGCCCATATAGGGATCGTGTAAGAGGGGATTTTGGGTCGGGTACAGAAATGTATTGTGTGCCGGCGAGCGTGATAATAAGCGCCTGGACGGCCTTTGTTCCTGCTGGCTTTGGCTGCGGCGGGGCAGCCGGAGCACCGGGCACCGGGGCCACTGCTGCAGCAGGAGCAGGAGCTGGCGCCGCCGCCTCAGAAATGGCGTCCTTCGGGAATTGCGTACTCGTCTCGGCGATGTCCTTCTTGAGAATCGGATGGAACGCATATTGCTGGGGCTTATCGGGCAGAGTGATACAGCCCAGACCTTCTTCCTCGTTCTCGTATTTATTAATCGCACAATCCACTGCATTCGTCTTCATCAGATTCTGAATATTCTGTAACACCTTCTTTTTCCGCTCACTGAGCTGATAGAGATGTTGATCACTCGTCAAGACATATTCTAGGGCAGCAGCCCTCGGTGTAAAGCCCATTTCCACGGCCTGCTCGGGTTTCACCGCGTCATTAGAGGAAATCTCCTTGCTCTCTATTTTCACAGGTTCCCCTGTTACACCATCATCAAACACCGAGCAATACGTGAAAACTTCCACGTTTCTGTCGGCGAGATCCAGGTCTATGTGGGAGCAAATACGCACGGCGCGACCCTTCACTTGGTCTGTACGCACGTGGTTCCAGAAGGGTTCCATGATATGTACACGACGCACGTTTTTCAGGGAGAGACCCTCGGCGCCGGCCGCCGTGATACAGAAGGCGCGACAGAGAGAGCCATCCACATTGCCCGTGTATCCACCTTCCACGAGTACCTGTGACATCTGCGGAGAGAGTTCTGAGAAACTTTCGTTTTCGTACTTGGCGTTGAAGACCTTGAGAGCCATATTGCGGATTTCGGTGTTGTCCTTGCCGGAGGCTCCTGTAAATGTGAGAAAGCGATTCAGACCCTTGCCGAGTTTTATATTGTCTATGGATGCTTGGGTAAACGCCATTGTGCCTGTGGTAGGGTCTTTGACAATTTCTATTGGGTGGAATCCATTGGCCTGGAGCACCAGGGAGAATATGCCGATACCTTCCATGTCTAGGAATTGGCTGTAGACGAGACTGCTTCCAGGGGCTGTTAAGATGCGTTTGAGGATTTCGGCGTATTTGGGGGAATACTTTGCGAGGCGTTTGGGATCTGCCGGCTCGTTGGCGCGGGCTCTGTCTATGAGATTGTCGGCTGTGTTGTATAAGAAGAGTCTTGACTTGTCGTATTTTATCAGACACTCCTTGAGTTTTTTGGTGGCTTCTGGGTAAGTAGGGGCCTTTGCTACCTGGGCAATACAGGCGTCGCGCTGTTTTTTAATGATGTCGGCGGCCTTGAGACCAAAAGGGGCTTTTGCAGGGGCTGCGGGTGCTAAGGGCGCTTCGGGCACGGCTACGTGAGCAGGAGCAGGGGGCGCTTCGGGGACGGCTACGGGCGCAGGAGCAGCGGGGAGTAAGTCATCTACACCCCCTCCCTCGGTTCCAAGCTCTTCTAGATCTCCACCCCCTTCTGTTACTGCCTCTGCAACCGGAGCAACAGGAGCAACAGGAGCAGGAGCACCTTCCTCCGCAGCCTCTGCAGTAGAATCTATGGCCGCATCATCCGCCGCAGCAGCTTCTAGATCCTCGTCATCTGCATCCTCTGCCACAGGTACAAAGTCTTCCTCCTCTGCGCCTTCTGCGCCTTCTGCGCCTTCTGCTCCTGCGGACGCAAACACCTCCGCATCACCTTCGCCTTCGGCAGCGCCAATATCGACCGCGAAATCGCGCTTATCTCTCGGCCGGGGACGTACAAGTCCTTCCGGAAAGGAAAAATTACACGCCTGACGACTGGACATACGATAACTGTTGGACTGTTTCATCTTCGCCAAATCATAAATCTCAGCCCACAAATTCCCCATCTTTCCAGCCCCCTTCAAATCTCCCTCAGGCTCCTTCTTCTTCTTTTCCTTGTCCATCGCAAGTTCCTCAGCACGAACCATCTCATATTGCTTTCTCGCATACTCGGAAAACTGCACAAAAACGACCTCGTCCTTCGTCACGGCAGGCATCAACTCCTTTTTACTCCCTCGGTAATAGGAAATAAGACCCTGTAGGCGTTTCCGCAACACCACCGTATTCTTCAAATTAAGGCCATCAATGAAATTCTCGCGGAATTCTTCGCCCACAGGAGGCAGCAGTGGTTCCGATTTATACGTGGGCCCTTCTAGAATACGTAAGCCCATATCGCTGAGCTCCTTGACAATTCCCGTAGCCGTCTCCTGAATGGTGGGCGTCACTTCACCAGGAGGTATTCTCTGAACAGCCAGATTTCCAGACTCCGTGGTCGTCTTTGTCATCCCCTCAGGCAAAATGCTAAAGAGGATCTGTAGATTGCCTCCCAGAGTTTCCACTTCTTCAAAATCCACGTACGCATTCTTCTGGAGAAGCGCCTTGACCTCCTTATATTTGTCAGAGGGGTTTGCCTTGATAGAGCACGTGTGTACATAGCCCCCAATGAGGTTCACAAGAATGGCGATTTCCTCAGGAAAGTTAATGAGCGGTGTACCACTCAGACCAATAATCTTGGAATTGCGCGCCCCAGAAAGAAGGCGGTACAATAAATAGCCTCTCTTGTAATTTGTCAAATAGGGTTTGCGGTCATCAATGGCCACCTTGCACAACGCAGGCTCCCATGGTCCAGGCGTAACAGGCTCTAGGGGAACCTTGCGTTTCCCGCCGCCAATGTCGGTCAGATACGGCTCAATCGTGCCCTGCATGAGACGCGTCAGATTGTGTACTTCGTCAATGACAATGACGGAATTATCAAAGAAGCGGTTGCCATCTGCGTCGGGAGGATCGCACGCGTACTTCTTCAACTTGGCCGCGCGAACGCCGTTATAGTTAATGAATGTAATAGAGTTGTTGATCTGGTTCTCAACTTGTTTGACAATCTCTTTTCTCTCGGCGGGGTCCAGCGTTTTGAAATTCGGCTGGAGCGTGTCATCGAAATTGGGAACCCAGATTCTTGACACGTAGGAATTCGTGAGAGAAGTGGCAAACTCCTTTGACATGTTTAGGACTTGCGTGGCGAATAGATAGGCGGTCTCTTTGTTATCGGGAGTAATATCAATGGCCTCCCAGTGATTCTGGAGACGGAGATGACGAAATCCGCAGAAACTGATTTCGCGGATGAAATTGTAGCGGAGCGAGGAGGGTGTCATGACGATGATTTTCTTGCGGGATACGGAAAACAGGGCTTCGGCGGCGGCAATGGCTGAGCAGGTTTTGCCGGAGCCGAGACCGTGGTAGACGAGGAGGCCACGGTAGGGAGATGCTTGGCGAACATATTCGCGGACGAATTTCTGGTATTCGTACATTTCTACGGCAGTGCCTCCTGAGGCTCCCATTTTCTTACAGGCGTCGTAGTCGGGCTCCTTGCCGTGCTCGGGTATTTTGAGGAAGTTGTTGTAGACCTTGAGGATTTGCTGTTGAAATCCGAGGCGGGTTCTGAGGGGATAGAAGTCGCCGGTGGAATAGGGGTCGCTGTAACTGGCCGTTTGAATACCCTCTGCTACCTTGGCAAATTCTCCGAACTTTGATAAGCCCTGCGTCTCGTCTTGCGCTTGCTCCTGCGCTTGCGCAGCTGCCGGCGCCTTTGCCACCTTTGCTGCCTTTGCTGCGGGAGCAGCGGGAGCGGCGGCAGCAGCAACAGTGCCAGGAGCACCAGACGCTGCGCTCAGAGCAACTCCAAACATTGTCTTGCCCGCTGTTGGTTTTTTGGGAACCCTTGCTTTTACCGGCACTACTGCGGCCTTTGCTGCAAGAGCAGCCTTTGCTGCAAGAGCAGCGGGAGGAGGAGAAACCAGCGTGGCGTACATCGCGATTTCTTCCTCTGTGGCTTCTTCAATCCCGTCAAAAATAAGCCCTTTCGCCTCAGCCATTCTAATGATGGTGTAAAAGGGATATTTGAGCCTTTAGCCTCGGACCCTTTTGCCTTTGGTCCTATAGACCCTTAGGCTTCCTCCAACAAATTCAAGGCAATCTTACTAGCCTCTTGCTCAGCCACCTTCTTATTGCGCGCCGTCGACACAGCAATCACCTTGCTCTCATCCGCAGGATCAATCACGCCCATTGTGAATGTCCTGTCATGCGGAGGACCAATCACCTCCACTTCCTTGTACCTCGGTGGCTGGTGGAACTTCGCCTGGAAGAGTCGCAAGAGCTGATCCTTGTAATTATTGTCATCCGTAATGAGCTCCACGAAATTCACGTGCTTTTGAATAATCGTCACAATAAATCGCTGGACAACAGTGAATGCCAGGCCGGGGTTCTCCTTCGTCTCAAAATTCTTGAAGAGGGCGTGTACCCAGGCCTCCAACATACTCCCCAACAGTCGCAAATTCCCCCTGCCACCAGCACACACTTCCTCCACGTGCCTACTCACAACAATCCACGGCTCCAGACCCATCTTCTTCGCCAGCATCCCGAGCATCTTGTTATTCACAATGCGAGTGCGAAGACGAGTGAGAAAGCCTTCGCCCTTTCCGGCGTATCTCTCATACAGATACAGGGCGATGACACACCCGAGAAGGCTATCACCAGCGAATTCACACTCCTCGTTGTCAGCCTCTTGAAGAGGTAGACAAGAAGGAGGTCGTTCTGCCAAGATCTGTTCTTGGCCTTCCGTGGCCGCCCACTCCTCGCTTCGGTCCACATAGGATTTGTGGACGGATGCTTGGCGGAATAAGCCTGGCTTCGGCGGGTCTTCCTTAATACCATATTTCTTGAGAATCGCCTTGATTGTCTCATCATCAATAATCTTGTTACGAGGATTCCAGGGGTTGAAGATTTTCTGGGCGTCGGCCATTCCAGAAGATTCTTTGGGACTGTGAGTAGATGGCGGACCCTAGATCAAATTTATCCCGAAAAGATAAGGCCGTCACAGGTGCCATAGAAGGTCTAAGGCAAATACCACATACTATAGCGAAAGGTGTAAAAAGGGTTGGTAGAGCAGTTACCGAAGTGACCGATGGCATGGTATCACTCGTAACTAATCCGCCGGAAAATCCGGGTGCCTTTTCCAAGGCTCCTCCTTATGAAAAACCCGTGGAGGAGATGAGTCCCATTGAACGCACGGATGAATATGAGAAGAAGCACCCTTTTGCTCCGTATAGCTTATCCAAAAAAGATAAAAATACCATTTTACAAAGGGGCGTTATAAGCTCTCAGCTCGATATGCGTTCATTGAATACTATCAGGGTATTCACTGGGATTGAAATGTACAATCTATCAGTGAGACTTGATGCCGATACGAGCATGTATAATACGACTCCCATAAGAGATGAAGAAGGCCAGGTATTTATTAACAGCTCGCCGGAAGTTGTAAAAAAGAGGCCTGATATTATCATGACACTGACAGATTTTAATGAAAAATATTTGAAGTGGATGGATGGAATCACAGATACGCAAGATAACATTAAAAATCGGAAACGCGATTTGAAGAATCTATTCAAATTCGTGTTCAATAATAGCAAAATAAATGATGTGACCACGTCATTCTTGAAAAAGTTGCAGAGAATCGCTCATACTCCCCTTGACACCGAGGACAAGTTACCTTGCCAGGGTAGCCAGTTATATGAAGATTTCAAGAGATCGTTGGAATATCGTTTACCCGAAGCAAAAAAGGAAATGGAGGTGGCACTGGCTACCTTCGGAGAGATGAACTCATACGCGCAACAGAAGACGATTCTGTATGATGGCATTGATGATCTCGTACGGCTAATGAGCGGTGGTTATGCGCGTGGTTGTATAAAGTATGAGTATGGAAATAAGAGTGATTATCGCGTTGTAATGGACTTGGCCGAACAAAACAGAATTATGAGGCTCTTCATACAATTTATAAAAAAGCAAGAATCTTCTGGATATATGGAACCTGGTACGTTACAGGAGAGACTAAAAGATAAGGAGAAATATGTCGGAGTTGCTTCGGATGTAAGAGAAGGAAGGTTCAACGAATTGTATGATGAACTCACGGGGATTTTGGAATCTATGCGCAAGAGCCAAGGGCCTTCTTCCTCTGAGGAAATAGAGAGTCTAAAGGAGCAATTGAAAGAGAAGGATTTGGCCATCCTGGCTCTGGAATCCCTCTTACAAATATCTATACAGATTACGCATTTGAACGAGGGTTATTTGGAGTTAGAGGAAAGGTACCAGCGCGTGGAGACAAAGATGGAGTCTGAGAAATTGTTTGAGCAGTATCAGAAGTTCAGAGCATTGCTGAGGGGTCTGCGCTTAAATGCCTCTATGCAGGAGCTGATTGATTGTGGGGAACAACTTGCGGAAATAATGATACGGTATAGTGTGAGAAAGGATATATCTGTGCAGGAAAGTTTTGAAGCCAGAAGTATACTGAATGAGGTGCGTGAGGTGCTTGCGAATAACACTTCAGGTGGGGAGATACATCATAGGGAGATACATAACGGACTTCTAAGTCTTTACGCGCATGTAGATAAAATGATAATAGATAAGTTTAAGGCTGGGCTTGGACCTTCGGCTGCCCCTTTGGCACCTGCACCTGCTCCTGCACCTGCTCCTGCTCCTGCACCTGCTCCTGCTCCTGCACCTATGCAAGCGCAACAGTCCCCAGTAAGCGAAAACACCTTTTCAAAAATCAGTATAGGGGGCAATGGCTGGTGTTTTTATGCATCTATTCTCCGCGGACTGAATGAACCATTTGATCAGCCAGCCTGCTTAAAATTTGCCACGGAAATATCGGAATGGTTGAAGGCGAATAAGAAGACCATCGTACATAAGAATGGAGGTACAACTCTCGAAGCGATGTATGAAATTACCCCTGGAAATTCACTAATACCTGTATACTGCGACCAATACACAGGAAAGAAAGTAGATTTAGATACATATATAGAATCATCGATAACTCAAACAGCCACCGGTGGACCATGTGTTTGGGCAGAAACAGGAGTAGCCGGATGGGCAGCCGCCGACTTGAAAAACATACAAATTGATGTTTACAACGACGTCTACAAAAACATAGAAAGGTATTTTCCTACGACAGGAAAAGCGAAATCCACAATAAATATCATAAATACAGGCAAAAATCACTTTGATCTCTTAATCCCGAAAAATAATAATCAACTCCCGCCAAATATCGGTCAAGCAGAAAGAATTATACATGATCAGCAAGGCGGCAAACCAACCCCCCAACAAAAACTACAAGCCATTTTTGACATAGAATCAAATTCAGACACAAACACTTACTGCGACACCGTACTAACCCTCTTACTCATTGACATGAAGCGCAAGATGTACGACTTTGACGCCAACAAATTCTTAAAGAAAGTGGGCACAACCTTAGGTGACACAAAGCCCTGCCCCATAGTCTTTCACATACTCAAAATGATCCTGGATGAAGGCATGAAACAGGTGGTCAACTCTAACTCCTATACATTTTCCCCTCAAAAGCCCCTTCACTATACCGACAATTCGTTCCAAAATCTAGAAGAAAGCTACGCAGAAACCTTTGACGACGGAGAAAAAGAGGTGTTTGAGAATATGACCCCCATTCGTTATTATCACAGAACTCCTGAACAATTCCACGACCTTCTCGGCGACTCCCCCTACTTTTTATCCGGCCACTCCGATGAGGCCGAGCCAGAGTTACGCGGTATAGATGTTGACGGACTATACGACGAGCCCTTGCGCATGACTGCCGACGAGAAACAACTTCTCACATGCCGAGGTATTCCGCTAGGAGCCATCATATTCATGTATATAACAGCAGTGGCCAACAATAAACGCAGCGCTCTTTTGAAGTCTCTACAATCCGACCCTCTATTAGAATAATGCCCCCCTCGGAAGAAAAACAGCCAGTAAAATCCAGCGGGCTCAATCTGGCCCTCAAGGCAAAATACGCCATGTATACTACGCTGATTTTCTTCTTCGTGGCCAACCCAGAAACGTATAAACTTATGCAAAAGTTTCTAGGTTCGTGGATAACGTTGGCAAGTGAGGGCGGATGTCCTACGCCCACCGGTTTCTTCTTTCACACGGCACTGTTCTTCATCCTACTCTGGAGCATCATGCTTTTTCCAAGAGATCCATGAGATCCTCCTCTAAGGCACTATGATACACAATTCCAGGATATAGTCGCCGATTGACGAGAGCTTCCGCCAGCTCCCCGGACCTCTTCTCAGAATATCCACGTTCCTGGGCGGCCACTCGCATCGCAGAATAATACATGATATCCCCATTCATCCAAAGAGGATCCAGGCCTCTTGGTACAGGCACAGATATCCATGTATTGTCCTTTGACATTATAAGACAGTTCTTCATGTATGTATATGCGCTAGGGGGTTTAGACTGATTATAAAAAACCTCTGCCTATGCTAGATGAAGTTGAAGGCCAAGAATGTGTTCGCGCTGGTAGCTGTGGCGGTGGGCCTTGCACTCCTCTATTACTTCCTCGGCCGTAAGCTTATCTCGGGCTTTGAGAACGAGTCAACATTCACGCTGTACTACGCCACCTGGTGCCCCCACTGCAAGGATGTGAAGCCGGTATTTGAGCAGTGGATGACTTCCAAAGGAGGGAGTATCCAGGCGAATGGCAAGACAGTGAAGCTCGCGATTGTGGAGGAGAGCGAGATGCCTGCTGGAACAAATGTAAAAGGGTTCCCCACATTCAAGCTGGGCAACAAGGAGTGCGATGCCGCGAGAAATCCTGCCGCGTGGGAGCAGTGGTTGAACGCGAATGCGTAAATATCTGTATATGCTACAAAATCTAAAGTTAATCACTGTCGTTTTTAACTTTAGATGAACAGATCACCATTCTCAAATATCTTCAGGAGATATATCATATTTAGCCAGCGTTTCATAAGTGATATGACCTGGATTTAATGAATATTCGCGAACTTTCCTAAATACTTCAATGTGTTTTCCAGGGAGTATATCGTCGTCTTTCATGGGAAAGTTGCAGTAATTAAGAACATAGTTTTTTATCCAGAAATGAACAGCATATTTATTATACGTAGCCGACAAATATAAATTTTTAAATACCGATGCACGCGCTTGTGACATGATAAAATAAAATTCTCCATGATAGCCTCCGTGACCATCCACGTAGAAATAATTTAAATCGTATTTGGAAAATATCATATCTTTCCAAATAAGAACATCGGGGCGAAATAAAACAACAATATCATATTGTATGTTATTCGCATTACTATATTCTTCTTGAAGCTCTAATACTTTTCTGATACTAAGAGAATGAGATATTCCTCCAAAATCGCTCGGATTAGAACAAAGGGAATTAATTTCATCCGTATATTTATTATTATTTTCAAAGAGATACTTTACGGGATTATATAATGATATTATATCTTCTTGTAAATCTTCATTCCAACAATGTATAAATACATCCACGTCATACTCTGGATTTGCTTGAATAATGTGTTTGAGTATGGAGTTATATACAGAACTATATTTTATATATTTGGTCCTATCATTATATACATCACCCGCATGTAGGAAACGCCCGCTACTTTTAGAAACTGCTCCCCTTATACATAGGGCGGCCTTTTTCCTGATCATTCTATATTATCGGTATAATTCTGCGCTTTAGATGAAGGCTCTAAGAAGCCGAAAATCTCCTCGCGGGTTTATGGTACGGTGTAAAAAGGAATTTGCGGGTAATTTCATATGTGTGTTGAATCAGGGCTTTCTTTGACTCCACGGGCATATCAAAATCTAGACATTTATGTGAATCTATAGGAACACAGATGAGATGATCTTGAAACTTCTTGATAAACGGCGAACTTTTCATAACAACCATAGAATTATAGACCATCTGTAACATATCGCTCCACGAAGTCACCGGCTCTAGTTGACACTGTCCATGTGTAAAGAATATACACATCGTCTCTGCCACCTCGGCAGACGTCATAAATACCAAGGGCAGATTAATTAGAATACCCCCGTCAATCAAAAGAGCTCCGCTGGGTTCTTGTACAGGCGTGTAGACGAAGGGCAGAGACATGGACGCCCTCAGAGCGAAACGTATGGGCACCTTGGGCGTGGCCGTCGTACTGAATTGTCTGAGACGACACGTCTGGAGTTCTGTTGCAAAACAGCGCAAGTGGATGGGGCACTTTGCGTGCAGTTCTTCAAATGTCGTATCTGGCGGGAAACCCTTCTGGTGTAAAATACTAACAACGAAACTCTCCAGAAGTTCCCCGCGATCTAGACCAAATGTTAAAGGGAAGTTGAGGATGTTTTCGGGGGATATGTTGCGCAGAGTATTGAATTGGAAATTCGTGGCGATTTCCTCCACTTGTTTGACCGTGTAGCCGAGTGTGAGGAACAAGGCCGTTAACGCTCCCGCGCTAATTCCGATGTATTCTCGCACATGGCCTAGCATGCCCTCCTCTTCCATGGCTTTCAGGAATCCTGCGTGGGCGATTCCTAGGATGCCTCCTCCACAGAGGGCGATGCGACGCGGTGGTATGCGGGAAACTCTAGGGGGGCCTTTAGTAGTAGATGTCACGGAAGAACGAGATGATCCAAGTCCCGCACTTGGAGCCGAAAGATCTGTATGATCGCCGGATACGGCGCGACTACGCGCGCCTTCGGGCGTACAATACGCTGTTGGAGCAGATTTATCAGAGGGTGTATTCGACATCCCAACTATCCGGTAATACATCTTCTGTTTTATACTCCGTCCCGCCGTTCATCCTAGGGTTGCCGAAACTGGATATGGAGGATTGTATTGTGTATTTAGTTTGGCAACTTCGCCAGTCGGGGTTTGAAGTGCGATTCACATGGCCGAATATGCTATTCATATCGTGGAGACATCATGAGGGGGCATATTTGGCCACGCAGAATCCGATCGTGAAGGCGATGACGCCGGCTGCGCCTACAGCGCCTCTGCCGAAAGTGGTGGGGGGATCGCAGAAGAAGAAATCCGCGGCGGCCGCGGCGGTGCAGCAGATACAGTCCAGGCAGCCCACCGTGGCGTTTAATGATGCCGTGGATCTTATCACTTCGGCGAATCCTTCCACATTCGGTGCACCCGTACCGCCAGGAACAAGACGCGCCACCGATTACGAACCGCCGGCGAGTTTCATACAAAATCTGGAACGCCCAGGGCCAGGCAGGGACAAGGCCATCGCGAAAGGCAATGTCTTGGCCGATTTGTGGACTATTTAATGTTCTGCTGATCTGCGGACAAGTTAAATAATATATAAAGTATTATATATTATATATTATGTCTTCATTAGATAATTCTAAGATACGCCTTCATATACCGGGCATACCATACACGATTACGCGCGATGAATACAGCCACGACGCATATACTGGCAAAGTTCTAAGATTTTCTCCAATGATGAGAAGTGTTGGATTTGAAGTATATCATTACGGTATTGAAGGTTCTACATCAGGTGCCACGAAGCAGATTGATTTAATGACCAAGGAAGAATGGACAGAGCTAAGAATTAAGACATGGCAGTTTGTTGACAAGTCTTTAACATATGAGGAAGCAAAGGCGAAAAATTCAGACTCTACACAAGTAATTAGCCAGTTATCAAATTGGTCTTCCCCTTTAACAAAGGAATTCAATCAGAGATTCAGGAAGTATTTGATAGATAATTATCGTTCAAATACTACTGATATTGTCTGTATTCCCTTAGCAAGAACATATCAGGATGCACTTGATAAGTTAAATTACCTGGTTATTGAAACTGGTATAGGATATTCGGGTTCTTATTTAAATTACAGAATTTTTGAATCATACGCATGGTTATCAAGTACTCTAGGAAAGGAAGGTAAACAACCCAATAATTATTGGTTTGTTATTCCGAATTATTTTAATACTTTAGAATTCAACTTATCTCTTTTACCTAAACCCAAACAAATTGGATTCCTCGGAAGAATTAATGATCTGAAGGGTTGTAGAATTATTATGGAAATTGCCAAGAGATTTCCTAATGTAGAATTTATTCTGTGTGGTCAAGGAGACCCAAAGACATATTTAGAAGTTCCGAATATTAAATATAAAGAGCCAATTCATGGTTCGGAACGATCTGATTATTTAGGCAGCTGTGTGGCCGTTTTATGTTTGAGTAAATATTTGGAGCCATTTTGCGGAGTAGCAGTAGAAGCTCAGCTTTGTGGAACTCCGGTTATATCAACCGATTGGGGTGCCATGGTAGAAACTGTAGAGCAAGGCGTAACTGGTCTAAGAGGTCATACCCTGGCTGATTATTGCCATGGTATCCAGATGGCTCTAGATGGAAAGTTTGATCGCCAATATATTCGTGATAGGGCCGTTCGCTTATATGACATGTATAATGTTGCACGTCAATACGACTATGTATTTAGAACTATATTAGATGTACATACCCCTGAAAAAAATGGATGGTATTCGCCTGATACACACATAGAGTCCCTTTTAACCGATAAGCCTTCAGATAAACAGGCGCGAATTTATATATGTATTCCATATTACGGAGCATTTCCTAATTACTTCCAGCTATATCTAGATTCTCTAGGGATAAATACAGATATCCTGACTGTTTTACTGATTACTGATATTGATGTGACACCTTATACGTGTCCTGATAACCTCGTCGTTATACACATGTCAAAGGCGGATGTTCAAAAGAGGGCTTCTAAATTCATTCTTGAAACCTATAATAAGGTTGTAGAACCTGAGAACCTGTTAAAGGATAATTATAAGTTTGTGGATTTTAAGATTGTGTACCCGTTGTTATTTGATGATATTCTCAAGTCAAATGGAGTAACTCGGGAAGATTATGTTGGTTGGGGAGATATAGATTTAATCTACGGTAAGCTATCGAATTTCATAGATTTCAAGGAGGGCTATGGAATTCTAGGAGGATGGCACGGCCATTTTACTGCTATTAAAAATACTGATAGTTTTAAGAATAATTTTAAGACAATTCCAAATTTTTTGGAACTTATTACCGATAATTCAAAGACCTTTATCACCGATGAGATCGCTTATAGAGAACCATTGAAGGCTTACTTGGCTAAGAAGAATATAAAGATGTTTTATGCAAATGCATATTTTTGCGATATAGTGCCTGAATGTTTTTACCATTTATCTAGACCAGATCATGCTAAATGGGAAAAGAATTTTTATGATATTTATAATAGTAAAAAAAATATCAAGCACCTCTTATATGATAAGACAAAATTAACTGTCTTGTATGACGATGGATCTTCTCGCGAAGCCTTGTACTGTCATCTTCAAAAGCGCAAGATGGACTATTCATTTAAACTGTATGATAAATATTACATACTGGAAAAGGAATTTTCTCCTAAAAAGTCAAGCAACATAGTTATTGTTTCAGGACATTATCCATTTGATACAACGTATTTCGCAAAACAAACTAGAAGGACCATTGAAACCTATTGTTCGCGACATTCATATGATTTCTATTATGACTCGGAAGATACAACGGAAACAAAAATGTACGCATTGCATTATAGAAGATGTCAAAGTTTAATAAAGGCGAATAAGATGTATCCTGATGCCCAATGGTATGTATGGCTTGATTCAGATGTGTATGCGAATCGCTTAGATTTGTCAATAGAGTCTCAGATTGATTTATCTGATTTATCTATCCAATATCACTTATTTCATGAAAATGTTGGTGGTTATTGTTATCCTATTAATACGGGTGTAAAAATTGTAAATAAAGATGCACTACATTTTGAAGAAGAAATATGGAATAATAAAGATACTCCTCCATGGGATAAATTTCCATTTGAACAAAAGGCAATATACGAATATGTATTGCCCAAAATTCGTGATAAATGTATAATTCATGATCCATTTATATTAAATAATTTATATATCGGGTGCGAAAAATATAGATCAGATGCAGTATTTGTACATATGTGCAATATTAAATATAACGAGCGGAATAGTATTATTCGTGATATTATCTCATCTAGGCCAGAGTTCTCATATCCATCTGACTTACGCATAAAATATGGAACAGCTGATATACAAATAGATATTACAGATATTGTAATTCGTTATCACACTGTAAATAATACAATGTATATACCAAAGAATGATAACTTAAGGCCAGTATTTTTTACTGATCCCTGTGTGGGAATATACAAGAAAATATACATATATATAAAAGATAAAGTATATGTATATGATCATACAACCGATATATATATTGATGCAGTAAAATCAACAATTACTGCAAATGGATATATTACAAATTACGCGATTACTAAACGTATTATTATATATATTCATGTGTGTCAGATAAGTAATTGGAAGGATATCTTCAATCTTTTAATAACACTTATTAAAATGAGTAAGTTATATGATAGTGTATATAAAATAAGAATAGGTGTATTAACAGATGGTACTGAAATTGATATGGAATTATTTAATGATCCTAAATTTGAAATTATATATAAAGGAAATAAATCAGAATTTGAGAGGCCAACTTTGTATCATATGAATAAAATGGCAGAATTAGAGCCAGATACAATATATTGCTATCTTCATACAAAGGGATTACGGCATGTTAACACCCCATTATATAATAATGTGATGGATTGGATACGATTGTTAACATATTGGAACATTGAAGAATGGAAACATGCAGTATGTATGTTAGAAACAAATGATATATATGGATGTAATTTAATAGAAAATCATTATTCTGGTAATTTTTGGTGGGCAAATTCAAGTTATATAAAACAGTTGCCAAAATATATAGATAAATCATACAATAGTCCTGAGTTTTGGCCTTGTATTTTAAATTCTAAAAAATACTCTGCTCATAATAGTAATTTTATTTCTAATAATGAAAAAATGGGTCATTATGCAACTCCGTATCCTAGAACAAAATATACAAGTAAATTAGATATTCTATCTAGAGTCCATATGGTCTTAATTTCATATGGAGAGCCATTTGATACAGTAAAGAAACTTATGATGGATACTGTAGTTAATTATTCTAAAAATAATCTTATAATACATGATTATAACCTCGAAAAAATTAAGACACGCCCATGGTTTAAGCAAATTGAAGGCTTGCCTAATATTAATAATGTTAGTGTAAGAGATAAATATTACTGGTCGTATAAAATATTCTGTGTAAATGAAGTATATGAGCAATTAGAAAAAAATGATGTACTTTATTACCTTGATTGCTCTCAGTATTACAAGGATGGTTTCACAGAATCAATTGATAGACTTTGTTCTATTGCCTTAGAAAAGGGAATTATTGCAGGATCTATAGGCAATGATATTAAACATCGCGAATTTTCTCTATGTCAAAAAATAAATGTATGGAAAAAGGTTTATCCAGAATGTGATAATACTATACTAGAAAAGCCTCATATACTTGCATCCTGGTTTCTTTTATCCAAAAATAATACCAATACGCAATTTATGAATGACTGGATAAAATGGGCTATGTACACTGATGAAGAATTTAAGCATCCATTAATCACTGAACATGTAACAGAGGACCAAAGTATATTTAACATGCTTGTCTATAAATATGATTTACATGTCTTTTATGATAAAAATAGAGGGCATGTAATGAATAAGGATAAGAATGGTGTATTAAAAAAGGTTAATGAAGCAACTGATGCATCAAAACTTTTTATAAAAATAAACTCATTTTGACATATAAGAAAGGGATATAAAAATAAAGTACATAGAATTCAGAATATCTGGATTAAAAATTAATTGTATTTAAATAATAATATTGATATATTTATAAATTCGGCGTCGTAGGCGTTTATTCAGGACGCACCCCATGTAAAAGCCCCCAGAGTCGTTTCGCCTTCACGGCTCCGAGTTTCGTTTTCCCCACTTGCACCGCAGCGAGAGTGGCGTCAGAAGCATTCCACACGCCTGATAAAGTCCCCCCACACGCCTCTAGGACGGCGAGAGCCCCTGCCGAAGAAATCCCTCGGCAACACCCTATTACACTGGTGGCAAAGACCTTCGGATCATCGGAATTCGCTCCCCGCGTTACTCCACGACTTTCCACATATGAAAGATCGGTCGGAACTTCAAATGTTGTCGGGTCAGACGTCCATTGATCGGCGAGGAGCCGACAAAGTTCGGCCGTACCTTTGAGTGAATCCGTCTGGAATACGGAGACCTTGTAGCGTATGGCGAGACGAGTGATATGTTTCATGAGCGCCGGTTGTTTCAGACGAGCATCAAAACGGTCCAGACATCCCTCAATAATATAGACGGCGTGTGCCTTCTTCTCAGCTGTGTAAGAGAGGAGTCTGGCGCGTTGTTCTCTGTACCTGCCGTCCAGGATACTGGCTTCCAGGTCGGCAGCTGATTTGCGTTCAATGACGAGGCCATTCGCTTTTACATGCGTTTCCTCCGTTTCACAGCCGATCCAAATATCTCCCACGGGCAAGTGGGCGGTTATGAAGGGCTCTGGGAGTAAGGGACGAAGACCGTGTTCGCGGTCATCTAGGTAATGACGTATCATCCTACCTGTCGTAAAAAGTGGTTTTAAGCGTCTGTGGATCTATAAGTCCCCCTGTAAATAGATGTCAAAGACGTGTGATATATGCCAAGGCTTTATTGCCGACTGGATTCTTCTTCCTCTCAGGGAAGGAGAAGGTGAGACGGCCTTCATCAAACCAAAGTCGCTTCACGCCCATGCTGGCGAAATCGCAAGACAACTCTTCGCGATATATGCGAGGATTCCTCATACGTATCGCGAATTTATTGAGTGTGGGCAGGTCGGTTATTTGCGGACCCTCGTATATACATATAATCGGAATAACATGTGCGAAATGGCTTTTGCGCAAATGATTCAGGAAGGGGCTGATGGAGAATGTCTCCTTCAGGCCCTTGAGATGTTCACAGGTAAGGAAGAAATAGAGATTTTACAGGAAATGTTAGAGGATCGGTGTACACGGAAGAAAGGCGCCGCGCGCCGATGGATCGGCCAGGCCTTTGTGAAGCTCTGGGATATTCTTCACGAGATTCATATGGAGCATCTCGGAATTATTCAGACTTCGAATGGCGGGGCGGCCCATGGCTTGCGAACCTGTGTGCGGATTCAAGGAAAGATGTATCTTTGTCCACCGGTATACAGGGCTAGCATCCATTCCCTTGTAGAGATTTCTGGAGGATTTCTTCTTGTGAAGGAACCCGTG